>Ga0209415_10015799_pt1 | contig 12204 bp, 16 predicted proteins | sample PeaSoiSIISIP2007_FD_187696 | JGI IMG/M metagenome (GOLD analysis project Ga0209415, IMG submission 187696) | Peat soil microbial communities from Weissenstadt, Germany - SII-SIP-2007 (SPAdes) (version 2) | ecosystem: Environmental > Terrestrial > Soil > Wetlands > Peat | place: Germany... | reverse complement strand
TTTCGTTTTCGTAAAGCTTGCCGAGCCATTCACAAGCGGAGGCATGCGAGAGGACTTCCGAATTGTCGGGCACGGTGTCGATGTAAGTGCGAAGATCCTTTTCGGCAGCCTCATCTGATCTGGACTGAGTCCGCGCTGAAGTCCGGGACTTCCATGTCGTCGTCCCCGTTCTCGATCCTTGACGTATTGGCAGGGCTGTCTCCATACCGGTTTTCCCTCTCTAACCGACTTGATCGAGCAACGCATACCTCGTCGGCGGTGTCCTTCCCCAATGCCCGAGGATCCCGGGCCGCGGGCATTGGGAAGGACTATTCCACCGGGGGGTAGGGGAATCACCGCTCTCACATTGCCGCCTCATGCTCGTCACCGCATTTCAACGAAGCTGAGACCGGTCCGTTACGCGGCCTTTTTGCTCAAAACCTTCTCCACCTTCGCCTGCTGGTCACTGCTCAGCGTCGTGCGGAGGATCGTGCCGCCGTAGCCGCGGAACTGATCGGCCACGATGTCTGGATTGCCCACCCGCAAGATCGCGTAGATTGCTGAGTCGCCGCGTTGGATCAAAACTCCTACTTCCTGGACGAAATCTTCCGGAATACCAAACTCGTCTTTCCATGACGAGGCGTCTGCGGCGCCGGCTCCGGCCCCGAGTGCGGTTCCGCCGATTGCACCCGCCGCTACAGCGCCCGCCGCCGCAGCAGCACTCGCGCCAGCGGTAAATGGAATCGCGAGCGTGGCTCCGATCAACAGGCCCCAAAGCCCACCCAATGCTGCGCCTTGCCCCGTGGTCATCTGGTAGCTCTGATCGACTCGCAGTTTACCGTTGAAGTCACGGTAGACAGCAACCGCGTCATGCAGATCAAGCACCCAATCGTCGTTCATTGACAGCAACTCGTTGAGCACCTCCGATGCACGGTACATGCTGTTCTTGAAACCAACCACTATCAATTCGGCCATGATGTTCTCCTTTTCAGTGTTGTGCTATTGATTCGATCGTGACTCTTCGTCACCACCTCGTGACGGTCCTTTTCGATCACTCTCGTTGCTTGCGCAAGCCGAAGGCCAATCGTAATGCCTTGAAAACATTTCGCTACTCGATCCGAAGCGCGGCGATCCTTTCGTGAATTCGCGAACCTCGCAAGAAGGAATCTTCAAGGATGGGCTTCACTCGGCATTTTCAGGTTCCGCTGTGCGGCCCCGATGACGCTGGTGAAAGACATATTTCTTCACGTCGGGCCAAAACTCTGCGAAAGTGTTCGCCGCCAAGCGCCCAGCAAACCCTTCTGAGGAGCGCAGCAGCGCGTCCCGCACATTAGCTTCACTGCGAACGCGCCAGGCGTTTGAGAGGAAGTTACCGCCTACAATTCCAAGGTAGCGGGCGTAGGCAGGTCCCAAACTGCCGTTCTCGCCTCGCGCTAAAAAAGTGAACCGTGCCGCATTGCCCACGCGGGACTTGAAGGACCGCTCCGGCACCCGAAAATAGCGTGGGTCTTCGCCGAGGACAAGTCCGGCGCCGGCTTCAATTCCATTTCCCACAGCACTTCCCGCAATACCTATTCCAAAACGGTTTGCAAAGCCTTTCCAATGAGGCCCGTACTCTCCCGGCCGATTGACAGCCGTTCCGCCAGATGACAAGAAGGCCACGCCTGTCATGTGCGCCGGGCCGATCGTACTTGTGACAAACCAACTGAGACTTTGGCCAGGCGTGAAGGGATGATAGGGACCCTCGAGCCTTTGCTGTTTCAAAGGAGTGAATGATGACAAAGACGAATGGGGGCCCCCGGTTGGATGTAAAGGGGGGTCAGGAGTGCGCTCAGACGGAAAGGATTGTGCTGATGCGACAGCGTTTGTCACGGCGAGAATGGCAATTAGAATTGTCAGCCGCCAGGACGTGGCGCTGCGGGGGCCTGTGTGCCGCATCTGCATTGTGCTGCTTTCTGAGATCCAAACCCCACGATGGAGCCCATTGGATCGTCGCGCATATCCGGGCTGTACAATTCTCACGCCTTTGCTTGCGTCAGGCGATCATCGGAAACCGCCACCGATGAAGTTCGCGTCGAGAGCAATCCCAACCACACAATTCGCAGCACAGCGACCGCCGGTACAGAAAGGTATAGGCCGGCAATGCCCCCCACCTGACCTCCTACCATCAGCGCAAACAGAACTGTCAGTGGCTGTAGTTCCAGGTTGTTACCCATGATGCGAGGCGAGTTCACGTAATCCTGCACCAGCCTCCATAACACCAACAGAAGAGCCATCCAGATCCAGTGCGCATGTGTCAGGAAGCCGATCGTCAGAATCGTGGCCGCAGATGCGACCCATCCCACCGCCGGAAGGAATTCCAATGCGCCACCTAGGAAACCTAGCGCGATCGCATACGGAAAACCCAGAGCCAGCATGGACGCACTGTAAAAGACAAAGGACAAGCCCGCCAGAGCGAGCTGGGCACGAACGTACTTGGCGAGCATTGCATCCACCTGCCCCACGATTCGCTTGACCGGCGCCTGGTTGCCGCCTCGTCCTAAGGCCCCGATAATCCCGTCCGCCAACTGGCGGCCATCCCGCAAAATGAAGATGGCCAGAATCGGAATTACGAAAAGCCAAATTGTGCTCTCGGCGACGTACGCCGCCGACGCCGCGCCGCGCTCGAAAGCACGGGCGAAGACGTCATGGTTGCGCGCTAACCACTCGCGGATCTGCTGCTGTTGAGCCGCACTCAGACCATGGCTAGCCCCCAGCGCCTCGGCACTCCGTTCACCGGAAAGATTTCCCAAGATCTTTGGCACCGCCGTGTTGAGACTCTTGATCTGTCGTACAAACACCGGACCAAACTCGTAGCCCAGGCTTCCCAGCAAAACGAATCCTGCCAAGTACACCTGTGCGATCGCCCAAATGCGATCCCTGCGCCCGAGGCGCGTATGTCGCTGAGCCAGCGTCACCGCGGGTTCCAGCAGGTAAGCAAACAGAAGAGAAAGCAGCAAGATAAAGAACGCACCGCGCGCAAGATATAGGATGGCCGCCGCGATCAGAAAGAAAAATACTGTCGTGACGACATTCCCAGCTCGATCGTCAATTGCGAACATGCTGATCTCCTGTCTCAGGCAGTGATCGTCTGTTCCCGATCCAGTTGGTTGCGTTCGGAAAACCCACTCATCATCAGGCTGACGCCGCGAGCTATGGCCGCAATGCCAACGAACGCGCTGATTACCACCGCGCCAACGCCGCGACCGCGGTCATGCTCCCGGACAACGGCCTGGCTGCTCCGAAGATGACATCCAGAATGCGCCCAATGATGATTCCGGCAGGAAACACAATCGCGTCAAGTCCGAAGACGATTGCCAGGAAGCCTATCAGTACTAGCTTCCACCAACTTTTCTGTTTCCCTGTATCTTGATTCGACATTGTCCTACCTCCAGTTGCCGCTCCCTTCCTTGGGCTTGCAGTTTCATGCATTCCTCGACCCAGGTTCGGCACGCGGTAACCAACGCGCCGAACCACGGGTTGGAAAAGACGCTAGCCCCGTACTCTCGCTACTCGAAGACCGGGTCCCGGTACGAGCCGGGAATCTCCGGTTGAAACCTCGCCTGTCCTCAGGCAGCTCGCCGCTGCTGCATTTCAGGCAAGCTGTGGATCGCGCCGGCAAAACCAACCAGTGCCGAGCCATCAAAGATCAGGTCGATACCGATCGCTAAGCCAACGAAATAGGTGCTAGCTGAGGGCAAAGTGCCCAACAGGTAGACGCCGAGAGCGACTGACACCAGTCCCGAAAACAACGTCCATCCCCACCGCGGAAACTGGATGACGCTCGCGCCAACTCCACGGAACAACCCACCGACGATGAAGAGTGCAGCGAGCAGCATGGTTACTCCTTGTGCACCTGCATCCGGGTGGCGAATCAGGAGGTATCCCGTCACTCCGCGGATGATCGCGTTCAGCATGTACAAGAAGAACCCATGCCAGCTGAAAGCGTAAAACGAGTTGATGAGCCACACCACTCCACTGATCGCAAGCACCCAACCGAGCGCCAGGATTGAGAAAGTGGTTGCAGTTTGTGCCTTGCCGACACAAACCACGCCAAGAATCGTGAGCAGACTGCCGCAGACAAGGAACCAGCCCCAGGACTTTCTGACTTGCTCGATGCCAGCAGCGAAAACATCACTAATGGTGGTCATTGCTTTTCTCCTTATATTTGGTGTGCCGCCGTAAACTTGGTTTTCACGCCCAGACCAACGTGCGTGAATTCACTCATCAATGCAAAAACACCTCTGCGACGTTCTTAGGAACGACAAACGGTGCAGCTGACTTTGAGTCGGGATTGAACTTTGCGAAAGTAGACGGTTCCTTTCGGAAGTGCTGCTCTAACGCCTCGACCCGATTCTGGTTGCTGGGGTGATCTGATAAGAGCTGCGGTACCTGGCCCAGGTTGGCGTTGTCAAAATCTTGGAACAGCCATACGAGTCCCCAGGGGTTGTATCCTGCGCCAGCGCACACGTCGGAGCCGGTGATATCGGCCCGGGATTCCACATCGCGGGAGTAGCCGAGCGAATGCAGCTTGCCGAGAAGAAGAATGGCCAACACGTGGGCGCGCGACGGACCTAAGAGAATCGCGGCCCCGATTTCCCGCTTCTCCAGCCTTTCTTGCTTTTCCATCAACGTCACGGTGTCGTGATGGATAGTATGGGAGACCTCGTGGCAGAGTGTTCCGGCGAGTTCGTCAGTATTCTTTACGAAATACAGGAGCGAATCGACGACATACACGTTTCCGCCAGGAGTTGCGAATGCGTTCGGTTGAGCTTCATGAACCAGGTAGAACTTGAAAGGGTGGTTGTATCGCGGTTGCGCTGCCCGCGTGATCGCGTCCGCAATCGGTCGCAGCTGATCGTAGAGGGGCGAAGATTCGATGATCTCGCCTTTTGCCTTCAGCTCATTGAAGACTTCCTGACCCAACTGCACTTCCTCATCCTGATTCTGCTGTTGAGCCGCGGCCGTTCCAGTCGCAGCGAGACACATTACCGCTGCGCCGGTGTACAAAAGTGCTTTTCTGAGTAGTGCGGCTGAATTCATATTTCACCTCTGAAACTCTGTTTGTTGTCTGCCTCGATTACCAGTGGTCTCAAGTACCTCAGACCAAATTGCATGGTTGCGATAGCAACCAGGGCCCAACTGGCTACCGTCGTCCTGATGGTCGCCGGAGTCACTGGGAAACCAAGAACCAGCAGACCTAAGAGGGCGACCAAGTTGTTCGCGAAGACCGATAGCTTTCGGCGCGTCTCGATCTCACCCGCGATATTCCCTGGTGCGAACATAAAATCCTTTCGCCAACGATTTGTCAGTGTGCAAGGCGAGCGCCATTGCCAAGTTGCTCAAAATGCTCGGGCTCGTACTCTCGAGGGGCGCGATCACGCCGTGAATTCGCGAAACTCGTGAAGGCCTTCTGGTCGGCACAGCAAAAACATTTGCGATGGAAAGAGTGCGTTGTGCGCTTGGGAATAGAGCCAGAGCAGATCGGAAAAAGGACTAAACGCAATGGCGAACGGAGAGCCACTTCAAGTCAAACTGGGGGAGCAGACTCTTCGACAGAACCACACCCTAGTCGCTAAGGGACCCATCTCGCAAATTCACGCGGGTCATCTTTCACGCTGGACATTGCCTGGTCCTCGCGGTCAATCATCTCCGCCTCTTGCTTCGGCGTTTTCCTCAGCTCGAAGATGACAACAATCGCGATCACGACAAGGTCTGCGATTACCGCCGCGACGGGCACCAGTGTCCGCATGACGTTATAGGCCTGCCCCTTGATCTAGCATCGAGCGAAGACGCTCACCGTTAGTCATCGAGCATGGAGCGTGCTTACAGTCACACTGGAATTCGACTTCCTGCTGATCGTCGGCATCTGAACAGTAATCGCTGCAGTAGGTTTCGAGGGTGGAAACCTGGCACTCGCACTGTGCGAACGCGCACTTATGTTGGCCACCTACGTCAATAATTTCTGCCATGATGCACCTCAATTCTCTGAATTCGCTGGCCTATTACTCAGGCACTTCACTATGCACGAAAGTGTTCCGCAGACTCGGGACGCGAGTCATGCACTTCTTCTCACTTCGTTGCGAGGCGGCGGATAATAGGCCGGGAGTCGCAGCTCGGAGCGAACCTGCAGTAACTGCACGAGCTGGGAACGCGAGACCATCCCTTGCAAAGTGCCATTCTCGACCACAGGCAGCTGGTTGACGTCGTTGCGGGCCACGAGTTTCAGCGCATCCAGAACCGGGGTGTCAGGGGTAACGATGTGCAACTCTTGCAGCGGGCGCATGGCTTCGCGCACGGTGGTCTTGTCCCAACGGTCGCGCGGGATAATCCCAACATCGCGTGGGGTAATGAGGCCCACCAGGCGACCATGGTCCTCAACGCCGAAACACCGCTGGCCGGTCTTCAGAAGATAGATATCAACAAACTCCTGCAAACTGATTCCGCGGTTCACAATAACGCAGTCGCGCGACATCACCTCGGAGACTCGCACACCACGAAGTGACGACGTGGTCTCCACCTCGGCGTAGCTGGCCTTGGCAGCGTCCATCAGAAACCAGCCAATGAATGCGATCCACAGGCCGCCGAAACCGGCGCCGGAGAAATACTTCCATATCCCATCGAGAATGAACAGAAAGGCCACGACCTGGCCGACGCGCGCTGCGATGCGGGTGGAGCGACCTGCGTCCTTGGTAACCGCCCAAACGATCGCGCGCAGTACCCGGCCACCGTCGAGCGGAAAGCCGGGAATCATGTTAAAGGCCGCAAGAGCGATGTTGATATACCCCAGCCAGACCAGGATCCCTGTCACTGCAGTCTGCGGTTCGGTCGAACGTTGCCAGCCAAGGCCGAGCGCGATGCCGAGGCAGCCAAAGCCGATAATCAGGCTGGAGAGCGGTCCGGCGATCGCGACCCAGAATTCTGTTTTCGCGTCGGTGGCATCGTCCTGGATTTGGGAAACGCCGCCGAGCGCGAACAGGGTGATCGCGCTGACCTTTAGTCCCCGCTTCTGGGCCACCCACGAATGCGCTAGTTCGTGCAGCAGCAGGCTGAGGAAGAACAGGACTGCGGTAGCCAGCGAAACGATCCAAATTTCGGCTCTGCCCCAATTCTGATGTGCCTGCCCGAAATGTTCGCCTAGAGAGAAAACGATTAGGGCTGCAATGATGAACCAGCTGTAATGCAGCCCGATCTCGATTCCCGAGACCGTTCCGAGTTTGACATTGGAGCGCATCTGACACCTTCCTCAAACAAAAAGCATTGAACTCGAGAGATACCGTTTCCCTTATACCTGCGCTGCTCTCTGAACGGCGCGGTCGACACTGCTGGCACCGCTCCGTATCTTCGAGGCGACCACTATCCTGGAGATACCGCCCATCAGCACGGCGGCGCCCACCAGAGTTCCGATCGCCCAAACCGAGCTTGACGGCCATTTCACGATGATGAGCATGCCCAGGAAGAAGCTTGTGGCGGCGTCGAACAGAAACCATCCCCACCCTTCGAGAGGCCGAATCTGAAATGCTGTTACGGTCGCCAGTCCCGCCTGGACTAAGAGCAAGGTTCCCAGCAGTGCGGTGAGCGTCTCCACACTTGCGAAAGGCGCGAACGCCAAGGCAACTCCCGTGATTCCGTAAAGCAACCCGGCGAGAAGCTTCAGTAAGAAATGTCCAGGCGTCTGCGAGTGAAGGGCGAACACGAACTGTGCAATACCAACAAAGATCAATGTCCAGCCGAGCAAAACGGTCGTAATGGTCGCCGTAGCGAGGGGATAAGCAATCAAGAATAGGCCGAGGATTGCGCTCAACACTCCCATGAAAATGCTCCACCCGGAGTGTTTCTTTGCTTCTTGAATTACGTTCGACATTTCGATTCTCCTTCTATATCGCGAATTCGGTTTTGTAAAGGGAGGTCTTTCGACCTCCCTTTTCAAATAGGTGCCTCAATCGGCTTGGTTGTCTCGTTTACGAGGCTTTGGCCCTAGCGGCCGTTGCTTTTGCCTTGAGCACCTGAACTTTGGCTTGGGCCTGGCGCTCCGCAGCTTCGCGGCGCTCCTTGGCCTTTTCCAACTGCGCCTGAATCTTGGAATCGAGTTGGTTGATCTTCTCCTGGAGCTTCGCTTTGCGGTCGGCGTGCGCCTTGGCATGCTCAGCCTTCATCTGCGCGAGGTCTGCCCTCATGGCCGCGACATTCTCGTCGTGGATCGTGTGTTTTACGTCAGACAGAGCGCGCCGGAAAACGGTTCCCCCAATCGCTTCCATCCGGGTGTCGACCGGCGTGGTCCAGTCTTCTTCAATTTCGGCGACCACTGCCACTTTGTTCGGGGTTAACACTTTTGTGACGTCGTCGATGAAATCATCGCCGATGCGGGCGTTGTTCAGATCGACCGTTGCGCCGGCTAGAACGCCTGCGCTGGCCCCGATCGCCAAACCTACCGGCCCGCCCAACAGACCAATAAGACTTCCGAAGGATGTGCCTAGCAGAGTGCCGATCGGTCCAGCATCATCTCCTTGCTTCACCGATGCTGTGCCATCTGCGTGCTTCGAGAGCACGGCATACGCGTAGACGCTGATGCTGCCCTCGCTGTCCAGCTGAAGAAGGGCCTTTTTCCCTTCGTACGCCTTAACTTCATTGTCAAAAACCACTACCAGCATTCTGTCCATGATGTTTTCGCTCCTTTTCATGTCGGTCTTTCCTGCTACGCTTTGTATAAGGCAATGTACGTGCCATTTGTAAATCCCTCAAAACGCTCAGGCTCGTGCGTCATAGGATCGAAATCCCTTCGTGAATTCGCGAAGTCCGCGACGAATTTCTGCTGGCCGTCCGGAAGCTGTATTTGTTGATATTCATCGATCTGATCTTCGACTCCAAAGTCGATGGTGGAATGCCGAGCCTGACGGCCGCGCCCGACGGTCCAGCCACACGTCCCCCGGCCTCGGCCAAGGCGGCGGCAATCATTCTGCGATTTTCAACCGCAGACCTTTTGAAAGACGGCTGCGTCGCCGGTCCACTGTGGAAAACGCCCCGCGACAGGCAACACTTTGGGACGGAAAAGTTTCCCTTTTGATGGATGACCACAGAACGTTCGATCACATTCTGCAACTCACGAATATTGCCGGGCCAGGGACACTGAGTCAGCGCCTCTATGGTTTCCGGTGCAATCGCGGTCACGGTTTTGTTCATCCGTTGGGCGAACTCCAAGACAAAATGACGTACCAACAGAGGAATGTCTTCCGGGCGCTCCCGCAAAGGAGGAATGTAAATTGGGAAAACGTTCAGCCGGTAGTACAGGTCGCTGCGAAACTGTTTTTCCTGGATCATCTCCTCCAGGCTGCGGTGAGTGGCGGCTACAACTCGGACGTTCACTCTTCTTGTCACCGTGCTACCCAGTCGTTCGAATTCGCGCTCCTGTAAGACCCGCAGGAGCTTCGGTTGCAGCTCCAACGGAATATCGCCAATTTCATCCAGAAACAGCGAGCCTTGGTCTGCCACCTCTAGGCGGCCGATCCTCTGGGTCATTGCACCGGTGTAGGCACCGCGCTCGTGGCCAAAGAGTTCGCTTTCCAAAAGACCGCTGGGAATGGCCGCGCAGTTCACCTTAACGAGCGGCCGGCTTTTCCGAAAGCTGCGATCATGAATCGCACGCGCGATGAGCTCCTTGCCGGTGCCCGTTTCTCCAAGCAGGAGTACAGTCGAGTCGGTTGGCGCCACCATCTCAACCTGTCGCAGAACCTCGCGTAGAGCCGCGCTCTGTCCCACGATTCCCTCGAAACACGCTATAGAACTCATTTCGTCCTCAGCGCACATCTCCTCAGTCAAGCTGTTGCTGTTCGGGTCAACACCAGCCAACGGAAAATCCCCGTCGCAGTTTTCAACTGGGAAAACATCAGTCAAATTCATGGCAGTTCTCCAAAACGCGCAGATTAGGCGGACTTCTTTGTTTGTGGGCAAAATTCGAGAATTTTTCCCCGCTGGAGTTCCGGAACCCACTTGAACGATTTCCGGAAATTCTTCGGAATGTAGAACTCGATTACCTTCGCCATGGCAACTTCCTTGGCCCAGACTCTCGGAACTGTGGTCATCCTCAGAATCCCCAGAACTCTGGCGGCGATCCTTTCAACGGTTTTATGGAGTGCTGTCATTCCTAGTAGTCGCCAGCGAAGCGGATCTAAACCAATCGTCAAACCGTCGTTTAGTGCAACATCCCTCTGCAATGCGTCCTCAGCGCAGCTCCATCCGAATGAAGGCTCAGCCCTTCACGACTCCGAATCAAGCACCTTCAGTATCCTCGCTCGCTTCTATCCCTCGCTCCGATGCATTGATGACCGCCCTCTCTCTCGTGACCCATTCACGGATATACGCCGGGCAGTTCCTGAGTTCTGCCCCGTTCAATTCGCTGAGCGCCAGGAGTTTTACGGCCCCTCGGTCCACGAGAAGGACGTCCTTAAGATCGATGGCCACTGCGCTTCTTTCCTGTTCGAGCAAGCTCCGAAGGAGATCCACTTCCTCCCCGGTAATCTGTCCGCTGATGTGCAAGATCAGAAGACCCGGTCCGATAACAGCCCGATCGATTCTGCAGGTCATAGTAGGGTTACGTTCGAGGTTCTATTCCTTGCCGTTCTCAAGTCAGGCTTGCGAAGCACCGGACGCTGCCGGACCCACATACGAAAGCAGCACTTACCATTCCCAGCCGCACTCGCAGCGAATGTGATCGCATAGCCTAGCTTTCCTGAGTACACGCCTACATGCTGCACAGCATCGCATCCACATGGTGGCCTCCCAACATTCCATCTCGTAACCCCTAGCCGGGCAGGTCCAGCCGCTTTCGACCCTTTAAAAGCAAGACTTGTGCCACTCGCAGTCCTGTGAAAACAAAGGCACAACGCGACGATGCAGCCCGTCGACAACAAGGCTAATTTGGTGGAATTGGTGAGTCTGGTGAATCTGGCGATTCTGATTAGGGTTCAGCCGAACTTGAACTGCCTTTTGTTGATCTTTAATGCTTTGATTCTGTTGGCGAGAGTTGATGGTGGGATTCTAAGCTTAGTGGCCGCTCCCGACGGTCCGGAAAGCCGGCCTCTCGTCTCGGCCAGTGCCGCCTCGATAATGTCACGCTCGCTGCGCGGCTCGACCTCAACCTTGAAGGCTCCCGATTGTATAGTGCGAGGTGTTGGCGGAAGAGCATCTTTGGATAGCCAGCTTTCATCCACCGAAAAATTATCGGTTTCGCACACGATGATGGATCGTTCGATGACGTTCTGTAATTCGCGTATGTTTCCCGGCCAAGGGTATGACTCGAGTAATCGGAGAGTCTTCTTGTCGACGGTCGTAATGCTCTTACCGGCTTTTCGCGCGTAGCGATCGATAAAGTATTCGACCAGCAAGGGAATGTCCTGTTTTCGTCCTCGAAGAGGAGGAATCTCAATCGGGAAGACATTCAGCCGGTAATACAAATCGCTACGGAAGGACCCAACGCTGATAGCGGCCTGCAAGTCACGGTTCGTGGCGGCGATCACCCGAACGTCAGCACGTATCGGGCGGGTCCCGCCGACACGTTCAAACTCATGCTCCTGCAAAACGCGCAGGAGGGCAATTTGGGTCTCGGCTGGAAGTTCTCCGACTTCGTCCAGGAAGAGCGTACCCCTGTTTGCTAATTCAAACCTACCCAAGCGCTGCTGAGTCGCGCCCGTGAAGGCACCCTTCTCATGGCCAAATAGCTCTGAGGCTATCAAGTCCCGTGGGATTGCAGCGCAGTTCACGCTAACGAATGCGCGCGAGCTGCGATCTGATCGTCGGTGGATGGCCCGCGCAACAAGCTCCTTGCCCGTTCCCGTTTCGCCAGTTATGAGGACCGTAGAATCGCTTGGCGCAACTTTAGAAATGCGCGAGAGTACAGTTTGCAAAGCCGGCGATGTTCCAACGATCTCTTCAAACATCGAGGTTTTGTCGATTTCTTCTCGGAGAGCGACGTTTTCGCTCAGAAGCCTCTCTTCCGCCCGTTTGCGGTCTTCGATGTCCGTCAAGGCAACATACCAACGCGTAATCTGTCCCTGTTCGTCGCGCAATGGGTTAAAACGAACCAAGAACCAGCGATAAGTGCCATCGCGTTTGAGTAGTCGCAACTCCAAGTCGTAAGCGGAGCCACCGGAGCGAGCCCTATCGGAATAAGTGCGCGCCGCCCGTTCTCGG
>Ga0209415_10015798_pt1 | contig 12204 bp, 11 predicted proteins | sample PeaSoiSIISIP2007_FD_187696 | JGI IMG/M metagenome (GOLD analysis project Ga0209415, IMG submission 187696) | Peat soil microbial communities from Weissenstadt, Germany - SII-SIP-2007 (SPAdes) (version 2) | ecosystem: Environmental > Terrestrial > Soil > Wetlands > Peat | place: Germany... | reverse complement strand
AAACGAAACGCGATGAATCCGGGCCTGCACCGCGACATGCACGCGATCCTCACCGAGTTGCGCTTCGACCCGAAGGTGCGCGTCCTCATCATTACCGGTGCCGGCGAGAGCTTCTGCGCCGGTCAGGATCTCAAGGAATACTTCTACGACCTCTCGGAAGCTGACGGCAAGCTCGAGCGCGAGCGCATTCGCGCCGTCTCCAACGAATGGCGCAATCAGATCCTGCGGCTGTTCCACGCGCCGACGATCGCCGCCGTTAACGGTTGGTGCTTCGGCGGTGCGTTCTCGATCGTCTGCTCGTGCGACATCGCGATCGCGTCGGAAGAAGCGACGTTCGGCCTCTCCGAAATCAACTTCAAACACTTCCCGGGCGGGATGGTGACCAAGAACATCAGCGAGACGCTGCGCCCGCGCGATGCGCTCTACTACTCGATGACCGGCGAGCCGTTCGACGGACGGCGCGCTGCCGATATGGGTCTGGTGAACAAGGCCGTTCCGAAAGCCGAGCTCTGGCCGGCCGTGCGCGCGCTGGCCGAGAACCTGCGCGGCAAGGACGCGGTCGCGCTGCGCATGTGCAAAGACGCCTTCAAGATCAGCTTGCAGATGAACTACGAGGAAGCGTACTGGTACGCCAGCGCCAAGAGCGACCAAGCCACGCTGCTGCAGCAGGGCGAGGGCGGCTGGATCAAAAGCGATGGCGGAATCGGCGGCTTCATCAAGGGCAACTACCGTCCCGGCCTCGGCACCGCCGAAGCGGCGAAGAGTTAATCCAAGATGCGCACCGCAGCAGCACTCCTCGTCGCGTTCGCGCTGATCGCGCTCGGCGGCCCGCGGCCGGCGTCGGCCGCCGATCCCGCACCGCTGGACGTGACGGTCGGCTATACCGCGATCACGCCCTCGGCGATCACGTTCATCAGCCATCCCGTCCTCGAGCAGATGCCGGAATTCTTCGCCAAAGCCGGGATCAAGGTCGACGGCGTCAACATTCAGATGGGCGATGCCGTCCAGATGATGATGGCCGGAAACCCGGCGGTCGTCGAAGGGACGGGGCTCGGAACGACCGCGACCGGCGCGCAAGAGGGCGCGACCGACATCAAGATCTTCCTCGCCGAAACGGAACGCGTACCCTACGAACTGGTGGTGCGTAAGGGCATTACCAGGATGGATCAAATCAAAACGCTGGGTGTCCCCGGGATGACGTCGGCGAGTTCGCAGTACTGCCAGCAGATCCTCAAGGCGGCCGGGTTGTCGGTCGACAAGAACTTCGAATTGGTCCTGCTCGGAACGTCCGGCGCGCGCGTTGCCGCCGTCCAGGCCGGAAAGGTCGACGGCAGCTGCGAGTTGTCACCGTTTCCGGAACTCTACAAACAGCAGTACGGACTAGAGACGCTCCGCGGATTAGGAGCGTTGCCGTATTTCGCGGCCGGCGCGTGGGCCTACAGCACGAAATGGGGCGCCGACCCGGCGCATCGCGAGCTGCTCGTCCGGCTGGCTGAGGCCGTCCTGATGGCGACCCAGTGGTCGATCAATCCGGCGAACAAGACCAAGGTGATCGACATGGTGCAGAAGTCGTTTGACGTGCCGCGTCCGGTGGCCGAGAATTTCTATCACGTCGAGATCGAGGAGGGCGGACTCTCGCCGGATGGCTATATTCCGAAGGTGGCCGCCGTTGCGGTGGGCCGCGCGATGGTCGCGATCGGCGCGCTGCCCAAAGAACCGACGAGCTACGCGCAATACTTCGACTGGTCGATCCTCCAGACGGCCGCTCAGCGCCTGAAAATCAAGATCCGTCCATCTGAGTACTGAGGTTGAGTCTCAAGACGCAGCGTATCCTTCGCGGCGCGAGCGCCTTCGTGGCGTTCGCGCTCGTCTGGGAGTTCATCGGCCGATTCGTGATCACCGGCCGGTACGCGTTCGCTCCGCTCAGCGTCGTGCTCGCAGAGACCTACCGTCAATTCGCCACCGGCGCGATCGACAAGCACGTCATCACGAGCGGGTACGAGTTGGGAATCGGGTTCGTTTTGGCGGCGATCGTCGGCATCGCGATGGGGGTTGCGATCGGTGTGAGTACGCGTGCCGGCGACTACCTGCTGCCGCTGGTGTACGCGGCGAACGCCACGCCGATCGTGGCCCTGGCACCGCTCTTCATCTTGCTGCTCGGCGTCGGCGCGGCCTCGAAGATCGTCGTGATCTTCCTGTTATGCTACTTCGCGGTGCTGGTGAACACGGTTGCCGGGATTCGCACGACCGATCGCGGCCTCATCGAAGCAGCCCGTGCGTTCGGCGCCAACCGCTTGCAAATCATCTGGAAAGTCATGCTGCCCAACGCGGTCCCGTTCATCGTTGCCGGACTGCGCACGGCCCTCGGCCGCGGGCTCGTCGGCATCGTCGTCGCCGAACTCTACGGCGCGTCCTCGGGTTTGGGCTGGCTCGCGTGGTCGGCATCCGAGCAAATGAATGCAAAACTGATGTTCGTCGCGGTGCTGGTCCTGGCGGTGACGGGCGTCGTGTGCACGCTCGCGCTCGACGGCGTGGAACGGCGCATCGCGCCCTGGCGGCGGCCCGCCGACGAAGCGGAATAACGCGATGAGCGCAACCATCCTTGTCGAGGGGATCACGAAGTCGTTTCGTGCGAGCGGCGATGCGCTGGTGATCGATCACCTCGATCTGCGGGTCGAAGCGGAGCAATTCGTTGCGCTGCTCGGGCCGAGCGGCTGCGGGAAGACGACCCTCCTGCGGATGATGGACGGGCTGAGTGTGCCTGATTCCGGGACGGTGCGGATCGGCACGGAGCGTGTCACGCAACCGACGCGCTCCGTCGGTTTCGTCTTTCAGGCCGATTCGCTCTGGCCGTGGCGGACCGTGATGCAGAACGTCACCTTCGGTCTCGAGATTCAAGGCGAACCGCGTGCGCGGGCGGAGCAGACCGCGCAAGAGCTGCTCGAGCTCGTCGGCCTGGCGGGCTACGAGCGCTATCATCCGCACGAACTTTCCGGCGGAATGCGCCAACGCGTCAATCTGGCGCGAGCGCTGGCGATCGATCCGGACGTGCTCCTGCTCGACGAGCCGTTCGCCTCGCTCGACGCGCAGACGCGCGAGGTCATGCAACTCGAGTTGCTGCGGATTTGGCAGGCGCGTCAGAAGACGGTGGTCTTCGTGACCCACCAAATCGACGAAGCGGTCTTCCTCTCCGATCGCGTTGTGGTGATGAGTGCTCGGCCGGGGCGGATTCGCGACGACATCGCGATCCCGTTTTCGCGGCCGCGCGAGCTCGGCATCAAGCGGACGCCGGCCTTCAACGAGATCGTCGACCGCATCTGGAGTTTGATCGAAGACCAGATCGCCGGTTTGCGGCAGGCCGGAGCGTGAGCGCGGAGGGGTCGCCGCCGCCTGGGACGATCAGCGCGAAAGTCGCCGCCTACCTCGCCGGTTTTCGCCTCGCCGAGCAGCCCGAAGCGGTGCGGCGCTTCGCCAAGCACGTCTTCCTCGATTCGTTGGGCTGCATGATTGCGGGCGCCCGCACACCGAGCGGCCGGGCGGCGACGGCGCTTGCCCGCGAGTGGCCGCTTCCGCAAGCGCGGCTCGCGGCCGGCGGCGCGCCGGTGTGCGTCGAACGCGCCGCATTCGCCAACACGATCGCCTGCAATGCGAGCGACTTGGAATCGGTCGGCCCCGAAGGGCACATGGGCGCGGTCGCGGTCCCAACGGCGCTCGCGGTCGCGGAGTGGCGCGGCGCTTCGGGCGAAGCGCTGCTCGGTGCGGTGATCGCGGGCCTCGAAGTCGGCGGCCGCATCGGCGCGGCGTTTCGCCGTCCGTCGTCGGTCGCCGCCGGCGGAATTCCGCTCGTCCGCGGAACACCACATGCGATCTTTGCCGCAGCGGTCCCGGCCGCGCTGTTGCTCGGCGCCGATCGCGAGACGACGCGCAATGCGCTCGGCATCGCGGCCTACAGCGCCCACTTGCCGACGTTGCGCAAAGTGATGGCGTCGCCCGATCCGCCGATGACGAAATACGATCACCTCGCCGGGATGTCGCTCGAGGGGATCGATGCGGTGCGTTTGGCGCTCCGCGGTTTCACCGGCGACAAAGAGGTCTTCGAAGGCGATCTCGGGATGTGGCGCTTCTCGGGTGCGCTAGGCTGCGATTGGTCGCTGCTCGAATCGTTCGGCGGGCCGTGGATGATTGCGCCGACGTTCTTCAAGCGCTATCCGTGCATTCTCTACGAGAATACGGTGCTGATCGCGGCGCGCCGGATCGTCGAGGAACATCGCTTGCAGCCCGGCGAGATCGAACGGATCGTCGTTCGCCCATCGCGTCCCGCGCCGGGCCGGCACGGCGACGGGCGCGGTTCGTCGATGGCGCAGTGGATGAGCGTCCGTCACAACACGGCGCACGCGATCTGCGGGACGCGGCCCTACAGTGCATGGCAGAACGGCGAGCCGCCGCCGGCCGCGGTCGCGCGCCTCATCGAGCGCACGACGATCGAGCCGTACGTCGCGGCCGCAGGCGAGGGCGTGGGGACGTATTGGGATGGTTACTCGCCGGCTTCGGTGACGATCGTGACCGCCACCGCCACGTATGACGAACGGATGGTCGACCTTCCGCGCTTGGACGAAGCGGATCTCGTCGCGAAGTTCGTCGAGAACGTCGCCCCGGTCGCGGGCGAACTGCGCGCGCGCGAACTCGCGGCGATGTCGCTGCAACTCGAGGCGCTGCCGCACGCGGCCGAGCTGCTCGAGCATCTCGCGCCGGCGTGAATTCAGCCGCCGTTCACGCGACGACCTCGGTGAGCTTCAGCAGGCGCTCGGCGTTGCGGAACGCGATCTTCTCCTTGTCGGCCGGGCACACGGGAAGCGTGTCGAGAAAATCGCGGGCTACGCGATTCGACGCGAACGGGTAGTCGACCGAGAACAGGATTCGATCCGCACCGAACGTGAGCAGCGTGCCGATGAACGGCGGAAATGTAAAGAACCCGGCGATGGTGATGGCGACCTGATCGAGAAGCGTCTCGCTGATCGTTCGCTGCAAGCGCGTTTTGGCGTTCCCGAACGTTTTATCGCAGCGGGCCAGCATGGCGGGCAACCCTTCGCCCATGTGACCGATGATGAGCTGCAGCTTTGGATGACGATCGAGCGCGCCCGACAGGACGAGGCGCAGGATGTGCACTGCGGTCTCGGCGTGCCAACCCCAGCCCGCATTTGCGAACATGAACGACACCTCCGGATCGAAGCCGTCGTAGTACGCGCGCCGGACGCTTGCCGGCGGAATTCCTGGGTGAATGTAGAGCGGCACGCCGAGGGCCTCGGCACGTTCGAGAACGGGATCGAACTTCGGATCGTCGAGGAACTTCTCGTCAGTGTGACCGTTGATCAACGCCCCGCAGAAGTGGTGGTCGCGCACGGTGCGCTCGAGCTCTTCGGCGGCGGCTTCCGGTGCCGTCAACGGCAGATGCGCGAAGGCCGAAAAGCGGTGCGGATGTCTGCTCACGACGGCGGCGACTTCATCGTTGTAGCGGCGAGCGAAGTCCGGCCCGGCATCGGACGGCAGCAGATCGGCACCCGGACCGACCACGGACAGCACCTGGACGTCGATTCCGGCCTCGTCCATTGAGCGCAGCCGTTGGTCCTCGACGTCGTTGAGCTCCGCCGCCCGCAGATTGGCGCCCATGGCGGCCATGAATCCGCGCCGTGCAATGAGTGCGGGGTCCACCTCGCGCGCGAATTGGCGAAAGGAAAGGTGTTCTTCCAGAGCGATGACGCGCATGTTGTTCATAGGCGGCTCCTACGCCATCGAACGCACGGGTTCCGTCGAAGCGGGGGCCGTGCGGCCTTCGTCAAACAACGGGAGAACTCACCGATGATCCAGCTTACCGACGACATGCGACGCTGGTTGCAGCTCGCGCCCGGCGACGGCGTCCCGTGCCTTGTCGGCACGGCTTCCAAAGACGGTCGTCCGCAAATCAGCCCCAAGGGCAGCATCGCGGTCTTCGACGACGCAACGCTCTGCTTTTGGGAGCGCGGCTTCCACTCCAGCTACCAATCGATCAACGATAACCCGCAGGTCGTCGTGTACTACCGCAACCCGGATCGGAAGGGCGAGATTCCGTATCGCGCTTCGGGACTGCGCTTTCACGGGGAGGCGAGCGTCGCGAGCGGCGACTCCGAGCGCGCCCGCGTCTGGGAACTTATGCCCGCCGACGAACAAGCTCGCGATCCAGAGCGCACGGGTGCGGCGATTCTCATCCGCGTCGATCTGGTCGAAGATATCGCCGGCGGGGTCGTGATGAAGCGTGACTAGGGCCCGTCCAGTTCAAGGCGTACGCGGCCTACCCGCGCATCGGCCATGCCGTAGTAGACGTCGTACGACCTGGGCGTAAGGGCGGGGTGAACGTCGATGCCGGTCGGGAATACAACGTCGTTGACAATTCCGTTCCGCTCATCCAGCGTGTACGGCGCGAGGATCGGATTCGGCGAGCGATACCGGATGAGGTGTGGCTGTTCCGCATCGTGCACGAGGATGCCGGCGCTGTACCGCATGCCGTGACTCGTCCCGTCGGCATCGACGATCTGATCGACGCCGTGAAAGACCGACAGCAAGCCTTCAGCGATGCGTATCGGCGGTGTGCCCGCCCCGCTCTTGATCGAGCCCCAGTTCCTTACGCCTTTGCTTACGATGACGCTCTCCGCCACCTTGAGCAGATTCATTCTGTCCGCGACTGCCGCTTCGAGCGGAACGTAGGCAATCCGTATTTCCTCGAAAGGCAACGCCGCCGAATGCGTCATGGGGCGATGGTACATGGCGAAGCTCAAGACGCCCGCCGGCGAGCGGACCGGCTCTGGGAAAAAGGCTGCGTCTTTGTCGTTGCCGTCCGGCAAGCCGGTCGCCGAGAAGTCCACTAGCCCCAAACGTTGCCAGGCATACCCATCCTGGGAGACCGCAAGTGCGATCCGCGGGCCGGCTGCGCCGAAGCCCGTGTAGGCCATGACGTAGAGGTCCAGCAATGCGACAAAGGTGACGCGTGGATCCTCGCAGCCCTGCCCGTCCCGCGCATCCCGTAATTCATAGGTCGCCTCGGGGCGCAGCGCCATACCGATCCGCTGATAGACCGGGGCATCGACCGTTCCGTTGACCTCCACTATCCCAACACAGGAACAGTTTCCGGCACCCACCACGCGTGGGTAGAGGAGCAGCGTGCCACTGCGGGTTCGCGCCGCCCCAGGATTGAGGACTCCCTCGGCCTCGTCGGCGTCGCCGTTCGGCTCCAGCACGACACCCATGCGGGTCACTCGCGTCGGCAACGACGTTATCATGACAGGATCCATTAGGGTTTGTCGGGTGGCAGCTGCTTTCGCAGCGTCTCGAATTCTTTTTCAAGAATCGCTTTGAGTTCTTGCAACAAGACGCGTCCCGTGGCTCGAGCGAGCTTGAGCGGAGGCTCAGCGGCGCCTTTCAAGACCAGGGCCGTCTTGGTTCCAGACGGCCGAATCGTCAGGCGTCCGCGAAAGCTCGGCAGCGTTGCGCGCGGGAAGCGCCAGGTTAACTCCATCCGATCGTAGTGCCGTCCAACGGGTGAGCGATTCGGCTGCGGCTCATACTCAACCGCAACTTGATGTTCCGCTCCCAACCCGTTCGATTGCTTTACGCCGACGACAACCCTCAGATCGAGAATATTGCCGCGAGCCTCGAAGTAACGCTCGATGCCCGCAAGTGCGATCGACGGCGGGCAGGCGACGGTCGCCGACTGATCGACCAGATTCGACTTCGTCCGCTTAGCAGAACGGAAGAACCGGGCATTCTCTTGCTGCAATTGCTTTGGCATATTCGTCGCCCTCAACTGGGACTTCACGATACCACGTTAATGGTAGAGGCGAGTAAGCCGAAAAACCTGCTATTTGCCAGGGTTACCCATCGAGCGGGCGGCGAGAATCGCGCCGCAGAAAGCATCGGCGTGCTGATGTTCGCGCCGCAGGAGGCGATCGATTCCACCCTTCTCCGCTGAGCCCGGCCTCCGTCCCAACGTCCTGCTGATCGTCACCGATCAGCAGCGCGCCGACCATCTGGGCTGCTACGGCAACGGCGTCATCCGCACCCCGCACATCGACGCGCTAGCGCAGCGCGGCGTGCGGTTCGAGCACTTCTACGTGGCGTCGCCGATTTGCATGCCGAATCGCTCGACGCTGATGACCGGGCGCATGCCCTCACAGCACGGCGTGCGCAGCAACGGCATCCCGCTGACGCTCGACCAGCGGACGTTCGTCGACGAACTGCGCGCGAACGGCTACGCGACCGCGCTAATCGGCAAGAGCCATTTGCAAACGATGGTCGACTACCCGCCGCTGACGGGGCCGCGGGCCGGACGGATCGCCGCGGACGACGCCCGCGAGGCACGCACCGTGCCCACCGACGGTGACGCGTACGAGCAAGAATCGCCCCGACGATGGGACGATCCGGCGTTCGCGATGCACTTGCCGTACTACGGGTTCGAGCACGTCGAGCTGGCAACGGAACACGGCGATCTCGTGCGGGGCGAGTACCGGCGCTGGCTCGCGCGCAAAGGCGGTGACGCCGCCGCGTTGACCGGACCCCAGAACGCGCTGCCGGCCGGGCGCACCGTACGCGTGCCGCAAGCGTGGCGGACCCGCGTCCCCGCGGAGCTCTACCCCACCACGTTCGTGGAAGAACGAACGATCGCGTACCTCGAGCGGCATGCGACGGCCGGCGCGGGGAAGCCGTTCTTCATGCAGTGCTCGTTCCCGGACCCGCACCACCCGTTCACGCCGCCCGGACGGTACTGGGACATGTTTGACCCCGACGAAATCCACGCGCCGCCGACGTGCCGGCCGCCCGGCGACGACGCGCCGCCGCATTTGCGCTGGTTGCACGCCGAGCGCGCGGCCGGCCGCGCGCGCACCGACACCCCGCAGTTGTTCGCGATCGACGCAGCGGAGGCGCGCGAGGCGATCGCGCTGACGTACGGGATGATCGCGATGATCGACGACGCCGTGGGCCGCATCGTCGCCGCCGTGCAGCGCTGCGGCTTAGCCGAGGAAACCGTCGTCGTCTTCACCTCCGACCACGGCGACTTCATGGGCGATCATGGCTTGCTGCTCAAAGGGCCGCTCCACTACCAGGGGATCGTGCGCGTGCCGTTTATTTGGGCCGACCCGCGCGCGCACGCACCGCGAAGCGCGACGCGGAACGGCGTTGCGGGGACGCTCGACATCGCGCAGACGATCCTCGACCTGGCCGGCGTCCCGGCATACAACGGCATGCAAGGGATGAGTCTGCTGCCCGCCATCAGCGGCGAGGGCGCGCCCATCCGGGCGGCGATGCTGATCGAAGAGGATGGCCAGCGCCCGGAGTTCGGCTTCCCGCAACCGCCGCGCTTGCGCACCGTGGTAACGGAGCGCGAGCGCATGAGCGTCTACGCCGGTGCAGCGTGGGGCGAGTTGTACGATCTCGTCGACGATCTGCTCGAGGAGCACAACCGTTGGGACGATGGTGCGCGCCGCGCCGCCCTGCTGGAGTTGATGACGCAGACGTCGCTCGAGCTGTGGGATCGCAGCCCGGCACCGACGCGACGCGCGTAAGTGCCTAGCGGGGCGGCGTATACATGAGTTCCTGGGCCGGAAACGGGCTGAATCCGTTGTACTTCGCGGAGACGTCGATCAACGGCTGCATCAAGGCTGGAGTAAACTGCTCGGGATAACGAATGCGTGCCATCGTTGCGACGACTGCCGGATCGATCTTCGTATACTTGGCGAGGATCTCGCCGCTCTTTGCCGGGTTCTTGTTCGCCCAAACAGCCGTGTCGTGCATGGCGGCGGCAAAGCGGCTCACCAGATCGGGGTGGTCTTTCGCCCACTGCGGCGTGGTGAACCAGGTGGTGCTGATGAAGTGCTTCGCGATGCCGTCCATGCCGTAGCCGAGGATGCGATGGTCCTTGCCGACGACACTGAGCAGCGGTTCGGTGACCCAGGCTGCGTCGACACGACCCGAATCAAGCGCAGCGGCGTCTGCCGCAGTTGGGATCTCGACGAATTTCACGGTTGCCGAGTCGCCGCCGTGGTGATCGATCCACGCTCGCGTCGCGGTTTCCTGGATGCCTTTGAGAGGGGAGACGGCAATGGTCTTGCCGTTCAGCTCCTTGGCTTGCTGGATCGTCGAGCTCGCCGGAAGGACGAGCGCCGCGGTGCGCTCCGTTGCGGGGGAGACATACTCGGCGGCCGGTGCGATCGCAATGAGCGGAACGTTCTTACTATGAATGCCCGCTAGTGCATCGACGGCAATAACGCCGACATCGACCGAATTCGGCATCGCCGCCGCGATCGCGATGCCGCTCGACATAATTTGGAGATCGACAGCGAGACCGGCCTTCTCAAAATACCCCATGTCCTTGGCGCAGTATCCCTCCGCCGCGGTCTCCACCGCCAGGATGCCGAGACGAATCGAGCCGGGCGCTTGCGCCCGAATCGGCGCAGGAAGAGCGCACGCTAACGCACTTCCGGCGAGAATCGCCGAAGCGCGCGCTCGAGTGATCGTTCCGGATCTCATTTTGTCTGGGGAAGGAGCAACTGGGACGCCGGGAAGGTCGCGAAGCCATTGTATTTCGCCGAGGCGTCGATCCCGGGCTGCAGGAGCGCGGGCGTCATCTCCTCCGCGTAGTGGACGCGCACCATTGAGGCGATCACCTCGACTGAGATGTTCGTGTACTTCGCGAGCAGCGGTGCGCTCTGATCCTGGTTTCTATTCGCCCAAACGGCCGTCTGGTGAATGACAGCAACGAACCGGCTTACCAGATCGGCATGGGCCCTGGCCCAGTCCGGCGTCGTGACCCACAGATTTTGCGTGAAATGCTTCCCGATCGCATCGTATCCGTACATGAGGACGCGGTTCGTTTTTGCTGCCGCGCCGAAGAACGGCTCGACCTCAAAGATCGCGTCGACCCGTGAGGTGGCGAGCGCCGCCGGTTCCGCCGGAAATGGGATCTCGACGTAGTTCACGGTGGATGAGTCGCCGCCGTTGGCGTCGATCCACGCGGAGGCCCCGGTCGTTCCCAAACTGTGCAGGGCGGGGAGCGCGATCGTCTTACCGCTGAGATCCTTAGCGCTGCGGATCGGCGAGTCAGGCCGGACGAGAATCCCAGCGGTCTTCAGCGAGAGCGGGTCGAGGTAATCGGTCGCCGGCGCGATCACGACGAGCGGGACGCCGTGAGCGTGGCCCGACGCAACGGTATCGATGGTCGTATAAGCGATGTCCAGCGAACCGCCGAGGACCGCGGACACGATGGTCGGCGTGTTCGCCAGTACAGTAATCGTCACATCGAGTCCGGCCTTGGCGAAGTATCCGAGATCTCTCGCATAATAGGCCTCGGCTGCGCTTTCAACCGGCAGCACGCCGATGCGCAACGCCTGGCTCGTCTGAGCCGACGCCGGTGGTGACAGCGCGCCCATTACTGCGGCGCCGGAACCCATGGCAAGCAGACTCGCCCGCGTGATTGTCCTGCCCTCGATAGCGGAGTGGAGAGACGACTTCATTCGGCGTACCTCGCGTCTGGAATGGAGCGGGCGGGAGAATCGAACTCGCATCTCTTGCTTGGAAGGCATTCGCGCCCCTGTGATCCCGGGCTAGGAACGGCTTCTTTTACCACGACGCGCGGATCGCGGGTGTTTTACTTGATCAATTCGTCCGCTCGGATCAAGAGCGACTGCGGCACGGTGAGGCTGAGCGCCTTTGCAGTCCTGAGATTGATCACGAGTTCATACTTGGTTGGATTTTGGACGGGAAGATCGCCGGGTTTCTCGCCACGAAGTATGCGATCAACATACGTTGCTGCCTGCTTGTGTACTTCAATGATGTCAGAGTCGTAGGACATCAGCCCACCGACCAGGGTAAGGTCCCGCAATCCATAGAGCGCCGGCGCCTGAAAACGCGCCGCCAGCTTGACGAGTTGATCGCTGTAAATAGTGTCGAGTTGGTCGGGCAGCACGATCAAGCCTGTCACGGGTGTTCCGCCGATTCCGTCTATGCGATCGATATCGTCTACGCCCTCAATCGGCAGTTCAATCGTGCCCAGCCCGGAAGATTTAGCGGCGACTTCGACCGAGTTAAGGAAACCACGTGAGCTCGGGTTATGTGGATTAAAAATGAGCGCAATGCGTGCAACGCGCGGCGCCATCTCTTTGAGTAGCTCGAGCCATTTGG
>Ga0209415_10015796_pt1 | contig 12205 bp, 8 predicted proteins | sample PeaSoiSIISIP2007_FD_187696 | JGI IMG/M metagenome (GOLD analysis project Ga0209415, IMG submission 187696) | Peat soil microbial communities from Weissenstadt, Germany - SII-SIP-2007 (SPAdes) (version 2) | ecosystem: Environmental > Terrestrial > Soil > Wetlands > Peat | place: Germany... | reverse complement strand
TCGATCGGCATCTCGCGGTAGCCGTCCGGCATCCAGCCGTGCAGGGGGAAGGCCGGCATCTTGACGAGGAACGCTGCCGCAAACAGCAGGAAGAAGGATACCGCCGCCAACCCCCTCAGAATTTGCCGCATAACCCTGCCCCCCCGCGTTCGGCTGTCCCCTGGCAAAGATCACCTTCGAATCCGAAAGCGATTCTATCTGAGCATATTTCGAGGTCGGCTGTATTTAGACGAATCAGCTATTTTGTGTACTTTTCCGCTAGTACTTTCTGTACGGCAGAACGCTGCTTGCCACCGCCGCCGGGAACACGCTCTCCGCCGTGATGATCCGGACAGGCAGTTCCTTGCCCAGCTCGTAGTCCTTCACGGCCTTCATGAGCTGCGGGCCAAGGAGGGGGCTGCACTCCACGGAACAGTTGAGCTTCCCCGCGATCATGGCGCTGAATGCGTCACGGATGCCGTCTACCGACACGATGACCACGTCCTTCCCCGGCTTCAGACCCGCCTCTTCCATGGCCGCGATGGCGCCGATGGCCATGTCATCGTTGTGCGCGAACAGCACGTCCATGTTCTGGCCCTTCGCGACCAGGTCTTTGAGGATCTGCTGCATGACCTGCCTGCCCGTGCTTCGCTCGAAGTTGCCGCTCTTTGAAACGATGATGCGGTAGTTGGGATGGTCCTTGAGTATCTCCTTGAAGCCCTGGGTCCTGTCGATTTCGGGGGCGGAGCCGATTGTGCCCAGCAGCTCGACGATGTTGACTGGTCTGCCGGTCTTGAGGTAGTTGACGAGCCATCGCGCGGCGCGGCGCCCTTCCTCCAGGAAATCCGAGCCCATGAAGCTGGCCCAGAGCGACTCGTCCTTTACGTCGACGGTGCGGTCGGACAGGAAGACGGGGATCCCGGCGGCTTTCGCCTCCCGGAGCACGGGCTCCCACCCCGACTCGACGATCGGGGAGAATGCAATGACGTCCACCCTGCGCGCGATGAATGACCGCACGGCAGCGATCTGCCTTTCCGGCTGACCTTCAGAGTCCACGAAGACGAGGTCGATCCCGGCCTGGCGCGCCGCGGTCTTGATGGATTCGGTGTTCGCCAGGCGCCAGTTGCTTTCCGTCCCTGTCTGGGCGAAACCCAGCACAATGCGGTGGTCTGCGGGAAGGCGCGGCCGCGCGGGCGCCCCCAGGGCGCCGCTCTCGATTATCTTCTTCGTGACGAGGGAAGTCCGAAGGATCATCTTCTTCGGGATGCCCTCTTCGTGGTGGAGGATATCCATCGCATAGATGAGGGCCTCCTTGCCGCCGGTGGGGCAGGTGCAGGTGGCGGCAAGGGCCCCGCTGCGCACCAGGTCGATGCCGCCGCCGGGCCCCGGCAGCCCGTCGATGCCGACGACGCGGATCCCGTTGAGACCGAGCTTCACCGCGGCCCGGTGCGCTCCGTCAGCCATCGCGTCATTCTGGGCAAAGATCACGTCCACGGGGCCGTTCTTCGCGAGCCATGCCGTCAGCTCGTCCTCCGCCTTGTCCCGCAGCCAGTCCGCGTTGATGCTGGCAACGATCCTGATGCTCTTGTGCGGCGCAATGGCCTCCTGGAAACCCAGGCGCCTGTCGAGGACAGGAGGCGAGCCGGAGCGTCCCATGATCTCCACGACCTTCCCTCCCTTGCCGCCCAGCAGGTCGGTGACGTATTGCCCGGCCTGCTTGCCGATCAGCCTGTTGTCGGGGCCGATATAGAGGGTGTAGTCGTAGCCCACCACGGAGCGGTCCAGGAGGATGACCGGGATGCGCTTGTACGCCTCCGCGATAATGGGTGTCAGCGCCTCGGCGTCGTTGGGAGAGATGATGAGGAGGTCGATCCCGCAATCCAGGAGCTTTCTCACGTCCTGGATCTGCCTGCTGCTGGAATCTGCGGCGTCGGTGAACACGACGCGGAGATTCGGGTAATGGGACGCCTGGCTCTTTATTTCCTCGCTCATGTTGATCCGCCAGGGCTCGGTGAGGTTCGCGAGGGATACTCCGATCAGGAACTGGTAGGCCTGGTCAACGGGACGTTCCCGACTGCACGCGAAGAGTGAGGCAAACAACAGCACGCAGGAAAACCCTGCCCTCCATGACCTCTGCACCCTACGCACCCCCCTTCCTGTACTCCACGGGAGAACGGCCGAAGACGCGCTTGAATGCGCGGCTGAAATAGTGCTGACTCTGGTAGCCCACCGCTTCCGCCACCTCGTAGACCTTGACCGCCGGATCCGCCATGAGGTTGACCGCCGTGTTGATGCGCACCCGTGTGAGATAGTCGACGAAGGAGAAGCCCGTCTCCCGCTTCAAGAGTCGGCTCAAGTAGCCCGGGCTCACCTGGACCGCCCCGGCCACCTCTTCCAGGGTGAGCTCCGCCTTGCCGTAGTTGGAATCCACGTAGTTCTGCGCCAGGAGGACGAAGGAGTGGTACCCGCTCCTGCGGGCGACCTCCGCGCTGAGGGCCTCGTAGGTCTCCGCCACGCCTTCCGCTCCTTCGGGAATGGGGGCGTGCGCTATGAAGAGGGCATGCGCCAGCGACCCCGCGGCGCGAGACTCCGCGGTTTCCACCGCGCGGGTCCAGGGGGGGCCCACGGAGGCCCCGGCGAGGACAACCACGTCATCCTGCTCGTCAAGGAACACGGAGACGGGAGGAAAATCCTTGAACGCCTCCTCCGCGATCCGCCGCACCGCGAACAGCTCGACGCGCCTGTCCTTCTCCCGCGAAAGCTCGGCCGTCGCCATTTTCTCCATGACGTGCACGAGCGCAATCATGCGGTAGCCGGTGGTGACGATGCCCAGGAAGGCCGCCTGCTCCTTGATCTCGGAACGGGACAGCCGTCCGCGCACCCAGTCGCGGAAAAGCTGCTCGCGGAGGATGGGCATGTTGCGTTCCAATTGCTCGTGCGCCCAGCTCATGTAATGGTTGCGCTGCCGGGCGGCGGTGAGCTCCGCCTCCGCGCGCACCAGCACGGATGCAAGGGCGTCCCGGGGGACGGGCTTGAGCACGTACTCGAAGACCCTGAGGGAAAGAGCGCGCTGGGCGTACTCGAACTCGTCGTGTCCGGACACGACAATGATGACGCAGTCCCGCCAGACCTCGTTGATCTTCTGGATCAGGTCAAGGCCGTTCAGGAAGGGCATGCGCACATCGATCATGAGGATGTCGGGCTTCTCCTTCTGGACAAGGGCAAGCGCCGTTTCCCCATCCTCCGCCTCCGCAACCACCCGCATGTCCGGGCGTATCTGCTCTATGGTCGAGCGGAGACCCCGCCGGATCTTGGGCTCGTCATCGGCAATCAGGACTTTCCACATGGTCGCCTCATACCTCCCCCTGGATCAGAGGGTGCAGGATCTCGACGGTGGTTCCCTCCCCGGGCGCGCTCTCGAAGCGAAGCCCGAAATCCTTGCCGAAGGAAAGCTGGATCCTCTCGTTGACGTTCGAGATGCCGTAGCCGTTCTTCTGGGAGCTTTCCTCGGGGGCCTTCGTGAGGAGGGCGCGGACGGCGGCAAGCTTTTCCTCCGACATCCCGACCCCGTCATCACGCACGCGCAGCACCAGCGCCCCGTCGCTTCGCAGCGCCTCGACCTGGATGGACCCGTGCCCGCGCCGTTCCTTGATCCCGTGATAGATCGCATTCTCCACGAGGGGCTGGAGCGTCAGCTTCAGCACCATGTACGGCAGCACCTCGTCCTGGACGCAGAGCGAGAAATCGAACTTGTCCTCGTAGCGCAGCTTCTGGATGATGAGATAGCTTCGCACGTGCTCCAGCTCGTCGCTCAGGCTGATCATCTCCTTGCCCTTGGACAGGGCGATGCGGAAGAGGCTCGTGAGGGCGCTCACGATCTGGACGATGTCGTTGGCCCCGCGGTCCTGAGCCATCCAGTGAATGGTGTCCAGGGTGTTGTAGAGGAAGTGCGGCTTGATCTGCTCCTGAAGCGTCTTCAGCTCCGCCTCCCTCTTGCTCTGCTGCTCTCGATAGACGAGGTCAATGAGCTTCTGGATCTCCTCGATCATGGTGTTGAAGCTCTTGCCCAGGTGGCCGATCTCGTCTTCCTGGTGTCCCTTGAAGCGTACGGCAAGGTTCCCCTCTTCCGCCTCTTTCATGAGGGCCCGCAGCGCAATGACCGGCCGGGCAATCGATCCCGTGAAGAAGATGGAGGCTATCACGGCAACCAGGAGCGTCACACCGGCGATGATGAAGGAGTAGTACCGGATGAGGCTCACCTGGCTCATGATCTCGTTCAACGGGAAGACTCCGATTGTCTTCCATCTGGTGTAATCCGAGCTTTGGGCGATGATCTGGTAGCCGGCGCCGCCTATCCTGCGAATGGTGCTGGTCCTCGGGCCCGTGAGCCACTCACTTCTCACGCGGTACACGACGGGATTGACCGGCGCGTAGACGGTGCCGCCTTCCGCATCCTCGATGAAGAGAAACCCGCCCTGCCCGACTTTCATGTCGACGAAGATGTCCTGGACGACCTGGAGCTTCATATCGATCAGGACCACTCCCCGGGCCCGCCCGGTGCGAGGGTCAATGATCGCTTTCACAATGGAGACCACGTCGTCAGCGCTGTAGCCGGGGGTGTTCCGCAGGTTCCTGCCAACGGGCCGGGGGAGAAGCTGGACGGCCGGCGCGAAGCGCACCGCTTGAAGATACCACCCCTCTTCCCAGAGAGGGTCCCGGGTTATCGGCTGGATCTCGTTGCTGAGGTGCCCGTCCAGATCGTTCACCAGGAGGATACCGGCAATCTCCGTGTTTACCTGGGTGATGTTGCCAAGAAGGCGCAAGGCCCCGGCTTTCCGCTGCGGGGAAAAAGGCGCTCCGGCGTCGCTGATGCCGTAGAAGGCCTGGATATCACCGTCCTCGGCGAGGATCGATATGATGCCCTCCATCTCCCGGATATAGAACTCGATATTTCGCGTCACCTGCCGGATCAGCTGGACCGTGTGGTTTGTGACTTCTCTCTCGATGATCCGCGCCGAGATGGACGGCCCCAGGATTCCCAGGGTCAGGAGGGGCAGCACTATGACGGCGACGAAGTAGACGAGGAGCTTTGCTCGAATGCTGCGATACTTCAGGAAGCGCCCCCAAAGCCCCGCCGAGGCATACCTCTCCGCGCGAAGGTCGCCCGGCGGCGTCCACTATTCTAGCCGCGGGGGCGCGAATATGCAAGGGAAGATTGCGCGGCTATCCCTGCGGACTGTCGAAGCTCACCACGGCCGCCTTGATGCTCCCGTCGGCGTTCGGACTGCCTCTGACCAGGACGTGCATTCCTGCCTTCACCATGGCCAGGCTCACGGTCACCAGGCGGTGAACCTCGGCGCTGCCGGGGACCACGATGGGAAACTTCTCACCATTATAGGTCATGGTGAGCGCATGCGTGTCTCCCTTGGGCAGGAACGCCGTGACCACCGCGTTGGTCATGATCTGGCCCGGTTGCTGCATGGGGAACTGCCCCTTCTTGACGACCTTGTACAGCTCCGCGGAGAAGATATTGATTGCCGTCGCCGTCATTGCGCCGTCCTCCGCCCGGTGGGTGGTGACTCCCATGGCGTCTCCCTCACGGATGTCGGAGAGTGTCGCACTGCGCCGCTCCAGGGCCAGTGTGCCCGGGGAAACAGTGGCGCTTTTCGTGCTGCCGTCCGCTGCCGTGAGAGTGATCCGCGTGGCGCTTATGGACGTCACCGTGCCGTCGATCGACACGGGCACTGCCGCCTGCGCAAAGCCAGCGGCAGCCGCGCCCGCAAGAAGGAGGGCAATCGAGATGACCAGAACCGGGGTCGCCGGTCGAATGTGCTCTTTCATGGAAAAGTGCTCCTTGTCACAAATGTAGGCACCCGTGCGCGGTGTCGTCCACCGGGCAACCTTGACTCCCGTCTACCGTCGCCGCTATCCTCGTGACGTGAGCGTCCGCATCGGGCTCGCCCTCGGCGGGGGCGCCGCGCTTGGTCTTGCCCATATCGGCGTCCTCAGGGTCCTTTCCGAGGAAGGCATTCGTGTGGACTGCGTCGCCGGCACCAGCGCGGGAAGCGTGGTGGGCGCCGCCTTCTGCGCGGGACGCTCATGGCAGCAGATCCGTGATGCGGCCCGCCGCCTGGAATGGTCCCACATCGTATCCCTCACCATTCCCCGGCAGGGGATGATGCGCCTCGACAAGCTTGAACGCTACGTGGAGGCCATGATCGGGGTGCGTGATTTCTCCGACCTGCGCATTCCGTTCGCGGCTGTCGCCACGGATCTCGAACTCGGTGAGCCGGTTGTCTTCACCGCCGGATCCGTGGCCCGGGCCGTGCGGGCCAGCTGCAGCGTGCCGGGGCTCTTCGAGCCGGTCCGTAACGGTGAGTCTGCCCTTGTTGACGGGGGGCTTGTGAATGACGTGCCGGCCGACGTTGCGCGCAGGCTGGGAGCGGATGTGGTCATAGCGGTGAACCTGCACGCGCGCAAGCAGCAATCCGGCCCTCCCCGCAACATCCTCGATATCGCCTATTACACCTTCGACATTCTGCTGGGCAGCGCGGGCCAGAAAGGCCTGGCTGACGCGGACGTGACGGTCAACCCCGACCTGCGCGGGATGCACTACAGGAACCTGAAAAAACTGGATGAGCTCGTCGATCGGGGTGATCAGGCCATGCGATCGCTCATGGGCGAGCTCAGGCGTCGGATCGAGGGTCACCGCCGCAGCGCGTCAAACACCTGAGGCCAGGCGGGCAACGTGCTCCCACGCGCTGCGGGGAAGAGCGTGAAGGCCCGCGGGAAACCGGCCGGCCTCCCGGCTGACCAGGAAGCGGACGCCGGAAGCCAGGGTCGCCATCGTGATGTCAAAGGAATTGAGCGAATCGCCCTGCCCCGCGGTGAGGTTGGCCATAGACCCTCCTGCAAAAAGAAACGCCTTTCTGCCACATGGCGCCACTTGCTCCACGAAGGGAAGGATCTCGTTCCGAGGGCCCAGGGCGGCAACGTCTATCTCATCCGGCGTGTGACCGACGTTCAGGAGAAAGCACCCGCCTTTCAGGTGCGCAAAATGCCGCGCGTTCAGGACGCCAGGCCTGCCCGTCGCGGTCACTATGACGTCCGCCTGGTCCACCAGGTCCTCCAGGCGGCCGGCAGGGTAACCCGCGTACGCGGCAAACAGGGCGCGGGACGGGTCCGATTCCGCGACGCTCACGGTCCCGCCGAAAGCCCGGGCCACCTCGGCGACTCCCTGCCCCACCAGGCCGAAACCCACCACCAGGACGCGGCGGCCATGCAGGCTGAGCTGCGTTCGCTCCATGAACGTATTCCAGGTGCTCAGCCCGACCAGGTGGCGGTTGTGCAGGCCTTCCTTGATCGGAACGTCGTCGCAGTTGAACACGGGAAAGCCGAGCACGAGACCGTCCCGGGTGAGCCCGGCGATCCGCGAGATCCCGGACCCGGTTGCTTCCAGCCCCGCGGTGACGGAAACCTCTGCGCCCGTTTCCAGGACATGCGCGGTGAACGTTGCTCCCATTTCGTACAGGTGGGTCGGTCCCCAGGCAAGAGCGCGCCTCGTCGCTTCCGCCTGGTCCTCCCCCGTCATGTCTCTCCACGCATGCGCCGCGGCGCCGCGCGAAACCAGGCGGGTGACCACTTCATCACGCACGGTGCGAGGGTTGCACGTCGTCAGGAACAGCTCTCCGCCTTTTTCGAGGAACGCCTCGAAGAAGGGGATCGCCTTCGGCTCCAGGTGCATGGAGCAGGCAAGCCGGATCCCTTCAAGCCTTTCCAGTGCGGCGATTTCCCCTTCCGTCAGGGGCATATTCATGCGCGCCCAGGCCACGGACCGGTCAAGACTATTCATGGTGGAATGAATATACAGAAATTCCGGGGGGGCAATTCCCGGGCGGGCAGCGTCTGCTTCCTAGACGGTCGGCTGGGTCAGCGGGACGTCGTCCTCAGGCGTTGCCGCGCCTTCCGGGGGCTTCGCATGGTCCTCCTGGCGGCCGGGCTGCCCCGCTGAATCCGCCTCGGGAAAGCTCCCCCGCGGGAACAGTATCGCAATGGCATCCAGCACCGAATCCGCGAATTCGAAGCCCATGTCCTGATGCACTTCGGCGGGGATCTCCTCCAGGTCCTTCTCGTTTCGCAGGGGGAGGAGAACGTGCGTCATTTTGTAGCGGTGCGCGGCCAGCACTTTTTCCTTCACTCCGCCAATGGGAAGGAGCCGGCCGGTCAGCGTGATCTCCCCGGTCATCGCGAAGCCGCTTTTCAGCGCGACCCCCGTGACGGCGGAAAGGACGGCGGCGGCCAGGGTGATGCCCGCGGATGGGCCGTCTTTCGGGATTGCCCCCTCGGGAACGTGGATGTGAATGTCGCGGTCCTTCGTGAAATCCGCCGGGATGCCCAGGGTCGCATGGTGGGCGCGCAGGAAAGAGAGCGCGGCCTGGGCGCTTTCCTTCATCACGTCCCCGAGGCTTCCGGTGAGCATGAGCTCTCCCTTTCCCTCGAGGATGGCCACCTCAACGGGGAGGAGCTGTCCTCCCACCTCGGTCCACGCAAGTCCGTAGGCGAGCCCCGGCTTCATGTCACGGGAGAAGGTGCTTTCCAGGAACTTGACTTTGCCGAGGTACTTCTCCACATTCCTGCCGGTGACGGTGACCTTGAATAGCTCAGGCACGGGGGCGGTCTGGTCGGCTGCCGGAATTGCCGCTGCATCAGGTACGGACGCCGGAACAGCAGTGACGTCGGGCGCGGCTGCGGCGGCGGAAGGTGTCTCCCCCTGTGCGGCCGCCTCCGGGCTTTCGAGCTCCGCCGGCGGGACCGCCGCCGAAGGCATCCTGCCCTGCTTCACCGCTTCTCGCGCGACCTTCCTGATGATGTTCGCAATCTCCCGCTCGAGGTTTCGGACCCCCGCCTCCATCGTGAAACCCCTGATGAGCTTGAGGATGGCGGACTTCTGGAACGTGATGTCTGCCCAGCCCAGCCCGTTTTCCCGGATCTGCTTGGGAACGAGGAACCTCTCCGCGATCTTCTCTTTTTCGAACTCGGTGTATCCGGAGATCTCGATCACTTCCATCCTGTCGCGAAGCGGATAGGGAATGTTGTGCGAGGAGTTCGCCGTCGTGATGAACATCACGTGGGACAGGTCATACGGCACTTCGAGGTAGTGATCCACGAAGGTCGCGTTCTGCTCAGGGTCCAGCACCTCCAGCAGCGCTGAGGCAGGGTCTCCCCGCCAGTCGGAGCTCATCTTGTCGATCTCGTCCAGGAGAAAAACCGGATTGCGTGAGCCAGCCTTGCGCATGGACTGGATGATCTTGCCGGGAAGCGCGCCGACGTACGTCTTTCTGTGCCCGCGGATCTCTGCTTCGTCCCGGACCCCGCCCAGGGAAACGCGCACGAAGTTGCGTCCCAGGGAGCGCGCAACGGAGCGGCCAAGGGAGGTCTTGCCCGTGCCCGGCGGACCGATGAAGCAGAGGATCGGCCCCTTCACCGTGGGGGAGAGCTGGCGCACCGCAATGAAGTCGAGGATGCGCTCTTTGACCTTCTTCAGGTCGTAGTGGTCTTCATCAAGGATCTGGCGGGCGCGCTCGATGTCATGATTGTCCGCGGTGGCCTCTTTCCATGGCAGGTCCACGATCCATTCCAGGTAGGTCCTCAGGAGCGCAGACTCCGGTGACATGGGCTGCATGCGACCCAGGCGCTTGAGCTCTTTCTGGCATTTCTCCGCCACTTCGGCGGGAAGCCCCTTGGCTTTCACCTTCTCTTCCAGCTCCCTGGCGCCGGTCGGGTCCTCCCCCTCCGCGCCCAGCTCCCGCTGGATCTCCTTGAGTTGCTCGTTGAGAAAGTAGTCTTTCTGCGTCTTCTCCAGCTTCCGCTTGACCTTGCCGGTGATCTCCTGCTCCAGGGAGAGAACCTCGATCTCAGAAGCCACTATTGCCGCGCACCTCTCCAGGCGGGTCTCCGGGTTCTCGATGGAGAGGAGCTCCAGCTTCTGGGGGAGCTTCAGAGGCAGGTTTCCCGCAATCAGGTCAACGAGGGCGTCCGGCAGCTCCGCGCTCTCCACGGCGGTGACGGCTTCCGGGGGGACCTTCTTGGAGACCTCGGCGAACCGGGTGAACTGCGAGAGCGCCGCGCGCATGAGGGCTGACATCTGGGGAGTGATGTCCCGGGTTTCCGGCAGCGGCCTCACGATCACGCGGAATGAATCACGCGTCTCCGAGTACTTCGAGATGGCAGCCCTCTCCAGCCCTTCGACAAGAAGCCGGATCTTCCCATCCGGAAGCTTGAGCATCTGCAGCACGCGCGCCACCGTGCCCACGTCGTGCACATCTCTCTCATCCGGTTCCTCCACGCCGGTCTTCCTTTGCGACACCAGGAAGAGCGGCCGACCCAGGCGCATCGCCTCTTCCACGCTGCGCAGGGACCGTCTTCGGCCCACGAACAGAGGCACGACCATCCGGGGGAAAACCGCCAGGTCCTTCAGCGGGACCATGAACATCTCGTGTCTCTTGAGGAGGATCTTCATTGCGCTGAAACGCTAGGCGGTCTTCTTCTGACCGGAAAGGATGATCTCGGGCTTCTCGGAGCTCGTGACCACGCGCTCGGTGATGACGACCTTCTTGGCGCCCTTGAGGGAGGGGATATCGAACATGACATCCATCATCAGGGCCTCGACGATGGCACGCAGGCCGCGCGCGCCAGTCTTGCGCTCTATGGCCTTGTGCGCGATTGCGTCTATGGCGCGCTCGTCGAACTCCAGCTCCACCTCGTCCAGCTTGAAGGAAGCCTTGTACTGCTTGAGGATGGCGTTGTGGGGCTCCGTGATGATGCGCCGCAAGGCATCCGCGTCCAGCTCTTCCAGCGGGACGACAATGGGAAGCCTGCCCACGAACTCCGGGATGAGCCCGTATTTTATCAGGTCATCCGGCTGGAGCTGGCTATAGAGCTCCACCAGGTCCTTTTCTCCGAGGCCCTTGGGGTCGGACCCGAAGCCCAGGGGATGAGCGACCGTCCGCTGCTCCACGATCTTGTCCAGGCCGACGAACGCCCCGCCACAGATGAAGAGAATGTTGGTGGTGTCGATGCGCAACATCTCCTGGTTGGGGTGCTTGCGGCCGCCCTGCGGAGGCACCGATGCCACCGTGCCTTCCACGATCTTCAAGAGCGCCTGCTGGACCCCTTCCCCCGATACGTCGCGCGTGATGGACGGGTTGTCCCCGCTCTTGCGGGAGATCTTGTCGATCTCGTCGATGTAGACGATTCCCCGCTCCGCGGCGGAGATGTTGTTTCCCGCATTCTGGATGAGCTTGAGGAGGATGTTCTCAACGTCTTCCCCCACGTAGCCGGCCTCGGTGAGGGTGGTGGCGTCCGCGATGGCAAAAGGCACTTTGAGCTTGCGCGCAAGGGTGCGGGCGAGCAGAGTCTTTCCCGTCCCCGTGGGCCCGATGAGAAGGACATTGGACTTTTCCAGCTCCACGTCGTTCTGGACCTTGTGACCCAGGGCTATGCGCTTGTAGTGGTTGTAGACCGCGACGGAGAGGACCTTCTTGGCCTGCTCCTGCGCAATCACGTACTGATCCAGGTAGTCCTTGATCTCGCGCGGCTTGGGGATGTCTTCCGTGAACTCTATGGAGAGGTTTTCTTCCTCTTCATCGAGTATTTTCTTGCAGACGTTGACGCATTCGTCGCAGATGAAGACGCCGGGCCCGGCAATGAGGCGCCGCGCCACATCCGCGCTCTTTCCGCAGAAAGAGCAGACCTTGAAGCCGTCACTTTTGGGGGTTTTCGCCACTCTTGCTCCGCCTTAGGATCTTGTCGATGAGGCCGTATTCGAGGGCCTCTTCCGCGGACATATAATAATCCCTCTCGAGGTCCTTTTCCACAGTATCTGCGGATTTCCCCGTGTGCTCCGCAAAGTAGGAGATGATGAGCTTCTTGATCCGCACCAGCTCCCGCGCCTGGATGCTGATGTCCACTGCCTGCCCGGAAACGCCTCCCCAGGGCTGGTGAATGAGGATCCTCGAGGAGGGAAGCGCAACGCGCTTGCCATGGGCGCCGCACGCCAGGAGCAGCGCGCCCATGGAGGCGGCCTGTCCCAGGCAGATGGTCTGCACGTCCGGCTTGATGTACTGGATGGTGTCGTAGATCGCAAGGCCCGCGGTCACGGTTCCCCCGGGAGAGTTCACGTACAGATGGATATCCTTCTCGGGGTCCTGCGACTCCAGGAAAAGGA
>Ga0209415_10015795_pt1 | contig 12205 bp, 12 predicted proteins | sample PeaSoiSIISIP2007_FD_187696 | JGI IMG/M metagenome (GOLD analysis project Ga0209415, IMG submission 187696) | Peat soil microbial communities from Weissenstadt, Germany - SII-SIP-2007 (SPAdes) (version 2) | ecosystem: Environmental > Terrestrial > Soil > Wetlands > Peat | place: Germany... | reverse complement strand
GCAGAAATAGAACGTGCGGTTTTGCTGGGTGTGGAGCGGGCGCCCTCGCCCGCTTAACCGTCAGCCGATGATGGTCGTGATGGATGAATTTCGGACGGCGCGCAGGGCCTGAAGGCCTGTTCTTCTTCTTGGATCTCGCAACGCGGCCCTGGAAGCCGCTCTTCCACGGGATTATCGAGAGACCCAGGTTCTTCTCGGTACTCGCGACTCGGTACTTATTTTGCCGCGCTGGCGACTTTTACGCCGTGAGAGCTGGCTGCGTACCGCGCGATTCCCCGGTACAACGCTTCCGCGATCTGCTCGCGGTAGCCGTCGCTGCGCAGTTTTTGCTCGTCGGTGGGACTGCTGACAAACGAGACTTCCGCCAGAATTCCCGGCATCGCACTCTCGGTCAAGACGACGAATCCGGCTTCCTTGATGCCGCGGTCGCGGAGGCCGGGGTTCTGCGCTGACAAGGTTCCATACAAAGACCGCTGGACACTGGCGGCCAAGCGCCTCGATTGCTCGATGCGCTCGTGCAAGTCGGCCGGCGAAAGCGTTGCCGTCACCGCCGGCTTGGCGCCGCTGGGTTTGGCATGAGTGTCCACATCTTTTGATCCTGGCGCCGAAAAGAAATTCGTGTAATACGTTTCCACGCCGCGGGCCGAGGGCAGATCGCTATAGTTGGCGTGTACGGAGATGAACAAATCCGCCTGCGCCTGGTTGGCGATGCCGGCGCGCTCGTCGAGCGTGATGTAGTTGTCGTCGGGACGCGTGTAGATCACTTCCATCCCCAGACGGCTCTCAAGCAGCTTTCCCAGACGTTGCGAAATTTCGAGCACCAGATCTTTTTCCAACAAGCCGCGACGGCCTACCGTGCCCAGGTCCCACCCACCGTGGCCGGCGTCGACCACAATGCGCATCTTGGGGACGCGGGTCCGCAGTTGCAGGTCTTCTTTGGTTGGAGGCGGAACCACGATCGCCAGCTTGGTCTTCTCCGCTTCGCCAGCGTTCGGGAACAGGTTGACCGCACCCTTGGGCGTCGCGCCAACCTTGCGGACTTCAACCACCAGACGGTAGGGATTCGGCTCAAGACTGACGGAGAAGGTTGAGTCGGCCTTGATCTGCAGAACTACGCGCGTTACGCCGGCCACGGGCTGCGCCGTGCGGATGCGGCTGACGAACGTGTCGCCCACCTCGATCGATTTTCCAACCAGATCGGGAGCGAGCTGGGTGTCGCGCAGATCGAAGTAGATGCGGTCGGGACCGGCCAGGCGGTGCGCCTCGTACTGCACCTGGTCCTGGAGATCGAGAACTACAGTGCTGGAATCCGCCGACGACCAGTGACGGATTCCGGTGACGCGCGGAAATTTCGACAGCTCCTGCGGAGTGGCAGGCGACATGTCGGGCGCGCTGTTATCGGAAATTGGTTCCTGGCTGGCGTTCGCGGCAGGACTGGGATTCGCGACCACCGTCGCCGCTGGCGCAACTGCCACTTCCTTCGCGACCTCTGCGCCGGACGGCCTGACTGGCATTTTCTCGGTGTGAATCATGGCGCTGCCCAGTTGCGCCGTATTCATCTTCCACCAGACTGCACCCGAAAACGCCGCAACGATGACAATGAACACCAGCAGAATCGGCAGGACCGGCCGGCGGTTCGCGGACTTGGGTGCCAGCAGCGCGAGTTTGGGTTCCGCGGCGGTCGCGGCGGCGATGGCAGGTTCGAGCTTGGGAGCCTTCTCCGCGGGCTTGTCAAGAATCGGTGGCTTGTCCAGGATTGCAGGTCCGGGGATTGCAGGCCCGGGACTGACCTTCGCCACGGCCGGCTTCGAGTCGATGGCGGGGACAACCGGGGCCGGAACAACTTGGACCGGAACAACTGGGACGGGAGCAACTGGGGCAGGCGCAGCCGGGACAGAAACAGCCGGAACCCGAACCGCCGGGCCAGGTGCAGCCAGGGGCGGTTTGACCGGGGAAACGACCGGGGAAGCGACCGCCGGGGCCGCACTCACAACCTTTACCGGCTCGATGGGTGCGGGCGTCTGCGCCGGACGCTGAGCTGGTTCCAGCTTGGTTGCTGCAGCCTGGGCAGACTCGGCGAAGCGGTCTTCATCCTCGGGCTTGAGCGCGCCCAACACCAGTTCCGCCAGCAGGCTCAGGTTGCGGATGTCGCTCTCGTTGAATGCGAAGGGCCATTCAGAAAACGCTTCCAGGAGCCCGATTACGCGCCGCCGCCCGCACAGCGGCACCGCCACCATGGAGCGTGCGCCCAGCTTGCGGCAGGCCTGCACGTTGACTCGCGGATCGGTCTCGGTGTCGTCGCACATCACGATCTGCGCGGTACGGAAGCAGGCTCCCGAGAACGCAGAATCGCGCTCGATGCGCGCGCCTACATCGGGCCGGACCGCGCCCGCGGCTGCGCGCAAGACAATCTCATTGTTTTCGGCCAGGGCAATTGCCAGACCATCGGCGCCGGTGATCGCTACCGCGCGCTCGGCAACCAGTTGCAGCACGTCGTCCAGAACGAACTGCTCTCCCGGCTCGAATTCCGGGGCCGGAGCGCCCTTATCGAACCCGTGGTTGCCAGCCTGGTTGCGCGCGGCCAGAGCTTTTCTGCGCCGCACCTGATCGTGCAGCGCGGAGAAGGCCAGCAGGGCCTGCAGAGCGTCACGTTGCGACGGCTTCGCGGGATTCTGCACAGGATCGCCGGCCGCGCTGGAGGTATTTCCCCGCGGCCATCCGGGCACACCACCACCGGTAAACGAAGTGGTCACATCAACATCCGGTTTAGTGGTGGTCGTCGCCATTTAGAGACAGTTCACTTGTAAGTTATCGAGCTTTTGGCTGAGTTGCAATTACCTGGGCATGACCCTTTGGGCATGTACTTTGGTAAGCCATTTGGCCCACCTTCAGGCTTCCTGATACATAATCAGAATCTTCTGTAGAGACGTTGGTTGCAACGTTTCTCTCTCCATCGTCCGTGATGCTGGCGGCAGAGACGTAGCAAGCTACGTCTCTACGGCTGGGCTTGGATCCGATTTCCGTGTTTTCGACGTTGGGTGAAAATATCCGGTGCGCTCTCGCCTGAGGAGTAGAATCCTCCGGTTCAAGATAGGCTCTGGTGCACGAGGAGAAACGCGCAATGGCCCAACCGCGCACCCACCGATCTCCCAGCCCTACGGTCGCGGCATTGATTGTAATCGCCATGCTCGCGATGGTGGCCATTCCTGCAGCCGTCTCGTTGCATGCGGTGAAGTTTCCGGGAACGCTCAATGTGGGGGTGAATCCTTCGCCTCACGGCTACACCTGGAGCCTGCTTCTGTTTGTGGTTCCGATCCTGGTGATTGCGCTGTGGTTTTTGCCCAGCGAAGGTCTGGAGATTCCGCAGCGTGCCTTCTGGAGGACCATCGGCGTTCTCGTGCCTATCGGGTGGCTGCTGGACGTGATTTTCGCGCAGTGGTTTTTCTGTTTTCCCGACTCCAGCGCGACCCTGGGTATACCTGCGCCCGCACTGGGCCGGCCGGTTCCCATCGAGGAATATGTTTTTTATCTGACCGGTTTTATCACGGTGCTGCTGCTGTATGTGTGGCTCAGCGAGTACTGGCTGGCCGCCTACACGGTCGAGGACTATGCCGCCGAGGCGCGCGCGTCGCGGCGTCTGCTGCAGTTTCATCTGGGGTCGCTGGTTCTGGGCGTGGCGTTGATCGCAGTCGCGACTATTTACAAAAAGTGGTTTTCGCCGGTGCAGGACGGCTGGCCCGGCTACTTCGTCGTCTTGGTCGCGGGAGGTCTGATTCCTTCGGTGAGTTTCTTTCCCAGCGCGCGCCGCTTTATCAACTGGCGCGCGCTGAGCCTGACGATGTTCTTCATCCTGCTGGTCAGCCTGCTCTGGGAAGCCACTCTGGCGCTACCCTACGGCTGGTGGAACTACCAGCATGCGGCCATGATGGGTTTGTTCATCGGCGCCTGGGCGGGCCTGCCCATTGAGGCGGTGCTGGTGTGGCTCGCGGTTTCGTATGGCACGGTCATTCTGTTTGAGGTCGTCAAAATCTGGCAGGCGTCTGGGCGTCCGGCCCGGGACGCTTTTCTGGGTCCGAAACAAAACTTGTCGTAGAGCGTTGCTGTGGCAACGGCTGTCTCGCAGTCGCGGGCGAGGGCGCCCGCGCCACATAACCAGTGCGCAACGTTTCGCTGTCGATCGTGCGAAGCGCTGCACGCAGAGACGTAGCAAGCTACGTCTCTATGACTGCGTCCTTCCCGGAACCAGCGTAGTCACTAAGGCGGGGCAGGCGATCAGAGATAACATTCGGCGGATAGGGCCTTGGCCGACCTGATCTTCTCTGGCGGTGCGCGTATATGGACGCAGGACTATCTCCGCGGCAAACCAGGGCGAAGCACCGTCATGAGCTGCGCACGCTGACCTACGTCACTCTCGACCAGGCCAACGGCGGCATCGTGCGCAATCTGAATCACGAAGGCATGGGAGTGCAGGCGGTGGCCGCGGTTCGTCCGGGCCAGTTAGTGCGGGTGCGCTTCGAACTGCGCGGCCCGCGGTTGCGCGTGGAAGCGCGCGGCGAAGTGACCTGGGCGACAACGTCCGGACAGTGTGGCATCCTCTTCCTCGACCTGTCCGCGGAGATGACCCGGCTACTCAATGAGTGGATTTTCGGAGATCTGCTGGAAGGAATTTCCCTGCATTCCGAGCGGGACGGCTCGATGTTTGCCGACTCCCCGTGGGCCGTTGGGGATACTGAGCAGGCTGACGGGCTGATGGTTTCCCCGGCTCCGCTGAAGGTGATCGAGTTGCCGGTGAGGCCTGATCCCCTGCGGCCGGTGCGCGTCTATGATGACGGCGCCTCAGTTGCCCCGCAGCCGTCGACGCAACTTGACTGGCTCTCGCAGCCGCTTTCCGGCCGCAGTCTCAGCTGGACGGTCGACGCGCTCGTGGTGGTGGCTGCGCTCCTGCTGTCGGTGCTGGTCTTTCTTTCAGTTACCCGAGAGCCTCCGCGATGGCCGTTCGCCATGTTGGGTGGAGCGGCAGTTGCGGTCGCCGTCCTGTACCGTGGATTCTTTCAGCTGTTCGGGGGATCGAGCCCGGGCGCAAGATTGGCGCGGATGGCAGGATACGATCTGGAGGATGACGAGGAAGAAGCAGGCGCTCGCTTTCGGTGAAGTTCTTTGAACCCCGGCGGCCAAACAGTTTGCTGAAGAACTCGGTTCAGCTGCCTCAGGGGCTAAAGCCCTCACAGAAAAGAAAGACTCTATCGCAGCGCTTAAAGCGCTGCGCCACCCAAAAGCGAGTTTTTCAGCAAACTGTAAAGCCGCGGTCTTTTAGGGCCCTGGGGCGCACCGCTGAAGAGGTTGCGGGAAAACGTGGCCTATCCAGGAACGATCGACCACAGGGGCTGAAGCCCCCACTAGCTCCACATCCCTTACCGCGGCCCTGGAAGGGCCGCTCTTCCGCGGTGGTGCACGCGTTTCCGCAGCCTCTGAAGCCGTGCCTCCCCAACTGTTCTCTAGTTCGCGAAATACTGCTGGGCCAGCCAGAGTTGCAGGGTCCGCTGCTGTTGCCGTGCGAGCTTTACGAAGCGGACGCCCATATTTCCGCGCTGGTCCTGCCACGCGATTTCCGCTTTGGCTTTCAAGCTTGACCTGGCGCCCGGCAGTGCGAACGAGACTTGCAGAGCTTTCGCGGCCTCGACGGGGTCTTTGGTGTGAATCTGCATTCCACCCTGGCTCAGGTTAACCAGGAAGGCGTCCATCGGCTTGCGGCCTTTGCAGTTCAGCGCGACCGGCACTTCGAGGCCGGCGCGGTGATAGCGCAGGCGTCCGTCGAGAATCATGCTGCGCGCCGCGGATAGCGTGCGCACGGCCTGTTCCACCGAAATCGGTTTCTCGAAGGCAAACAGCGCGCCGCTCTCCTCCAGATTCTGGTTGCACTGCGGTCCGCCCATGATGACCAGCGGCACGGTTCGGGGATTTTCCGGGCTTTGCAGTTCGCGCAGGAATTGCGAGCTTCCGTTCAGATCGCAGTCCACGATGAGGGCATCGATCTTGGATTTGCTGAGCCGGGCCAACGCCCGCTGCGGTTCGTTTTCGACGGAGACGTCCATGTGAAGGCCGCCGAGGATGCACTCCAGAACACTAACTTCCTGCCAGTCGCGCGAAACCACCATCGAGGAAAGTGTCATGCTGTCACTCTAGCGGCGCGGGTAATGGGGACGTAGATAACCAACGTAACGAGGGGGCCCGACCTCGGACCTCGGGCTTCAGACCTGGGGTTTCCGGCGGTACGCCATCGGGACTTGCGCGCAGTTCGGCCTCGGTTCGTGTGATGGAAGCGATAACGCTCAAAACTTCGTCACTCCTCCAGTCCTGCGGCCCGTACACCGGTCTAGACGGCGAGCGAGGTGTACAATATCCCGTTTTCGAGTACGAAGGGAAATTCCAGTTGCATCCTTCTTTGCAGGCAACACGAGAACGAGGCACTTCCAGGCTGGGTAGGCGCGCCCGCTACGGGACAATTTCGTACTCCTTGGGGCCGACCGGCTGATGCGCGCTCTCCGGCTGTTGAGTATTGTGGCAGTTTGGCTATTGTCGGCTTGCCTCAACGTCTGGGCGATGGCAGCGCTGTATTTTGACTTTTCAGGCACCGGCCGCGAATGGCTGCCCCCGGCGATTTATCTGGTAGTGCTCACGCTTTTTCTTGCGATCTTCAAAAGCCGAGTCTTCAGGATCGGCGCGTGCTTCACTGGCTTTCTTATCGTGCTGGTCTGCTGGTTGTCCCTGAAGCCTTCAAACGATCGCAACTGGCAGTCGAATCTGTCTCGGACGCCATGGGCCGAAATCACCGGCGACCGCGTGACCATCCACAATTTCCGCCACTGCTACTACCGGGAGGAAGCGGACTTCACCTGCGAGTGGCTCACGAAGGAAGTGTTCCTCTCCCAAGTCCGGGGTGTTGACTTCTTTGTGGACTACTGGGGTTCGCCCTGGATTGCACATCCGATCATCAGTTTCCAGTTCGGCGACAATGACTATGTGTCGGCCTCGATCGAAGCGCGATACCAGATCGGCCAGAGCTATTCGCCCATGCGCTCCTTCTTTCGGCAATTCACCATCATTTACGTGCTTGCTGGTGAGCGCGATCTCATCCGACTCCGAACGAACTATCGCTCAGGCGAGAAGGTCTATCTCTTCCACACGACTGCTAGTCCACAATGGTCGCGCGATCTATTTCTTCAGTATCTCCGCCAGGCGAACCGTCTGCGGGACGACCCAAGATGGTTCAATGCCATCACCAATAACTGCACGACCGGCATATTCGCCAACATGGCCGCCACGGGCCACATGCCGGCGGGAAGCTCGCGATACTCCTGGTGGGTTCTGTTGAACGGCCGCGCACCCGAGATGCTCTATCGCGGCGGGTTCTTCGGCGGCAAGCTACCTTTTTCTGAGCTTAAGGCGCAGGCGTACATCAATTCCGTCGCGAACGTCGCGAATGACGCTCCCGATTTTTCACAGCGAATCCGTAGGAATCGGGCTGGCTTTGAGTTTCTCCGCTCCGGTGATATCGCATCACCATCAGCCGAGCAGAATTAGGGCTCGTCAAGCGAGGCAAGATCAAGGAGGGGTTAATGAGCGTAATAGAGATTTTTCAATGACTAGCTGGGGTCAGCTCATTTCCCGCGGTACCACTCCACGGTGCGGCGCAGGCCTTCTTCGAAATCGACTTTGGGTTTGTAGCCGAGAGCCGCTTCCGCCTTGGAGATGTCGGCGAGGGAGTGTTTGATGTCGCCGCCGCGCTCGGGGCCGTAGTTGGGCTGTCCCTTGTAAGACGTGAGAGCCTGCAGCAGTTTGACGGTTTCATTGAGCGTGACACGGCGGCCGGTGGCGACGTTGAAGACCTGTCCCGCCGCCTGCGCCGCGGGAGCTTTGCAGGCCAGCAGGTTGCCTTCCACCACGTTGTCAATGTAGGTGAAATCGCGGCTCTGCTCGCCGTCGCCGTAGATGGTGGGCTGCTCGCCGCGCAGCATGACCGTAATGAACTTCGCGAGCACGCCCGAGTAGGGCGAAGACGGATCCTGCCGCGGTCCGAAGACGTTGAAATAGCGCAGGGCCACGGTCTCAAGCTGATAGCAGCGATAAAACGAAACCAGGTAATGCTCTCCGGCCAGTTTGGCGACGGCATACGGAGAGATGGGATCCGGTCGCATGGCTTCGTGCTTGGGTAGCGTGGGAGTGTCGCCGTAGCAAGAAGAGGACGCCGCATAAACTACGCGCTTTACCTTGGCATCGCGCGCCGCCACCAGCACGTTGACCGTGCCATCGACGTTGGCCCGGTTGCTGCCCAGCGGGTCGAGAACGGACTTGGGCACGGAAGGAATCGCGGCTTGATGCAGGACGAAATCCACTCCGGGGCACGCGGCGTGCATCGCGTCGAGGTCGGTAATGTCGGCTTCGCGGAAGTCAATGCGATCCAGGATGTCCGCGAGGTTTTCGCGTTTGCCGGTGGAAAAGTTGTCGACGCCGCGCACTTGTTCGCCGCGGGAAAGCAGCGCCCGCGCCAGCGACGATCCGATAAAGCCGCCAATGCCGGTGATGAGGTAGAGAGCCATGGCTCTTCATCATAGCGAATGGAAGAGAATTCGTGAGTAAGAGAAGGGGTTCCAGCGGTAACGGAGAAGGGGAGTACCAGACATCGTCGGGAAAGCGGACAGGCTTCTCAGACAGGTTCGGAATGACAACTGGAGCAGGTTCCTCACCGGTCTTTCAGACCGGTTCGGAATGACAACTGGAGCAGGTTCCTCACCGGTCTTTCAGACCGGTTCGGAATGACAAGTATGTGTGGGGTGGTCTTTCAGACCAGTTTCCTCACTTTTTCGTGTCGGTGCTCTGGCTCTTGCGGAGGATCCTCACGAAATCGTCCCGCATCAGCATCTGGCGGCTTTCGAAGAATTCGGTGAGGGCCTGCAGGGCCGCTGCGGGATCGCCGATCGTGGGAGCGGCAGCGAGCGGCGTGCTGGACGGAAGCGTGGAGGCGATTCCCGGGCCCATGATCATCGATGGCCGGGAAACTCTAGCGAGCAGCTCGCGCAACCGGGCCCGATTCTCCTCTGAGATTTCTGCGAACGCGATTCCCATGCCGAGGTAAGGATAGCTCACGCGCACGTTACCCTTGGTTTCCACTCGCACGCCGCCCGCGTCCAGCTTCAGGTGCAGCAAGGTCCCCACCGGATAAGTCGCTTGCGCTTCCACGTAACATCCATGCAGGCTGATGTCGCTGAAGGTGGCCCAGGTGCGTACATCACAACCTTCCTCGCGCATGTCGACGCTGCCCTCACACTGGTAGCGCGGGCTGCGCCGCTTCTCCGCACCTTGGAACCGTTCCCCGGCGTTGGCAACGGAATCCGGCGTCCCGGGATGCTGCTCGGCACCGGTCTCCCGTGCCGGTGCTGCCGCCGCGGCGGCGAGTGGACTTACCGATTGTTTCAACGCCCTCAGGTACGCAACGCCTTCGTCGATTTCCTCTGCCATAATGCCCCGCTGCCTGCCAGCAATGTCCGCGTAGATCGAAACCTATGCCAGAACGTATGCCGGAACATATCGCCCGAGAGTCAGCCCGGGCTTTGCCGGGGACTCTGATTGCATATCGGCAGAAGCATCCTGCGAGATTAGGCGTGGAGCAGGACGTCTGGTTGAGGGCGTCCACTGGAGAACTTCCGTTTAAGAACTTTCTAATCGAGGGGTGTGCCCGAGGGGGCTTCTGCCGTGGTCATTTGCTCGGCAGCGTGCCGGATCTGTTTCCAGAGTTCGTCGCGTCCGGAGCCGGTCTTGGCGGAAAAGGGCAACGGTCGAGCTGTCGGATATTCCTGAGCGAGGGTTCGCAGCGCAGTGTGCAGTTGATTGTTCGACAGCCGGTCGGCCTTGGTGGCCACCAGCAGGAAGTTGCGATCGGAGGCGCTGAGGAAGTCCAGCAACTGGCGGTCACTCTGTTGCGGAGGAACATTGGCGTCCACCAGAACGACGCACAAGCCCAGCGTGGGACGCTCGTTGAGGTAGGGCTCGATGAACTTCGGCCATTCCTGAGAAATCTCGCGCGAAATCTTGGCGTACCCGTAGCCCGGAAGGTCGGCGAAAATCAGCTCGGGATGCGGCTTGCCCGGCCAGCGGATCTCGAAGAAATTAATGGCGCGGGTACGGCCGGGAGTGGAACTGGTGCGCGCGACTTTGTCTCCTACAAGGGAGTTGATGACGCTCGATTTGCCGACGTTGGAACGGCCGAGGAAGGCAATCTCAGGCAGGCTGGGAGCTGGGAAGTGCGCGGCATCGGTGGCGGCCGCCAGAAACCGGGAGAGAACCCTCATGCTCCAGTTTGCAACGGGGGAGAGGAAATTGGCAAGCGAGGTCAAAAGGCGTACCGTTAAGCATGCACCGAATCGATCGCAAGCAACTTCACCCTGATTCTTCCCGTTGTTCGGCGGCCGCCGACATTCTCTTTAAGGACGAACCGGACGAAGAGGGAGACGAAGACGAAGAGGAAGACGGCGACGAGGGCGATGATGATGGGGACGAGGGCTACTCGGAGTGAACCCGCCCGCAACACCTCGACCGGAAAGTTACTCGTCTGCAGCCGCCGGAGAAAGAGCGCGTGCCATGTCCCCGCAACTGTTATACTAAGTACTGGGGCGGTTACGTTCTTCTCCTCTTTCAGGTCTTCTGACCTAAGCCAGTCCATCTGAAGTTCTCCCACCTTAGGCTTTTCAGCGAGGGAGCAGTCTGCCCACTCCGGTGCAGGACTCGCCAAGAAGGGTCGCTTTGTGAATGTGACAAGCATTTCTCTGGCTCTGCTGATCGTGCTGTTCACGATTCTGCTGCTACGCCGGGTGGGTAGGCTGAAACCACAGGTAGCCGGGCACGGATCGCAAAGGATGTGCCCGCATTGCGGACTGATCACTTCGAGATTAAAGGCCTGTTGCCTGGAGTGTGGTAAGCCCTTTGCAGAGGTGGTGTACTTGACTTCAAAGAGATGAACTGCAGCTTTTTTCAAAATTGCCCAAGAATCTTTCGTTAGGAGACAAAAAATGAAAAACATCAAATTTATGGTTAAGGTCAACCGTGGCGGTACCCGCGCTCCTGCCTACGTGCAGCGTGTTGATCCGACGCCCATCCACATGACAACCGACCGTAAGCTGGCACTCGTAATGGGGCGATTTACAGCCGAAGACGCTATCAAATCCCTGCAAAACTCACATTGCATCCCGGAGTTGGAGTCGGTGCGGGTGAGTGTCTAGGATTCGCGCTGAAGCCAGGTCCCAGAGTCCATTGAAGACCGATGCCCAATGAAGGAGTAGCACACAAGATGAAACCCACAAAGCCTGTCGCCAGACCAAATCAAGCCTCAACAATATCGACGAAATCCCAAACCGACATTCAGGAGCAAATTCGCCTTCGTGCCTATGCGTTGTACGAGCAGCACCGGCGAGAGGGGTTCGAACTACACGACTGGCTGCAAGCGGAGTCAGAGGTAACTCAAGGCAAGACGAAGACCGTCGCCACATAGAATCGTTCTCTAAGAAAACGATGCGCCCCATGCTCCAGTGGAGTCATGGGGCGCATCGTTTGAACAGCCCTCCCCCGAAGTCTGCTCGCAACTAGCCTACGTTCTGCTTCCCACCTTGGGAATGGCTCGGACGTGCCGAGGTTGGCACTGTTGAGCCGGATTGTAGGTTCGTCCAGCGTGGCTATAGAAACCTTCAGTCCGCCGTCCGAACCGAGGTAACCCACCGTGCTCCCGGCGGTGCCTATCGCCATTGAACTTGAGGCTCGCAGCCGCCGATTGAGTCAGTAGCAGCACGGGAGACGCAAATGGAAAACATCCGGAAGACGAACCTCGACATGCATACTCTGCTGCTGTGCGCGGACGTCCAGTTCCTGGGGATTACCCGGACCGTCCTGAACCAATTGCAGGTGACGCCAAAGATCGTGGGCAACTGCGATGAGGCCCTGGCCCTGATTCAGGAGCACGAATTTGATGTGATCATTGTGGACTGGCGCGAGCTCGAAAGCCTGGGAGACTTCCTGTGCGCGGTTCGCAAATCGAAGCTGAACCACGAATGCGTTCTGGTGGCGATCATGCGCGACCTGCTGGACCTGCGCCAGGCGTTCGCTGCCGGAGTTCACTTCCTGATCCACAAACCGGCTTCTGCGGTGCAGATCGAACGCT
>Ga0209415_10015793_pt1 | contig 12207 bp, 9 predicted proteins | sample PeaSoiSIISIP2007_FD_187696 | JGI IMG/M metagenome (GOLD analysis project Ga0209415, IMG submission 187696) | Peat soil microbial communities from Weissenstadt, Germany - SII-SIP-2007 (SPAdes) (version 2) | ecosystem: Environmental > Terrestrial > Soil > Wetlands > Peat | place: Germany... | reverse complement strand
CCGCTCGCGCCGCAGCGGCTCCAGCACCGTCCGCTCCAGCTCGTCCCGATAAAACAGGTTGTAGGTGTCGAACGGGATCAGTCTCTTCCCGTCCGGGTGGGCGATGTGCACGCACGTCTTCTTCACCGAGCGCACGTCGAACGAATACGCGTCGATGAAGGCCATGATGATGATGCGAAAAACATTTTCGTAGCCCATGTTTTCGGGGATCTGCACCTTCGGCAGACAGCACAACAGATCGCGCAGGCTGGCGCCCGCCGACTGCGGCGAGTGATTCGTGGAGAACGTTTTGAACAGGTGCGACTGCAGCCCTTCATCCGCCTCGAACACGATGGTATTGCGCCCGGCGTTGATCAGCACCTCGGGGTCGATCATGCCGGTCAGCGGGATCACCTTGTCATCGAGCTTCAGCGCGTAGGCCATGGCCAGGCTGTCGGGATGGCAGGGTACCGGAATGATGTCCTCCGGGCGAAACGCGCTGGTTTGTTCGAGAATGCGCCGCCGTACTTCGGTCAGAGTTAGCCGGTCCGTTGCCGGATTGAAGCCGTCGAACCGTCCTGCCGTCTGCACCGGCTGAAACGCCACGCCGCGCACCGCCGGCTGCGCAAGCGCGTAATCGACAATGCGCCCCAGCTCGCCATCGTTCAGCCCCTTTTTCACCGTAACCACCAGCGTGGTGGAGATGCCCAGTTCGTTGACGCGCGCGATGGCCTGCTCGCGCACCGAACGCAGATCCACGCCGCGAAGCTGGCGCAGCGGTTCTTCGTCCAGCGAATCGAACTGCAGGTAGAGTTCGAAGCCGGGCATGTAAGCCGCGAGGCGCTTGGCAAAAGCCTGGTCCGTGGCCAGCCGGATGCCGTTGGTGTTCACCATCAGATGCTGGATGGGCCGCTCGCGGCACATGTCCAGAATCGCGAAGAAATCCGGATGCAGCGTCGGCTCGCCGCCGGAAATCTGGATCACGTCGGGACGCCGCTCGTTGCGCACCACCGCGTCAATCATGCGCTGGATGGTGGCCAGATCGCGATGCTCGCGCCGCTCCGGTCCGCTCGAGGCGTAGCAAACCGGGCAGCGCAGATTGCAGAAGTCCGTCACCTCGATCAGCGTGAGGCAGGAGTGCTGTTCGTGATCGGTGCACAGGCCGCAATCGTACGGGCAGCCCCATTTTACGGGCGTGTTGTAGTGGTTGGGCATCTCCGGCGGCTTCAGGAAAACCTCGCGGCAGCGCCGGTAATAATCGACGTCGTCGGCCATCAGGATGCGCTCGTTGCCATGCTGCGGGCAGCGCTTGAGCATATAGACGTTGCCGTCCTCGAAGACGATCTTGCCCTCCACCTTGCGATAGCAGGTGGAGCAGATGGAGAGCGCGACGTCGTAGAACAGGTAGGGTCGAACGCGATCAGCCATGTGCGATGACTTCCTTGCGAGGCGCGATGAGCGCGAGTATGTCGCGCCAGTACCAGATGAGCGCCGCGGCCGAGCACCATTGAATCGCCGTGAGCCCGGCGAGCCGCGGCTCGGGCTTGAGAAAATCGACGGCCAGCCGCCAGGCCAGATACGCGGTGAGGAACGCGCGGTAGACGTCGCCTTCGCGATGCGGGTGCCGGGCAAACCTGTGCAGCATCCACGCCAGCGCGATCATGGCGAGCACTTCGTAGAGCTGCGTGGGATGGCGGCGGATTCCGTCGCCGAAGTCGATTCCCCACGGCATGGCGGTCGGCGTTCCGTAAGTGTGGTCTCGGAGGCCGGCGAGGAAACAGCCGATGCGCCCAATTCCGATCCCGACCGCGATGGGCAGTGCGAACAGATCGCCCGTGCGCCGCGCCACGCCCATCCGCGCCTTGACCCACTCCACCGCCATGGTCCCGCCCAGCAGCGCGCCGACGATGGTCTTGCCGCCGATGAGATACGCGGGATCGCGCCAGTGCGCCAAGGTGTCGAGCGGATCCTCCAGCCAGCCGAGCAGCTTGCTTCCGAGCGCCGCGCCCACAATGGCCGCGACCACCACCGAGCTGCGGACTTCGGAAGCGAGAAAATCGCCCTGTGCGCGCCGCTGCCGCCGGTAGACCTCGAACGCGACCAGATAGGCGAGCGATTCCAGCACCACGTGCGGCGACACCGCCACCGGCCCGAGCTGAAAACTCCAGTCGAAGATGTTCACGAGGTATCAGAGGATTATAGACGATTGCTCGTCAGGTGGTTTTCAACGTGCAGTCGAAATGCTGCTACGCCACGCCGCGATGTGGCTGAGCAACGACCGTAAGGGAGTGGTGCCGGAGGCCTTTAGCACATCGAAATGAGATACTTCATCACCTTCGTCTGTTACGGCGCACACCTTCACGGCGTCGAATCCGGATCCGTGGACCGCGGCCACAATCAGTTTGGATCCCGGGTGTTGGAGCCGGACCCTCAGCGCGCCGAGGCGGAACGCCATAGCATGAATCAACCGCCGTATTTGCTGGACGGACACAGCCGTTCCGTGGTGCTCGAGGCGTTGCGTGAGGTCTGCATGCACCGTGGCTGGAAGTTGTTGGCCGCGCATGTGCGGAGCAGTCACGTGCACGTTGTTCTGGAGGGAGAGAGTCTGCCTGAAAAGGTGATGAATGATTTCAAAGCCTACGCAAGCAGAGCTTTGACCAGAGTCGATGGCAATGAACCGAGCCGGAAGCGATGGGCACGTCACGGCAGTACACGCTGGCTGTGGAAGGATCAGGATGTTCGGGAGGCAATTCGCTATGTCATCGAGGAGCAGGGCGAACCCATGGGCCTCTTCCTCGGAAACGTGCCCTGACATCCCGCGAGCAACCGCTTGCTTACGCGCGCGGCTCGGTACTGTTCCAACCGCTTGCTTACGCGCGCGGCTCGGTACTGTTCCAACCGCTTGCTTACGCGCGCGGCTCAGTACTGTTCCAACCGCTTGCTTACGCGCGCGGCTCGGTATTTAACCGCAGCGCGTTGGAGATCACCGAGACCGAACTGAACGTCATGGCCGCGGCGGCGATCATCGGGTTCAGCAGCAGACCGAACACCGGATACAGGACACCCGCCGCGATGGGGATGCCCAGCACGTTGTAGCAGAACGCGAAGAACAGATTCTGGCGGATGTTGCGCATGGTGGCGCGGCTCAGCTTCAGCGCGCGAACCACGCCGCGCAGGTCGCCCTTCACCAGGGTCACGCCGGCGCTCTCGATGGCGATGTCAGTGCCGGTGCCCATGGCGATGCCCACGTCGGCCTGGGCGAGCGCGGGCGCGTCGTTGATGCCGTCGCCGGCCATGGCGACCACGTGCCCTTCCCGTTGCAGCTCGCGCACGATCTCATGCTTGCTCTCCGGCTGGACTCCGGCGCGGACATCGGCAATGCCGAGCTGCCGGGCCACGTGTTCGGCGGTGGCGCGATTGTCGCCGGTGGCCATGACGACGCGAATGTGCATTTCCGAGAGTTGCCGGAGAGCTTCGGCGGTGGTGGACTTGAGGGGATCGGCGACGGCGAGCATTCCCACCGCGCGCCCGTCCACCGAAACAAACATCACGGTCTGTCCCTGTTTTCGAAGGTCCGCGGCCTCGCCTTCCGTGCCCACCAGCGACTCGTTTCCGATCGCCACGGTACGGCCGTCCACCACGCCGGTGATCCCGCGCCCGGGCAACGAACGGAACTCCGTGGGCGCGCTCAGCGTCAACCCGCGCGCGTGTGCCGCCTTCACAATCGCGTGAGCGATGGGGTGCTCGCTGGCCTGCTCCAGACTCGCGGCCAGGCGAAGGACCTCGTCATCGACAGCGCTCACCAGCGCCGGCCGGCCTTCGGTCAGCGTGCCGGTCTTGTCCACTACCACCGTGTCCACCTTCTCCAGCCGCTCCAGCGCTTCGCCATTGCGAATGAGCACGCCCTCCATCGCGCCGCGCCCGGTGCCCACCATGATGGACATCGGCGTGGCCAGACCGAGCGCGCATGGGCAGGCGATGATCAACACCGCGACTGAGTTCACGAAAGCATAAGCAAGCGATGGCGCGGGTCCCCACACGGCCCACGCGATAAACGTCGCGACGGCGGCAACGATCACACCCGGCACGAACCACGCGGCAGTGACATCGGCGAGTCTCTGGATGGGTGCGCGACTGCGCTGCGCCTCGGCCACCATGCGGACAATGTGGGCCAGCAGCGTGTCCTCGCCAGCGCGATCGGTGCGCGTGAGGAACCCGCCGGCTGTCCCGCTCCCACCGGTTCCGTTCAGCGTGCCCGCGGTGAGCTTGTCGCCCGCGTTCTTCTCCACCGGCAGCGGCTCGCCCGTGATCATCGATTCGTCCACGAAGCCGCTGCCTTCGATCACCGTCCCGTCCGCGGGAATCCGCTCGCCCGGGCGCACGCGCAATACATCGCCGGGCCGTACGTGCTCCAGCGCGATGTCGGCTTCGCGGCCATTCAGCACCAGGCGCGCGGTCTTCGGGGCGAGACCCAGCAGCGAACGAATCGCCTGGCTCGTCCGGCTTCGCGCGCGTAACTCCAGAACCTGGCCGAGCAGCACCAGCGTGACGATCACCGCCGCCGATTCGTAGTAGACCGCCGAACCGGGCAGCCAGCGCCGGCCGAACGTCGCCGCGAGACTATATAGATACGCCGCGCCCGCGCCCACGCCGATCAGCGTGAACATATTCGGCGAGCGGTGCAGGAGCGATGCCCAGGCGCGCTCGAAGATGGGCCAGCCGCACCACAGAACGACCGGCGTCGCCAGCACGAGTTGCAGCCATGCCGGCGCGAGTTCGAGCATGGCCAGCACCAGCAGAGGCGCGCTGAATGCCGCGGCGATCCAGAACCGGCGAGTCATGTCGGCAAGTTCGGGGTTCGCTTCTTCGGCGAGCGTTGCGGTCTTCGGCTCCAGCGCCATGCCGCACAGCGGACACGTGCCCGGCCCGCGCTGCAGCACTTCGGGATGCATGGGGCAGGTGTACTCGGCGTCGTGCGGCGCTACTTTCGGCGCGGCCGCGGGTCCGGCTCGAAACTTCGCAAAACACGGCAGGCCGCAGAAGTAGTACTTCTCGTGATCGCGTTCAAGCGTTGCGGCGGCCCGCGCGGGGTCCACCGTCATGCCGCAGACCGGGTCCTTCGCCCGGGGCGTTTCGACGATCCGGAACGGGTTCATGTCGTCAGGTGGGCTGAGAGCCCGCCGCAGCCTGAGAGGCTGCCCCACATCACTTCTTTGCCATGGTCTGGCGGGAATGATCCAGCAGGGCGCGGGAAGCGGGAAGGGCCGCGATTGCCCGGGCGAGTTCCGGGTCGTTCTCCAGCGCCACCCGTACCGACTCTTCCTTGCTGAACGCGGTCACGAACATCTCTTCGCGGAGGTGCTCGCGGATCCAGTCCTTGTCGGCTTTGAATTCGTCGTCGGTCGCCGTGGGGCCGCGCTTCGCCGCGAATGCGCGAAAGTCGTTCAGCATGGCGTCGTCCGGTTTCCAGCCCAGGTCCAGCTTTGCCGGATGCGTGCCGAAGTAATCCGCCGCGAAGAAAAACGGCACCAGGTTGCCAGCCACATCCGACTCGTACCCGCTCAGCGGAGCGTCTTCATACTTTTCGTCGGGGGTGATGCCATCGCCGCCGTATACGGTCCGGCCGCTGTCGGTCTTCTTCACGTCCTTGATGTTGTTGTGGCCGTCGAGCCGGCTGTAATACTCGTAGAACGAGTGGTGCTCGTAATCGCGCTGAATCAGCCGGCCGCTCGGCGTGTAATAGCGCGCGATGGTCAGCAGCAGCGCGGTGTTCTCGGATAACGGATAGGGGGCCTGCACCAGACCCTTGCCGAACGTGTTTTCGCCCAGCACCCACGCGCGATCGTGATCCTGCATTGCGCCGGCCAGAATCTCCGCGGCCGAAGCGCTATTCCGGTTCACCACTACGACGATGGGATACTGCCGGCCGCGCTCGCCCTTCTTTGCGTAGAATTTCGTCTCGTCGGACGACCGGCCGTGGTGCGACACGATGGTCTGGCCCTTGTGCAGGAAACGATCCGCCACGGCGACGGCTTCCTGGAGAATGCCGCCGGGGTTGTCGCGCAGATCGAGAATCAGACCGTTGATGTTGTTCTCGCCGAGGTCGTTCAGCGCCTTCTCGAATTCGTGGCTGGTGTTCTCATTGAAGCCCTCCAGCTTGATGTAGGCGATGCCGGGCCGGTACCAGAACGCGTAAGTGACCGTGTCGCGCGGCACCTCTCCGCGGATCACGTTGAAGGTCAGCGGATCGGAGTGGCCGTAACGGCCAACCTCAATCTCCACATGGGTGCCCTGCGGCCCCTTCAGCATAGCCGAAACGGCCGGGATGTCCAGGCTTCCGCAGTTGATGCCGTTCACCGCCAGAATCGTGTCGCCGGGATGAATGCCCGCCTTAAAGGCCGGCGACCCTTCAAACGGATACATCACGATCACTTTGCCTTCGGGCGATCCCACCAGCATGCCGACGCCGTAGTAGCGGCCGGCCTGGTCCTCGCGAAGAAGCTGGTACGCTTTCGGGTCGAAGAAGTTGGAGTGAGGGTCAAGGGTGCGCAGCATGGTCGGGATAGCGCCCCGGTAAATGGCCTTGTCGAGATCTACGGAGTCGGCGAAGTTCTGTTCCACCGTGCTCAGGAAGGCAGTGAACTTCTTCAGACTGGGCTGGAGATCGTCGGAAGGGGACGCGGTTGCCGGGCGGCTCTGGGCAACGACCGGTGAAAGGCACAGGACCGCGGTTAGCAGGACCCGCGAGAGAGAGTCTCGCATGAACAACACCTCAGACCTCCTATGGTAGCAGCCGTCCCCGGAATTCCGTGTAAAGAAGTCCAAAACTCGTCTCACGGGGTGTTTCCTGAGGTTCAGGACGTCCTAAAGTATTGATGCTCTTCGGACGATTAAGGAGCCACGGAAGTGTGAGCCTGTGAACGCGGCCGAACGTATACGAGCGGCACTTGAGAAAACCGAGCACGTCCACCGAACCACCGAGCTGGCTCCTGCGGTGGCTCCGCCCGTATCCGCAGCTTTTGAGCCACCGCCCGAGCCACCCTCGGAACCTGTCGAGACGACTCTGCGGCTGATCTTCCAGACGGATGACGAGCGGGTCATACCCGTAGCAACGGTGGTGGAGCCAGCGGCCGAGGCACCGTCCGAGACCGTTGCTAAACCGGAGGTTCGGACAACGGCCCCTGCGCCGCTTGAAACCGTTCCTGAACCAGTGATCGGGAAGCCTGTCGAAAAGCCGATCGAGAGGCCGCGGGCGAGAGTGGCCAGGGCTGCCGAAGCTGCCGACGAGGTGGAGGAGGCGCTCAGGGTCAGGCGCACGCGTGTCCCGTGGGTGTGGATCCTGCTGACTGGAACGCTGGCTGTCGCCGCACTTCTGGCGGTGGTCTACCGGGGGCTATGGCTGCCACGGCCGGCCACGCCCGCCGCTTCAACCGCTTTGTTGCTCAGTGTGGAATCCCAGGACAACGGCCTGATCAGCCTGCGATGGAACGCCTCCAGCGTACCTGTCATGCAGGCGCGCGAGGGCCGGCTGAAAATCGTGGAAGAGCAAAAGCCGCCGCGGACGGTGCCCATGAACGCGGCGCAATTGAGCGCCGGACACCTTTTCTATGAGTCGTCGGCGGACCGCGTCCAGTTCGATCTTGAGGTAGTGGAGAGGTCGGGAGCAACCGTCCGTGAATCGGTGGTCGCGGGCCACAAGCCCGAGCCAGCGCCGGTTCAGGCGGAAGAGCCCACAGGGTCCGCGCCGGTCGCCTCGGCCACATCGGCCGCACCGGCCCCCGCGCCCACGGACGTGAATCCGCCAGCAGCGCCGAAGCCGACGCCGCGGGCGTTCACGCCGCCGAGTCTGCCGAAACACAGCCTCGCGCAGGAAGGAAGGCTGACGCTTCTGGAGCCCGCCCCGGTGTTGTCCGGCGGTGGCACGGCTGCGCCGCCTGGCGCGCTGTTGCCGGGGAAAGTGGACATCATTCCTCCTCCTCCCGCGAGCGCGGGGGCGGTACCGCCCCCACCAGCGCAGCGTGTCGTAGTTGGCGGCCGGCTGCAATCCGCGTTGCTGCTGAAGAAGGTACCGCCGATCTATCCGCAACTGGCAAGAACGATGCGCATTCAGGGCGTGGTGCGCTTCCAGGCGGTGATCAACCGGAAGGGCGAAGTGAAGGACCTGAAGTTCATCAGCGGGCCGCAGGCGCTGGAGCAGGCCGCCGCCGACGCGGTGAGGAAGTGGGTCTACCGGCCGACCATGCTCGACGGCAGGCCGGTGGAAGTCAGCACGCAGATCGAGATCAACTTCGAGCTCGGCAATTAGCGTCGCTCCCGCCGGAACGGCACTAGCAGTCGATGTGATCCACCAGGTAGCGGTCGATCGAGGCCTTGTACGCGCCGGCCAGTTCCTCCGACATGCGCTTCATCTCGTCGTCCGGGAGCGGCTGGAAGCTGCGGGCCAGCTCCACGTTGTGCTCGATGTATTCGACCTTCGGCATACCGATGACCACCGCGCTCACCGGCAATGACATCGAATAGCGCACCAGCTTGTCCACGGGCGCTTTGCCGGCGAGGCGATCCTGCGCGAACACCTTCATGGCGATGATGCCCATGTTTTTCTGGCGGGCCACGGGGAGCGCCAGCGATTCGAAACTGCCGTGCGGATCGTGATCGAGCGGGGCCATGCCGTTGCGGGCGGCGTTGAGGGCCATCTGGGTGCAATCGAAATCGTTGCGCTCGAGCGCGGTGCGCAGCACGGCCGGATCGGTGTGGCTGGTGACGCCGATCGCCCGGGTGACCTTCTGATCGCGGAGTTGATAGAGGCGTTTGAGCACGCCGTCGGGCGCTTCGATTTTGGCGAGGTCGTCGGCGCCGGCGAGCGAGTGGCAGTGGATGAGGTCGAGGTGATCGGTCTGCAGGCGCTTCAGCGACCCCTCGATGATGCGCATCGCACCGTCGCCGTCGCGGACCATGACTTTGGTGGCGAGCCAGACCTGATTGCGGCGGGTCTTCATCACTTCGCCGACACGCGATTCGCTTTCGCCGTTGCCGTAGGCGTAGGCGGTGTCCACGTAGGTGATGCCGAGATCGAGCGCGTGGTTGAGCGCGGCGATGCCGGCGTCCTTGTCGTACATGAGGAATCGCGAGCCGCTTCCGAAGGCGAGGATGGAAACCCGGGCGCCGGTGCGGCCGAGGAGACGAGTGGGGAGCGGCGTCGTTGCCGGGGTAGCGTTGAGCGTGGTGGCGGCGATGGCGCCGGCGGCGGCGCCGCCAAGGAATTTGCGGCGGGAAATGCTCATGGGACGAGCTTAGCTAAAATCGGAGACGGCCGCGAGGACCTGGGCCGGCGTGTGAGTATCGGCGCGGAGAACGTGGATGGGGCCGGGGCCGTCGGGACGCCAGCGCTGCAGCAGGCGGTCGGTGGGGAAACCGGCGAAGATGCTGACCAGCGGCGTGCCGCAAGCCGCGGCGACGTGACCGCCGGCGGAGTCGTAGCCCACGTAAAGACGACAGTTCGCGATGTGCGCGGCGAATTCGGCGAACGAGCCGGTGAAGATCTGCGCGCGATTGCCCGAAGCCGCGACGGCGGCGCGAACACGTTCAGCTTCCTCGCCGCCCCCGCCGGAATCGACGAGGACATTCGCGTGGCGAGCGGTGAGCAGGCGAAGGAGATCGGCTTCGAAAGGATCGGCAAGGCGCTTGGCGGGGTTTTCGCCGACGCCGAAGCTGACGGTGACGTCGGGTTTCGCGGGAGCCGGCGGTGTGGCAATGAACGCGCGGGCATCGGAGATGCCGATGATCTCGCCGGCCCAGCGCCGGGTGAGCGCGACCAGCGAATCGGTGGAATCGCCCCCGTAAGAGCGACTCTCAAAAAAGTAGTAGCGGTCGTCGGGGCAGACGGGGATCAGGCCGAGCTGAGTGAGACGCGAATCGGGATCGATGACGATGCTGTCGGGATCGTCGAACGCCAGAGAACTGCGCACGGCGAGGCGTTGTTCGAGCGTGCCCGCGCGCGGATAGCGAACCGGGCGATGCGCGATGCGTGGGTCGGCGGCGAACAGCTCGTAGTTCTTCGCGGGCCCGACGAAGACGATCTCCGCCCCGGGCCAGCGCTTCTTTGACGCGTCGAGAATCACACTGGTGACGGCCACGTCCGCGCCGATAGTGACACGCGAAAGCACGAAGACGCGGCTCGGGTTCTGCACGACGGGCCGTGCGTGGCGGATGCGCCGATACCGTTCGGCAACGTTGCGAAGATCGGGGCAGGCGGCTTCGATCAGAGGCGCGAAGACGCGGACATACTCATCGCAAAGCGCGGGCTCGAACCGGTCGGCTAAGGGCTCGACAACATCCCGAAAGAAATCAGCCGAGATATTTGCCAACCAGCAGCTCCAGTTTTTCGCGGGTGGCCGCGGGGACGATCTTCGGGTCGGTGATGAGCGCGTGCTTTAGCGCCGATCCGCAGGCGCACTCGCGCGCTTCGGGCATCGCCGCCACGGCCTCGGCCACAACCTTGCACGCATTCTCGGCGTTCTTTGTGAGGTTGGCGATGATGTCGGCGACGGTGACCGCGTCGTGGTGCGGGTGCCAGCAGTCGTAATCGGTGACCATGGCGACGGTGACGTAGCAGAGCTCGGCTTCGCGCGCCAGCTTCGCCTCCTGCAGATTGGTCATTCCGATGATGTCCATGCCCCAGCTTCGGTAGATGTTGGATTCGGCCTTTGTGGAGAATGCCGGGCCTTCCATGCACAGGTAGGTGCCGCCGAGTTTCGCGGTCACGCCGGCGCGCTGGCAGGCGGCGTACAGCAGCTTCGACATGTGCGGGCAAATGGGATCGGCAAAGCTGATGTGCGCGACAAGACCTTCGCCGAAGAAGGTGGAGACGCGGCCGCGGGTGCGATCGAAGAACTGATCGGGAATGACGAAGTCGAGCGGGCGATGTTCTTCCTTGAGCGAACCGACCGCGCTGAGCGAGATCACGCGCTCCACGCCGAGCGATTTGAAGCCGTAGATGTTGGCGCGGAAATTCAGTTCCGAGGGCGAGATGCGATGGCCGCGGCCGTGGCGCGCGAGGAAGGCGACCTCGTGGCCGGCGAGCTTGCCGACGATGTAGCCGTCGGACGGGCTGCCCCACGGCGTGTTGACGTTGACTTCGAGTTGCGCTTCGAAGCCGGGCATTTGATAGAGTCCGCTTCCACCGATGATTCCGATTCGCGGCGTCATTTTCTGTTTGTGTGAACCCACTCCTCCATGAATGACCACGGGTCGCGCCGCCGCGCGGCCACTTCTTCACTCGCGCTTGCGAAATCGACGCCGGCGAGATCGTCGAGCACGCGATCGCGCAGCATGGCCCGCAGCCGCGCCGCCCAGTTCGCCGCGGCTCGCTGATTGCGTCCGCCTCGCGCCATAGAGTCACGAATGGCGGCAAGCGTCTCGTCCACGCCCCGGCCTTCGCTGGCCACGGTTCGCACGACCGGCGGCGTCCATCCGTCGGCACGCGTTGCCAGCGCCAGCGCGGCCTTCAATTCGCCGGCGAGGCGGTCCGCGCCGGGAAGGTCCGCCTTGTTCAGCACGAAAACGTCGGCGATTTCCATGATACCCGCCTTGAGGGCTTGAACGTCGTCGCCGAGGCCGGGGACGAGAAGAACCGCGGTGGCGCCAGCGAGGCGGGCGACCTCCACTTCATCCTGGCCCACTCCAACAGTTTCGATGAGAATTGTTTCGAAGCCGGCGGCGTCGAGAAGCACGGTGAGGTCGGTGGTGGCGCGGGCCAAGCCGCCGAGGGCTCCGCGAGTGGCCATGGAGCGAATATAGACGCCGGGATCGTCGTGATGGCGCTGCATGCGGATGCGATCGCCGAGGAATGCGCCGCCGGAGAAAGGGCTGGTGGGATCGACGGCGAGGACGGCGACGCGCCGATTGTCGTCGCGGAGGCGGCGGATGAGGTGATCGGCGAGCGTGCTTTTGCCCGCTCCGGGAGCGCCAGTGATGCCGATGATGTTGGCGCGGCCGGTATGTGGGAAGAGCTCGCGGAGGAGCGGTTCGGCGCCGGGCGCGCGGTTCTCGATGATGGTGGTGGCGCGGGCGAGTGCGCGCGGATCGCCCGCGAGGATCGGGTCGATGGGCGCGGGCATCCTGCCTATTTTAAGCTGTCATGTTCGGTGCGGTGGCGATTCGCGATTTAAGGAGCGCTCCCGAGCCGCTTGATTAACCCTCACGGCGAAGAGTCCGTTTATTATCCGCAAC
>Ga0209415_10015792_pt1 | contig 12207 bp, 9 predicted proteins | sample PeaSoiSIISIP2007_FD_187696 | JGI IMG/M metagenome (GOLD analysis project Ga0209415, IMG submission 187696) | Peat soil microbial communities from Weissenstadt, Germany - SII-SIP-2007 (SPAdes) (version 2) | ecosystem: Environmental > Terrestrial > Soil > Wetlands > Peat | place: Germany... | reverse complement strand
GAAGCAGATCGCCATCACTATGGGACGGGGATTCCAGCATTAGTTGATTGCGGCGATCCGCATCGGCCTTTGATAAGGATTCCGGACAAACGCCGGAAGAGTTCAATTTCTTTTCCCACCGCCCACCTCCCACCACCCATTTCCCTCTCAGCGCAGCGTGATCACCGTCGCGCCCCAGCCTCCCGCTTCCGCCGGAGCATCGGAAAAGCTTGCAACAAAAGGCGTCTTCGCTAGAATGGACCGCACCATCTCCCGCTGCACGCCGATTCCTCGCCCGTGAATGATCCGCAAAGCGCGGAAACCCATGCGGTGCGCCTCTTCCAGGTAATTCTCGACCACCGGTTTTATTTCGCGAGCGGGAACCGAGTGCAGATCGAAAACATCGGTGACGGGAATGCGAATGAGATCTTCTTCGTCCACAACTGCTGTTAGCCTAACATTGTGAATCCTTTGGCAGAGTATCGCGCCCGATTGGAAGCGCGCCGCCGGGCTTCGGAGCTCGATCAGAAACAATTCCGCCGCATCGGCAACGCTCGTCTCGCCGCCGGATTTGCCGGAGTGGTGGTGGCTTTCTTCGTCTTCGGAGAAGTCTGGATCTCGCCCTGGTGGCTGCTGGTTCCCCTGGCCGTTTTCGGCGCACTGGTGATCATCCATGCGCGCGTCGTGGACCGGCTGGATCGATCGATTCGCGCTGCTCAGTTCTATGACCGGGGCCTGGCGCGCCTGGAAGACCGCTGGACAGGTGGCGGCGAAACCGGCGAACGTTTCCGCAACCCTGACCACGTCTATGCCGAAGATCTCGACCTGTTTGGCAAGGGCTCGCTGTTCGAGTTGCTGTCCACCGCCCGCACCCGCGCCGGCGAAGATACGCTGGCCCGCTGGCTGCTCGCGCCCGCAAGTCAGGCCGACATCGCCGCGCGGCATCAAGCTGTCCAGGAGCTTCGCCCGCTGCTCGATTTGCGCGAGGATCTTGCAGTGCTCGGCAGCGCGGTCCGTTCCAGCCTGGATCCCGACGCAGTGGCTGCATGGGGCGAGGCGCCCGAGGTCCGGTTCCCTGCTGGCGCGCGTTATCTCGCGCCGCTCCTGGCAGCCGCGGTGGTCGTTTCCTTCGCGCTCTATATGGCCGGCGTGTTCACGCGCACGCCATTCCTCGCGACGCTATTCGTTGAACTCGGCTACGGCTTCTTTCTTGGCTCCCGGACGCTGCAGGTCGCGACCGCTGTCAATTCTCCCTCCCATGATCTGGCGTTGCTCGCGAAATTGCTTCAGCGCTTGGAGAGCCAGCCCTTCGGGGCGCCTTTGCTGCAGAATCTCCAGGCCCGGTTGACCGCCGGACATCAACTTGTGGCCTCCGCCGAAATCACGCATCTGGGACGGCTGGTCGCCCGCCTCGATTGGCAACGCAACCTGGTCTTCGCCCCCATTGCCATGGCCCTGCTGTGGAGCGCCCAAGTCGCCATGGCCATCGAAGGCTGGCGCAAAGTTTCGGGGCCCCACATTCGCGAATGGATCAACATCACGGGAGAATTCGAAGCGCTCTGTGCTCTAGCGGGCTATAGCTACGAGCATCCCGCCGATGTTTTTCCGGAACTGGCGGACGTCCCCGGCGGCTGCTTTGAAGCCGAAGCCATCGCTCATCCCCTGATGCCCGACGCCCACTCCATCCGTAACGACGTGAAGCTCGGCACTGGAACGCGCCTCTGGATCGTGAGCGGCTCCAATATGTCGGGCAAGAGCACGTTATTGCGAACCATCGGGATCAATACCGTGCTGGCCTGGGCCGGAGCGCCGGTCCGCGCCCGCAGCCTCAGGATCTCGCCGCTCAGCCTGGGCGCTTCCATCCGCGTGCAAGATTCGCTGCAGGATGGCCGCTCGCGCTTCTACGCCGAGATCACGCGCTTGCGCGCCGTCGTTGGATTGACGGAAGCCGGACTAACGGGCTCCGATCGCACGGTGTTCTTCCTCTTGGATGAGCTGCTGAGCGGCACCAATTCGCACGACCGCCAGGCCGGCGCCAGCGCCGTGGTGCGAGCTCTCATCGATCGAGGCGCCATGGGGCTGATCACCACGCATGACTTAGCCCTCGCCCATATCGCCGACGTGCTACCCGGCCGCGCCGCCAACGTCCATTTCGCCGACACGCTCGAAAACGGCCAACTGCATTTCGACTACCGCCTGCAGCCCGGCGTGGTGGAGCGAAGTAATGCTTTGGATCTGATGCGCTCGGTTGGCCTGGAGGTTTAGTATTGCGTCCGGTCATTCAAGTTTCCGGAGTCCGCAAGTCCTACGGTAAGACGGTGGCTGTCGCCGAAGTGTCGTTCGAGGTAAAAGACGGTGAGATCTTTGGTCTAATCGGACCCAACGGTGCCGGAAAGACTACTACGATGGAGTGCGTCGAAGGTTTGCGCACGCCCGATCGCGGCAGCATCTCCGTTCTAGGCCTTGATCCCTTTCGTGACGTCTATAAGCTCCAGAGCCGCATCGGTGTTCAGCTTCAGCAGGCCCAGCTGCAGAAGCGGATCAAAGTATGGGAAGCGGTAGACCTCTGGGCTTCCCTTTACCGGAAGAAAGCGAGAGATGCTGAACACTTACTCGTCCAGCTCGGCCTCACCGATAAGCGCGACACCTGGTTTATGAACCTCTCCGGAGGCCAAAAGCAGCGATTGTTTATTGCCTTGGCTCTGATCAACGATCCAGAAGTGGTGTTCCTTGACGAGCTGACCACGGGGCTGGACCCGCAGTCGCGGCGGGCCATCTGGGATCTGGTTCGCGGCATCCGCGATCGAGGCAAGACTGTCTTGTTAACCACCCATTTGATGGAAGAAGCTGAGCGGCTGTGCGATCGGGTAGCGATCATCGAGCGCGGGCGAATCATCGATATCGATAGTCCGGAGAGGCTGGTCGACCGGCACTGCCCTGAGCGGACCGTCGTTCTCACCACCAACGCCCCCCTGGCTGAAGATCGCTTCCGGTCCATCCCGGGAGTTGAGGCCGTGATCGCCACCGACATGCGATTCGCCATTCGCGGCCGGGGCGACAACCTGGTGACCGAGGTGATTCATTGTCTGTCCGAGAATCGGATTCGCGTCACGGATTTCCGTACAATTCTCCCTAATCTCGAGGATGTCTTTCTCAAACTGACTGGTCACTCGATTCGCGAGTAGGCTCGATAATGATGCTGCATGGACTCTGGAAACTGACTTGGATCGAGATAAAGATCTTCCTGCGCGAGCCCCTTGGCGCATTCGGTACGATCGGTATTCCGGTCTTGGCTTTCCTGGTGTTGGGCCGGCTACCCAACCCCGGAGCGGCGCCACACTCACTCGCCGCTGGCAATCTTGTCCGCGTGACTCTACCAGTTCTTATATCGGTTCTGATCGCCATCAGCGCTGTGCTTTCGCTGGTCACGATCATCTCGATTTACCGCGAGGGCGGCATACTGAGGCGGCTCCGGGCCACGCCCTTGCGCCCACAGACGATCCTATCCGCGCATGTGATGGTCAAGCTGATCCTCACGGCGGCCACGCTCGCCTTGATGGTTTTAGCCGGCAGGCGCTACTACCGCGTGGGCGTTCATGTTCCATGGTTCTCGTTCACGATCGCGGTGCTGATTAGCACTTGCAGCATCTTGTCCATTGGCTTTCTCATCGCAAGTATCGTTCCCACGGCACGCTTTGCGCAGCTCATCGGCGCCATCATTCTGTACCCAATGGTGGCTGTCTCGGGAATTCTCGCGCCGGTTGAATCGCTGCCGCCGGCGCTTCACGCGGTGGCGCGAATGCTGCCGCTAACCTACGCCGTGCCTCTACTCCAGGGAATCTGGAACGGCGGCGCGTGGTCAGCCCAGGTGGGCAACGTGGCCGCACTGGTCGTGGTGCTGGTCGTCTGCACGGCGCTCTCGACGAAAGTTTTTCGTTGGGAGTAGGTTACGGCCGTGAAATGGGCTCGTACACGGCCACCGAGCCGAAATAGGCGACGAAGATGCGGTGCGTGGCCGGGTCCACTACGAGTGAGTGCCCGCCGAAGCGCGTCGGAGCATCTTCCAGGACATGATATCGATCGGCCGAGTCCTGCTGAATCACCGTCATGCTACCAATGCCGTTCGCGGTATAAACGCGGCCCAACCCGGCATCGTAGTCCGCGCCGTCGGTACCGGCGCCGATCGGCAGTACGGTGACGATCGCTCCCGTATCCGCATTCAGGACGATCAGTTTGCCGCTACAGGTGCTGAACAGCCGGCGATTGGCAACATCGAAAGCCAATCCGGTTGGCCCTTCGCCAGGCGCCAGCGGATAGCGCTTTATCACTGCCTTCTTCCGCGGATCGATCACCACCAGTTCGCTGGTGTCCTCCAGATTCTGGTAGATCAAGCCGCTCTCGGTATCCACCTGCGCGTATTCGGGCTCGCCTCCCAGCGGGATAGCGGCAACTACCGTCTGCGTGGCCGGATCGATCAAGGTGCCGGTCTTGCCGGCGTGGTCGCTGACATAGATCAAATGCAGCTTCGCGTCATAGGTGATGGCGTCGGGTCCGTTGCCGGCGGGAATCTTCTTCAGCAGCTTGTTGTCCGCGAGATCGAACACATTGACGTTGTTGTCGCCGCTGGAGGTGGCGAAACCGAGGTTACTTTCCGGCACCAGGGCGATGCCGTGCACGCGGCCGAGCCCCCCGATGGTGGCGATAGTGCGGTTGGTGGCGGTATCGATTACGCCAACCATGCCGTGGGTGGCATAGCCGGCATAGAGCCGGGAGCCGCCGCCCACCGCCAGATAGTCGATGAAGGACCGTCCAAGCTGGATCGGTGCCGGGATGGAAATGGTGGTGACCGCCCGCACGGTTCTCGGGGCCGGACGCATAAGAGGATAGACGTTCAACGCTACGATTGCCAGAATGACAATGGCGAGTAATGCGCCCAGCGCCTTTAGCAGTTTCAATGAATGAAGTCTACACCACTCTACTGCTCTACCGCTTCGCCCACACCCGGAATCCAACGCACCAGCGCGTCGCGCAGCTTCTCCAGGCCAACCGGCTTGCTGATATAGTCGTCCATGCCCGCCGCCAGGCACCGCTCGCGGTCGCCCGCCATGGCGTTGGCCGTGAGCGCGCAGATGGTCTGGTGACGGCTCTTCCCTTCGCGGCTGCGGATCGCCGCAGTAGCCTCGAAGCCATCCATTTCCGGCATCTGGCAATCCATCAGCACCAGATCGTATTTTTGCTTTTCCAGCGCCTCCACTGCCTCCCGCCCGTTCACCACCGCGTCAGCCGCCAATCCCAGTTTCTGCAGCAGCCGCAGTGTGATGCGCTGGTTGATCTCGTTGTCTTCGGCCAGCAGAATCCGCATGGATGGCGGGGCCGCGCTTTCCTGGGGCGTCTCCTTCGGAGGCTCCTTTTGAGCCGGCATGACTTTCGCGCTGGCCGTGGCAGTTTGAGATTGTCCCGCCCTCACCGGCGGTGGCAGCGCTTGCCGCGTGCGCATGGTGGACTCCACCGGCACAATTACGTCCGTCTTCGCTGCCTTTCCAAAGCTGACTGTAAACCAGAAGCGGCTCCCAGCTCCCGGTTCGCTCTCCACGCCGATCTGCCCGCCCAGCAGCTCCACCAGTTGCTTCGAGATCGCCAGGCCCAGCCCGGTCCCGCCGTACTTGCGCGTATTCGAGTCATCCGCCTGGGTGAACGTCTCAAATAGCCGCTCTCGATCGCTGGCCGGAATCCCGATCCCGGTGTCGCGCACCGTGAATCGCAATTTCAATTCATCGCGCGTCTGGCTGGTCAGCTCTGCCGTGATTGTGATGCTTCCGCGCTCGGTGAATTTCACCGCGTTGCCGAGCAGATTCGCCAGCACCTGCCGCAGCCGCGCTGGATCGCCCACCACCGCCTCCGGGACGCTGCGCGCAATCGTGGAAAAGAGCTGAAGTCCCTTGCCTCTCGCCTCTGGCTCGAAATCCGAGACGGTCTGCTGGATCGCCGTCGGCAACGAAAACACCACGCGATCCAAGTGGATCGTTCCTGCCTCGATACAGGAAAAATCCAGAATGTCGTTGATGAGCGACGTCAGCGAACCGGCCGACCGTTGTAGTGCCTCCGCATACTCACGCTGATCCTGGTCCAGCTCCGTGCCCAACAGAAAATCAGCCATGCCCAGTACGCCGTTCATCGGAGTGCGGATTTCGTGGCTCATGTTTGCCAGGAACCGGCTCTTGGTGCGCGTGGCCTGCCGGGCCGCGTCCAGCGCCGTCTCCAGCTCCTGATTCTTTTGTTCCAGCTCCTGCGCGACGTCGCTCAGCCGCTGCTCATTGGTTTTGCGCGTCGTGATGTTGCGAACAATCGCGATCCATTCGTCCCAGTTGAGCGGCAGCAGACGCATCTCGTAGATTTGCCGCCCCATCCGGTCCTCAATCGGGAACTCCACCACCTCTACCGCGCTGGTCTTGCGAACTTTTTCCTGGGCCCGGCGGACCTGATCCAATACCCCCGCCGGCAGCTTGTCCTGCAGGTTCCGGCCAGTGAACTTTTCCGCGCTCAGAAACGAATCCGAGCTCTGCCCGGCTTGGGCATCCAACACGACGCCATCGCGGTTGACGCGCAGAAATAGATCCGGGAAGGCTTGAAACAACGCGCGAAGTTCGGTGGCATTCTGATAGGCGGCGTCTTCGCTTTGCTTGCGCGCCGTGACATCGATGGTCGCCATGCGCAGGCCAATCACCACTCTTCGGAGATTGCGCAGCAGTTGCTCGTGCACCTCCACCGCCACCACTTCACCGTCCGGCCGCACATACTCGCGCTGATATGGCACCAACACCATTTGGCCAGCCAGCTTTCGCCGGATCTGCTCGCGATAGCGTTCGCGCTCCGCCTCTGGAACTAATTCGGCGCAATGCGCGCCCAGCAACTCGTTCTCCGCGCGGCCGCGCAATTTGCACTCGCTGCGGTTTACCCGCCGCACCATTCCCGCGCGATCAATCTCTAGATATCCGATGGGAGCAATTTCAAACAGGTCGCCCGCGATGTCTCCGTCGAAAGCTTCAGCCGAAATCTTGAACGCATCTCTGGATCCAGATTTACGCCAGCGCATCCATGCCCAGACCAGTCCGCCAAGACACAGCACGACTGTCAGCAAAGCCATGAGCTATTCATCGGAGGAAGGAATTAAATCCTTTAGTTCTAGGATCTTCGCCGGACTCTCAGCGACCCCGGCCAGGTTCTATTCAGCGATCAGACGGATCGCTCCGATGCCGCCTTCGATGTCCAGGCGTATTGTGGTTTTCGCCCGGCCGAACGCGTCGTTGACGTACCTGCCGTCCCGTTTCACCAAGCCGCTGGCGTGGATGTCTCCAATGCCACCATGCGCCTCAGCCTCAATACCAACACCGCCTCCAGGAAGATAGACCGTGGCCTGGCCAACACCGCCGTGGATAGAAACGGAGTAATCGTTCTTGGGCACGCCTCGCAGGTCCAGGCGCAGTTCGCCCACCCCCATCTCGACCGTTACCCTCCGCAGGGATAGATCTCCGAGATCCAAGTGGCTTTGGCCCGCGCCGCAATTCACCTCTAGCTCCAGTGGTTTCTGGTTGTTGAGAGCAATGTCCCACTTGTACCGGTTCGACCCGCCGCGGAAGCCGTGAGGCTCTTCCACCACCAGGTGTCCACGGAAATCGGTGCCCCGGTAAGAGACTTCCGGCCGCATCCGCAGGCGGTTGTAAACAAACCTGCCTTCCATCAATTTGGAGGCGCCTCCATGCACGTGCAACTCACCCGCTCCCATCCTCAGCTCCGCTCGAACCTCCTCGGATTTGTCTAGTTCCACGTCGCGCGTCTCGGTCCGCTCGGGACCAGGGGGACTCCAGTCGGGGCCACATCCGGTCAGCAACACCATCCACGGCAAACTCGCGCCAACTAGCACGGGAAGACTTCGGGACAAAAGCAGCATCGGTTGAATACCTTAATCCAGCATACGACTAGCGGCGGGCGTCAAGTTCCGTCAGATTTGGGTGGGAATTCGGACTACTAAGGCCCTTTCCCTAATCCAAACGAGCCGAAGTCCCCATGTCACGCGTATTCTTTGCCTTAGTACATATCCTTTGTGGCCGCCTGATTGCTACACTGAATCATCGTGAGTGCCAGTCCAATGGGCTGCCTATATTGCCGTAAGAACATCAGTCCGATGCGCAAGCTGAAGGATCAGCATTTCTGTTGCGACGACCATCGCAAGAGGGCTACCTCGAAGTCTGCTCGCGCTCTGAGGGAAGCCGAAGATCTGTATGGCTTTGAAGAGACACAGCTGCCAACTTGGCGAGCCGTCACCGCTCGCAAGCCCGAGGATAAATCCGAACGGAAGGCTGGGCTCGGCGCCACCATTTTCGTTGGCATTACCGTCGCTGTTCTGATTCTTGCACTCTCGCAGTTGCCCAAGAGTTCACCCGCCGCTAAGGCCATCTCGCCGCTGCCGGAGAATCCGCACAATAACAGCGGAGGTATTGGGCAAAGCATCAGCAATTTGATCCAAAGCCAGACTTCCGGAACATTGCACGAGGATTTCCATTCCGGTTTCTCGAATTGGGACGGCCTGAAATCGGCTGGCTCGGATTGGTCCGTGCAGGCCGGCCAGGTCCGCCCCGCATCGTTGCAGCTCTGGAAGCCTTCCACCTCGCTTTCCAACTATGAGCTGGAGTTCATGGGCCAGATCAACCACAAGAGCATGGATTGGGCGTTTCGCGCCGCCGACCTTCACAATTACTACGCCACCAAACTGGTCATCACCCATCCTGGTCCGTTGCCCAATGCCGGCTTGGTTCGTTTCATCGTCCTGGATGGCCGCGAGCGCGAGCGCGTAGAGTTGCCGCTACCCCTCACACTTGACCCAGGCGTGGATTACCGGGTGCGCGTCAGCGTGCGCGGCAATCGTTTCCTTACCTCCGTCAACGGCCAGTTGATCAGCTCGTGGATGGATAGCCGCATCAGCCGCGGCGGCGTCGGCTTCTTTTCCGAGGACGGCGAGTCCTCCGCGCTGAAGTGGGTCAGCGTTTCGGAACGGGACAGCTTCCTCGCGCGGGTCGCATCGCATTTCTCGCTGATCACCGTCCCCACCGCGGCTCCATAAGCGCAAAGGGCGTTTGGTGACCGTTTTGCGCGGTTACAAAATGGTCGGCGGCATCCAATAGAATATAGAGAAGTGTAGCGACCGGGAAGCGTCTCCGAAATGCGCAGTTGTCTTTTGTTGCTCCTTGCATTCGTGGCCCTGTCACTGGGCTCCCCGTCCCGGGGCCTGGCATCCGATCCTAAACAAGCCGAAAAACCGTTCAAGGATGGTCTTCGTTACGAACAGAACAGCCAATGGAAAGAAGCCGAGGCGGCCTTCTCCGAAGCCATTCAGTTTAACCCCGACAGCGCGCTCTATTACTTGCACCGCGCGCGCGTCCGCGTTTCCAGTAGTGATTACCCGCGCGCGCTTGAGGACGCCACCTCCGCCAGCCGATTGGAACCCAACAACGGCGAAGCGTTCCAGCTGCTTGGCAACATCGATGTCCAGCTCAAGAACTCGCGCCAGGCAGTCGCCGATTACACCCGCGCCATCGAGCTCGGTACAAACACCGCCGCCGTTTATAACGCCCGCGCCGCGGCGCACAACGCCCTGGGAGAGTATCCTCTCGCTGTTGACGACTACACCACCGGAATCAAGCTGCGCCTCGATAATCCCGACCCCATCCGCCTGCGTGGCGATGTTTACATCAGTATGGGCCGCTATCGCGACGCCATGGACGATTACGAGCAAAGCATCAGTCTGAAGGCGGATAACCCGGATGCCTATCTCGGCCGTGGCTTTTGCTGGGGACAAATCGGCGATTTTCGGCACGCCATACAGGATTTCGACCGCGTGCTCTCCGCGCGTCCCAAGGATGCCAAGGCTCTGACCCTGCGCGGCGCAGCTCGCTTCCGGCTCGGCCAGAACGAACTAGCAGTCGCCGACTTCACGGAAGCCCTGAAAATCACACCCCAGGAAGTTTATCTCTACCTGGCCCGTTCCTCCGCATTGGTGAAGCTCGAACGCCACGCCGAGGCGCTGCAGGATCGCGAGGAAGCGGTGCGATTGGCGCCGAACTCGGCCGAGGTATACCTGGCCCGCGGCGGATCATATCATCAACTCGGCCAGCATGAAAAAGGACTCGCGGATCGCAGCAAGTCCATCGAACTGAATCCACGGCTTCCCGAAGCTTGGCTCGCGCGCGGAAGCGCGTACTATTTGCTGGGCGATTACGCCAAGGCGCAGTCCGATCTCGCGGAGGCCGTTCGCTTGCGTCCCGATTATCAGGAAGCTGCCGACGTCTTGTCTAAAGCGCAAAAGCGTTTGGAGGAAGCTAAGAACGTCGTACCTTCGCCCGCCCCGGCTCCGGCGCCCGCTCCGCCGCCACCGGAAGCCGCAAAGCCAGGGCCTAAAGTGGCGGTCGAACCTCCGGTGCTCATTCCGAAACCGGCCGCGCCAGCGCCAGCCAAAGCCGTGACAGCGGTGAGCACACCCCCCGCGGGCACCGCGCCAGAGCATGAGGCTCGCGGACGTGCTTTCACCCAGGCGGGGAAATATCCAGAAGCCCTCGCCGAGCTAACCGCGGCCGTCCAGCTCAAGCCCGATCTCGCCACTGCCTACAATGCCCGTGGCTACGTCTACCTGCTCAAGCGCGACTATCAGAACGCGCTGGTGGATTTCAATGAGGCCATCCGTCTCAGGCCCGCCTACCCGAATGCGTTCCAGAACCGTTCCATCGCCCTGAAGGCTCTGGGCAAGGCAGCACAGTAGCGCTATCGCGCTAGGCACCCAGCCACTTGCCCAGATCCGCGGCCGGGCAGCGGATGCCCACATAAAACGTTCCGAACAACGCGTAATCCGCGCTCACTTCGTCGAACCGCATTTCGTAGATCAGCCTCTTGAACACCAGCGGATCGTCGGCGAATAGATCCACGCCCCATTCCCAATCGTCGAATCCGATCGATCCGGAAATGATCTGCTTCACTTCGCCCGCGTATCGGCGGCCCACCATGCCGTGCTCGTGCATCTGCCGCTGCCGCTCAGCCATCGGCAGCCGATACCAATTCTTGAGCTCCCCGCGTTTGCGATCCATCGGATAGAAACACAAGTATTTGTGCGGGGGCATATCGGGAAACAACCGCGGCGCCATGGCTTCGCGCTGTCGCGCCATCAGTTGTTCGATCTCGGCCGTCCATTCCGGCGAGAATGGCACAATGCCCCGCGCCGACAAAGCTGCGTAAGTTTTTAGGCTGGATTCGTACAGCCCCAACTCCACCACCGATAAATACGACGAGGTCGGTTCCAGATAATCCCACAGCCGCAGCCCCGCCAGCCGCAGTTCGGCCTGGTTCAGCTCATCGAACGAGCGCCGGAAATGCACCAGAATCAAATCGCCCTTATGCCCCAGTAGCGAGAAGATGGCGCTTTGTCCGCTCGCCTCCCGCTCCATTTCCTCGAGCGCATTGGATGCTTCCAAGGTGATGTCGGCGCGCTGCGCGGCCGTAAGCTGTTTCCACGCCGTCCAGCGCACGCGCAGCATCTGGTGCAGCATGCTGGCGCCTTCCAGCGTCAGAGGAACGGCAGGCAGGTGCTCAACGGCGGTTTCCGGAGGGGCGTTGGTGATGGTAGACATGGCGAATCCTGGTGTTATTCTATCGAACGGTGAGTCATGCGGACGCTTCTCATCGTTTTTCTCGGGACCAGCGCCCTCATGGCCAACATCCGCGCGATAGTTGGAAGATCAAGCCGTTCGATATCGAGACGCACCGCTCACGAGGAGTGAGCGTGATCAGATATACCGCATCGTTGATCAGGATGTGCACGATTCTTTTGGCGACGCAGAGCGAGGGTAGGAGCGGAAGGCTGAACCGAAGGCCAGCTTTTGATTGCGCGGAACTCCTTCCCCGGGGGATTTCCGTGACATCGCCATCGGCCTGCACGACAGCGCCTTTGTAGAGCAATACACGGTCTACCACTGGGACGGCGTCCAGTATGGGCAGGTCGATTGCTACCGAACGGAGTACCCCTCCACGGTGGAGGCCCCCAACGCCCAGTAATCGCCGAATGCCAGTAGGATAGCCTGCGAATTTTGGGTCCGGCCGCCCACTACTACTGCATGAAAGCTTCTCTCTCCATCTTCCTAACCAGCGCCCTGCTCATGGGCGCAACTTCGTTGGCCTTGGGCGAAT
>Ga0209415_10015790_pt1 | contig 12208 bp, 8 predicted proteins | sample PeaSoiSIISIP2007_FD_187696 | JGI IMG/M metagenome (GOLD analysis project Ga0209415, IMG submission 187696) | Peat soil microbial communities from Weissenstadt, Germany - SII-SIP-2007 (SPAdes) (version 2) | ecosystem: Environmental > Terrestrial > Soil > Wetlands > Peat | place: Germany... | reverse complement strand
GAGCGAGCTTGCCGAGTTCCGCAGCAGGCCGGCAAGCCGCTGCACCGGCTGCGGTGCGCTCGAGCGCCAGCGGCTACTGGCGCGCTCGCAGGCCGATCTCATCGCCCACGGCGCCGGCCGGCAGGCGGTCGAGTTCGGACCGCTCAACAGGCGCGTGTTCGGAGAGTTCCTGCGCGCGTGTGGCTGGAGCTACACGAGCGCGGACCAGTCGCGGCGCGGGCACGCGAACGATCCGCGGGCGGTCGACTTCATCGACCTGGAGGCCGATCTGCGCGACCTCTCGCCGTTTGCCAGCGACTCGATCGGGCTCGTTATCGCCCAGCACGTGATCGAGGAGATCCCGGAGTACGACATTGCGCTGGCCGAGATCGCTCGCATCCTCGCGGTCGACGGCGTGGCGCTGCTCGAGATCCCCTTCGACCCCGCTCGTCCAAGCTCCGAGCGCAAGGATGCCGACCAGTTCGGCAACGTGTGGCGCTTCGGCGCCGACCTGCCCGACCTGGTCGGGCGGTTCTTCGGCACGGTCGACGTGCTACATCTCGCCGAGGGGGCCTACTCCGGGAGCCTGCTCGTCTGCCGAATGGCGCCATGAACCCGGTCGTGCGCGAGATCAGCGGCGTCTATGAGGGTGGTCTGCAGGGCGTCGGCAACGGTCAGGCCATCGGGTGGGCATGGAGCCCAGGCGACCCGGATGCGCGGATCGGCGTGAAGATCGTGCTGGATGGCGAGGTCGTCGCCGAGGGCAGTGCGCAGCTCGAGCGGCCGGACCTGGCCGCGGCGGGCAAGGGCGATGGGGCGCACGGCTTCGTCATCGATCTGCCGGCCGCGGCGGCCGCCGCGGGGCGCCATCGCATCCTCGCGCTGGCGGGTCCGGAGTTGGCGGCACTCGATCCATCGCCGAGCTTCTGGCACGAGGCCAGTTCCCAGTCGGTCTGGTCGGGGGTCTCCTTCCAGCCGGGGGGCGGGATCGGCGCGCCAGTCGCCGATCCTCCGGTCGAGGGGCGATCCCGCGCCGTGCTCGGGCTGGGCGGTTGGCTCTTTCACGCCGATGACATCCAGGCGCCGTCGAGCCCCGCTGCCGATGAGGTCGGTGAGCTGGCGGCGCGGATCGAGGCGACGACGGCTGCGCTGGCCGCCATCGGCGTCCACTACCTGCCGGCGGTGGTCGGGCCCAAGGCGCTCGCGCACACGGACATCGTCGAGCCGCGGTTGGCCGCCGGGCACCTGTGGCTCGACGCGCTGTGCGAGCGCCTTCGCGACAGCGACGGCGCCGAGCTGTTCACACTGATGGCGCCCTTGCGTGACGCCGCCCGGCGCGTGGCCTGTTACCACCGCACCGATGCCGACTGGAACGACGTTGGCGCCTTCTTCGCCGCCAAGGCGCTGGCGAAGGAGCTGGCCAAGCGGATTCCCGGTCTGCGTCCGCCCGTGGCCGGCGAACTGCATCTGCTCCCGGTTCCCGGCTACCTCGGCTCGCTCGCCGATGCGATGCTGCACGAGCTGATCGACGAGGTGCTGGTGCCCGTGGAGGCGGAGGTCGAGCCGGAGCCCGGGCTGGCGCTCGACCGGCGCTCGATGCGGGCCTTGCGGATGCCGCTCGAGGACCACCTCGCCTCCTCCGACGGCGTCCATACGCGCCTCTACGCCCAGGCGCAGGACATCCGCCGGCTCGGCAGCGAGGGAATCCGGCTGGCCGTGGTGGGCGACGGCGCGGCGCTGGGTCCGCTCGCGTGGCTCGCCGAGTGCGCGGAGCGGACGACGTTCTGGTGGTCGCCGACGCTCCCGCTCGATCGGCTCGAGCTGGAGTTGCCGCACGCGGTCATCCACCTGATCCGGATGCGCGCGCTCCCCGGGCTGCTGGAGACCGGCTACGGGGCCGGGCGCTGATGCTCGGCGAGAGCAACGGGATATCGATGGCAGTGAGCTGCGGGGCCGGGCGCTGATGCCCGGCGAGGAGGGGACCTCGATGGCCGTGAGCGACGCCGCGCAGGCCCAGCGCCCGGGCCTGCTCACCGCCGCGCAGGAGCGCAGGGCGCGCCTGGCGCTGGCCGCGCTGCAGCGGATCGCCGCGGCCGAGGACTACCCGCTGCCCTCCGAGCGCGGCGTCGTCATGGCGACGCCGCAGTTCCGCGACATCGGCATGGAGTTCCTCTGGTACTTCGTCGCCGAGGGCGGGCTCGAGCCCGATCACAGCGTGCTGGACATCGGCTGCGGAGGCGGCCGGATGGCCGCTGCGCTGCTGTACTACCTCGACGGTGGCTCCTACCACGGCTTTGACATTCACGCGGAGTCGATCGCCTGGTGCGAGCGGTCGATCGCCGTCCGGGACGCCCGCTTTCGCTTCGAGCACGTCGACGTCGACAACCCCGCCTACCACTCCTCGCCCCGCAGCGCGCTCGATCTGGCGTTCCCCGCCGCCGGGGACTCGATCGACTTCGCTGTAGCGACCTCGCTGTTCACGCACATGTTCAGCGAGGAGGTCGGCCACTACCTGTGCCAGGCTGCCCGCGTGCTGCGCCCGGGCGGAGCGCTGTTCGCCACAGCCTTCCTGCTCACCCCGGCGTCGCTGTCGGAACTCGAGCGGACCGGCGGCTACGTGGTCTCCTTCCCGCATGAGCACCGCGGGTCGTTGATCGCCGACCCGCAGCGCCCCGAGGCCGCCGTGGCGCACTTCGCTGAGCCGTTCAACGCGCTCGTCGCGGCCGCTGGGCTCTTCCCCGAGCGCCACCTCGCCGGCTCCTGGTGCGGCCAGCGCGGCGCCGTCAACCTCCAGGACATTCTCGTCCTGCGCAAGCCCGCGGCCTAGACCAATGCCGTTTACTTAAGCCGCTGCGTCGAGTCGGGCAGCGACGGCGGAGTCGACGGTTGGGGCCGGCACCCCGGGGCTGACCAGCTGGACACGCTCCCCCGTTGGTAGCGTCGCCTCGAGCACGATGCCCATCGCGGCCATAAGCCGGAACGCGTTGTCGGTCGTCGGGTTGGCGGTCGCCGAGGTCAGCAACCGTCGCACGCTGGAAGCGTCCAGGCCGGCGCGGCTGGCCAGAGCGCGCTTGGTCATACCCTGCGCCTCCCGGGTTGCCTCGAGCATCGTCAGCAACGCATTGCGTGACCGCAGGGCCTGCACCCGCCGGATGTACTCGGCTCTCTCGGTCTCGGACAGCAGCGCATCGATGGCGGCCTCGTGGGCGGTCTTCTTGAGCATGGCTGGAGCGTAGCAGAGTCGTGGCATACATGCAACAGTTTTGCGGTGCCCTCGGGTGCTCGCCGACCCGGTGAATGCCCTGGCGCCCATGGCTCTCTGGAACGTCGAGTGGCTCGTAAAGACCGTCGGTGGCGTGCGTAGCGTGCCCGCATTCGACTTTCTACTCGACCAACCGCCGCCTATCCGGATGCAACTGCTGGCGATCGTAGACGCTGTACGCACCACTGGACCCGATCGATGGAAGGACAGAGCCTCACACGACTCGATGCACGGCTCCTGCGCGCATCTACACGAGGCCCGAGACAAGCACGCGCAGATGCTCTACCGTCTCTACTTGCTCTGGCAGCGCAACGATAATCGCGTCGTGATCATCGACGGGGGCGCGAAGCCCAACTCCACGGCGCTGCCCGACTCCTTCTATGACGACCTGGCTGCGCTGGCGGCAACGGCCGATCGCAATCCCGTCCCCTTCGCCGTGGCCGACGACTTCGCTCGCAAGGCGCTCGCGACCGACGACGAAGGCTAGACCGAAGGCCAAGCAGCCCTCCGATCAAGACAGCAGGCGCTTGAAACCCTGGGCCCTGCCCCAGCTTAAGTCAACGGTGTTGGGCCTAGACGAGGCAGACCTCCACACGCGCGGTCGGCGTTAGCTGCACGTACCACGGCAGCCTGCTGCGATCGACGGGGAACCAGATAACGGCCGGGCCCTTGCGGTGCGCAAACCCGTGCACGGGCGTCATCGTGAAGGCGTCTGAGAGCCGGCGGAGCTGGATACCGACTTCGCCGCCGCTGTACATAGACAGGTACAGCCCGGCTCCGGGCGCCACGGCGATTTCGGCCGACCCGCCGGCGGCGAGGGGGCGCAGGCGCAGGCACTTCGCGGTGCCGAACGCCGGCACGGTTGCGATGGCCATGCCCTGCTCTCCCTCCAATGCCGGGGTGCGCGCCAGCGCGCGGACCGTGCTCGTCGAAACCCGTGTCAGGCGGTGCTTGGGCTTCTCGATCTTCTGCAGGAGTTCGTCGGCGGCGATGCGGTCTTCGCTTCCGAGCGCGAGGATCTGGCGGTCGCTGAGCGCGGGGGACCCGAGCTGATCGGTCGCCTGCACGTAGGGGTCGTTGGGGAGCCCGGCGATCAGCTCGGCGCCGAGCGTGGCGTCGTAGGTCCTGTCATAGCGTGTCCGGTAGTCGACGTAGTTGATCAGTGGGCGCAGGTTGCCGAGGAACATCGCCGCCAGCCCGACCGCCACGAGCGCTCCGGCGCGCAGCGTGACCCGTGGCGGCCGGCGCATGTGGGCGGCGGCGATCACGAGGATGAAGACGATGCTCGGATAGACGTAGCGCGACGAGCCCGGTGAGTCGAGCTGGGCGCGGCCAAGCGCCGCGAGGCTCCAGAACGCGATCGCGCCGACGAGGCCGGCGATGCCCCATGCCGGCATCCGCTGACCCCTCCAGAACCGCACGAGCAGCCACGCGACCGCGGCCACCAGGGCGATCTGCCCGTAGGCGAGCGAGAGGTTGACGATGCCGGCGAGCCCGTAGGACGCGGCTTCCGCGTCGTAGGAGGGGACCGCCGGGAGGTTGGACAGGGTGACTTCGCTGTGGGCTGCCGATCCCCAGTGCAGATACCAGAGCCCGTAGAGCGCGAGCGGAAGCAGGGCTACCCATGCTCGCCGGCGGTGCTCCCTGTGTATGACAAGCTCGACGAGCACGCCGAGCGCGAATGGGATGCCGAGGCTTGTGCTCGCCAGCGAGACGCCGAGCAGCGCCGAGGCTCCGGCGTCGCCGCCCCTGGTTCGGCGGTCCAGGCACAGCAACGCTCCGACCCCGGCCGTGGCGGAGCCGATGAACCCCACGTTGATCGGGTAGACGAGATCCTCGAAGGCGGCGCCGGGAATCAGGATCAGCGCCGCAAGCGCAAGCGCCGGCCAGCGCCCCGCGCGCCTGGCCGCGAAGGCGTAGATCAAGCCCACGCAGAGGAGGTGGACCGCGATCAGCACCAACCGGTAGGGCCAGCTGTGGCGCAGCCCGACGGTGACGAACAGCATCTTGAAGATCGCGATCGGGACCAGCATCAGATGCTCGTTGTGGGGGCGCAGGAACGCACCAGGGTTCCAGCCGCGCCGGTTGATGATGAACTCCCACTCGTCGGCGTAGAAGCTCAGGTGCCGCGAGAGGACCATCAGCCCCACACCGCAGAGGAGCAGCCCAGCGGCGAGCGGCACGGCCGGGCTGAGGCGTTCGATCGGAGACCGCCGCGGGGTGTCCGACGGCGGGGAGTCCAGCGGCGGGGAGTCGCTCCGAGCAGACGGGAGAAGGACGCCATCGCGGACGGCCAGCGCGCCGGTCTCCAGCATCGCCGTGACTCCTCGCCACTGGCGCTTGCGCATTGCGCGCAACCGGTCGTAGACCATCCCGATCGCGCGCGCGTCGTCGGTCGCCCGGGGGGCCGGCGCGGGGCCGAGCAGCGCCAGGCCGAGCTGGGCGTCGAACGGCTCGCCGCGGCCGAGATCGCCGATCCGGCGCAATAGGCGCACCACCCGCGCGGCGATCAACTCCGGCGCCAGCCCGGCGTCGCCGGCCGCGTGGACCGCGGCGCGGCCGTCTCGCAGGACGGCGATCGCGGCCCGCCTGCTCGCCGGTGGCATGTCGGCGAGCACGGCCCTGATGCGCTCGGCTCCGTAGCGGGTGGAGGTCTCGTTGTCGGTCGCCCACCGCGCCCACTGGGTGGGGCTGAGCGCGCGTAGCTTCTGCACGGCTTCGTCGAGCAGCAGCAGATCGGCCGGGTTGGCGCCGTCCTGCACGAGGCCGCGGCCGAGGCGGTCTCGCTGGGCGTGCGGTTCGCTGGAGAGCAGATAGGCGCCGATGCGCTCCTCCAGTTCGCCGTCGGATGGGCTGGCACGGCAGAGCTTGCGGAGGGTCGCGACGTAATCGGTCACGACTGCGCGCTGCGAGCGCCGCTCGCGGGTCGCGATCAGCAGGGCGGGCGTGCGATCGCGCTCGAGCTCCGCCAGCAGCCGGCGCTCCTGCGCGCTGAGGGCGCCAAGGCGCTCGGCGGGATCGATCGATCCGATGCGGTTGCGCATGACGGCCACCAGCAGCCGGCCCAGTCTGCGCACCTCCTCCGTGGGCAGCGCGCCGAGCTTTACGAGCAGCCCGCAGTAGGCGATGACGGCGAGCGCGAGCGCGACGAGGTGGCCGCTGGGCCAGATCGCTCCCAGCGTGAGCTGGATCGCCGCCGCCGCGCCGGCCGCCACGGCCAGCGCGCTCAGCCGATTCCATTCGAACGGGAACCTCCTCTCCTCGATCCGCGAGACAACAGCGACGTACAGCACGCAGGCCACCGCCAGGCCGATCAGGGCGGCCGCCGGCGCGCCGTAGGCGCCGATCCATGGGATCAGCAGGACGCTGAAGCCGACATCGAGCACCACCGCGATCAGCGAGCCGAGCCCGTAGAGCAGCATCGTCCGTTGCGTGCGCATTGCCCGCACGAGCACGACGAACAGGCCGTAGATGACGAACATCGCGCCCACCGCCGGGATCAGGGGCGCCGCCGATCGGTAGGAGGGTCCAGCGATCAGCATCAGCCCGTTGGCGCCGATGTCGAGCAGGAGCACGAGCGTGGTCCCGGCGATCAGGTAGTGGCTCAGCAGCAGGGAGCGAGTCTCGTGCTCGCCGCACTCCTTGAACAGCGACCGAAACAGCAGGCCCGCCTCGAGCGGCGCCCAGGCCATCAGCATCGAGCTGGCGAAGTACGACGGCAGCGCGCCAAAGCGGCTGGCCACACGGTAGAGGCCGAGCTCGTGCGGGCTCGCGAACCGCGACAGCAGGAGGATGTCGGCGCTGTGCAGGAAGTACAGGCAGCTGACCGGTACGACGACGCGAGCGCCGAGCCGGACGATGCGCCGGGCGTCGGGGAGCGAGAAGGCGAAGGCGTAGCTGTGGCGCGCCAGCAGCACGCACACGACCGAGGCCGCCAGCGTGCCGAGCGATATCCCGGCGAGCGCCCCGTTGACTCCCAGGCCCAGCGCGACCAGCGGCAGCGAGCCGGCGACGACGAACAGCGGACGCGTGGAGTTGAGCACGCTGAAGGAGACCGGCCGGCGCTCCATGCGGAACACGTTGACCGTCAGGCGCCAGAGCGCGCCGGTCGCCGCGCACGCCGCCGCCCAGCGGACCGAGGAGGCGTAGCCGCTGCTGTGAAGCAGGAGCCTTGCGAGCGGGGCCGCCGCGACGAAGATGATCGTGCTTCCGGCGCTGACTATCAGCAGCGTCAGGACGACGCCGGTCCCCATCGCCCGGCGCGGGGTGGAGGCGATGGCGCGACCGCCGTCCATGTCGTCGGCGACTTCACCTTCGTCGGACTGGCCGTAGACCCACATGAAGGTGCCGTGCAGCGACCCGGTGTTGTAGAGCACGGTCAGGAAGCCGGCGAATACCAGCAGCACTCCCAGCCGTCCGTATACCGTCGGCGCGAGCAGGCGCGTCAGCACGGCGACGCTGATCAGGCTGAACGGCCCGACTGCCAGGTTGCCAAGCCCATAGATCAGCGTGTCCCGGGTGAGGCGCCCGCCCGCGAGCGCAAGCGGCGAGCTGTGAGGGCTGGATGTCGAGGCGCCGCGGACCGGTTGGCTCATTCGGTCCCGGCCTCAGCGCAGCCGCAGCGCCCACTGCGGGTGGTGCACGTCCAGCTTGAGGATGCTCGCCAGATCCTGGTGGTCGGCGAGACCTCGCTCGGCGTAGCCGATCAGCATCACATCCTCGCGGCTGTAGAGCTCGCTCGCGAGCCAGCCAACGGTGAAGGCGGAGGTTCCGTAGCCGCTGGCGCCGGCATGATTGGCGTAGCCGAACCCGTTCGTCTCGAAGCCGCTGCGGATCGCGGCCAGCCGGGCGTCCTGGAGCGGCCAGCGCTTGACGGCATTGCGTCCGTGCGTGGACACCAGCAGCAGGCCGCCGGGCGCCAGGCGATCGCAGAGAACGCTCAGGAAGGCGCGGCAGCGCCCAGCGTCCAGATGGGTCAGCAGCGAACCCACCCAGATCAAATCGAACGTCCCGTCGAGCGGGATCTCGCGTGGATCGGTGGTCGAGTAGACCGGTCTCGCCCCAAACTGTGCGGCGCAGAAGTCGACGCCGTCGCGGTTGACGTCGCACGCGGTCACCTCGGCATCCGGGAACACGGCTCGCAGCGCTCGCAGCACACGTCCGTGACCGCATGGCAGATCGAGGATCCGCCGGCACTCGCCGGTGCCGGTGATCGCCATCGCGTGGGCGATCTGGGCGACCGCTGTCTCGGCGACGCCGAGGTAGTCCTCGAGGTCGCCGGTGAACATCTCGTCGTTTGGCGACAGCGTGACGTCGATGCGCTCCCGGTATCCATCGAGAAGCTCGGCGATCCTCGCCGCGGATGCCGCGTAGTCGACGGTGCGTGACAGGCTCGAGGTGCTCACCGGCGTGAACTTATTGGCCCTCTTACACGGCGCTGTGAACAACAGGTGAATCGGTGGATCTGCCGCTGCCGCTGCTCGCGGGCATCGCGGTGGAGCCGGTTGCCGCGCTCGTATATATCTCCCCCAGGATCTCGGCCTCCCGCTCCCAGGCGTGCGTGGCGGTGAAGGCGATCGTGCGGGTTGCCGCCGCGCTCCATACCGCCGGCTCGCAGAGCAGAGCCAGTCCGGCTGCTATCGCTCGCGGATCGGTCGCGGCGACGACCTCGCCGATGCCCGACTCGCGGACGACGCTCGCCATCACCGGCAGGTCGCTGGCCAGCACCGGCACCCCCGCGGCGGCGTACTCGAACAGCTTGTTGGGCAGCGTCAACTCGTAGCTGCGGCACACCGGCTGGATCAGGCACAGCCCCGCCGTCGCACCGGCAAGCGCCGCGAGCACCTGGGCCGGAGGCACGGCAGGTTGCAGCTCGACACGTCCGGCCACGCCCGCGGCGGTGGCCCGCTCGATCAGGCTCGCCCTGTACTCCGGCGCACCCGGCCCGATCGCCAGCAGCCGGATCGCGGGCGCCAGCGCCAGCGCGTCGATCGTCTGCTCCAAGCCCCTCCCCGGAATCAGCCCGCCCACGTAGACCGCGAGCGGCGGCGCCTGCGGCTCCGATGCGCTCGCGGGCGGGCCGTCGGGGATGTTGCGGATCACGGTTGGGTGCCCCACCCGGTAGCGGGCCCCCAGCGCGTCGGCGTACCCGGGGCTGGCGGTGATGACCACGTCGGCCATCCGCACGAACAGCGCCTCGCTTGCCAGCAGCCACCAGCGCCACTCCCAGCGGCCGTTGCGGTCGGCCCACAGCTCGTGGCTGTCGTACACCAGGCGGGCGCGGCACACCAGCTTGATCGCCACCGCGCACCACATCGTGTTCCAGTCGTTGGCGTGCACCAGCGTGGGGCGCTCACGGCAAGCCACCGCGAGGGCCTGCCAGGCGAACGCGGCCCCGCTGAGGATGCGTCCCGCCCGGGCCCTCCATGTCAGCCGGCCGGGTGGGCGGCCGGGTGGGCGGCCGGGGGATGGGGAGCTGCTGTGGATGCCGGCGCCCTCCGGCACGGGTGCCGGCTGCCTGCGGGTGCGGGCCGGCAGCCGCAGCACCCGCACGCCTTCCACCGTGGTCTCGCCCGCCGGCACCGCTGCCGTGGCGACTCCCACGACGAGCGCTTTCCCGCCCAGCGCCCGCTCGGCCACCCGCGCGGCGCGCAGCACGCGCGCGTCGTGGCTCACTCCGTTTCGCACCAGCAGCAGTGCGCGCATCGCGCCGCTACTCCGCCTCACCGCGGGCGCGGCTGGCGATCAGCCCCACCGCCACCGCCGCCAGCGCGATCAGCACCATCAACAGGTAGCTGGGGAGAGTCGAGCCCGCGGTGTGGGCGGCGGCCACACCCGCGCCGATGCGCGCCGCGGCGGGGCTCACCCCGGGCACCTGCGAGGAGGAGCCGAAGCCGTTTTCGGAGTGGATCGAGGAGGGGTCGCCGGGGGTGCCTCCGCCCGGGGGCGCTCCTGTGGAGGCGCTCTCACCGCCGGCCGCGGAGCCCTGACCGGCGGCTCCCGGGGTGCTTCCACCGCTCGCGGCGGAGCCCGAGCCGGCGCCCGCGGACCCGCCTCCCGGACCCGGCGCTCCGCTCCCGCCGGAGCCGCCCGCGGAGCCTCCGCCCCCGGCCGCGGTGGCGCCCCCGCCGGAGCCGCCGGTCCGGCTACCAACAGGTAACACCGGGGCGGCGTCGCGTCGGCCACTATCCAGGGGGATCTGGTAGATGACCCCCGCCGGGCTGCCGGCCCGCGGATCGGTCCTCACAACTCCCTGGCCCGCGGCCACACCGCCGAGAAGACCCACCACCAAAGCCACCGCTCCCAGCGCACCGCCGATCGACAGAGTCCTCATGGCGACAAACCTAGATCAATCATTGACCGCCGATGTGGCCAAATCGTTGCCGTTCCAGGACGGCTCGAAGGTCTCTTTCGGGGTCGACTCCAGGCTTCGTGCGCCGGCACAGGAGCGCGAGCACCGCGCCTCGATCTGGCTGGTGGCGGGACCCACGGTGCTGGTGCTGGCGCTGCTGATCCTGGCCACCGCCTACGCCGGAGCGTTCAACACCGCGCAGTGGGCGCCCCCTTCGCTGTTCGTGCTGGTGGCGCTGCTCACGCTCGTCCTGCGCGGGGGCGTCCAGCGGCTGCCCGACCGCTGGCTGGCGCTTGCGCTGGGCGGCGCCTGGGGGTTGGCGGCGTGGGCGGCGCTGTCGGCCACGTGGGCCGCCTCGCCGGCCGGGGCGCTGGAGGGTGCGGGGCAGCTGACGATGTATGCGGCGATCCTGTCGCTGCCGCTGCTGGCCGTCAGCGACGTGCGCGCGCTGCGCGTCGCCGCCTACGGCGTGGTGGGAGGGATCGCGCTGATCGCCCTCTACACGCTCGGGCGCATGCTGGTGGACGGCCCCTCCATATTCCTGGCGGGCCGGCTCAACGGGCCGGTGGAATACCGCAACGCCACTGCGCTGCTGTTCTGCCTGGCCTACTGGCCGCTGATCGTCACCGCCGCCACGCGCGGGCGCAGCCGCGCGCTGCGCGCGCTGTGCCTGGGGGGGGCCGAGCTGATGCTGGGGCTGGCCTTCCTCACGCAGTCGCGCGGGGTGCTGATTGGTCTGGGCTGCGGGGCGCTGGTGGTGCTGGTGCTGGGCCCCGACCAGGTGCGCCGCGCGTGGCTGGCGCTGCTCAGCCTGGTGCTGCTGGCCGGCGCCTCGCCGTGGCTGCTGAGCCCCTACCACGCCTTCACCGGCGCCCGGGAGGTGGTGAGCGCCGCCGACATCGCCACCGCGGCCGGTGCGCTGGTGGCGCTGACGGCGGTGGGCGTCGCCGTGGGATTCCTGCTGGCGGTGTTCGACGCCGGCCTGCGCGCCACCAGCCCCGCGATGGGCCGCGTGCGCTGGGGCGCGCGCATGGCGCTCGTGGCAGCCGTGGCGGCGGGCCTCGCGGGCGGCCTGGTCGCCGTGCACGGCGACCCGGTGCACGAGCTGAGGGTGAAGTGGAGCGAGTTCAGGAGCCTGCAGACGACGAGCGCCTCAGCCACCCGCTACACCTCCACGGGGGGCCAGCGCTATGACCTGTGGCGGGTGGCGCTCAACGAGCTGGCCTCCAACCCCGTGGGTGGCGTGGGGGAGGGGTCCTACCAGTTCGGCTACTACCTCCAGCGGCGCACCGACCGCAACCTCGCCGACCCCCACGGCCTGCTCTTCCAGCTCGGCGGCGAGCTGGGCGGGGTTGGGCTCCTGCTGTTCGCGCTGATCCCGCTGGGGCTGGTGGGCTCGCTGGCGCGCTGGTGGCGGCAGGCTCCGCTGGGCGTGCGCCGGGAGGCGTGCGCCCTGACAGCCGCCGGCGCCACCTTCATCGGGCAGTCGCTGGTGGACTGGATGTGGCGCATCCCGGGACTCACCGCGCTTGGCGTGCTGTGTTTGGGAGTGGCCGCGGCGCTGCTGGCGCGCACGGGGGCGGCGCGCGCGGCGGAGGCTGAGACTGCGGCGGGTG
>Ga0209415_10015789_pt1 | contig 12209 bp, 10 predicted proteins | sample PeaSoiSIISIP2007_FD_187696 | JGI IMG/M metagenome (GOLD analysis project Ga0209415, IMG submission 187696) | Peat soil microbial communities from Weissenstadt, Germany - SII-SIP-2007 (SPAdes) (version 2) | ecosystem: Environmental > Terrestrial > Soil > Wetlands > Peat | place: Germany... | reverse complement strand
CCCATCATCAACCAGCCCAACTCCGCCATCATGGGCGTCGGCGGTATCACCAAGCAGCCCATGGTCATCACCGACAAAGACGGTACAGATTCGATTGCGATTCGCTCCGTCGTGCACCTGACTCTCGGCTACGATCACCGCCTCATCGACGGCGCCGTAGCCGACCAGTTCATGGACTTAGTGAAAAAGACCCTGCAAACCTGGAGCGAAGAAGTCGGCTGATTCACAGACGGAAAACGCAAGATTCGTATCAGAGTATCTCCAGCCGCGAAGCGGCGATCGCGTGCCATGTCACTGATGACTAGCCTCTGCAGGCTGAGTTCCGCTTTTCGTCCAAGTCGAAGCATTCATACACTGGACTACTCCGTCGATAATCCTGGAAATTCCGTCCTTAAATTGCTCAGGATTAACGATCTCTCTTGCCGCGACCGCGTCAGTCATGGCCAGCGCGTTCTCCAGAAACGACATGGCGGCATCTTTCTTTTCCGCGCCCGACTTGCCGCCGAATAGCCCCTCTATCCCGCTCACCAGCGCCGGGATGAACGCGATCCCTCGCAACAGCTGATCTACAAAATTCATATTGTTCTCCTTCTCCAAGTGAATTGAACGCAACGCTCCGCCTTCCCCTTCAATCTGAACGAGAGGCATTTCGTTATAACCGTGGTTTGAGTCTTGATTGCTGAACCGGAGCTGCCACCCGAGGCCCAGTTTCCCCTCAGAAAAAAGCTATTGACGCGGAGGCTCCTTCTTGCTCGCGATGACTTGTGCCTGAATCATCGCCTTGATCTCAGTTTGACCCTCTCGCAGTTCTCCGAGTTGAACTTCCGTCTTTATCCGGGCTTCCGTATTGATTGCTGCGATCTGCTCCAGGCGCATCACCCGTGCTTTGGTCGTCTCCAGTTCACTGTCTTGTCTCGCGGTGGTGCGCGCCTCTTGAATCACATAGCCGGTAAGGGAAAGCGCAACCGCTCCCAGGGCGATCAGAACCCGGCTGTCGAACTTTAACAATCGTTGATCTTTGACCGCCTCTAGCTTACGGTCCCATGACTCCTCCAACGACTCTTCCAGACTCTGCATCTCAGCTAGCCTGCCGAGCACTTCGAGCTGGAAGTCTTTGGCTGTGTACACCACCGGCGTTTGCTTTTCCGTGCCGCCACGATGTCGGAACTTGCCTACCACGCAGTCTTCATTCATAACGGATAATCCACATGCAGCGCCGCTGCATATCTTGAATAACGCGGCGGCGAAGAGTTGTCATACAGCCGCAAAAAGTAATTCTGGGTCCGGGCCAACCGCGGCAGGCTGAACGTCTGCGTATTAAATCGTCCCAGCAGGTTCCGGTCGTTCGCCGCCCCCCACCCATAGTCGTGTGCCCGAACTTCAATTCCATAACCGCTGCCTGGCGTCATCCCTGCATCAACTTGCACGGTCGTCGAAGTCACCCCCGTAATCTGCGCGTTGGTCAGTGCCGCCAGGTAGTACGACCCAACCTGGGTCGTCCAAAGCCGCACTGGCATATCCTGCAAGGGAACCGTCGTCGCACTCGACTCATCCTGCATCGCCAGCGCCGCCGCCAGGTCATTGGCGAACTCCATCGTATACATCCCACGATCATGCGCCGGATCGACCACATCGATGTTGACCGTCCGCACAATCGCGCTGAACGCGGCGTTTCGTGAGGGGACATTGACCGTGATCGCCTCCCCCGGGAAAATATCGGCCGCAGCGCCGGGAAGGAAATCACTCCACGTTTGATAGGTGCCCATCCATCCCAGCCCTCCAGCGTCGTCAAGAATCGCCAGAGCTGCATTTTCGCAATCCGCCTGCGTGCGGGCACTCGGAGTCTTCATCGTCCTCACTATGCCCCGCGCTCCATTGTCCGTTCCGCTCTGCAGACTCGCCACGCTCGCGCTGTTCGCGACCTCAGCCACCGCGCGGCCAAAACCGCGGTAGCTGGCAACAATCAGCGTGTTCAACGGGGGCACATACTGCGGATAGAAATCCAGCGACGTGGAACTCACAATCCCGCACTCCCCTCCATCCGAAAGAGACCCCACCAGTTGCGTCACATAGATGTCATTCGGTAAGGCGGTCCGGACTTCCGCCAGCGAAATGTGCGTGACATAGGTATATGCGATGCTGCATTGCATGCTGGCGGCATTCACCAGCGCGTACGTACAAAATCCGGATGCATTCAAAATCACGTCGTCGAATAGCACGGTCGCGGGCGCGACCATCGTGGCCGGATTCGACGGGTCGACCTCATGCAATTCGAGGACTAACCGGGGATTCGCTGACACACCTGCTCCACCCCAGCCATTCCCCGAGGCATGCAACGATGAGTGATAAATCTCACCCGATCTGTACACCTCCATCGAGTAGATGTATGTCGTCAAAACATACCGGTGCCCCGCCGTCGTCGCCACCACTGGCCCGGTCGGTAGTCCATTGATGAGCGCTTGTATGCTCGAGCCCGTTCCAGAAGGTGTAACCTGAAATCCCGCCAGGCATCCCGCCACAGAGATTGCTCCCGCATACAGTCCGCCCACCACTCCCGTCGACGGCCCGGTGAAGCTCACGTCCCCATGTTGCAACTCCAGCGCGCCGCCTAATTCAATCTGCTCGATGAACCTGACCGAGGTTTGTCCATCGTGCCCCGTTCCCCCGTTCACCTGCAAGGTCTGCGCCGTCACTGAGATCGCTGACGCCGGATCGCTCACCACCCACGTTGCCGGATCCAGCCCCGGCCCCAGATACTGTTCATCGATCAATGCTGGCTTACTCTGCTGAAACGGCTTCTGCGACAAATAGAATCGCAGGCTCAACCCGTCCCGTACGGAACCATCCCATCCACTTCCATGTTCGCGAACACCAGGTTATCCGACGCTCCCGTCACACTTACACCCATGTAATCAAAGTTCTGGATCTCGATATGCTGCAAGGTTAGCCAGGACTTCCCCACAATCGACACCACCGCCAGCCCACTCGCCTGCCCGACCACCGGAATAATCGAACTGTAGTAGGCAGAAGGAAGAGTTCCGTTCGGCGAATAAAGGTAAAGTGTCGGATAAACCACACAGAAATCACCGAATCCAAGAATCACCCCAGCCGATGTACATCCCGGATTCGCGCTCCGCTTCCTCCCCCATACACTCCCAAGCTGCAGGTTATTGATCTGCGGTGACCCAATCGCCGTTGACAATGTTGTCGTATAAATGTTCCCTGAGTTGTGCGTCCAGGTCGCGCTGGCCAGGCTGATGATCGGCGCCAAAACTGGCGCCGCCCCGGTTCCGTATGCGTCAAAACTGATCGGACTCCCACTCGATCCGTTCGACGGTGGGATCAGTTGCTCGTTCCAAACCCCGCCTCGTTGCAGATAAATCGTGTCCCCCGACAAGAACGTCGACGAGTTCACCTTAGCCAACGTCTGCCATGGAGTCGCGCTCGATGTTCCATTGTTACTGTCCGTCCCGGCATTCGACACGTAGTAGTTCGTCGCCGACGCCATGCTGCACCACAACAATCCCAGGACCCCAATCACAATCCTCACCACTGTCATCCTGAGCGCAGCAGGACGGTGAGCGCAGCGAACCGCCCTGCGGAGTCGAAGACCCTGCCCTGAGCCTGCCGAAGGGACCTCGTGCCCACCGCCTTCACGACCGGCTTCGACACGACCGGATTGGATACGAATCCTCACGCTATCTCCTCCTGCTTGAACTGCTGTCAACCGGGCATACGCCAGCGCGATCGCGAGGAAATCCATCCCCGCTTCCCTGTCCCTGGGTTGTCTCGGAAATCGTTGTGCCGGATTTACTTCACGACGAGCGCGGGAACGTTCGCGCCCCAACTCCACACGTCCGCCGGAGCCGTGAAACTCGCCAGCGCGCCACCTGAAGTCGTTCCCGCCGTGGCCGCGTTCTGGAATGTGATATCTCCAGAACTTCCGCCCGCCGCTATCGTGGCGCACGCCGATGCGCAATTTGTCGTAAAGACAACGTAATACTTGCCCGGTTGCAGGGTCTTGGTCCCCTGCGACCAATTCAGGGTCCGCACGCCCGCAGACGGCGAGAACGTCGTCCCTGCCGTCGCTCCCGTATCCAACAGGATTGTGCCCGCCGTGCAACTGGGCATCGCACAGGCAATCCCGATGTCGTACAGGTTTGCGGTGTTGTCCACCGTCACCGAGTAAGCGACGCTTGTCGTAGTCAACGGATACGTCAGCACCACGCCCCACATCTTCACTACATTCTGTGAGAATGTCGCGCTGCCTCCGCCACGCACCGCCGTAATCCACGGAACTGGATATGGTCCCGCCAGAACCCCGCTGTCGGTGACCGAAGAACTTCCAACCCCCTTCGCGTAGTCGCCGGCTGCCAGACTCGATACTGGATTCACGGCCGCAAATCCCCCCGCCACAAAAGCGTCGGTCGCGAGTTTCGCGGAACTGTCTCCAACGCTCTGCGTCGTCCCCGTCGTGCCATTCGGCAGCGCCGGAGTTCCACTCAGGTTCACCGCCGTCCCCGTCGTGTTCTGATTGAGTGTCGGGATGTCACTCGCGACCATCGCCCGGAAACTTGGTGACCCCGCGCTCCCAGCCGGAGCCGCAAAGAAGTAGTTCGACGTCTGACTCGGCAGCGTCGGCACCGGCTCCGTGACCGTGCCCGTGAAACTCGGCGACGCCAACGGTGCAGCTCCCGTCACCTGCGCCACCGAATAATCGCCGCTTTGCGCCGTTACCGCGCCCGTTCGCCCGAAGACCGACGCTACCGCACTGCCTCCGGCTGTAATCTGCTGCGGAGTCCCACCATTCGCCGAAATATAGAAGTTGCCATCGCTCGAGATACCAATCGAACTTGTCCCCGTCGCCGCCGCTCCCATCGCCGATCCCGGAATCGGAGTATCCACCACCCACGGACCTGTCAGGATGAGCTGGCCTCCCACCGTCAGATTCCCGCTGAACGTTCCGCTCGTCGCCGCCATCCCCCCGCTCCCCGCATAATTCAAAACCGTCCCACTGTCCGTCAGCGCGCTATCCCCGCTCACCGCCGCGCCGCTCCCCGAGTACATCGCCACCTGCGATGCCGCTCCGCTGTTCACTGTCCCCGATCCTCCGCCGCCTCCACTCCCGCAATCCGCTCCCGTCCCCGTAACCACTCCCGTCGAGCTGGCGTGCAGGCATTGCACCGACCCGGTGATCGGTACCGTCACGCTTCCACTCGTTACCGCCAGATTCCCGTTCACCGTCAGCGGAACATTCAAGGTCGCCGAACTCGCTGCAATGTTGAATTTTGCATGCGTGCTGTTTGTTCCCGGATCGTTCACATAGAAGTTATGCCCGCCCGGCGCGCCATAGGTCTGATCCTGCGTTCCCGCATTTCCGGAAGTGTCGGTCCCGATAAAACTGTCTGCTCCGGTGCCTGTCCGGCGATAGCCCGCAGTGGCCAGGGTCGCTGTCGGATTGCCGTCAAAAGTCGTAATGATCTGTTGCGGAACCGCCAGTGCACCTCCGCCAACGTTGAAGTTCTGTACTCCCGTCAGTCCAGATGCCCAGCCCAGTTGAACGACGTAAGCTCCCACTTTGGAGTTATTCGACCCGACCGAGTCGCCCGCCGGGCACACCACCCAGAACGGCGTGTACGAAGCCGGATTACCCGTATCCACGCAGCGCTTCGCGAAGATGCGCGGAAGATACGATGTCGAGATGATCGCAGCGCTCTGTCCAACCTGCTCCGCGAACAGAGCGGATGCGCTGCCCAACACGACGCTAGCAGGCCAGAAGGGCAGCCTCGCGGCCCAGTTCGGCGTCGCGAACACGGTGTAAGACGAAAATCCCGGCTGCGTGTCGGTCGCAGTACAAATACCTGACGTTCCACACGTCGCGCTAATCCCCACCATGCCCGTGATCGCATAATTCCCTGTGCCGTTGGGCGCAGTTGTGACGCCAGTGCCCACCGTCGCCAGGATGTCAAACGTCCTCGTTCCCGACCCCGCAAGATCGGGATTCGGCCATGCCAAAGGCACACTCGTCCCACTGGTTGCCGGGCACGCGTACCCGAAGTACAGCATTGGGCTGGTGCCCAGATTCGTGTCGTGGGCAACGACGTAGTAGTTGCGCTGAACGCTGGAGCACGTCCCACCGGTAGCAAAAACTGGAAACACACCTCCTGTCGGCGCATTTCCCTGAATCGTGAACGGAGGGCCGTTGATGATATATCCGGCTTGGGCTAATTGGGAGTTTCCTCCATTCGCTGGGTAGGCCGGGTTAACGCAGTATCCTGACTCCTGGTAAACGTTGTCCGACTCCGCCGACTGCAGTCCGTTGGCGTAGTACACTCCGTATTGATTGAAACCCTGTATCACCGAGTCGGCAATCTTCATCGTGTTGCCAGCGGAGTTTCTGATTCCATTGCCGCCGCACTGCATACTCAGTTCCAGGTGATGCAGATAGGCAACCGGCGCCATTCCCTGATCTCCCCGGAAGAACAGCACGTTCCCACAAATATTTGCATCACAACGAAATTCATTGCTCCAGCCCAGCGTCGTCATGCCATCCACGATAAAGCGCTGGTCGTTGCCCACCACTACCCCCTGATGAAACAGGCCACCGTTAACTCCCTGGTTGAATCGAATATCTTGCAGTCGAACCCCGTCCGTCTCCACTTCGATCGCCGCGTTTTCGATCGCCACCCAGCCGAAACCGCTGGACAGCGCGAACGTGGTCGCCCCCAGCGTGAACTGGAACTGCGTCGCGCTCGTAACCGTTACCTTCACCCGCGCTTCCTGCGTCTGCGCCGGCACCGAGTAGTTGAAGATGACCCAATCGCCGGTCATTAGGTTGTGATTGCCGGCTGTGTTCACCGTATACAGTCCGCTCGCGGCCGAGACCGAGGAAATTTGCGCCCCACCCACATTCGTGCCCGATTGAAACTCCAGGCCCTTCACCACCGAAGAGAGTCCGGTATTGCCGGCATAATTGCCAACCATCAAACACGTTGCCCGTGTATAGCAGCTCCAAAAGGCTCCATCGCCATTGAGTAAGCTCTTGGTCGCCTTCAGAAACACGGGCCAGTAAATGCTGTAATTGGCCGCGTCCGCGCCTCCCGTGGGCACTTCCTGAATCACCGCATGGGTCGATCCCCCAGCCGTTGCCACATTGATCGCTTCCTGGTTTCCTCCGTTGGCCGCTCCCACCACAAAGCCCGCGGCATGTGCGTTCGCCGGCGTGAACACAATCGTCCCGCTCGCCGCGCCCGACGTACAACTGCCTCCCGTGACTGCCGTCGCTTCGGCTGTTCCCGTGCCTGCGATATAAACGCCATACGGAGCGTTTCCGTTGTTCGAGGTATCAATTCCAGCAGGGCACGGGGTCAGAGTCATCGTCGCCTGCGTGCCCGCGACCAGTGCGCCCGATGTGCATCCCGCGCTGCAACTTTCGGCCGGCGCTCCCGCTTGTGGCCAGTTGTAACTGGCAACGACATACGGAATGCCGGCCAGATTGTTCGTCGAAAACTGTGTTCCCGCCGCCTGCGTGATGTTTTGGCTTATCCCTGAACTCGGATTCGTCGAAACATTTCCTGTCCCGCTCCCACACCCGCCCCACGTTCCGTTGCCCAGCAAGCACGTTCCCGACGTCGCCGTGCCCGTCCCCAATTCGTTGGCCGGCACCAGTCCGGTAATCAAATCAGCCTTCGTCGTAAAACCTAAGTCCACGTATTGCTTGGGGGTAGCTTGGAGTGGTGCGGCGGGATTTCCCGGTAGCGTCAGCGGTCCAGTCAACGTTCCGCCCGCGGTCGGCAAAAAATTTCCCGCTCCCACATTCGCCACCGACTGATCCACGTAAGCCTTGTTCGCTACCTGGCCCGTGCCCGTGGGCGCAGGAACATTTGGAGCGCTGCCAAAAGTCTTGCTGCCGCTAATCGTCTCCGAGCCCGAGAGGTGCACCACCGCGCTGTCATTGGCCTTCGTCGCCAGCTCAGAATTCACATACTGCAGCGACACCGGCTGCCCCGCCGCGCCCGACCCCGGTGTCGTCCGCACCAACGCCAGGTTTGCCGGAGACGTCGTCGGCACCACCCAATACTCGGTCTTCACCTCGCCCGCCCCGATCTGGTAGACCACCGTGTAGTACACCCCCGCCGGCGTCGCTCCCGCATTCGGCACCAAAGCCACGCTGAGCGCGCCATTCGCCCCCAGCGTCACGTTCGTCGTGCCTCCCGCCACCGCCGTCCCGCTTGCCGTGACAAACGCCGGCCAGGTGATGATCAGATTCCCCTGCGCCGTGGTTCCATCCGCCAGGAACACCGTGTCTGCTACGGTAGTACTGGCCGGACCACTCTGAGGAACAGGCGCCGCCCCGGAAGCCGTAACCCAGAACCCCGAAGCCGCAACCACCGCCAGCATCCAATAACAAAGCCGCCCGCTAGGGCGGCGGCCCGTGTCCAACATCGTCTCCTCCATCCCCAATCCCATGTGAAAGCCGAGTGTGGAGCGGACACTCCTGTCCGCTGCCTTTTCTTACTCGCACCGAACCTGTTCCAAAAAAGTGAGGGGAACCCACCCAGGCTCCCCTCTAAACGCCATCCCCGATTCACCCATCAACAACCAGTCATTTGGACCATCGTCATTCGGACCATCTACAATTTGTCATCCCGACCATCAACGCCTTGTCATCCCGATTATCGATTTTGTCATCCCGACCGGAGCTTGGCCTTCCCGAAGGGAAGGGCAAGCGGAGTGGAGGGACCTGCTTTTTTCCCGCCTGCTACCGCAAATCGATCAAGTCCACTGCCCGCCGCCCACCGCCCCGCCCCTACCTCTCCCCCAAAAACTTCTCCACGCTCCGCACATACACGTCGGCAAAGTCCGCCACCGGACGCCGCCCCTCAATCAACTCCATCGCATCGTGCAGGTTCCATCCCATCGAGCCCAACACCGCCAGCGCCATCATGGGCGCCCGGTGTACTCCCGCCGCGCAATGAATGAATACCTTCGCGTCCGTTCCTTCCAGCGCCGCCAGCGTGAAATCCACCCCGCGCCGGAACAGTTCCGCCGGCTTCAGTTCAAAATCGTCGTCCGTCGGATTCCATAGCACCTCGATGCCCTGATCCGCCGCCAGGTCCGTGTCATCGAACTCGATCTGCATGTCGATGATGTGCGTGACGCCCTCCCGCTTCACCTTCTCCATGTTGCTCGAGTTCCAAATCCCGCCTCCGACCGCAATCCGGTCGGTCAACCAGGTAATATCCATCGTCCTATAAGTGCCTTCATGAGTTTTCGCCCGGGTGCCCCACGCTTGTGGCTGGGTGGCCCATCCTTCGCGTTCTTTGCGAAGGGTGGGAATTTTGACCTTAGCTTTCGGACCCACCCAAACCGCCACCCGTGCTTCTCGTCGCACTAGCTCCGCCTAATTCTACGGCATAGCCGCGTTCTCGGATTTCCTGTCTCCTCCGTCAGAAAGCGGCCCGAATTTCCGTCCGGGTGCCCCGTTTCTCGCGTTCTTTGCGAGAAAGCCTGCCCTGAGCGAAGCCGAAGGGCGGGGATCTTTCCCGCAAGTGCCGAGTTCAGAATTCCTTTCCTGACTTGTTCAGAAAAGAACCACCCGGGGGACCGCAAGTGTTCCCCTCAATCGCTCACGCCACCACCAACTCCATCTCCTCGCCGCCGGCCTCCGGCGCAGAACCAGAATCCTCCGCTTCCTCCGCTGGTTTCGGCGCGGCCTTCTCCACCGGAATCACCCCGTTCGGCGAATCCTCCTCATCCCTCATCACCGGTTCGTCAGGAAGATCCAACCTGCGCAACAGGGTTTTCGCCAGGCTATCTTCTTCCGCAGTTGCCTGGCTACCGTCCGTCGCCTCCGGATAAATCTTCGCCATCTCGAACAAATACCTCACCGTGGCCAGTTGTCCCTTCTTCCCCTCGTCGATCACTGCCTGGGCCATGGTCGCGGCTTGCGATTCCACCATCTGCGCGATATTTTTTCGCACACTTGCGGGATTCAGTTCTATCTTGCTCTTCCTTAAAATCCTCTTTTTCGCGAATTTATGCGTCGTCGTCTTGCTCTTCGACGTTTTCCGGATCACTCCCCCGTACTTGGCTTTCTTCAGATTTGTCAAACTTTGGATTTGTCATACCTTGCCCAAAACACCAAGGGCGCACCCCTGAAGGTGCGCCCTCTGTCAGAGAGTTTCTTCTTTCCAACTCTCTATATCCAGAATATCAAATTGCTAAGGGCAAAGTGGACATTTTTCAAACTTTATATTCGCCGTCATCACAATCACTTGCGTCGATTGGGTCGCTTTTACCCCCTTGACAAGAATTTCTCGGCATCGAGTCCAGCCGCTCCATAAGCCCCACCTCGATCAGAATTTCACTCAGCACGTCCAAAACCACCGGCGTATACCTTCGCACCGTCTTCTCATTGCAGTGCAGCAGCTTCGCTGTGGCCCACCGGTCGTGCTCCTGCAGAACGTGCCGCGCAATCAGCTGCCGCGAAAATTCATCCAGCCGTTCCAGGCACTTCTCCATGTCGTGCACGAAGATCACGCGATCCTCAAACGTCACCACCGTGTACGCCGTCACCTTCGCCCGAAAGAACTCGCGTCCCAACAATGACGGCAATCGTCCCGTTTCAATCGAGTACCGCATGTAGCGCCGCAGCATCGCAACCGTTCGTCCCCGGTAGGTTCTCCGCTCCCGTTCGAGATCCTCCTCCACCCCGCACTGCTGCTGCTGCGTCACCTCCGACAGTTCGGGTATTGCCGGTGTCGCCTCTGCCGCCTTCGCAGGAAACTGGTGCCTGGACAGACTCTCCGCCAACGGTTTCTCGTCCAGATGTCGCGTGCGCCGCGGAAAGCCAGCGCCCGCTCCCATCTCCGGCCGCTCCGCCTCAGCCGCCAACCATGCAATCACGTTGTTCATGCCGCACCTGCCGCCGCTTCAAAGTCATTCAAATCCTCCCCATCGATTTCCAGTGCATAGTCTTCAATCGCCGTGTGGGGACGAACCGGAAGGCTGAGCCTGCCCGGTTTCACCTTGGGGGCCGGCAAGTCCGCCACTTTGGGCTGGCACCTGTCGCAGTACACCAGTCCTGACCCGCGCTCCCGCACCCACAGCCCTCCACAGTGCTCGCAATATTTCAACTCCACTCCCACGCTGCCCTTTTTGTCTTTACGATCGCTACTCATCACTCCTCCAGTCTTTTTGCGACTCGATTTCCCGCTTGTCTTCCAGCCTGTCCGGCCGAGCGCGCTCCGGAAACCCAACGCCGGACGCCGGTAGCCCAAAAAAAAGCCCTGCGTCAATTCCCGCCACGTTGCGGGAACCGAACGCAGGGCTCGTTTCTCTAACGACGACCTGCTTGCGCTATTTAGTTTTACGGAGTTCTATGAAGAAATCCGCATCGTTGCTCGATGGACTGATGTGATCCGCTGAACCAAGCGCCAACTTCCCCCACTGCTATAACTTATGCGCGCTCTCGTCATCTCCACCGCCATGCCGTTGGTGGAAGTAGCCTTCCTCGTAACCTGACTTGAGCACGCGTCCGTTTTGCATCACCACACTCAGTCGTCCCGTGAAGCCCAGCGACAACAGCAGGTGTTCCATCGATGCCGATAACACTTCGGCCGACTTCACCTTCCTGCGAAATTCGCCGAAGTTCTTCTCCTCGTTCGACTTATCCGGGTTACTCGTCATTAGCTTTCTACCCTCGAGCATAGTGGCCTCTAGGATTCGGCGATCCTATAACTGTGAATTTTCTCAGTCAAGGTTGGATAGACCAACCCGAGCTGTGGAAATCTTCCGCGGCGCTGACCTCGGATCTTCCGGTGTCTCGTTCCAGGGCGTCATCCCGAAACCCGGCGCAGTTCAGCCGGGTGAGAGCCTGCCCTGAGCGAAGCCCGAGGGGATCTCGCGAGCAGCTTCTCCGGACGCACTATATGCCTGCGCGCAAGATCCTTCCCTTCGCCTGAAAAGCGGCTCCGGTCAGGATGACACCTGTAAGTTGAGTCTCGAAACCGAACCACTCCCGAATCTCCCCGACTTAGCACCATGCTATAAAGCGGTGCTATACTCCCGCCCATGAAGTTCAAAATCCTGCAAGATAACCTTCGCAAAGTTCTCTGGGAGCGCATCGAAGCAGGGGAACTGACCGGCCTGCACCTGGCCCAGCAGACCGGATTCAAGCAGGCCCACATCTCCAACTTCCTCAACCG
>Ga0209415_10015788_pt1 | contig 12209 bp, 9 predicted proteins | sample PeaSoiSIISIP2007_FD_187696 | JGI IMG/M metagenome (GOLD analysis project Ga0209415, IMG submission 187696) | Peat soil microbial communities from Weissenstadt, Germany - SII-SIP-2007 (SPAdes) (version 2) | ecosystem: Environmental > Terrestrial > Soil > Wetlands > Peat | place: Germany... | reverse complement strand
CCCTGTCTATCCTCCCTCAGCACCAGATGGGGCCTCAATTGCATAAGCCAAACTGACTATGGGAGCCGGCGAGAGTCATGGGAGAGGCATGGGAACCTCATGGGACAGTCGTGGGAGCCTCCTGTAAGAACTGCTGGGAGCGCCTCCAGCCGCTGCCAGCCCCCGTAATATAAGCCAAGCTTACGGTCAACGGACGGAAAGTAGTTTTCCCGGGTTGGGGCCGCTTTAGGCTCTCGTGTAACTCCGGCATCGCCCCCGGACCTCCCAGAGGTGGTCAAAAAGCTACACTTGCGGGGGCGCATCCCCCGTCCCCCCACCGTCTCCCCTCCGTGCCCCCTCCGTGGCAGAGCCGGGGTAGTTCGGCGTGTCCACGACGTTCGGAACCAGATGGAGATTGAGCGGTCTTGGATGGAGTGATTCGGTTCGACACTTTTGGGGCGCGCGCGCAACCCACCCTTCCCGTTGCCAGCCCTGTGCCTCTGGCTCACGATGCCTGCTCGCCCCCCGAACTTCCCTCGCGCCAGCGGCTACTTCTCGAAAGCCTTGATCACCTTCAGGATGGCATTGGCGATCTGTGCCATGTCGGATTCGGTGTAGGTCGGGTAAGCGAAACAGGTGAACGTGTGGGTCTCGTGCCAGCGGGCGTTGGGCACATCCACGTGCCGGTAGTCCACGCTCGCCGGGTCCGCATATTCTTTGGACGCGAACGGGAAGCCGGTGCGGCCAAAAGCGTTGTGCTCCTGAAACGCTCGTTCGGTGTGGCATTGCGGCCAGAAGACCTTCCAGACCGGCGCGCCCTCGGCGGCGACGGCGGCCACAAACTGCTGGATGTCGCACTTCATGTTCTCGACGTCCAGCGAGAAGGCCAGCACATACCACCCGTTCTGCCGCTCCGGTGTGTCGATGGGGAAATACTTGATGCGCTTGGAAGTCTTGAGCGCGTCCAGCAGGATCTTGGCGTTGCGCCGGCGCCGCGGCATGTTCCATGTGTCCATCCGTGCCAGCTCGGCCAAGCCGATCGCCGACTGCATCTCGGTCATCCGGTAGTTCCAGCCGACCATATTGTGGATGTAGGGCAGCTTTTGTTCGAGTTCGAGCAGGCTCAGCCGTTGCTTCACGTCGTAGCCGTGGTCCCGGAAGCTGCGCGCCTTCCAGGCCAGCTCTTCGTCGTCCGTCGTGATCATGCCGCCCTCGCCGCCGGTGGTGAAGGTCTTGTTCTGGCAGAAGCTGCAGCCGGCGATGTGGCCCAGCGTGCCGGTCTTCTTGCCTTTATAGACGCCGCCGAACGCCTCTGCGTTGTCTTCGATCACATACAGGTTATGCCGCCTGGCAAACGCCAGGAGCTGGTCCATGTCGCAGACGTTGCCATACAGATGGACGGGCATAATTGCTTTCGTCCGCCTGGTCACCAACTTCTCCGCCGATTCGAGGCTCAGGCAATGGTCGTCCAGGTTCACGTCGGCAAACCGGGGGATGGCTCCGGCCTGCACCACGGAGAAGCTCGTCGCGATAAACGTGTAGCTCGGCACAATCACCTCGTCGCCGGGGCCGATGCCCAGCGAACCCAGCGCGACGTGCAGCGCGGCGGTACCGGTGGCGACGCTGATCGCGTAGCGGCTGCCTTGCCACGCGGCGAATTGTTTCTCGAACTCCATGCCCTGCTTGCCGGTCCAGTAGTTCACTTTGCCGGAGCGCAGCACCACCTCGACCGCTGTGATCGCCTGCTCGTTGAATTGCGGCCAGCCCTGCAGTTTGTTGGACACGGCCTTCGGGCCGCCGTTAATTGCCAATAGGTTGTTCATGTTGTTGTTTGGTTGTGTTCCGCGCGTAGGGGCCGCCATTGAAATGGCCGGCACTGGAATCCCAGTGTTTTCAGTAAGGAGAACGAAGGGCTCGGATTCTGGTAAACCATGCTGATCAGGCTATCGCTGCGGAAGTTGACCCGCGCGCCCGCCAGTTCCAGGCTCTTCAAGGCCAGCCAGACCAGCCGCCACGGCACGGGCACAAACGACACGCGTTTGCCCAGCGCCTGCGCAATTTGGGCTAAAAGCTCCTTCAGTTCCCACCCTCGCTCGTGCGCGACGGTGATCGGTCCAGCTTGAGCCGGCACCCGCCCCTCCAAGCAGCCCTGGGCCAGGTTGCCCAGGTCCGCCTCGTGCAAGAGATACTGCACCTGTTTGCCGCCCCACATAATCGGCACGAATCGCGAACCTTGCACCTGCTGCACCAGCCGGCCAAACATCCCGCCCGGACTGTCGCTATACACCAACCCGGGCCGGATCACCGCCGCCCCGGTGGATCGGGCGCAGTTCTCGATCTCGACTTTGGCTTGGCCATAGAGCGAGCGGCACCCGGCAAACGCGCTCACGCTCGAAATAAACACCACCGACCCCACGCCGGCTTTGCGAGCGGCCTCCAGGAGCCGCCGCGAACCCGCCACATTGACGGCGGTGATGTCTTCCCACCTGCGCGGCCCGAAATCATAAGCGCAATGCACCAGCGCCTGCGCGTCTTTTAGCAGGCTGGCCTCGACCTCCTGGCCGAGACGAAACGCGACCGCCCCGCTGCCCGGTTCCGGCCGCCGGGTCCAGGCGATCACGCGCCAGCCCGCCCGTTCCAGGTGGCGCCGGAGCTGGCTGCCCACATAACCGTTGGCCCCCGTTAGGACGCAGCTCTTAGTATCTGCTGCCATGCGCCCGCACTATACACAAAGGCTGCCCCAGCTTGCACCATTCTTCCCACACCCCTCCCAGGTAACTCATGCAACTCATTTAACCCATTTAACTCCTTTGACCCACTTGACTCATTCAACTTCCTTGCCGCCCGCCATTGCCCGCACCGCTTCCCACCCGATCCGGTGTGCGTTGGCCATCGCCGAAAGCGTGATCGTCGTGGCGGGGATGCTGGGGAACACCGTCGCGTCCACCGCATGCACCCGCTGCCAGCCGGGCAGCCGTCCCAGCAGGTCGGTTTGAAAGCCCTGGGGCGCGGCGCTCATGGGGAAGCTGCCGCCGCTATGGAAGCTCCGGCCCGGCTCGGCGATCTTGAGCATCACCGGCAGCGGCATTGCCCCGAACAGCCGCGCATGGCGGCAGAGCTGGTAGGCCAGCTTGCGGATTCGCGCCTTGCCGGCCGGGTTCGGCTCGCCGCGCAGCTCCAGCCGTTCCTTGCCGCTCGCCGGATCTTGCCTCAGGCAGACCGCCACGCGGGAGCTGTGCTGCGAATGGAGGTAGCCCTGCGCCACCAGCATGCGCTCGTGCAGGTCGCGCACCACAAAACCCAGCGGCCCTTGCAGCGGCCCAAACGCTTGGGCCACGGCCTGGTTCACCAGGTCGCTATTCGAGTAGATCTGTATATGCGTCGTCGGCTCCTGGCAGCCGGGAACAGCCACCTCGATGAAGGCCTGGCTCAGCGCGTGCAGCCATTCCCGCGTGGCGCCCCGCACCTTGCGGAACAGCAGCAGCGGCATCAGAAAATACTGGCTGTCCTTCAGCCACACCGTCTGGTCATAGGCCCCTAGCGAACGCAGCAGAATCCCCGTCGTCGCAATCGTGCCCGCCGCCAGAAACACCCGGCTGCACCGCCACACCAGCGGCGCGCGCGTCGCCCGATCATAGCCCGCAATCTCCACGCCCTCCCCGGCCTCGCGCGCCGAGGTCACAATGACCCCGGACTGGTAGCTGAACTCAGGCTTATTCCCCCACTGCGCCACAGTATCCGCCGAAGAATAAATGTATCCATACGGGCAGCCATACATGCAGAGCCGGCAATAGACGCACCCGCCCTTCGCCGCGGCGAGGTTTCCCTGCACCGCCACCCGGGCACGGCCAAACCGGATGCCCAGCGAAGCCAGTGCGGCCCGGTGCCGCCCCATCGTCTCCAGCAGTTGCTGGGCTTGCCGGCTCGGGCGCAGGTCGGTGACGTTGCTGGTGTAAAGCGGGAACAGCTCCTCCAGTGGGTCGTGGCAGGCCGCCAGCCCGGTGAGCTGCAGCGCTGCCGCGTAATGTGGCTCCAACGCCGCGAGCCTTAGCGGCCACTCGCCCAAATCCCTTTCCGCGTACGGCATCATGGCCGCGCCCCAGACCGTGCTGAGCCCGCCCTTGGCCAACGAAGGACGCAAGCCGACGTTGTCGTAGCGCACCCCTAAATGCTCCTCCGCCCCGCGATATGCGAAGTCAGAACCATACACCAGCTTCAACGGCACGCCGCCCACGTCCGGGTTCATCCCCGCCTGGTAAGCGGCCAGGTCGGCGGCGCTCCACTCCTCCGGCCGGCTGCCCTTGAGCTTCTCCACCAGCCCCATCCGCTCCGGCTCGAGGGTCAGCCCGGCGTCCAGCATCCGCACGCGCCGGCCCTGGTCCAGCAGCGCTTTGGCACAGGCCACGCCCGCCGGCCCCGATCCCACCACGATGCACAGATTGGGGTCGGAAGGTTCGGGCAGCGGCTGCGCTCGGCTCTGAGTTTCGGGTCCGGCAGACGGATGCGGTATCACGGCGCCGGACATTACATGGCCCGCGGGGGCAGACAATCTCAAACCGCACCGCCTGAAGCCGCGATGGCCTGAAAAAGGGGTTGCCGCCGCGCGGCAGTCAACCCATGATGCGAACGAGAATACCGGACACCTCATGAACGTTCCGAAAGTCCTGTGCATCGTGCCGTGGAGTGAGTCGCAGCCGCCTGCTTTATGAGCCAGCAGCTTGCCCTGGTGAGCATCCTCGTGCCGGTTTATAACGCCGCGCGGTATCTCCCCGAGTTCTACCAATCGGTGCAGGCCCAGACCTATCCGCATTATGAGGTCATCTTCGCCAATGACGGCTCCACGGATGACACGGCGGCCGTGCTGGCTCCGTTTCTGGCCGACCCACGGTTTCGTGCCATCGGCTGGCAGCAAAACCGCGGATTGAACCAGGCTTGGGCTGCCCTCTGCTCCCAGGCCAAGGGCGGGTTCTGGTGTTGCCCGGGTGCCGATGACGTCCTTTACCCCACCTACCTGGAGCGCCGGGTGGGGATCATGCAGGCCCATCCCCGGGCGGCTCTCGTGCATGGGGCGGTCGAGCGGATCGACCAATCAGGCCGGCCTTGCCCGGGGGCGCCCCAACTGCCGGGCATGCCGGCTGAGCTCAAGCCGCCCCGCTCAATCCAGGTGCTCCTGCAACACAACGTCATCAACCAGCCTTCGACCCTCGTCCGGATGGCCGTGACCCGGCAAGTGCTCCCGCATTTCTCCTACAACTGGGTTTATACGCCCGATTGGTATCTCTGGATCCTGCACGCCGCCACCGGCTTCGACCTGTTGTGGGATGCGCAGACCCATATCAAATACCGCGTCCATCCCGAGTCGCTGACCCTGGATCCCGGCAAGGCTGCGGCCAGGCATGCCGAAGTCACCCTGGCGCCCTTGTGTGGCCTGGCCGCGGGCGCCCGGATCTCACCTTGGGCAGCGGAGCTTTGGGAACGATGGCGCCGGCCGCTCTATCATCGCTGGCTCTTGCGCGCCCTGACCTTGCGCGCCCGCGGGAAGCTCAACCTCGACTGGCTCCGGCAGGGCGCCGAGGCCTTTTATGGCAATCCGCAGCCGCAGGTTTCCCTCTGGTCAGAGGTGGCTAAGCATCTGCCCGGCGCGCTGAACACTCGGCTCCGGGAGCGAAAGGCTTTCCGTGCGCAACGGTTCCCGGCCGGCGGCCTGGCTCAGATCGCCGACTCGGTCTTCCGATAGCCCGCCCGGCCTCGCTGGCCGGGTAGCGCTTCCGCATCTTGCCGGTTGACAATCCACGGCGTCCGGCTGTCACTTGGGGGCATGAGAGCCTGGCTCATCGACGAACTCAATGGCATCGGCGGCCTCCGCCTGGCCGAGGCGCCCGACCCAGTGCCGCAGCCGGACGAGGTCATTCTGCAAGTCCATTACGCCGCCCTGAACCCCGCCGATCGCTACCTGGCCGAGAACCAATACCCCGCCAAACCCCGCCTGCCGCACATCCTGGGGCGTGACGGCGTGGGCACGGTGGTGGCGGTGGGCAGCGGGGTGGCAGGCGTGCGCGTGGGAGATCGCCGGGCAATCCTGCGCGGCGAAGTCGGCGGGAACCGGCCCGGCACGTTTGCCGAGCGCGTCGCCGTGCCGGCGCAGGACCTCGTCGAAATTCCCGCCGGCTGGAGCGAGCCGGAAGCCGCCGGCGCGACGCTGGTCTATCTGACGGCGTATCAAGCCCTGACGATGTGGGGTCCGCTGCCGCTCTCGGCCGTGGTGCTGGTGACAGGTGCATCGGGCGGCGTGGGCGTCGCCTCCGTCCAACTTGCGGCGGCCATGGGGCACCAGGTCCTGGCGCTCTCGCGCAGCCCGGAGAAAAGCCGCCGCCTGGAGCAGCTCGGCGCGACTGCCACCTTCAATCCCGAAAACCCCAAGTGGCGACTGGCCGTTAAGAACCGGCTCGCGCCGCGCCGGGTGGATCTGGCCATCGACAACATCGGCGGCAAGCTCCTGCCGGAAGTCATCGACACCCTGGGCGAACTCGGCCGGGTCAGCCTGGTCGGACGCCTCGCCGGGCCAGTCCCCAGCTTCAACACCGCCACCCTGTTCTTCCGCCGGCTCCGGCTGGGCGGAGTCGCGGTCGGCGCCTGGACCAACGCCGAGAGCCGCGCCGCCTGGCAGCAGGTCGTGCCGCTGCTGGCGCGCGCCGGCGCCCGCCCCCGGGTGGACCACGTCTTCCCGTTCGACCAACTCCCCCAAGCCTTCGAACGCCTGGCGCAAGGACCGCTGGGGAAAGTGTTGCTGGCGTGCTCGGCCGTACCGTAACCATCCGGTCTATTACCTACAGGATGTACGTATTCCGCGGAATTGCGTGCCCTGCCGCCGTGCTATGAACTTACCCCGTTCCCACGCAGGGAACGGGAAGAGCGGTTGCGGGCTTGTTGTGGGGCCGGTAACCGTTTTTCCAGGGCGCAGTCTTCGCTGGCTGCGCCTTTTTCAGCTAGAATCTGCTCCTGTGCGCCCACGTCCTGGGCTTGGGAGCGTGCTGGTTAGGCGTCCATCCCCGGGAGCAACGCGTGAACTGCCTCCGCCAAACTCTTGCGCTCCCGGCCTCGGTGATTCCGGTTGCCTGCATCGCCATCGGCTACCCGGCGGAGACCAAGGAACCGCGCACGCGATTCGACCGGGGCTACGTTCATTTTGAGAAATGGTGACCGCCGAGCGCCCCGAGGCCGCCAGCACCTTGCCCGAAGTGCTGTCGCAGCCGCGAACGGCTACCGCCTGGCCTCGCGCGGTTCTCCGTCAGAGCGATCGAAGGATGGGTAGGGTGTGCCCTGGTCTTGGATACCCATCCAGATTAGGCGGGAGAGTGAGATGACGCCCAAGGTCATTATACCTCCCCAAAAGGGGTGACTCAAACATTCGCGAACCAGTGGGCTCATGTCCCAATTTGCCATGCTGCAATATAGGCTCCTCGTGCTGCTTCCGCCCGTGGGGTGTTCACCCCATCAGATAAGAGCTGCAAATGGACATGACGCTGCGGTAAGTCAAAGCGCCTCCGCTCCTCAGCCGGAGCGCCGGTACGCCGGACGCCGGGCTAGGCGCGAGCTGCCGCCGGCGCCGGTCGCTGCATCCAGGTCTGGCCCAATTCGGTGAGCGTTTCCGCTTGGAGCACTTTTTCGAGCAGCGGGAATACACTGCGCTCCTCCCCCTGAAAATGCTCACGCGTCGAGACGATGGCCGCCTTCAGGAGGCGCCGCGCCTCGGCACAAGTGTTCACCGTATGCACCTTCCGCAACCCATCATCGATCTCCTGATGATCCTGGTGCATGCGCTTCAGCTCGCCGTTGTTGGCCAGCACATGATCCAGCGCCAAATAGGCGAGGTTGGTCTCCGTCTTGGCGTGAGTCTCCAGCAGGCCCTCGACGATGCTGGCCATCGTCCTCACCTCCGCCGTCGTCGTCAGGCTGGGCAGCATACGTTCGATCTGATCAAATACGGTGAGGAAGATCGTATGCTCGGCGGCCAGGGCTTCTGTAATCTTCATGTCGTGTATCATCCTAACTGAACGCCTTCGCAGCCGCAACCCGCGAGTTGCAAGTGCCGTTAGCCAAACAAATCCATCTGCGGCGGTGGCGCCAGTTGCTTGAGTTTGTCGCGGTCCCGCTGTCGCCGCGTGGCCTGGCGCACATTGCCCTCGGGCGTGAGCTCGGATTCCTCCAGGTTGCCCAGAATCTGCTTCGCTCGCTCCAGGACGCTCTTGGGCACGCCCGCCAGGCGGGCGACCTGGATGCCATAGCTCTTGTCCGTGCCGCCCTCGACGATCTTGCGCAGAAATACAATCTGTTCGTGCCACTCGCGCACGGCCACATTGAGATTCCTCAGCCGCGGCAGACGCACCGCCAGTTCCGTCAACTCATGGTAATGCGTCGCAAACAGCGTCTTCGCCCCCACCTGGTTGTGCAGGTGCTCGACGATGCTCCACGCCAGGCTCAACCCGTCGAACGTGCTCGTGCCCCGGCCAATCTCATCCAGGATGATCAGGCTGCGGGCGGTGGCATTGTTCAGGATGTTGGCCGTCTCGCACATCTCCACCATGAACGTGGACTGTCCGCGCGCCAGGTCGTCGCTCGCCCCGATGCGGGTGAAGATGCGGTCCACCAGGTCGAACCGCGCCTCTGCCGCCGGGATGAACGACCCGGTCTGGGCCAGCAGGGCGAGCAGCGCCACCTGCCGAATGTAGGTGCTCTTGCCGGCCATGTTGGGCCCGGTGATGAGCGCGATTTGCGTCTCCCCGTCCAACCGCGCGTCGTTGGGCACAAAGCGTTCCTCGCTCAAGTTCTGTTCCAGCACCGGGTGCCGCCCCTCGCGGATGAATAAGCCGCCTTCGTCGCCGATCTGCGGGCGGCAATAGTTGTAGAGCCGCGCGGTCTCGGCGAATGCGCCCAGCACGTCCAGATGGGCCAGTGCCACCGCCGTCGATTGGATTTCCGGCAGCCGCCCGAGCACCCCTTCGCGCACGCGCTGGAACAATTCGTACTCCAGCTTCACCCCCCGCTCTTCCGCGCCCAGGATTTTGCCCTCCATCTCCTTCAGCTCGGGCGTGATGAACCGCTCCCCATTGGCAATGGTCTGCTTGCGGATGTAATCCGACGGCACCCGCTCCAGGTTCGCCTTGGTCACCTCAATGTAATAGCCGAAGACCGAGTTGAACCGCACCTTGAGGGATTGGATGCCGGTGCGCGTGATTTCATCCTGTTGCAATTTCGCAATCCAGTCCTTACCCCCGCGCATCGCCGTGCGCAGTTCATCCAGCGCCGGGTCGAACCCGTCGCGAATCATGCCGCCTTCCTTCACCGCCAGCGGCGGCTCATCAAGAATCGCCCGCCCAATCAACTCCACGAGGTCGGGCAGCTCCGTGACCCGTCCCGCCAGTTCCGCCAACAACCCCGGAACGCCCTCCGCCGCGTCCGGCGGCACCGACGTCAGAAGGCTTGGATCCAATACCGCATTCTGCATTCCGCATTCCGCATTCCGCATTCCGCACTTCGTCGCCTTCGTCAACTCGCGCACGATCCCTTTCAGCCGCGGAAGCTGCTCCAGGGCCAGGCGCAGCGCGATCAGATCCCGCGCATTGCCGGTGCCCGCGCTCAGGCGCCCAAGCGTCCGCTCCAGATCCCGCACCTGCGCGAGCTGCGCGCGAAGCTCTTCCAGGCCGGCGGCATTCTCCACAAAAGTCTGCACCGCTTCCTGCCGCCGCCGAATCGGTTCCACCGTGGCCAGCGGTTGCGAGAGCCAGTCGCGCAGCCGCCGCGCGCCCATCGGGGTCACCGTGCGGTTCAGCGCGCCGTAGAGCGACGCATTCCGCGGGGCGTCATGGTGGAGCGGCTCCAGGATTTCAAGGTGCCGCAGCGTCGTGAAGTCCAGCGCCAGGTAATCGCTCCTTTGGTAGAACGAAATGCGCGTGAGGTTGGCCACGTCGCGCCGCAGGTGCTGCGTGAGGTAATGCAACACCGCCCCCGCCGCGCCGACGGCCGCCGTGCGATCCCTCAACCCGAAGCCGTCCAGCGAGGCGACTTTGAAGTGCTCGCGCACGGTGAACTGCGCCGTTTCCGGTGCGAACACCCAATCGTCATACCCATTCAGTATCCAGCCATACCCGGTAGCCGCCGAGGCAACCGGTCGGCCCCCCTCTTCCCCAGGCTTGGCGCTCCCCCTCTCCCCATCCGATGGGGAGAGGGTCGGGTTGAGGGGTTTCCTTTCTTCCCCAGAGCTACGAACCCCGCCCCGCAATAAATCCCGCACGGCCGCCGCTTCTCCCGGATAAATCAACTCCACTGGCCGCAGCCGCTGCAGCTCGGTCAGCAACTCCGTGTCCCCCTCCACTTCCGTGGTCATGAAATCGCCCGTGGTCAAATCCGTGAAGGCCAGGCCAAACGTCCTTCCGGCCGGGCACACGGCTGCCAAGAAGTTATTCCGCTCCGCCTTGAGCATGCGCTCATCGAAGTGCGTGCCCGGGCTCAGGATTTGCGTCACTTCGCGCTTCACCAACTGGCCAGGCCGCGCGTCCTCGACCTGGTCGCAAATGGCCACCTTGCGACCGGCCTTGAGCAGGCGCCCGACGTAGGCATTGGCGGCGTGGAAGGGAATGCCGCACATGGGCACCACGCCGCGCTTGGTCAGCGCCACGTTGAGCAGTTGCGCCCCTAGCTGGGCGTCCTCGAAGAACATTTCGTAGAAGTCCCCCAACCGGAACAGCAGCAGCGCGTCTTTGGGCAGTTCGCTCTTGATGCGGCGGTACTGCGCCATCATGGGCGTGAGTTCGGCGGTGCTGGCCATCGCCCAGGACGTTAGACAGGATTAGCGTCCGCGTCGAAACGAAAGTTAGCCCAGCCCCGCCATCACCTGCGCCATGGCCAGCGCCGTCTGGGCCGCCTCCCGGCCCCGGTTGCGCTTGGGATCGAGGCACCGGGCGCACGCCTGCGCCTCGTTTTCGAGCAGCAGCACTTCGTGGATGACCGGCACCTCGTGCCGCACTTGAATCTCCATCAGGGCGCGGCTCACGGCTTCGCCAATGTGCGCCGCATGCACCGTCTCCCCGCGCAGAATCACGCCCAAGCAAATGACGGCGGCGGGGGCCGCGGCCCGACGCGTGATGCGCGATGCGTGCGGGAACGCCGCCCGGGTCAGGCGCGCCGCCACCACCGGAATCTCATACGCCCCCGGCACGCGCACCACCAGCACTTCTTTCGCTCCCGCGCGCTCCAACTCCTCCTGCGCCGCCGCCAGCATCGCATCGACGTAACGCGCATTGTATTGCGAGGCGACAATGGCAAACCGCGCCTTGCCGGCATGAAAGGTCTTGGCGTGCACAGGCTTCAGCATAGAAATGATGGACGATGAACGATGTATGATGATTGAACGCCCGACACAGAAGCCCGGGCCTCGGCTACGCGCATCTCTTTATTCGGGTTTCGGGTTGCTTCATTCTGCCTTCTGCCTTCTTCATTCACAACAAGTGCCCCAGTTTGTCCCGCTTCGTCTTCAGGTAGCGCGCATTGTGCGGATTGGGCTTCACCTTGATCGGCACCTGCTCGACGATCTCCAACCCGTAGCCCTCCAGCCCGACGATCTTCCGTGGGTTGTTCGTCAGCAGTCGAATCGTCTTCAGGCCCAGGTCCGCCAGGATCTGCGCCCCCAGGCCGTACTCGCGCAGGTCCATGTCGAAGCCCAGCTTCTGGTTGGCCTCCACAGTGTCGTAGCCCTGCTCCTGCAATTTGTAGGCCTTGATCTTCGGCGCCAGGCCGATGCCCCGGCCTTCCTGGCGCATATAGACCACCACGCCGCAGCCCGCCTCCGCCACCTGCCGCATCGCCGAGTGCAACTGCGGCCCGCAATCGCACCGCCGCGACCCGAACACGTCGCCCGTCAAACACTCGCTGTGCACCCGCACCAGCACGTTGCGCTTGCCGGCCACTTCCCCGCACACCAGGGCCAGGTGGTCTTGGGCGTCCAGTTTCGACCGGTAAAGGTATAGCTCGAAGTCGCCGTACTCCGTCGGGAGCTTCACCACCTCGACGCGCTCCACCAGTTTCTCCCGCGCGCGCCGGAACTGGATCAGGTCGGCAATCGCGCACACCTTCAGCCGGTGTTTCCGGGCGAACCTGATCAACTGCGGCAGCCGCGCCATCGAGCCGTAGTCGTTCATGATTTCGCAGATCACCCCAATCGGCCGGCAGCGCGC
>Ga0209415_10015787_pt1 | contig 12209 bp, 14 predicted proteins | sample PeaSoiSIISIP2007_FD_187696 | JGI IMG/M metagenome (GOLD analysis project Ga0209415, IMG submission 187696) | Peat soil microbial communities from Weissenstadt, Germany - SII-SIP-2007 (SPAdes) (version 2) | ecosystem: Environmental > Terrestrial > Soil > Wetlands > Peat | place: Germany... | reverse complement strand
GACGCTGTCGTCCTCGTGGGCGATGAACCCGTCGACCGACATGGTCAGGGCGGCGACGACGTGGGCCATTGCACCTCCTCAGCGTGGCTTCTCGACGACGATACGGGCTCGCTCGCCGGGTAGCGGTGGCCGGATTGCACGTGCTTCATCGCTACGATGCGGATGCCGGTACCCACGGCTGGGCCGTCCTCTATGAGAGCGAGGCTGGCATGGCCGAGGCTTGCAGCATCGCGAGGGCCTGGGCGTCGGCCGATGTGGGCCGGGAGCCGCCGCCGACCACCAGCACGGTAAAGACGTACGCGCCGCGCTCGATGATCACCAGCTCCTCGTGGCCCGTTCCACGACCGTCAGGAGTGTCGAAGTTGAAGGGAGCAGTGAGCAGGGTCGCACCGGGGATTCCCGCGATCGGCTGAGATGACCCGGTGCCGTAACCGCTCGACAGGGCGGCCGTCAGGGCGCCGGCGTCAGCGGCAGATGCGAAGTGTGCAACTCTGTCGATGACGGAGAAGATTCCCTCTGGCATCGGCCCGGCTGTCAGAGTCCCCGGCCCGTGAATCCACTGGTGGGTCGCGACGGCCTCGGCGCCGGCGATGTTCGCGGTGTCGAGCGGTGCTCCCGACGGCTGCAGTCCGAAGGGGTTCAGGGTGCGTCCACTCGACGCGATTCGCAAGCCCCAAGCCGCCGACTGCAAGGCCGACGCCGGAATCAGATCCTTCGAGAGGCGGGCGCTCGGAGATGCGCCGCACGCTGAGACAACGAGCGCCGCGCCCACTGTCGCTGCCGCCAGGGCCCGTCTCGGTCGGCTCACGTGGGCGCAGTCTTTCAGACATCGCCCTGGCCCGCTGGCCACACCCGGACCCCGAGCCCGGGTCCGTGCACAGACTGGCACGACCGGGCGGGCCCCTCCGCTCGGCGGCAAAGGTCACGATCCGATCGGCCTGTCAAGATGCCGGAGGAAGATATGAGGTCATGACCTACTCGATCGTTGCCCGGGACGAGGCGACCGGCGCGCTGGGGATCGCCGTGCAGTCCTGCATGTTGGCTGTCGGCTCAAGCGTGCCGTGGGTGCGAGCAGGGATTGGCGCGGTCGCGACCCAGGCGATGGGCGAGGCCGCATATGGGCCCAGGTGCCTCGACGCCATTGCCGACGGCGCGACGGCCGGCGAGGCGCTGGTTACGGCCCAGGCGGCTGACCGGATGGTGGCGCTCCGCCAGGTCGGTGTCGTAGGTGCCGATGGCAGCGTCGCGGTGGCGACTGGTGAAGGCTGCATCGCCCACGCCGGCGACATCGTGGGTGACGGCTTCGTCGTACAGGCGAACATGATGAGCACACCCGACGTTTGGTCCGCCATGGCATCGGCATTCACCAACTCGTCGGGTCCGCTCGCCCACCGACTCCTCGCTGCTCTGGTAGCGGGTGAGGGCGCCGGCGGGGACGCTCGGGGGCGCATGTCCGCCGCGCTCGTGATCGTGGAGGGAGGACCTCCGACGGCTCCGGGGACCGGCACGGTGCTCGATCTCCGAGCCGACCGCAGCGAAGATCCCATCGGCGACCTGGCGAGGCTCCTGACTGCCGGCGATGCATACCGTGAGTTCCACCACGCCGTCGACCAGATGCTCGCGGGCGACCCGAACGGGGCCCTGACCACCATCGACGAGGCACTGGCCATGCTCCCCCGGGAGGAGAACATGCGGTTCCTCCGGGCCAGGGCGCTCATCGCGTCAGGCAATGCCAGCGCCGGGACCGCGGAGCTGGACTCGCTCATTGCGGAGCGCCCGACGTGGGAGGTGATCGTCCGCGGCGTCGCCGACTAGGAGACTGAGCCGGGTTGCCCCAGACCGGACCGCCCGGTCAGGAATGCGCCTACCGCCGGGGCGAAGTACTCACTGATCGTCGGCTTCGCGATCTTCGACGCGGGCGCCGAGGGTTGCGAGAAGGGCCAACCCGAGCGGGACCATCTGGTCCGAAGTGATCACGCAGCCTTGGAGCGAAGCTGCGCCCTTCACACCCGCGATGTGCGAGCCTCGCAAGTCGAGGCCGTCGCACCGCGCCTTCGAGAAGTCGACCGCAGCCAGCCGGCAGCGGCGGAGGGCACCCGGAGCAAAGCTGCCGCCGTAGAAGTCCGCTCCAGCAAGATCGCAGTCCTCGAATGCGCAGCGCTCCAGCGACGACCCGCGGAAGTTCGCCCCGTCGACCTTGCAGTCAGCGAACCGGACGTCTTGGGCCTTGACACCCATCGCAAGGAGGCCAGACATGCGGCATCTCTGGAAGAGCACCCTGACCAAGGTGAAGTCTTCGAGCGCCATGGCGGACAGCTCGCAGTCCTCGAGCACGACGTCCGCCCAGCGACCACATTCGAGGACCGCCCCCGTGAGCCGCAGGCCGTGGAGGCGCGACCCGACGATCTCGCAGTCCGAGGCGGACCCGGAGAACGACGCGTCGGGCCCTGCGTCGACCTCTGACCAGCTCATCCCGTCGCCAAGTGCCTCAGGTCGCGAGTCGAGCCGCTCAGCCACACGGGGAGCGGCGGGCCAGCGCCGGGCCTCTTTCGCAGCCACGCTCAAGAGTCGCACACCGGGAAACGTTGATCCACCGTCCGGGAACATCGGCATGACCGGGCACGACAAACGCAGTCTCAGGCATCCCGGGGATCACTGCGGAGCGTGTCGTCCTGAACGAATCCCATGCGTTCGTAGAGCCGCCGGGCCGGGTTGCCATCTGTCACCGCGAGGGTCCACTCCTTGTAACAATCCTCACGGAGGCGCGCAGCGCTCCGGGCTATGAGAGCAGTCCCGATACCGCGTCGCTGCCATTCCGGTCGTGTCAGCGCGAAGGCGAGCAGCGGTCGGCCCCACCGCTGCGTGACGATGCAGGCGCCGATGGCATCTGCGCCCGAGGTGGCAAGGAGGCTGGCATCCCATAGAACGGCGCCGAATCGGCCGGACATGGTGGAGGCAGCTTCGGTGCGGTGCCACTCCAGTGCCTCGCCGTGATCGTCCACGGTTCCCCGGTAGGCGTCGAGCATCAGCGAGCCCAGGGCGTCGCTGTCGTCGGCATTCATGCATCGGAGGACGATGCCGCCAGGAAGGTCCGGGGGCTCAACAACAGCGTCGAGCCGGCCGCGCATCGGACTTGATCGCCTGATCATGTCGACGAGGGGGACCGGCGGTCGCCCGACCATTCCGTCATGTGGTTGATCGTCCCACGCTAGGCAACGGCTCAGGCGGGGGCGTGGCCCTCGGCGGGAGGTACGACGAGCACCGGTCGCTTCGCGAACTCGAGCACGTGTGCCGTCTCGCTCCCGAGGTAGGGCGAGGACGGTCCCCGCCGGTCGGAGCGGCCCATCACGATGAGATCGGCGCCCCAGTCGTCGGCTTCCTCCAGGATGCGCCGGAAGGGTTGGCCGTCACGCGTCAGCGTCTGGCACGGCACGCGTCGGGCGGCCGCCGCCTGCGCGACCCAGCCGAGCAGCGATCGGGCTCCGCCGGCGACGCGAGCAGCAGTGTCGCTGGGCCGGCCACCGATGAACTCGGCGAGCACATGGTTCTGCAGGACGGTCAGGGCTCGCAGCTCGCCGCTCGACCAGGCAGCCAGTTCGATGGCGGCGCGGGCGGCATCGAGCCCGCCGGGTGAATCGTCGACCGCGACGAGGATGCGCCGGAAGCCGCTCATGGTTCGACCTCGGAGTCCGCCGGCTGGCGTTGTTGGGTCCAGCGCAACCGGGTGCTTTCCTCTCGTTCGGTCTCCTCCAGTCGCCGGTCGGCATCGACGAGCTCGGCCCGGAGCTCGGGCAGCAGTCGGTCGCGGATGGCGCGCAGGCGCCGCGCGGTGGCGACACGCTCGGCCGACACCCGCTCGAGCGCCGCCGCCGCCGCGGCATCCTGCACCGCGGCGTCGAGGGCGCGCCGGCAGGCGCCCGCCGCGCCGACCAGGGCCAGGTCGCCGCCCAACGCCGGTGTCGGTGGGAGCCGGGTCGCGGCGGTCGAGGGGTAGGTGACGCCGGCCTCGGTGATCCAGGTGAGCTCGGCGTGCGCCTCGCCCACGGCCGCCGCGGCACGGCGGAGTGCGTCGCGGCCGCCGGCGACGAGCGCCCGTGCGCTCCTGTGGAGCGCGTCGGCGGCGAGCGCATCCCAGTCGTGGTGCGTGCGCTCGGCGAGAGCCGCGAGCCGCGTCTCCTCGCGTCGAAGCAGCTGCTGCTTGCGGTCGAGGAGCTCGGCTGCCCGCGTCGCGACCTCTACCCGGCCGGACAGCCACACCCGGCCAGCTCTACCCGGAGGTGGTCGGCCCGCCATCCGGCACCTCCTTCGGATCATCGGCTGGTCGGTACCGCCGGTCGAGCTGGTCGGGTGTGAGCATGGTCAGCTCCCGTCGGGGCAGCACGGCAACCGCGCGCCAGACGCGGTCGAGCGTGTCGTCGAGGGGTCGCTCCTCGTCCGGGCGCTGCCGCAGGTCGGAATCGAACGCGTCCCCGAAGGCGAGATAGGCGCGCTCCGTCTCCGACAGCGCATCGGTGCCGAGCAGGTCGGCGAGCTCGGCGACATCGCGGGCGCGCGCCAGCAGAGACAGAGCCTGCGCGGCGAGATCGAGGTGATCGTCGCGTGTCCGGCCCGCGCCGGCGCCCCTGCGCATGAGCCTCGACAACGACGAGAGCGGCGCGATCGGTGGGTAGATGCCGCGGGCGTGGCGGTCGGGGTCCAGCACGATCTGGCCCTCGGTGATGTAGCCGGTGAGGTCCGGGACGGGATGGGTGAGGTCACCGGCCGGCATGGTGAGCACCGGTACCTCCGTCACCGAACCGGGACGGCCCCTGATGCGTCCGCAGCGCTCGTACAGGGAGGCCAGGTCGCTGTAGAGGTAGCCCGGGTAGCCCCGACGTCCGGGAACCTCGCCACGGGCCGCGCCGACCTGGCGCACGGCCTCGCAGTAGCTCGTCATGTCGGCCATCACGACGAGCACGTGACGTCCAAGGTCGAACGCCAGGTGCTCGGCGACGGTCAGTGCGAGGCGCGGGGTCAGGATGCGCTCGATCACCGGGTCGTCGGCCGCGTTGATGAAGAGCGCCAACTCGCCGCCGGCCGCGCGCGACTCGAGGGTGTCGCGGACGGCCGCGGCGTCGGCGTGTGTGATGCCCATGCCGGCGAACACGACCGCGAAGGGCTCCGTACCCGCGTGCGCCTGCGCGGCGATCTGGGTGGCCAGCTCGAGATGGGGCAGGCCACCGACGGAGAAGATCGGGAGCTTCTGGCCGCGGACGAGGAGGGTGAGTGCGTCGATCATCGACACGCCCGTCAGGACGGGGTCGCGAGGCGTATCGCGCCGCACAGGGTTGAGAGGGGCGCCGTTGACCTCAGCGTCGGCCGATCCGGTCACCGGCGGGCCGCCGTCGATGGGCTGGCCCCGGCCGTTGCACGCCCGACCGAGCCAGCCCTCGCCGACCGGGATCCGCAGCGGCGCCCCGGAGAACGCGACGGTCGTGGCCATCGGGCGAAGTCCGTCGGTGCCTTCGAGCACCTGCACCACCGCCAGGTCGCCGGCAGCCTCGAGCACCACGCCGTGGCGGATCTCGCCGTTGCCCATGCGGATCTCGACGAACTCGTCCCAACCGACGCCGGCGACGTCGCCGACGACGAGCAGCGGTCCCTCGACCCGGCGCAGGTCGCGGTGCTCGACTGCGGCGAGCCCGCTCACGACGGGCCCCCCGGCGCGGACGGGCCGGTCAGCGCGGCGATCGTCTCCTGCGCCCGTGTGGTGACGCCGGCCGCGTCATCCGGGCCGACCGCGCCGGCGGCCCGGATGAGCGGTCCGAAGTCCGCAGACTCGATGATCGTCGCCGGCCAGCCGTCGTTGACGAGGGCCTGGGCCTGGTCATGGACCGCGAGCACGGCCTCGGCGAGCGCGGCCTGCTTGGCCACGCCGCACGTTGCGTCGTTCGGGCTGAGCGCGCTCTGCTGGAGCAACGCCTCCCTGGCCAGGCGTGCCCCGAGGAGCACGACGCGTTCGCGGGCCGGGAGGGCGGCCGCGCCGACCAGTTCGGCGACCGAGGCCAGGTGGTCGGCCTCGGCCAGCAGGGCCTGCAGACGGCCGCGTCGCGGCGCCCAACCTCCGTCGCCGTTGCGCAGGTGCCACCCGGCCACCACCGGGGCGTCGCGGGAGAACGATGTCCGCCACGACACGGCTGGATAGTGCCGCGCGTACGCGAGGTCGCGATCCAGCGTCCACAGCGAGCGCACGAATCGCTGAGTGTGGGCGGTGACCGGCTCGGTCATGTCCCCCCCGGGCGGCGACACGGCCGCGACGACCGTCACGGATCCCTCGCGCCCGCCAAGGGTCTCGACCCGGCCAGCGCGCTCGTAGAACGCGGCCAGCGCAGAGGCCAGCCCCGCAGGGAAGCCCTCCTCGGCCGGCAGCTCGCCGGTCCGCGACGCGAACTCCCGCATCGCCTCAGCCCACCGCGACGTCGAGTCGGCGATCAGGACGGCGTTGAGGCCCTGGTCCCGGAAGTGCTCGGCGACCGTCATGCCCGTGTAGATGCTGGCCTCGCGCGCCATCACCGGCATGTTGGAGGTGTTGGCGATGATCACCGTGCGCTCGACGAGCCGCCGCCCGGTGCGCGGGTCCTCGAGTGCGCCGAGCTCGTCGATCGTGTCGGCGAGCTCGTTGCCCCGCTCCCCGCATGCGACGTAGACGATCACGTCGGCGTCGCACCACTTGGCGATCTGCTGCAGCAACACGGTCTTGCCCGTGCCGAAGCCGCCGACGACCGCCGCGGTCGAGCCCTTGGCGACGGGGAACAGCACGTCGAGGACGCGTTGCCCGGTGACCAACGGCTCGCTGGCGTCCAAGCGGCGGGTGATCGGGCGGGGACGGCGCACCGGCCACACGGTGGTGACGCAGACGTCGCGCCCGCGGACGCGTGCGACGACCTCCGACGGACCCACGGCGGCGTCATCCGACACCCAGCTGAGGGTGCCCCCGCTCCCCACCGGCACGACCACCGCCTCCTCGATACCGGCGGCGCCGACCGCGACGCCGATCGGGTCGCCGGGCAGGACCTGCTCGCCCGCTCGGCGGAGAGGTCGGAACCGCGACGGCGCGTGCGCCGCGTCGTCGCGGCCGCCCGGGTGCAGCCAGGTCGCGGCCCCGGCCAGCGGGCGGAGGATGCCGTCGAACACCCCACCGAGCAGGCCCGGACCCAACCGCGCGGACAACGGTCGCGCGAGCGCCGACGCCGCCGCGCCGGGCGCCAATCCGCCCGTGTACTCGTACAGCTGCGCCGTCACGGTGTCGCCCGCGATGGCGACGATCTCTCCGGTCAGGCGGTCGGGCCCGACTTCGACGACGTCGAACATCCCGACGCGGCCACCGAGACCGACCAGGTCGACGAGTGGGCCGCTGACGCGCACCACGTGACCACCTCCGCTGGAGGGCGCCGTGGCAGCGGTCACCGCCACAGCGCCTCGACCTCCTCGCCCAGCGTCGCCACGCACCGGTCGGCCATCGCGTCGAGGCGGTAGTCGACGGATCGGGAACCGGCCGTCGCCACCACACCGCCGCAGTCGTCGTCGACCCGCACCACCGCGTCCTCGCCGAGCTGCCGGCGGGCGAGCCCGGTCAACGCCTCCACCAACTCCGGGTACCGGGTCTCCCCCCGGAGGGCGACGGCGGCGGCTCGGCCTTCGGACCGGAGCCGCTCGAACGCGGCACGCCGCGCAGCCAACACCTCTTCGCGTCCCGTGCGGCGTGCCCGGGCACCCTCGATCGCCGCCACCCGGCGGGCCTCGGCCTCGCCGTCGCGCCTGGCGGCAGCGAGCGTCGCCGCGGCTCGGGTACGGGCGGCAGTCAATGTCGCTTCGGCCTCCAGGTCGGCGGCGGCCAGAAGCGCGTCGGCGCGACCGCGGGCGTCAGCGAGGAGGGTGTCGCGGACGGCGTCGAGGTTCACGGAAGGACCACCACGAGTCGCTCCCGGGCGCGCGCACCGAGTGCCCCCGCAGCCGCCGGTGTCGTGACCACCACCTCGACGTCGGCCGGGAGGCCGTCCCATGCGCGGCGCACCGACTCGTCCCCGGCCGCGGTGACGACCACGGCGCCCGCAAGCGCCCACACGTCCACCATCGGCGGCTCGCCGAGGACGACGATGCGGCTCACCGCGTCAGGCCTTGCCGATCAGGATGACGGCGACGATCAGGCCGTAGATGGCGATGCCCTCGGCGAGACCGACGATGACCATCGCCCTCCCGAAGAGCTCCGGCCGCTCGCTGATGGCGGCCAGGGCCGCCGATCCCGTGTAGGCCACCGCGATCGCGGCCCCGAGTGACGACCCCGCCACCGCGATCGCGGCCCCGAGCAGCGCCGCGCTGGACGCCCCCGACGACTTCGCCGCGGCCGACGTGGCCGCGCCGCTCGGCCCGGCGGTCAGCGCGACGAGCAGCAGGGCACCGCCTCCCGCCAGCAGGCCGCCGTTCGCCCAGCGCAACCAGCGCAACGACGGCCCGGGACGCCGGCGCAGCGCGCCGGTGGTGAGAGCACTCACCGCCGCGAAGGCGGGCACGGCGATCAACCAGGCGAACATGGCTCCTCCTCGGATGTAGGCGATGGTGGCCGGCGCGGCAGGTGCCACGGTCGGAAGGGGCGGCCCTCGGTGACGAAGATCCGCGAGAACAGCTCGTAGTACTCGAGGCGCAGGGCCTGCACCCCGGCCACCAGGGCTTCGAGCCCGAACGCCACGACGTGCCCGGCGGCAAAGACCATGACCGCGGCCGCGGCCGCCGGGCTCGCCCGCCACAACGAGCGCGTCGCGTCCCACACGACCTGCCCCAGCGCGGCATGGGTCAGACCGAACGCGGCGAGGCGGGCGAACGACACGACGTTGGACCCGAGCCGGATCACCACGTCCGTCAACTCGACCGACGCCTGCAACGCTCCGGCAGCCCCGGGACCGGCGCCCAGACGCAGGCCGACCGCGATCAGCACGAGCGACAGTGCGGCGACGGCGAGGCCCGATGCCCACAGCCAGGCCGACCCGGCCAGCACCCCGCCGGCCACCAGCGCGGAGCCGACGAACAGCCCGGCGCCGGCCAACCCGCTCGGCGAGTACAGCGCCAGACCGAGGCCGCCCTCGCGCCATCGGTTCACGGTCCCGAGGCCGTAAGCCACCGCGAGCAACGCCGCGCCCACCCCGATGCCGACCGCCAGCAACCGGGTGGGGTCGTCGAGCGGCCGCAGCCACACGGCAGGGATGGTCGGGCCGAACAGCTCCCCGTACAGCGCGCCGAATGCCATCGCCGACAGTCCCAGGGCGACCACGAGGGGCCACACCCTGCGAGCCGACTCCAGACGCGGGTGGCGGCTGGTCCGCAGCCACAGCCCGGCGACGACGACGAGCAACCCGTCGCCGACGTCGCCGAACATCATCCCGAACATCACGACGTAGGCCGCCGACGCGAACCAGGTGGGGTCGACGTCGCGGTAGGGGACGACCGCGTACGTGTCGACGAGGGGACGCAAGCCGCTCCCGCGGCCGCGCGCCGGCAGCAGGGTGGGTGGGTCCACACCGGCCGGGCGGGCCAGTTCCACAACGGTCCCCCCCAGGGGCGCCAGACGGTCGGCGAGGTCGGCGACCGCGGCGGCCGGTGCCCACCCGGCCAGCGCGCGCACGCCGTCCCGGGACACCGATGCGCCCGTGACCCGCTCGACGTCGGCGACCTCCCCCGTCGCGGCGACGGTGGCGCCCGGCAGCTCCGGCTCGACGCTGCCGGCGTCGGCCACCTCGCGGAGCACGTCGGGCCAACGCGTCTCGGGCGCCACGACGGCCACGCGGGCCATGCGTTGCGGCACGAGGTCCTCACGCCAGGGCATCGAAGACCTCCACGCCCTCCCGGCCCCACGCCGCGGCCTCCAGCGCGGCCTGGGCCCGCCAGGCGTCGGCCGCCAGCCGCGCCGCCGCAGCGGCCGCGGCCTCGGGTCCGGGCCGCGCCGCCCGCAACGTCGCCGCCGCGTCCCGGTCCACACGCCGCCACCACCGTCCGTCGGCGCCCCACAGGTCGTCCGGCCCGGCGACGTCGGCCAGCGCCCAGGCCGCCGAGCGGGGCACGCGGCCGCGCAGGTCGGCGAGGCTCGCCGCAGCCTCCCAACCGGCACCGAGCTGGCGCCGGAGGTCGCGCACGGCTGCGGGCGGCGCCTCCGAGCCGACGGCGAGGAGTCGTGCGGCCACCACGGCCGCCGCGCCGGCGGACCATGCGCCGGCGCCGGGCACGGCATCGGCCAGCCAGCTGGCCCAGCGGGCCGTCAACGCGACGGACACCTCCGGCCACGCCCCGGTGCCGGGATCGCCCCACGCCGACGCGGCGAGCGCGGCGCGCAGCTCCTCCGCCGTCGCCGCCGTCGCCGCCCGGGGCCATGCCACCGCCAGCCCTCCGAGCGGGTACGGCGGGGGCACTGCGGCGCCGGCGAACCCAGCGAGGCGGTCGGCGATGTTGGCCAGCTCGAAGGGAGCGGCGAACACCCGGACCAGCTCACTCCCGCTGGGCGGGAGCCACCCCGCGAGCACCCGCAGATGCCAGAGGCACACCGCGCCGACCGCCCGCCGGGCCTCGTCGGACGACAAGCCGTCGTGGAGGTCCCGGCCGTACGGCGAGCTGGCGAGGAGTCCGATCGCCGCCGCGGTGCCGCCCGACGCCGCGATCCGGCGCGCCCCGGCGGCACCGAGCCGCCTGCGGGTGAGCAGCCTCCCGCGCACGCCACCCGCCACCCACCCGGCGCTCACGTCGCCCGCTCCTCGACGGGTACCACCGCGTGGTCCGCTGGCTCTGGCCGCGCGCCGGTCCGGACACGCTCCGGCGGCGCCAGCCCGGCCGTCTCCCAGACGCGGGCGATCACGACTGCGACAAGGCCGGGAAGGCACTCCTCGGCCACGAGCGCGAGGCGCCCGACCTCGGCGCGGGTCGCCGCCTCGAGCGCGGCGCGGCTGGCATCCAACTCTGCCAGCCGCGCGGTCGTCGTCGCCGACCGCACTGCGTCGAGTCGAGCGGTCGCGTCGCCGAGCATGCGCTGCGCTTCCTGATGCGCGGCGTGGCGGCGGCGTTCGGCCTCGGTCGTCGCCTCCTCGACGAGTCGCGTCGCCTCGGCCACTGTGGGGGCCAGGGCCGCGAACACCACGGCCAGCTCCGCTTCCGCCTCGGCCACCCGATCGGCGGGCACTCCCGCCGGTGCCGCGGGACCCGGCGCCACCGCCGGGCGGAACCGCCGCAAGATGTCCCCGAGGGTGCGCGCCATGCCGATCGGTCCTCGCCACCAGCTGTCGGCGTCCAGCATCACACCAGCACCGCCGTGCCGGAAGGGACCTCCAGCCCTATTGGCAGCGGCCGCGCGTCACCACGACCGCGATCCGGCCCGCCGCCACGAAGGCGGGGGCGAGCCTGAGACCGGGCGGTTCATCGGATGCCGGCGCCGGCGACGGGCAGGAGCAACACGGGCACCGTCGAGTGCTCCAACGCCCAACGGACCACGGCGGCCTTGACGCCGGAGCTGTCCTGCGACCAACTCAGGACGATGAGGTCCGGGCACTCCTCCCGGCACACCTCGGCCAGCTCGGCTCCGACGGACCCGGCGCGCAGCTCGCCCCGCGTGGCACGCGGGAAGTACCGGGACAGGAACTCTCCGGTCAACATCTCGAGGTCCCGCGCCGGGCGGTCGAGCACACGGGGCATGCTCTCGGGGGTGAACACGTGGAGGACCACGAGCTCGACGTCGGCGGTGATGAGCGGGAGGAGTCCTTCGGCGACGGGGAGCGATGACGCGTCGGTGCCCTCGAGGGGGACCAGCAGACGGTGGAAGCGGCGGGGAGAGACGCCCACCGCTTCCGGGGGAACGATGACAACGGGCTTGTCGGCGCGTTCGATGACGTGGATCGCGGTCCTGCCGGCCGGCCGCCGTCCACCCGGCGTGCTTCGAGCTCCTAGGACGGCCGCGATGACGTCCGGTGCGCCGACCGCGCGCAACAGGGCCGGCTCGACAGGACCTTCGAGCACCCGCAGCGGGACGCTGCTGCGGGTCGCGAGCGTCGTGGGCGTCTCCGTCGAGTTGGTGCGAACGTGCACCGCCTCGACCTCGGCACCGGTCAGCCGGGCGATCCCGAGCGCCGTCTCCAGCACGGGTCGGGCGGCGGCTCCGCTCCCGAGGTCGGCGAGGACCGTTCTCATGGCGAACCCCG
>Ga0209415_10015786_pt1 | contig 12209 bp, 9 predicted proteins | sample PeaSoiSIISIP2007_FD_187696 | JGI IMG/M metagenome (GOLD analysis project Ga0209415, IMG submission 187696) | Peat soil microbial communities from Weissenstadt, Germany - SII-SIP-2007 (SPAdes) (version 2) | ecosystem: Environmental > Terrestrial > Soil > Wetlands > Peat | place: Germany... | reverse complement strand
AAATGATTCGTCCTGAAATGCCGACTTCTGTCCCGAAATACTACTCAGGATTGGGATGGGCCGTTCATCCCAAAGAGGCGGCAGAGATGAGTTTTGCCGTGACCGATGGAAGCTATGGAGCAAACGGGGCCAGCGGGGGCATCATTTGGATCGACCCCAGCGTCCAGCTCATTCGCATCTATCTTACGCATTACTTCGGCGGGGACTTCACGGATGCAAACCCAGTGATGAATGCAGCGTCTCCTGGCTAGAACTGGAGAGGCGGGAAACTGGGTCAGTTAGCCAGTTTGTAGTCGCAGGCGCTGCGGCAAGCTTCGCAGTACATGAGGCCGTCGGTGCACAGGTGGACGTCCATTTGCGACTGGCACAACACGCAGTATTTTTCGCACCAGCAATGTGCTTCGGGCCGCTCGCACTGCGCACAGACGATAAGGCGTACGCCCGGTTTCGAGGACATGACTGGAGTTTAGTCCGGCAAGAGCAGTGAAGAAACGTAACCGAAGTCACAGGAGCAGGTCTCAGGTCTTAGGTGTCAGGTCTAAGGAAGAGCATCCGTGCTTTCGTGTTTTTCCGTACGATTTGGCTTTTCCTGAGGTCTGCGGCCCGAGAGCCGACCCCTGACCAATTTGCCGCCCTTCGCGTCTGGTGTTAACGTAATCAGTTCCAGATTCCGGCAGCCAGCCACTATCGGAACGATTCTGACCGAGGTTCTTCGTGTCGGTTGCTGAAGCCACTCCGCCCGTCGTCCCAGGCAACGTCCGCAAGACTGCGTTGAACGCCGTCCATCGCCAGATGGGTGCCAAGATGGTCGAGTTCAACGGCTGGGACATGCCCGTCGAATACCCAGCCTCGATCGGTTGCGGCATTGTCAATGAGCACATGGCCGTCCGCACCGGCGTCGGCATCTTTGACGTCAGCCACATGGGCGACATCCGCTTGGCCGGCCGTGAAGCGCTGGCCGCCGTGCAGCACGTCTCCATGAATGACGCCTCGCGCCTGGCCATCGGGCAGGCGCAGTATTCCGCGTTGCTCTATCCGCCAGGCACTTTCGTCGACGATGTCATTGTCCACCGCCTTGGCGAGGACGAGTACCTGCTGGTAATCAACGCCGGCACACGCGAGAAAGATTTCAATTGGGTGTACGAAAACACCCGCCAATTTGACTGCAAAGTCGAACATCTCTCCGACGACTTCACGCAGATTGCGATTCAGGGTCCGAAGGGCGTAGACGTGCTCCAAAAGTTGACCGATGCCAACCTGAGCGTGGTCAAGTTCTACTGGGTGACGCGCGGCACTGTATGCGGCCTGAAAAATATCCTGATGGGTCGGACGGGTTACACCGCCGAAGACGGCTTCGAGATATACATCCCACCGGACGAGAAGACCAGCGCCCGCGTGTGGTACGAAATTCTGGCAGCGGGAAAAGAGTTTGGCATTGTGCCCTGTGGCTTGGGTGCGCGGAACACGCTGCGCCTCGAAGGCAAGCTTCCTCTCTACGGCCACGAAATCACCGATACGATCAATGTGTGGGAAGCCGGCCTCGATCGTTTCTGCAAGATGGAGAAGCCGGAGTTTATCGGCCGCGAGGCACTGGAGAAGGCGAAAGCGGCGGGCGTGAAGAAAACCCTTGTTGGTCTCGAGATGATAGACCGGGGCATAGCCCGCGATGGCTACAAGATTCTGGACGAGGCCGGCCGCGAGATGGGCTACGTCACCAGTGGTTCTCCCGCGCCATTCCTGAAAAAAAATATAGCGTTAGCCTATGTTCCGCCCGAGAAATCTGCGATTGGAACCGAGGTGAAAGTAGAAATCCGAGGACAGGGAGCAAAAGCACAAGTAGTACCGACGCCGTTCTATAAGCGTCCGAAGAAAACAGCGAAAAGCGAATAGCGAGCAGCGAAAAGCAAGGAGCAAGAACGACATGCCATACCCAACCGACCGCAAATATACAAAAGAACACGAGTGGATCACTACCGACGGCACGATCGGCATTACCGACCACGCCCAGGAATCGCTCGGGGACATCGTGTTCGTAGAAGTGCCGAAGGTGGGGACAGAAATTACCGCAGGGAAGCCCTTCGGCACAGTGGAGTCAGTAAAGGCCGTCTCCGATTTATTCGCTCCGGTGTCGGGAACCATTACCGCAGTGAATGAAGCGCTGGCCACGGCTCCGGAGCAAGTGAACAAAGACGCCCACGGTGCCTGGATGGTGAAGATCAAAGTGAAGGACGCGGCTGAGATGAACGCGTTGCTCTCCGCGCCAGATTACGACAAGTTTGTGAGTGAAGAGGCCGGACATTAAAAGCATTGCAGAAGTTAGAGGTCAGATTGCAGAAGCGAACCCCTTTGCTCCCACCGATGTGGCTGCAAGCGGAGGGTTTTACTTCTGCAATCTGACTTCTGACCTCTGCAATTGTTGCCCCTGATGCTCACATCTAATCAAAGGTTCCTATGAGATATCTACCTAAATCTCCCGCGGATCGCGCCGCCATGCTGCAAGCGATCGGCATCCGTTCCGTAGATGAGCTTTTCTCACCCATTCCCGCCCAGTACCGCCTGACGCGCGATCTCGCCATCCCGCGGCAAATGGCCGAGTCGGAAATCGTCGACTGGTTCAAGCAACGCGCCAAAGAAAACGGCGAAGGCTACGCCAGTTTTCTTGGAGCCGGTGCTTACTTCCATTACCGCCCGGTGGTCATTGACGCGCTCGTGCAGCGCGGCGAGTTCCTCACTTCCTACACGCCGTACCAGGCGGAGTCCGCGCAGGGCACGCTGCAGGCCATCTTCGAGTTCCAGACGATGGTCTCGGAACTCACCGGCATGGACCTGGCGAATGCCTCGATGTACGACGGTTCCACCGGCGCGGCCGAGGCCGTGATGATGGCGGTCCGAATTACCGGAAGACATACGGCGGTAATCGCGCGCAACCTGCATCCCGAGTATCGCGAAGTGCTCAATACCTACGCGACCCATCAGGCGATTCCGCTGCAGACGGTCTCGTTCACCGACGCGGGACAAATCAATCTGAGGGAACTGGAGAAGGCGGTAAACGATGACACGGCGTGCGTTCTGATTCAGTCGCCGAATTTCTTCGGGACGCTGGAAGACGTCGAAGCCATTGCCGAGATCGCGCACAAACACGGAGCGCTGCTGATTGTCTCGATAGCCGAAGCCGTATCCCTCGGCATTATCGAGCCGCCGCGCACCGCCGACATCGTGGCCATGGAGGCGCAATCCTTCGGAGTGCCGCTGGGATTCGGTGGTCCCTACTGCGGTGTGCTCGCCACCAAAGAGAAATTCGTGCGTCAGATGCCGGGACGCCTCGCCGGTCAGGCCTTCGACAAAAACGGCAAGCGCGGTTTCGTGCTGACCCTGGCCACGCGCGAGCAGCACATCCGGCGTGAGAAGGCGACCTCGAACATCTGCACCAACCAGGCCCTGGTCGCGCTCATGGTGAACATCTTCATGACCGTCTACGGCAAGATCGGCTTGCGCGAACTGGCGAAGCAGAACCTGGCAAAAACTGCGTATGCCGTCGACCAGTTCAACAAACATGCCAAGGTATTGTTCGCGGGAGCGCCGCGATTCAACGAATTCGTGGTCCAGACCAGCGAAGATCCTTACGCCATCAACTCGCGGCTGCTGGGGCACAAAATGGTCGGCGGCTTGCCCATGAAGAAGTTCTATCCCGAGTTAGGGAACGCCGCGCTGTGGTGCTGCACGGAATTGACGACGCGTTCCATGATCGATACCGCAGTCGGGTTGGTTGCCGAGAGTGAGCGCTCGGTTCGCAGTATGAAGGAAGTCGAGGAGGTGGCGCTATGAATCACATCACACGCAAAGCTACGCGTCACATCAGCCAGAACGAAGGCTTGATCTTCGAGAAGTCGTCTCCCGGCAAAGCCGCCTGGAAGTTGCCGCCGCTCGACGTTCCGGAAGTGGATACAGCGAAGCTGCTCGGCAAGCAGGAGCGTAAGGATCTCGGCAATATGCCCGAGGTCAGTGAAATCGAAATCATCCGTCACTTCACGCGCCTCTCGACTTGGAACTACGCCATTGATCTCGGGATGTATCCGCTAGGCTCGTGCACCATGAAGTACAACCCGCGGGTCAACGAGTTTGTGGCGCGCGTCGAAGGTCTGGCCAACGGCCATCCCTATCAAGCCGAGAAGATTTCGCAGGGCGCGTTGCGCATCATGAAAACGCTGAGCGACTGCTTGCTCGAAATCACCGGCATGGACGCAATCACGCTGCAACCGGCCGCGGGCGCGCACGGTGAACTCACCGGATTGCTTCTGGTGCGCGCCTATCACCAATCCAAAGGGAATGCGCGCAAGAAGATTCTGATTCCAGACTCGGCGCATGGCACGAATCCGGCGACGGCGGCCACAGTTGGTTACGCGGTCGAAAATTTGAAATCGAACGATCGCGGCATGGTGGACGTCGCGGCGCTGGCGGCGCAAATGAATGAAGATGTCGCGGCGCTGATGGTGACCAATCCCAACACGCTCGGCGTCTTCGAGCAGGAGATCGACAAGATCGCCGAACTCATGCACGCCAAGGGCGGTCTGCTCTACATGGACGGCGCCAATATGAACGCGCTCGTCGGCAAAGCGCGGCCGGGAGATTTCGGCGTCGATCTCATGCACCTCAACCTGCACAAAACTTTTTCCACGCCCCATGGCGGAGGCGGTCCGGGCTCGGGCCCGGTAGCGGTGAAGAAAATGCTCGCGCCATTTCTGCCCACGCCCGTCGTTATCACCAAGCCAGATGGCACGCTGGGCTTCGAATACAACCGTCCGCAGTCGGTCGGCCGCGTGCGGGCGTTCTACGGAAATTTCGGCATGTTCATCCGCGCCCTCGCCTACATCTTCGCCAATGGCCCCGATGGCCTGCGCCAGACGACCGAAGACGCGGTGCTCAACGCCAACTATATCCGCAAGGGACTGGAAGGCGTTTACGACCTGCCCTACGCGACGCCATCAATGCATGAAGTCGTCTTCAGCGACAAGGTGCAATCGAAGAAGGGCGTCAAGACGATGGACCTCGCGAAACGCCTGATCGATTACGGATTCCATCCCTACACGACGGCGTTTCCGCTGATCGTTCATGGGGCGCTGATGATCGAGCCGACCGAAAGCGAGCCGAAAGAGGAACTGGATCTCTTCATCGAAGCCATGAAGTCGATCGCCGAAGAAGTGGAAGAAGATCCGCAGTTCGTGCTCGACGCCCCGCACAACACGCGCATCTCGCGTCTGGACGAAACCGCAGCCGCGCGCAAGCCGGTGCTGCGCTGGAAGCCGGAGAACGCGTAGCGACAGCCGCCCTCGTCCGTCCAAGGTTGCGTAGGGGGCAAGAAGGTTGCGTAGGGGCAGGTGCCCTCACCTGCCCAGCCGAGCGCAGCTCGGCCCCGCCGTTAGCGCCCGCGCAACTGAATGGTTGCCAAGAGGGCGTTCAGTTTGAATCCCGATGCCCCGTCTCAGAACTCGTCCGCCCGGCGATCCAGGTCCACAGCAGGAACGTCGGCACCCAATAGGGAAAAACGCCATACAGCAGGTCGGAAACGGAATGGGAATGTCCGTTGAAGAAGAAAAAAATGTGCAGGCAGAAAGCAGCTGCAAGAACGGTAATGATCCAACCAGGAATCGAGACGGGAAGAAAGACGAGGCCGAAGGGCTTAAACCAGCGCAAGGCAACCTCCTGGATCTTAGTGAAGATGAAGGCTACTATATCGCGACTCTTCACGTTTCATGAATTGCCATGGAGGGATCTGCAGCTAAGTTTTTGTCATCCCGAACGAAGTGAGGGATCTGCAGTTAAGGGCTTGTCATCCCGAACGAAGTGAGGGATCTGTAGTTTCGCCGCGAGATGCGATCCCTCACTTCGTTCGGGATGACAAAGTCTGGTGGATGCGGATCAAAGCCCGGGTTTCGGCTTCTGCGCGAGCGGTTAGAATCTTTTCTCCTGTAAACTAACTCGCAATGAGACTCCCCCGTTTCCTGTTCGTGGCGTTGCTTTTGCTTTGCTCGATCTCGGGAGCGTTCGCGTCCGCTTACAACGCCCACCCCAAGCTCATTATCGTAATCGTGATTGACCAGTTTCGCGGCGACTACCTCGAACGCTATCGCGACCAGTTCGGCGACGGGGGCTTCCGCGTGTTTCTCGATCGCGGCGCTTATTTCACCGATTGCAACTACGACTACGCCAACACCCGTACGGCTCCCGGACACGCCACCCTCTTCACCGGCAGCTATACCAGCGGACACGGCATCGTTGCCAACGAATGGTGGGATCCGCAGAAAAAGAAGCGGGTCACGTCGGTCGAAGACGACACCACAAAACTTGTCGGCGTCGACCACACTGGACCGGGCGCGTCGCCACACAACCTCATGAGCGATACGCTCGGGGACGAGTTGAAACTGGCCACAGGCGGCAAAGCCCGCGTATTCGCCATCTCACTGAAAGATCGTGCGGCCGTCTTGCCCGCGGGGTTTTCCGGAGACGCCGCCTACTGGATCGATCCCAAAAGCGGCGACTGGATTACCTCCACGTACTACCGTGAGGATCTTCCCGAGTGGGTGCGCAATTTCAACGGCAGCCATCGCGCGGAAAAATTCTGGAACCGCGAGTGGAAAGACAGCGATGGAAACTCGCTCGGCTCGACCGCGCCGCGAAACGGCAAAGACGGCGCGCCTGCCGGCTTCTACGAGGTCGTCGGCTCCACTCCCTTAGCCAATGATTACCAATTGGAATTTGCCAAGGAACTCGTTTTGTACGAGAGGCTGGGCGCAGGCTCGGCCACGGACCTGCTGGTGATCAGCCTTTCGGCCAACGATATTCTCGGCCACCAGGTTGGTCCCGACTCTCCGCAAATGCGCAGCATGGCGCTCGAACTTGACCGGCAACTGGCGGAGTTCTTCGGCTTCCTCGGGCATCAGGTGGGGATGGCCAACGTGTGGATGGCGCTCTCGGCCGATCACGGCGTTGCGCCCCTGCCTGAATTCGCGAAAACTCTTCGTCTGCCCGCAGCCAATCTCGACGCGAAAGCGTTGCGCGAACAGATCAATTCCCTGCTCTCGAAAAAATATGCGAAGAAAGCTGACTACGTGCTTGATCTCGATTACCCGCTCGCATGGCTCAGCGAAGACGCCTTCGCTGGAATCTTCGCTGGACACAAGGAATCCGAAGACGAAGCCGAAGCGGGCGAAGCCATGAAGCAAGCCGGATTGGCCGGATACTTCACCAAGGCGCAACTGGCCCGCGGAGAAACTCCGGCGACCGAAGTTGGCCGCCGCTACGCCCACAGCTACTCGCCTGAAGGCGGATGGTACGTGATCGGAATCCCCACTCCATTTCACGTCGGAATCACCAAGGGTACCGATCACGCGACGCCTTTCTCGTACGATACCCATGTGCCGCTCGCTTTCTATGGCCTCGCCTTTCAACCCGGAATCTACCGGACGCACGCCGAGCCGGTCGATCTCGCGGTAACGCTGGCGTCTTTGCTCGGAATCAACGCACCCGCGCAAGCCACCGGAAGAGTACTGACCGAGGCGCTGCAGCCGCCGCGTCATTCCGCCGCACTGCCCACCACCGCGTCTGTCGGGGGAACGCAATGACGCCTATCGGCAATCCGGACTTGACCGTCAGCTTCGCCGGCATCGAGCTGAAAAATCCGATCATCGCCGCTTCCGGCACATTCGGCTATGGCATCGAATTCGAAGACATTGTGCATCTCGACCGACTCGGCGGATTAGTCGTTAAAGGTCTCTCCAAAGAACCGATGACCGGAAATCCGCCGCCGCGCCTGTATGAGACCGCTGCGGGAATGTTGAATGCCATCGGGCTGCAGAATATCGGCGCGCCCGCATTCCTCACGGAAAAACTTCCGGCGTTGCGCGCGAAGAAGAATGTGGTCGTGTTCGCCAACGTCTTCGGCTACACTCGCGCGGATTACGAGCACACGATTGAAATCCTCAATCAAGGCGAGGGCATTGCGGCGTACGAAATCAACGTATCTTGCCCCAACACGGCGCACGGCGGCATTCAGTTCGGCAGCGATCCGCTCTTGCTCGACGAAGTGGTGCGGACGGCAAAGCGCGTGGCGTCGCGGCCGATTATCGTCAAGCTATCGCCCAACGTCACCTCGATCGCGCAGATGGCGTATGTTGCCCAGGAAGCGGGCGCCGACGCCATCTCCCTGGTGAATACGTTTCTAGCCATGGCGATTGACCCGGAAACGCGCCGCCCAAGAATTGCCAACGTAACCGCTGGCCTTTCCGGCCCCGCCATCAAGCCCATCGCGCTGCGCATGGTCTACGACGCAGCTCACGCCGTGAAAATTCCGGTGATCGGCATGGGCGGAATCAGCACCCCGACGGACGTAGTGGAATTCATGCTGGCAGGAGCCCGCGCAGTGCAAGTGGGAACCGCGAGTTACTTCGATCCGGTGGCGACCGAAAAGTTAGTGGAGGAACTGACCGCCTACTGCCGTGAACACCGCATCGAACGCCTCCGCGACCTCACGGGAGGCCTGCTGACGGACTAGCAAGGCTCACGTGGGGACAGCCGCCCCGGCTGTCCGGCGGGGCAAACCCCCGCCACGCCCTTGGCTGCAAAGGGAGGGATAAACGGAAAACCTGGCGAGCTGCGCTCGCCTGGACAGCCGGGGGCGGCTGTCCCTACGTGAGCTTCTATCGTCCGCTAGCGTGCCAGATTGATCCCGGCGACTGATAGTTCAACCCTTCGCCCCACACCACGTGCGTATCGCCGTGGTTGTCGATGGCAAGTCCGAAATAATCACCGAAAGGAAAACGAAAACCTTCCTTACCGATATAACGATATCCCGGCACGTAGCCCGAGATCCGGATCTCCTCGCCCCAGGTCGCGCCGCCGTTGCTCGAACTCCGATAGTAAGTGTTCCAATACAGGGAGTTGCGCTTATCCATCCACGCCACGCGGACGTCTCCGGTGTTCCCGGCCACGATCGCCGGGAAAGCATGTTCCGTCCCCGGCTCGGCGTAGGAAACGCTGACGCGCGGCAGCCAGTTTTCGCCGCCGTTGGTCGACGACGAGAAGTAAATGCGCTGCGGCCCCATGGGCGTGCTGCCCGCGCTCCAGAGCGCGTAGAGAGTTCCGTCGGCGTCCGAAGTCAGCGCGACCTGCGCGCCCAGGTACGCCTCGCCGCATTCCTCGTCCTTGCAGCCGGGCGCGGCCGCGGAAACGTCGAGCAGAGTCGCGCTCCAGGCCTTGCCCGCATCCGCCGACTTCGCAACATACAGATTTACTGAGCCCCGAGCTCCTCCCGCTTTTGAGTACGAAGCCCAAGCCAGGTACGCGTTGCCTGCGGGATCGATCGTGGCCGCGCCCAGCAGAGACCATCCCGGACGGTTTTGAGTATTCACGCGCGTCGGTGTAAAGCTGCGCCCTCCATCCTGCGAGGCCGCCACCCACACCTCTTCTTCATGATTGAAAGCCACGTAAACGCTCTGGCCGCGTACCGCCAGCGCCGGTTTATCCAGTTCCACGTTGCTGCGAACGGCAATCGTAAAGGCCCACGTCGCGCCGGAGTCCATCGACTTGGCGAGCATAACCGCGCGTTTCCCGTTCTGCAGCCACGCCGCATACACGGTGTGCCGGTCGGCCGGGTCCACGGCAATCTGGGAGTCAAACTGGCCGGAGCCCGATTCGAGCATCACATGCGGAGTCTGCCAGGTCTTGCCGTTGTCGCTGCTCACTACCAGCAACATGGTAGGCACGCGGCAGTCCTTGCAATCGGGTACTCGCCCGTAGTGCGGATAAAGAACGTAAATCCGGCCCGAACCATCGGCCGCCACGGCTGGTTCCCACTGGTCGCCGCTGGTCAGACCGACCCGCTTTTGCCCGGAAAATTGCGGCGGCGTCGCCCAAGCCAGGCTGGCCAGCGCAAACAGCAGGACCACGAGTCTCGAAACAACGAGTTTGGGATAAGCGGAGCGCATGTAAACCAAGGGGGGAGGGAAGAACTGGACCCTGACTTTGCACTTTATCGCGAAGCCGGTCGCCGGTCAACCACACAGATGCACTACACCACACGGATCCCCTAACCAGCGGTCAGCAAAATGGGCGTCCCGGAAGTGACCACCAAAGTATGCTCAAAATGGGCCGAAAGCGCGTGATCGCCGGTTCGCACTGTCCAGCCGTCTTTGTCCGTAAACCCCCGCCCCGAGCCGCTCGAGATGATCGGTTCCACAGTGATAACCAGGCCTTCGTTCATGATTTGGCGGGCCTGCGGGTCGGGGTAGTTTGGGACACGCGGCAACTCATGAATGGTGCGGCCAATGCCGTGTCCCCCTAATTCGCGGACCACGGCGAACCCGGACTTGCGCACCTCACGTTCCACCATCTTTCCGATTTCAAACACGCGGAATCCGGCCCGGGCAACCAACAAGGCCTGGTGGAAGGCCCGCTCCGCGCAAGCCATCAACTGCTCAGCCTGCAAACTCACGCGGCCCACTGGCACGGTGATAGCAGCGTCAGCCATGTAGCCGTCCTTTTCCACCGTCACGTCAAGCTTCACCAGGTCGCCTTCCTCAAGTTTGCGCTCGCCTGGGATTCCGTGGACCGCCTCATCGTTCAAGCTGATGCAACTCGCGCCCGGAAACTGGTACACCATGGACGGAGCGGAACGCGCTCCATTCTCTTGCATTACACGTGCGCCGATTTCATCCAGATATCGAGTCGTAACGCCCGGCCGCACTTCAGCCTTCATCGCATCCAGCACCATGCGGACGACGCGGCCCACCGCCTTTAGGGAAAGCAGGTCCTGCTCATCCTGAATGCTCAACTCTCGGCTCCCTTCATGACAGGATCATGAATACAACCTACCGCATAAATAGTGTTAGGGATAGTTGATGTTAACAACCGGTTGCGAGAGTTATCTGAGAGGATGGTGTCCGTCCGTGACCGATCGTAGTGGTCTTTAGTCGTTCGCGGCGCAGGCCAAAGGAGAGAAGCACTCACTGGCGACTTATGATTACCTCTATCACCTTGCAGGATTATTATGGCAGAAAGTACGCTTTGCCTCGGCACGGTCCGGAGGAGGAGATCGCCTATGCCGCACCGGAGTGCATTGGTTTTCGCTGTTATGCTGGCGCTGTCGCCGGCTGCAAATTTGCGAGCGCAGTCGCCAACATCTACCGCTCAACCCTCGCCAGGAGCCATAGCGAAGGCTGACCGCGACAGGGCCCTGGGCATTCTTGACGCCATCGCGAAGGGCATTCAGAACCTTTACTACGACCCGAAGATGAACGGGCTGGACTGGAATGCCGTAATTGCGAGCGCGCGCGCCAAGATTGTGGAGTCAAATTCGCTAAACGAGGCGCTCACGCAGATTGCCGTCGCCGTGAGTGCGCTGAATGACTCCCATACTGTATTTGAGCCGCCTGCACGACCCTATCGCCTGGACTTTGGGCTCGAATACCTGATGATCTGGAACCGGTGTTTCGTCAGGCGTGTGCGACCGGGATCCGACGCCGAAGCGAAAGGGCTCAAACCGGGCGGCGAAATCGTGACGATTAATGGAATAGTTCCTAGCCGGCAGAATTTTCGGAACATTGAATATCTGAATTACGTTTTGGATCCCCGGCCGGAAATGCAACTGGAGATGAGGTATCCCTCGGGAGAAAAGGAGAAGGTGAAGGTAACGGCGAAACTCACGCTGTCGCCAGACCTGGCTTACCGGCTGGGAGCGGGTGTGCGGTACGACGTCTACCGCCGCAACGAGAATGTAATACACCGGATGCGGATGCAAGTGGCGCAGCGCGGCGATGTGGCCATTCTTAAGTTCCCGTGGTTCTACTTCGATTCCGATAGCTTCTACTGGCTCAGTGGCAAAATCCGCAAAAACAAAGCCCTGATCATAGATTTGCGAGGCAACGGCGGCGGCGCGGTCGAAACGCTCAAGTACTTTGTCGGCATGTTTTTCGATCATGACGTGAAACTGTTTGACATGGTGCAACGCAAGAAGACATCCGCGGAAGTTGCCAAGAGCGAACATGCCATTTATTTCCCCGGGAAAGTGATCGTGCTTGTGGACAGCGAGTCGGCGTCAGGTGCGGAACTTTTCGCGCGAGTAATGCAACTGGAGAAACGCGGTACGGTGATCGGTGACCGCACCTCGGGAAGCGTAATGGCGGCAACCAGCTTTTATTTCGTGAGTTCCGGGGTGG
>Ga0209415_10015785_pt1 | contig 12210 bp, 10 predicted proteins | sample PeaSoiSIISIP2007_FD_187696 | JGI IMG/M metagenome (GOLD analysis project Ga0209415, IMG submission 187696) | Peat soil microbial communities from Weissenstadt, Germany - SII-SIP-2007 (SPAdes) (version 2) | ecosystem: Environmental > Terrestrial > Soil > Wetlands > Peat | place: Germany... | reverse complement strand
GAGCCGTAGCGGTTCTGCACTCGCCGGGCGCCCGCGGCCACGCCTCGTATCCGCCCTGAGGAACGTCCAAAGAAACTCACCAGGCGGTCCGCTTCGCCCAAGGGAAATGTCTTCAGGATGATGGCTTCCGTTTCCCGCGCAGGCATGAGCAGTCGGCGCGCCGACGCTGCACCGGACACCTTGTTGCACTCCGCCCGAAGCGCGCGCACACGCAGAAGTAATGTAATTACCACACGCGCACTCCTCGCGCAATGCGCGCGTGAAAGATTTCGCGATAAATTTGGCCGAGAAGCGCCGGGAAATGGAAAACGGCACCCTGCGCAGCCAACCAACTATTTCGCATTCGCCGACGTAAGGATAGTAGATTGAGGAGATTGCGAGCTTGAAATTATTCTGTTAACTAGAGGATTTTCCGCCGCAACATTATCGGACGCTAATAGCCCCTCTCTGCCCTTTTCATTTTCATCGCGTTTCGCTACTCTGCTGCGGACCTGCCCCAATGTTCATCCCTCTCAAGGACCTGAACCCTCCGCGCTCCTATCCCTTCGTCAACATCACCTTGATTCTTGCCAACATCGTAGTGTTTCTTTACGAGCTAGGTCTCGAGGCCAGCATGCCGCATCGCGCCTTTGAGGCCCTGGTGCTCTCCTATTCCGAGGTCCCCGCACGAGTTCCGGCCTTCCTCGCCGGGCATACCGGTTTTGAAGTTGCCTTCTTGCCCCTGGTTACGAGCATGTTCCTCCATGCCGGCTGGCTTCACATCGCCGGCAACATGCTCTTCCTCTGGATCTTCGGCGACAACGTCGAGGACTTCTTCGGGCACTTCACCTATCTTTTCTTTTACCTGGTTTGCGGGATCGGGGCGGGGCTCCTGCACGTTCTATTTAATTTTCACTCCAGCATTCCCGCCGTGGGCGCCAGCGGGGCAATCTCTGGCGTCATGGGCGCTTACATACTTCTCTTCCCGCGAGCGCGGGTTCTTACCCTGGTCTTTATCTTCCCGATCCCCGTCCCGGCAGTCATCTTCCTGGGCTTGTGGTTCGTCCTGCAGTTTCTTTCGGGGCTCGATACACTCGGCGGCGGCACTTCCGGAGGAGTTGCCGTCTGGGCGCACATCGGAGGCTTCTTGTTGGGAATGTTTCTGACATCGATGGTCGAGCGCCGTTAGATAAGACACCACAAATCATAGTTCAAGTATTAGTTTAGTTTTGGGATGGCGCTTCGCAGGACACCAAAAATCGCGAGGACTGACGGGGCATCTGCAGCCCCAGAATTCTCCAAAAATCTAGTGTTGCTTGGCGAGTGCTTCAACAGATTTTGCGGCCAGCCAATGCCCCACCTCTGCCGTGCGCTTGTCGCCACCGAGATCGGGCGTCACAAAGTTTTCCTTCAAAGCCGCACGAACGGCGGTGCGCAAGGCCCCAGCCTCCGGCTTCCGCCCAAGGAATTCCAGCATCATCGCGGAAGTAAGGACCGCGCCCAAGGGGTTGGCAATGCCCTTTCCCGCGATGTTGGGCGCGGAACCATGCACCGGCTCGAAGAGGGACGTACGGCCAGGGTGAATGTTTCCTGATGGCGCTAGGCCCAGGCCCCCGGCGAGTTGCGCCCCCAGATCGCTGATGATGTCCCCAAACAGATTGCAGGTAACAATCACGTCGAACTGGCTCGGATCGCGGACCATCTCCATCGCCAGCGTGTCGATATACAGGTGCCGGGAGTCGATGTCCGGGTACTCCTGGCGGATCTCCTTAAACACTCGCTGCCAGAGGTCATGCGCAAAGGTCATGGCGTTCGATTTGTCGCTCATGCATACGCGCTTCAGACCGTTCTGACGGGCGTATTCGAACGCGTAGCGGATGATGCGCTCCACCCCTTTGCGCGAGTTCACGTCTTCCTGGACGGCAATCTCGTCCGCCGTGCCCTTCTTGAAGAACCCGCCGACTCCCACATACAGCCCCTCGGTGTTCTCGCGAAACACCATCAACCGAATGTCCTTCTCGGTCCGGTCACGCAAAGGCGTGAGCCGGTCATGCAGCAATTCGACAGGCCGGGCGTTCACGTAGAGGTCCAGCTTGAACCGCAGCCCCAGCAGAATGTCCGCGGCATGCTGATTCGAAGGCACCCGGGGGTCGCCCAGCGCCCCGAAGAGAATCGCGTCAAATTCATCGCGCAGCATCTCCACGGCGCCAGATGGCAGAGATACGCCCTCGCGCAGATACTTGTCCGCGCTCCAATCAAACTCGACAAATTCAAGCGGCCGCCCGCCAGGCGCGGTCACCGCCTGCAGCACCCTTACCGCCTGCGGTGTGACTTCTGCCCCAATGCCATCGCCCGGTATCACGGCGATTCGGGCTGCGGCCCCGCCACTACGCATAGGAATGCCGGCCAAAATCTTGCCTCCTCGAACCTTAGTCCTCACGCTATCTGACCGATGGCGCGGGACGGCAACGACCGGGCGCTATTCTTCCATCAAAGCGCCTTCCGCGCCACCAAGTTCGAGCCCACCCCCACCCGCGTTTCCCGAGAGTTCCCTGGGGAATTCGATTTAATGATGCGGAACAGCTAAGATGCCGTACCTTCATGGGAAAGCCCCACAACTTAAAAAGCGGATTCCTGCTCCTCGGCGCATTGGTCATCGCTGCAGCTGCCTTGTTCATTTTTGGATGGTTGGCTGAGGAGATGCTGGAAGGCGATACGCAGAGATTCGATTTGTTCGTGCGGATGGGCATCCATCAGCACGCTACTCCCCGCCTCACCCGATTGATGTTTGGATTCTCGTTTATGGGATCCGTCGCGACGATAAGCGTCTTGTGCTTGGGCATCCTTAGCGTGTTTCTTTATTTCCGCCTCGTGCGCCTGGCGGCCTTGCTTGCGATCACCATGTTGGGCATGGCTTCCCTCGATCTCTTATTGAAGTCAGCATTCCATCGCCCGCGGCCGGTGCCCTTTTTCGGCCCCGCGCCCAGCTCCTATAGTTTCCCCAGCGGACACGCCTTCGGAGCGCTGTGTTTCTATGGAGTGCTTGCTGCGATTTTCGCGACGCGGGCCCATAAAAAGGCCGCCAAATGGTGCATCTGGACAGTCGCGGTAATCTTGATCGGAATGATCGGACTCTCGCGCATTTATCTCGGAGTACATTACCCCAGCGACATCATCGCCGGATATTGTGCTGGCGCGGTGTGGGTCGGAGCGATCGGTTTTCTAGATAAGATTTATATGGACCGCCGCAAAGTAGAGACGGCGAGTGGCAAGAACACTTGAGTCCGTATTCTTACTTCAACTTAGCGAATTCGGCACGCGCGGTTTTCAGGATGGGGATGTTGGCGTCCGCGTCTTTCCAAAGCGCGAAGAATTCCTGGTACGAATTGCGCGCCGCGCCACGCGAACCGGAAAGCGCTTGTGCCCGCCCCTGCCCCAAATGGGCCAGTGCCCCGGACCAGCAGTTTCCCACCACTCCCCTACTATCCATTAATTTTTGAAATTCAGCGAGGGCCTGCGGTCCGCGCTGCGCGCCCAGGTACGCCTCCGCGCGCAGGTAAACCGGAATCATGCACGAATAGCTCAAATTCCCGATAAGCTGCCCGCGCTCATAGGGCTTTGCGGCATCGAGCAACTCCAGGGCTTGTGTGGGCTTCTGGTTGATCATCGCGACCTGTGCTTGCACCGTGGGCAACCACGCTGATTGCACGATGGTATTCGAGACATTGGCGGCGGCAAGGTCATCCAGCAGGGTTTGTGCATGCCGTACATCGCCGATGCGAGCCAGGACAAGGATGGCGAGAACCTGCGCGTCCCGGCTGTTCGGAGCGATCTCCAGCACTTTATCTGCGCCCTTGCGGGCTTCTTCGATGTTTCCGTAAACCGCCTCCCGCAGCGCTGCCATCCCCTGCCAGATGGCCGCAGGTTCGTTCAGCTGCGAATTTTGCGCGACCTCTACCGCCCGTCGGGACAACTCGCGCGCTTTCTGTACGTGGCCCGTGTACGCTTCCGTGTCCGCCTGCAGAGCCAGCATGTCATCTTCACCGCCTGGTTTGCCCACCGACCAAGCCATCTCCCGCTCCATGCCGGCAGGCTCTCCGCGCAAAAACGCCAACGCATAAAGATCCGCATGCATCGAGGGATCATCAAGCTTGCGCGCAAAAGCCCGTTCTATGACGTTTTGTGCTTCTTCCAACCGCTGCAGAGCGATGTAGGCGGTCGCCAGGTTCTCATACCAAGCCGCGCTGCCGGGGTCCAGCCGCAGCGCTTGTTGAGCAAAAGTGGCCGCTTGATCGTAGTCTCCGATCAAAAAATACTCCGAAGCCAGATTGCCCTTGGCAATGTCGTCGCGAGGATAGAGTTGTACCCACTCCTTGTAACTCGCGATGGCTTTCTGAACGTCGCCGGTAGCCAGGTCGTAGTACAGCGTGGTGATGTGCAAGCGGTCGCGCAGGGTCTGGCGATCCGCCAATTCGAACGCCTGCCGGATCTGATCGGCCGCCAAAGCGTTCTGATTCAGGTTGTAGTAAGCGACCGCCAGATTGGAGTGCGCCAAGGCAAATTTGGGGTCCAATTCGGCGGCTCTCTTCAGAGCGGGCACCGCCTCCATCGCGCCTTTCTCTCGCACCAACCGGCGACCTTCGGTGAACGCTGCCAGGGCCTCCAGGGACCCCGTGGCGGCCCGCTCAAGGGGCAAATCGAATTTTTGCAGCGCGGCCGGCTCTTCGCCGAACTTTCCGCGAAGCTCGCTGGCGGCCACTCCTAGGGCGTGCAGCGCCTCCCGTTTGTTGGCAGCGCCGCTCTTGGCGCTGGCGAAGGCGTCGTCCGTCGAACAGCGCGAAGCATCCAGCCTCAACGAATACCCGCTGCCATCTTTTTCGATGCTTCCGTTCAGGTACACCGTCGCGCCCAGGAGCGGGCAAAGCTTGGGGGCAACTTCCTTGCTGATACGAGTGCCAACGGGCCGGCCCAGTGACTTTAGCGCTTCCTCAACTTTTTCCACCGAGACCAAGTTCAATGAAGGCGACTGCGCTAGGCTAACGGCCAGTGCCTCCCGGAGAGTTCCATCAAAGACGGGATCGCCGGCACTGTTCGTAAAATCCCCGATCAAAACGGTGTCGGTGTCGGAAAGTTTGGAACCGCGTTGGGAATACCAGTAGAATCCGCCGGTCGCAAGGACGAGCAGCAATCCGACGATGGCGACCTTGGCCCTCATGAAGGGGAGACCTCGCTTGTCAAAAGTAAGCCACCGCAGTTTGCGGCCACTCTGCCACTCTGCTCCTTCGCAGGAATGGCGCCAGAATGTCTTCTACGGATCAGCGCTGACTTTGAACAATAGTAGGCACTGCAAGGAAACCCCGTCAACGACAGTAGCGAACGCAGTTTACGGCGCGGCAATAGCTTTCACGACAGTGGCCCGGCCGGACTCGATCCAATAGACCCCGCTGAGCGCCAGCGCTCCCCCAAGGACCTGTCCCCAGGAACCCTTTTCCCCCAGCCACAGGATTCCGAGAACCGTTGCCACCACCGGCAGCAAATAAGTGAAGGCACTTAATTGCGAAGCTTCCAGATAGCGCAGCAACCAGAAGTAGAACAGGTACGCTACGGCCGAGCTGAAGATCACCATGTAGAACAAGGCGGCCCAGCCCGTCCACGCGACGGCCCGCCAGTGCTCCACGGAGCCTAGGGCGAAAGCTCTGTAGATTGCCACAGGCAGGACCATCAGCGCTCCCGCATAGTGGCTGAAAGCTGTCATCGTCAACGGGTCGTAGCGCCCGCCGAGGCGCTTGCCGAGCACCATGTACATGGCGAAACCGATGGATCCCGTCATAGTGATACCGTCACCCAGCAGGGATGGCGAGTGCGTGGAGATCCCGTTTTCCGAAGCCATCGCCGCAATTCCCGCGAACGCAATGACCATGCCGATGGCTTTTCGCCAGGTTGCCGCCTCCAGCTTGAAGAGCACCGCGAAAATCAGCGTATAGATCGGCCCCATCCCCACGATTACGGATGCATGGCTCACGGACGTATATCGCAGTCCGACGGTGAAACAGATTTGATTGATGGTCACCCCGAAGAATCCCATGTACAAAAAGGTCCACAGGTTGTGCAGCGTCAACTTGTGCCGCCGGGCTTCGGCGGCTTCGGCAAAGGCGGGCAGTCGCGAGCAGAACAGGTAACAAGGCACCATCCCCGCTCCGGCGAGCACCACGCGGAACGATGCCAGCGTTGCCGCCGGCAAGGACCTCAGTCCGATTTTCGCGGCGATGAAATTGACCGCCCAAATGAGGATGACCAAGGCGATGGACGTGCCCAGCGCGATGCGGCTCGGCGCAATTCCTCTGGAGGTCCCGATTTTCACCGCTTAGGCCAGACGTTCTTTTCGCACGGTAAGTTTGTCAATGCGATCGACGCGCGGCGCGAACCCGATGCCCGGGCTAGTAGGCACGCGTATGGTGCCTTGCGCTGACACCGTCACTTCCGGAAGGATAAGGTCTTCTTCCCAGTAGCGCTTACTCGCGGCTACATCGCCTGCCAGACTGAAGTTGGGCAGTGTCGACAATGCGATGTTGTGCGCCCGCCCGATGCCGGATTCCAGCATCCCGCCGCACCACACGGGAATACCGTGTTGCTGGCACAAATCGTGGATCCGCCGCGCCACCGTATGCCCGCCCACTCGGCCAAGCTTGATGTTGATGATCTTGCAGGCGCCCAGTTCGATCGCCGCGCGCGCATGCTCTTCCGAGTGAATGCACTCGTCCAGGCAGATCGGCGTCTCCAGCTTTTTCTGCAGCTCGATATGGCTGTAGAGGTCGTTCCACCCGAGCGGCTGCTCGATCATCATCAAGTAGAAGCCCTCAAGTTGTTTCAGAAACGGCAGGTCATCCAGTGTGTAAGCGGAGTTGGCATCCACCATCAGCTTGATGCGCGGAAAATCCTGGCGCAAACGGCGTACCGGCGCAAGATCATAACCCGGCTTGATTTTGATCTTGATGCGCTGATATCCAGCCGCGAGTTCTTTCTGCACCACGGCAGCGAGTTCGTCCAGGGATTCCTTAATGCCGATCGAAACGCCGCAAGCGATCTCCTCTCGTACACCTCCAATGAGTTTCGCAAGCGGCACGCCCTTTTGTTTGGCTTCGGCGTCCCATACGGCTGCCTCCAGCGCCGCCTTGGCCATGTTGTGGCCGCGGACCCGCCCCAGTAGATCCCACACTCCGCTCGCAGAGGCAAAATCCTTCCCCTTAATCATCGGCCATAGGAAATCACGCAGCACCATCCATGCAGTATCGGCCGTTTCCGGGCTGTAATAAGGAGCTTCGCCAGCCACGCATTCGGCCCACCCCATGACGCCGTCCACATCCGCTTGCACCAGTACGATCCGGCGCGCAATCGTGCGGTCCATGCTGGTTTCGAACGGAGCCACCAGCTTCATGCGAACTTCCTGCAACGTGATTTCGCGTATGCGCATATTTTTCAGTCGCTGTGCCTTTCCTAGAAGTCACTCCAGGGAGTGAGGAGATAGGCCCTGTTTCCGGGCGCCGTTCGTAAAGCCACTGCCGCATAGCCCTTGGCAAACCACTTTGTAAACTCATGGCGCAGTCGCGCCTGCACCTCGCCAACCTTCGTGGAATCCTCACGCTGCCACGTTTCGAGCTCCGCGGGCAGTTCGATGATTGCCGGCGCCTGCACCGGATCTTTGACGAGATTTTCGATGGCTCCCACCACGCGTGCCGAATCGAGGTGCCATTCAACCAGCAACCGGTCCGTCGCCAAGCCGCGGTGCAGCGGACTGGTGGTAACGCCATACAAATTGGGTTGATATTCCCGGCAGATGGCCCCGAGCCGGTTCAAATTGAAGTGCGCGTTGCGCAGCTCCAGCGCATCAAACGTCCACTGAATGAGCCGGATTCCTCGTCCCAAAGCTTCATCGCGTTGAAAAAGTTTCAACAAGCGGCCCACACCGCGGTCGCGGTATGCGCTGAGCACCCCAGTCATATGCGAATGCAAGTAGGGCACGCGCTCGCGCAGCCCCATCAAAGCAAGCGTGTAGCCCACCATGAAGTCGCCATCAAACGCGCCCAGTACTTGTCCGCCCGTATGGGTGGCGACCACAAAGATCGTTGCCGGCTCCACTTCCAGGTCGGTTTCCTTCCAGATCTCGCGCTGCAACTCCACGCAGCGTTGAAATTCATCGAGTTTCTCGCACTTCCGGATGACAATTCCCTGGCTCATAGTTTCGCTTGCGCTCCGCTCATCGCTGGCAACCGCGGCTTCCCTTCCGCTCGTTTGGTGGCCTCCCACAGCGCTTCCATCTCCTCGCGCGGCAGATCCTTGAACTCTCCTCCATTTTCCCGGGCCAACTTCTCCATTTCATGGAATCGACGCGAAAATTTTGCGTTGGCTTTCTTTAGCGCGATCTCCGGGTCGATCTTCAAAAATCGCGAGAGGTTTACCGCTGCGAATAGCAAGTCTCCCAGTTCCTCTTCGATCTTTACCTGGTCCTGCTCCTTTGTCGCCTTTTTCAGTTCTTCCGCTTCTTCCGCTAGCTTCTGGAAAACGCCGCCAGCCTCTTCCCAGTCAAACCCGATGCGCGACGCTTTTCGCGTCAGTTGAAAACCTTCCAGGGTGGCCGGCAAGGCACGGGAAACGCCGTCAAGCAAAGAAGCTTCTTGCGGTCCGGCCGCGGCTGATTTCGAATCGCCCTTGCTGGCACCCGCGCGCCGCTCTTCCGCCTTGATGTGCTCCCAGTTTCTCAGCACCTCGTTGGAATCTTTCGCGTGCGTCTCTCCGAAAACATGGGGATGCCGCCGGATCATCTTGTCATGGATTTCGCGGATCACCTCCGCCACGGTGAAGCGGCCTTCTTCAGTTGCGATTTGCGAATGAAAGACAATCTGCAAAAGCAAATCGCCCATCTCCTCCGCAAACTTGGCGTCGTCTCCGCTCTCTAGCGCCTCCAGAACTTCATAGGCTTCCTCGATCAGGTACGTTCGCAGCGATTGATGCGTCTGCTCGCGGTCCCACGGACAGCCGTTCGGCGCGCGCAATCGGGCTTGCACGGCGACGAGTTTTTCAAACCACTCGCCGGGCGTTAATCGTTTATGTTCCGCCGCGTTGCTTTTGCGGCGCGTTTTCTTTCCTGGCTTGGTCCGTTTTTTGCGTGTGGGCATCGCTAAGTCAATAATTTCCGTTCTGCATCGAGCATCCCACTTTACGGTGCAGCCGAACCTTTGACAAGCAGCGCAGATTCCAGGAGCGTGCCCCGCAGCGACTCGCCCGGCCAACCCGTGATAAACTGCAGACGATACAACTTGAAGAGGAAAGCACTGTGTCCGACCACAAACAGGAAGAAGCCTTTCGCGTAATCGACCGCCGCCCCTTCACTGCCGAAGGCGACTTGCGCAAGGAAGTTGTCGAGGAAGAAGAGCGGGAAGCCAAGCGCGAAGCGGCGAAACACCCAGCTCCGCCGTCTGAGGCAGCCAAAGCCGTCGCCCCGCCGCCACCGGCGGAGACTCCCAAGCGCATCCCCGCTTTCGAAAATCTTGTTCGCATGCTGGGCAGCAACGCCGCCATGGTGCTAGGCGGGTATGCCGATCCGCGCACTGGCCAGCCAATGATTGATCCGGAAGCCGCGCGCGAACTGATCGATATGCTCGACGCTTTGCACGAGAAGACCAAAGGCAATCTCGCGCCCGAAGAAGACAATTTGCTCTTGGATCTGCTCGGCAAGCTGAAGATGACCTATCTGGAAATCAATCAGGCGGTGGCAGCCGAAGCGGCCAAAGCCCAGGCCAAGGGCCGCCCGTAGCCGGAGCCCGTCAGCCTGATCCGGTTACGCGTCGCCATTGATACCGACTCTTTCACCATGCCTCACGAACCGTTAAAAGTCACAGTGCTCGGCTCTGGCACTTCCATGGGTGTTCCCACGCTCGGATGCCCCTGCCACGTCTGCAAGTCGGAGGATCCCCACGACAAAAGGCTGCGCCCTTCCCTGCTGCTCTCTCGCCGTGGCCAGAACGTCGTGATTGATACCACTCCGGACTTCCGCCAGCAGGCCCTGCGCGTCGGACTCGACCGCCTCGACGCCATTTTGCTCACCCATGGCCACGCCGACCACATTCTCGGCTTCGACGACATCCGCCCCTTCAATATCCGTCAGCGTTCCGCGCTACCTGTCTACAGCAACGAAGAAACATTCCGCACCATCCGCCGCGTCTTCGCCTACGTCTTTGACGACAAGCCCACCCTCAGCACCGTCCCGAGCGTCAAGCTCCACGACATCCCGCGCCCCATCGAACTTCTAGGCACCCCTTTTATTCCCGTGCCACTGCTCCATGGCGAAATGGAAGTCCTCGGTTTCCGCTTTGGCCGCGCGGCCTATCTTACGGACTTCAGCAAGATTCCAGACTCTTCCATGCCGCTGCTCGAAGGGCTCGACGAATTGGTTTTGGATGCGTTGCGGGACATCCCGCACCCCATGCATCAAACTGTGGAACAAGCGCTTGCCATCATTCAACAACTCAAGCCCCGCCGCGCGTGGTTCACGCACATCGCTCACGACCTGCCCCACGCCGCGACAAATGAGCGCCTCGCTAAAATGGGCTTCCCCCATGTCCAACTCGCTTACGATGGCCTGGAGTTTGAAGTGCAAGTCGACGCGGATGATGACGCTTCGCGCGAACATGAAAAATCATTCGAATCGCGAAGCGCTGTGGCGGAACCAAGGTCCACCAGGTTATCGGCCTTTTCCTCTTCGCAAGCTTGGGCTTCTCGCTACGCTACTTTTGGCCACATCGGCGTCCTCGCCATTGGCAACTTCGATGGTATCCATCTGGGCCACCAGGCAATTCTTCGCGCCACGGTCGATCGCGCCCACGCACTCGATGCGGTTTCCACCGCTCTTACTTTTGACCCCTCGCCGCGCAAAGTACTTCGCCCGGAAACCGCTCCGCTGCGGCTCTCGACCATGGCGCAGCGCATGAAATGGTTCAACCTTCTCGGGCTCGAAGCCGCCGTGGTTCTTCCCTTTACACTCGAGCTCGCGCGCCTCTCTCCCGCAGAATTTGTCGAGCAAATTCTTCTCCGCGATCTGCACGTAAGAGCTGTTCTGGTCGGCGAGAATTTTCGGTTTGGGCACCAGCAGGCCGGCGATGTAAAGTTTCTGTCACAGCTTGGCGCAAAACACGGGTTCGATGTCGTAATCGTTCCGCCGATCGTCTATCGAGGCGAAATCGTCTCCAGCACTATCATCCGCCGCGAAGTCGCCGCCGGCGACGTCTCCCACGCCGCCCGCCTTCTGGGCCGGCCTTTCGTTCTCACCGGAGAAGTCATCAAGGGAACGGGAACGGGGCGCCGCTTCACCTTTCCCACCCTGAATCTCGCCGCGGAGCAGGAACTTCTCCCCGCCCGGGGCGTCTACGTCACGCGCACCTGCCCCGACAGAGAAACGCGCAGCCACCGCTCGGTTACCAATATCGGCGTTCGCCCGACGTTCAACGGCTCCTCGCTCAGTGTCGAAACACACTTGCTCGACGCTCAGCTAACAGCCGCGCCAAAGCGAATAGAAGTTCGATTCTGGAAGCGTCTTCGCGAAGAGAAAAAATTCACCGGCCCCGAAGAACTGCGCGCGCAGATCGCCACTGATATCGCCCGCGCCAACAGATTCTTCTCACGCTTGCGCCATTCCCGCTCTATCCGCCAGCCCGCCTGATTATTGATCTTTTGTTTTTTGCAGACACTCTTCGCAGTAGCCGCCGACTTCCGTGCGCGACACCGTTACCTTCATGTGGAAGTCGTGCGCAATTTGTTCCTTCAATTGCTCGTACAAGCGGCTCTCGAATTCACGGACTTTTCCGCATCGCAAACACGCCACATGGATGTGATCCCGCGGCCCGTGCGTCTCGTAGTAGTGCCGGTCGCCCCGCAAGTGCAGCAAATCCAGCTCGTCAATCAACCCATGCTTCTTCAGCAAATCAATCGTGCGGTACACCGTAACCAAATGCACTTCCGCATTGATCTTCTGCGCTCGCTCCAAAATCTGATCCACGTCCAGGTGCTGCTCCGCGTTGTCCATCACCTGCAGGATCACCCGCCTCTGCCGCGTCAGCCGCAGTCCCTTCTTCCGCAGCGACTGCTGCAATGGCCCCGTCGTCTCGGCTGTATTCAGCCGTTCCCCGGACGACACGCGATGGCTTGGTGCAACCGCCATGTGGCCTTTCTCAATAACCG
>Ga0209415_10015784_pt1 | contig 12210 bp, 8 predicted proteins | sample PeaSoiSIISIP2007_FD_187696 | JGI IMG/M metagenome (GOLD analysis project Ga0209415, IMG submission 187696) | Peat soil microbial communities from Weissenstadt, Germany - SII-SIP-2007 (SPAdes) (version 2) | ecosystem: Environmental > Terrestrial > Soil > Wetlands > Peat | place: Germany... | reverse complement strand
CATCGCATCGATCACCGACATCGGCAGGCCCTCGAAATAGCTCGGCAGCACGAAGATGTCGGCCGCGGCCAGCACCGCCGCCACGTCGTCCCGATAGCCCAGCAGGCGTAGCCGGTCGCCCAGGCCGGCGGAGCGCAACGCCGCCGTCATGTCCTCGCCGCGATCGGACTCCAGACGCTCGCCGGCGACCCACAGTTCCGCCCCCGGCACCTCACGCATGGCGGCGGCCAGCTCGCGGTAGCCCTTGCGCGCCACCAGCCGCGACACCGCGACCACTACCACGCGATCTGCCGGCGTGCCCAGCGACGCCCGCAGCCGTGCCCGCGCCTCGCGGTCTGGGTGAAACACCCCCGGATCGCGCCCGTTGCCCACCGCCACGGCATGCCGTGCGATGCGAAGGCGGCGCGCATCCGCAACCTCTTCGGTCGAGACGGTCAGGAACACGTCGGTCACCCGCCCACCCAGCCACTCCATGGCGAAGCTGGCGACGCGCTGCGGCCAGGCGCCCTCACGGTTGTTGAACAGGAAGCCGTGGCAGGTGAAGGCGACGCGCGGCACCCCGGCACGCCACGCCGCCAGCCGCGCGAGGAACCCGCTGATCGGCATATGTGCGTGCACCAGGTCCGGGTGCTCCGCCCGCAGCAAGGCGACCAGCGCGCGGAAGGCGCGCCAGTGTGCCAGCGGCGAGATGCGCCGGGCGAACGGCGCGGCGAGGACGCGGAACCCCTCGGCGCGCACGTCGTCAAGCAGGGGGCCTTCGGCGCAGACGCCCACCACCTCGTGGCCGCGCGCGCGCAAGGCGCGCATCAGCGGCAGCAGGAAATGCCGCAGCGAGAAGTCCACGTTGGTGATCTCGATGATTTTCATCCAGCGGTCAGCGGTCAGCGGTCAGTGGTCAGTGGCGCGCTCCTGACCACTGACCGCCCGCCGCTGCTACCCAACCTTGCTGATCGCCCATTTCACCTGCTGCGGGCCATCCGCATACCCCGTCAGCACCACCTGCTCGCCGCGGCGCGGCTCCAGGCCGCCGAGATAGATGCTCTCCTCCAGCGTGATGCGGGCGCCATCGGCACGCAGCCGCCAGCCGCCGCCGCGCAGGCGCAGCAGCACCGCCTCGCCGTCCTGCTGCACCGAGGCAGTCACGTCGGGATGCAGATGGAACCGCACCGTGAAGGGCTGCGGCGCTGTCGCCTCCACGGCGTCCTCGCCGCGGATATCGTCGCCGCTCTCTGCCATGTACAGCCGGCGGCGGTGCACCGCGCCGAATACGTGCTTCCAGCCGTCATGGCTGGCCTCCAGCCAGTGCGCGCCGTTCGCCTCCTGCCGCTGCGCTTCCACCGTCACCGGGCGACGGCCGAGCCCCGCGGGCTTCAGCTCGCTGCTGGACAGGTCGGCGATCACCAGCGTCGAGTGCGCCGCGGTGGCGCGGGCGGCGTCGCGCCACTCAGGCGGGCCGGCGGGGAAGGCGCCGCAATTGACGATCAGCCGGTCGCGGCCGACCGACAGCTCCATCGACAGCGTGCCGGCATGGGCATTGCGATCGACCCCCGGAGGCGGCGGCGCGCCGCAATCCACCAGCAGCACGCTGCGCCCGGCCTGCAACCTCTGGAACCCGCCATCGGTCAAGGAGGACGGCCCGCGCCCGCCGCGCCCCGCCTGGGTCAGCACCAGGTCGATCAGCGGCGGCGTCTCCTCCTTGCTGCCGTTGAACAGCGCCAGCCCGCCATCGCCGTGGCGCAGCACCCGCAACGCCGGCGCCATGCGCTCGATCGCGTTGGTCAGCACCGGCGGCGGCTGGGTCTGCCCGGCCTGCAGCAGGGCGCGGATTTCCGTCAGGTCCTGCAACGCGGCGAGCTGCGCGGCGGGGCTGCGCTCGACATGGCAGCCGTCCGGCAGGACCTGGCGGCCGATCTCCTGCGGCAGGAACCGCATCGCCCGGGTGAGGAACCCGGCGTGTTCCGGCAGCGCCACCGCGGCGGCGATCAGCCCCTTCAGCGCGGTCAGCGCTCGGGCGTCCAGTTCCTCGGCCGGCAGCGCTGCCGACAGCCCGCGCGCGTCGGACACCAGCCGCGCCATCAGCCGCTGGCGGAACACGTCGTCGGCGGTCGCCGCGAAAAAATCATAATGGCCGAGCCAGGCGGCGACCCGCCCGCCCACGACGTCGGGCCGGTAGGCCACGGGATCGGGCGGCGGCGCGTTGATCCACTCGGAGACCAGGGCGCGGGCGCGCAACCGCGCAGCGTCGGTGCCCAGCGCGCGCAGGTCGCGCAGCCAGGAAAAATTGTGCGCGGCGGTCCGCAGCACCGCCGGGCCGGTGGCGTCGTTCCAGGTGCCCGGCTTCAGGATGCGCACGGCGCCGCCCAGCTCCAGCTCGCCCTTTAACAGCCTGGCGCCGCGGCCGGGATCGCCGGGCCAGGGGTCGCGCACCGGCAGGGCAGGGGCGTCGGGGACCCGGCTGATGCGCAGGCTCGGCAGCCGAGCCAGCGCGCGGCGCGCGCCACGCAGCCAGCGGCGTGACGCGGCGCCGCTCATCCGCTTCCCGCCTCGGCGCCGCCCGGTCCGGCGCGCAGGGCGGCGATGGCGGCGGCGTAGTCGCGCGCGCCGAATACCGCGGTGCCGGCCACCAGCGTGTCGGCGCCGGCCGCGGTCGCCTGAGGTGCGGTCGCGCGCGTGATGCCGCCGTCGACCGCGAGCGCAACCGGATGGTCCGCAGCGTCGATGATCCGGCGCAGCGCGGCGATCTTTGGCAGTTGCGACGGCAGGAAGGCCTGGCCGCCGAATCCGGGGTTCACTGACATCACCAGGATGATGTCAACCAGATCGAGCGCCCATGCAACGGCTTCCACCGGCGTGGCCGGATTCAGCACCACGCCGGCCTTCAGTCCGTGCGACCGAATGAGCTGCAACGAGCGGTGCAGGTGCGGCCCGGCCTCGGGATGCAGCAGCATGTGGTCGGCGCCTGCCTCGGCGAAGGCGGCGACGAAAGGATCAACCGGCGCGATCATCAGGTGCACGTCGAACGGCAGCCTGGTGTGCGGCCGCAGGGATTTCAGGATGGCCGGGCCGAAGCTGATATTCGGCACGAAATGCCCGTCCATCACGTCGAGATGCAGCCAATCAGCGCCGGCGGCCTCGACCGCCGCCACCTCCTCGCGCAGACGCGCGAAGTCGGCTGCAAGCAGACTGGGGGCGATGGTAAGGCGGCGGGCGGGATCGGGGGACATAACGCGGTTCTAGACAGCCGCTCCGCTGCGGCACAAGACGGGGGTCATGACACGTACCACACCGGATGGTCGCTTTGGCCAAATGGTACGCGAGACGCGCAATGTTCGCGACCGACTTTCGAATTGCCATTAGTATTAACTAACATATTGGCCAAGCATACACGCGCGTCCTGGAATAATCGGGGCGGCATGTCGACTAGGTCCCGGCATGAGACAAGGCCATGCCGGTTGGGGGGTCCCTATCGGCGCCGGTCCACGCATGATAGCAAATTGCCGCGGCGGCGCTGTCGCACGCCGGCTCAGGAGTAACGCGGCATGCTGCCACCCTTCTCGCAGCCCGGCCCGGTCGATCTCGAGGCGCTGAACGACTACCTGCTGTCGGACCAATCGCCGCCCGAGTGCATGGACCTGTCGCAACTCGACGGCTTCCTGGCTGGCGTTCTCATCGGACCGGACATGATCGTGCCGAGCGAGTTCCTGCCGGTCGTCTGGGGCGGCGCGCAGCCGGAATTCGCCGATGCGGCCGAGGCGGAGACGATCCTTGGATCGATCCTAGGCCGTTACAATGAAATTGCCGAGAACCTGGAATCCATGCCGTCCAGCTACGCGCCGGTGTTCTGGCAGGACCAGGCCGGCAACGCCATTACCGAAGACTGGGCGGTCGGCTTCATGCAGGCGGTTGCCCTGCGTTCCGATGCCTGGGAGCCGGCGCTGCACGACGACGAGACGGCCATGTTGCTGATTCCGATCGGCATCATCGCTGGGCTGGCGGAGCCGGAAATCGGCCTGCACGACGCTACGCTGTCGGACGAGTTTCTCGAGGAGTTGATGGAACGGGCTGCCGACCTGCTGCCCGCGTGCGTGCTCGGGTTGCGGGCGTTCTGGATGGAGCGCGCCGGCCCGGCGGCGGGAAGCCGCCCGCCCAGCCGCAAGCGCCGGCATTGAGTAAGCGAGGGTCGCGCTTCATCAGTCATTGCTCTCATCTGTCATGGCGAGTTGGCTCCTGGCTGGCGGCGGCCGACCCGCCCTGAATGAAAAAATGTCGCCGGGTCCGACTGTGGAAACAAACTCATTGCTTTTTCTTGTTAGGAACGCAGCGACGCGGCAATTCCCCGCCTGGGGAGCCGCCGCGCGTCAGGCGGGGGATTGCCGCGTCGCTGCGTTTCTCGCAATGATAGATCGGTGCGCGTAATACCAAGCGACCTGGAGATTGACCCACGGACCAAGCCCACTCCGTCATGGCCTGCGAAGCCTGCCCCGACCTTCGCCCATGGGCGCTAAAACTCCGTGTGATTCGCTGGTACTCCCGTTTTTTCTGGGGGCTCATGCAAATGTCGACTGCGGCGAAACGCCCCCGATCAGATATCCCAGGATTGCCCGGCGACCGCTGCTTCGCGCGCGGCGTGCGGTGATGCGGCAGGCTGCTTGGCTGACGGTGGCGCCGGCGCCTGGCCGGACGCGCGTCCAGTTCCCATCGGCTCCAGCAAGCGCAGCAGCACGGTGGTGCCTTCCCCTGGATGGACCTCGATGTGGATGGTGCCGCCTTGCAACGCCACCAATTGCCCAGCCTCCCGCAACGCGGCTTCCTGCATCGCAGCTTCGGCCCCGGCACCGTCGTCGGTCACGGCAATCTCCACCCGCCCGCCAAGCCGTGCCGCGCTGAGCAATACCCGCCCGCCCGGTGCGTGCCGCATGGCATTGCCGACGAGGTCGCCCAGCAACGCCCGCAATACAAGCGGATCGGCGTGGACGGCGAGATCCGGCTGTACAGCCATTTCGAGCCGCACCCGGCGGCGCGCCGCGTCGGGTCCCATTTGCCCCAGCACATCCCGCACCTCGGCCGCGAGATCCAGCATGCCGCCGACAAACGGTGTCCGAGCCAAGCTGAACGATGGCAACGGTGCCCCCACCGGCCCGCTATCATCCCGGTCGGCAAGCACATACCGGCGCCATCCCCCCAACAGCAGAGCACCGCAGGTGATTGCGCTGAAGCCCAGCAGCACGGAGGCGAAGTACCCCAACCCGTCGCTCATGAACATGGCGCCATTGGTGCACAGAGAAATTGCCCAATGGTTAACGCGGCGGCCCAGTACCCGAAATGTTCTCAGCCGGGCATGCGCCCGGGATACTCGGGGTCCGTCACGAACGGATACGGCCCTGGATAGTGTTCCACGTAGACAGTGTGCGAGACGATCCCGTCCTCCGCGGTCCAGCGATGCACCTGGAAGGCCGGCGGTTCGAAGACGAAAGCGCCCGGATCGTCTGGGTGCAGTGACATCTCCACCTGGTGCGCCACCGACGGCGAGATCGAGGCGATCGCCTGTGCCAACTTCGCGGTGATGGCGCGGTGATGGTGGCCGCAGACGATCCGCTCCACTTGCGGATGCCGCGCGACAACTTCGGCGAACGCCGCCGCATCCCGCAGCCTGATCCCGTCCAGATGCGCGATCCCGCAAGCGAAGGGCGGATGATGCATACCGATCAGCGTCGGCTTGCCAGGCACCCGCGCCAGCGTGCGGTCGATCCACTGCAATTGCTCCGGACGCAGTTCGCCGTGGGCCGCACCGGGCACAAGCGTGTCCAGCATGACCAACCGCACCGGGAAGTCCTCGACGGCGTATTGCACATAGACCGGGTCGGCGGTGACATTGGGCAGGTGGCCGAGCCCCTCACGCAGCTTCTCCCGCCGGTCGTGGTTGCCTGGGATGACGAACACTGGCTCCGGCAAATAGCACCGGATCAGCCGTGCCAGGTTGGCGTATTCCGCGACCAGCCCGCATTCGGTCAGGTCGCCGGTGAGCAGGATCGCGTCGGGCCGCGGGGTGAAGGCGGCGACGGCGCGGAAGGCTCGCTCGACGAACATGTTGGTTTCCGCAACGCGGTTGGCGGGTAGGCCGACCGGGCGAACATGCAGGTCGGTAAGCTGGCAGATCAGCATCTGGGACTTCCTTGCGGTGACGGATCGCCGCATTCTGGCAGCTTTAGCGCCGTTTGCTCCACCTGCACGGCCATGCAGTCATACTTCGGAACGTGTCTATCGGGTTGTCAGCCACACTCGCACCATCTGGTGCCGGGATCGGTCGTCCGAGGGCGTCGATCCGCCAGATATAGTGTCCAGGGATGACAACCGGATAGGCAAAGGTATTACTTCCGCTCTCTGCCCCGGCGCGTCTGCAACGTGTTGGCCGGCCGCTGCTTGAGCCTCGCCTGTCGCGTGACGTCTCGCGCCGCCGCCTGGCGCGCCGACGCTGCACGCGTGGCGTTCCGCGCGGTCCGCGGTCTGCCACAGGCACGTAGCAGCCGGGAGACCCGCATGGCACTGCCGACGCGCGTATCGCGCCGGGCTACCGCCCGCCATCATGTGACCGGCCGGCGCGGCAATCCGCCTCCCTTGCCAAGGTCTCGCGGCGGATCGAAGCTGGCGGCCGATTGCGATCTACGCCGATACTGTCCAAACCAGGTCCAAGGAAGAAAACGCCATGCGCTACAACAGAATTTCCGCCGATTGCCATTTGGATATGCCCTGGATGCCGCCCGACCTGTTCACGTCGGAAGCGTCCCGCGAGATGAAGGACCGCATGCCCTTCGTCGCCGACGGGCCGGACGGTCCGCAATGGGTGACCAAGAGCGGTGCAAGTTTTGGCCTTAAGAACGGCGTGGGCCCCAGCGGCGCCAAGCTGGTGCCAGGGCAGAACCGCCGCGTCGATATCATGGCCGAGACCGGACTGTTCGCCGACGGTCAGAAGGACATCCGCCGGGTCAGCGATCCGCATCTGCGGCTCAAGGACATGGAGCGCGACGGCGTCGATGCCGAGGTGATCTTTGGTATCCTCGGCTCTGCCTCGAAGGTGCAGGACCACCAGGCGGCGGCGGAGATGTTCCGTATTTATAATGACTGGTTGCAGGATTTCTGCAGCCATTATCCGGACCGCCATATCGGCCTCGCCTGCCTGCCTTATGGCGACGTCGATTGGGCGGTGGCCGAGATCCATCGCGTCGCCAAGATGGGCCTCAAGGGCCTCGAGCTCTCCTGCTCCTGGGACATGGAGCCGATGTGGCATCCGTGCTGGGAGCCGCTGTGGAAGGCGGTGGACGACGTGCAGTTGCCGTTGCATTTCCACACCTTCCCGACCACCCCGCCGCGGGCGCGCGAAATGACCTCCGGCCAGGTGCGGCGGGCGGCGATGTTCACCGGCGTGTCGGCGTTCCAGATGGGGCTGATCCACATCCTGGCGGCGATGATCGGCGCCGGCGTGTTCGAGCGCTATCCGCGCCTGCGCGTGTCGTTCGGCGAGAGCGGCATCGGCTGGATTCCCTACGCGCTGGATCGGATGGATTTCGAATTCGAGGACCGGTTCCGCGACCTGATGAAGCTGAAGCCGAGCGAGTACTGGCAACGACAGTGCAAGGCGACGTTCCAGTTCGATCCGATCGGGCCGAAGTTGCTCAATGTCAACAACCTGATGACGGTGGATACGCTGATGTGGGGCTCCGACTACCCGCACACCGACGGGATCTGGCCCGAATCGACAAAATATATCGACCAGCAATTCCAGGGGCTGTCGGCGGACGACATTCACAAGATCACCTGCGAGAACGCGGCGAAATTCTATAACCTGACGAACTGACGTCTAACCTCTCCCGCACTGCGTGCGGGAGAGGTTGAGACGCGTGAGCGGCGAGGGTGATTGGGGCGGCACACAGCACCCTCACCCTCGGCGCAAGTGCGCCTCGATCTCTCCCGCGAAGCGGCGCGAGAGGTTGGCTTGCGTCATGGCACCGGTTGGCCTAACCGTGCGCGCGACGTCAGCCGCGCCGTGCGGTTCGTTTGTGCGCCGGGTGCGCGGCTCGAGTGCCGCGAGCAGGGGGAAATGTAGCCAATGACGAAAGCAAGACAGGTCACGCGCCGCACCGCGCTCAAGCTCGGTGCTGCCACCGCGGCGTTGCCGCTGGTGCATATTCGCACCGGCCATGCCGCCGGCAAGGTCTCCATCGGTTTCTGGGACCATTGGGTTCCCGCCGGCAACGACGTGATGAAGCAGCAATGCGCGGCGTTCAGCAAGGCGAACCAGGTCGAGGTTCAGGCCGATTTCATAACCTCGATGGGGTCGAAGAACATCCTCACCATCGCCGCCGAGGCGCAGGCCAAGACCGGCCATGACGTGCAGCAGTTCCCGCAATGGGAAGTGCACAACCACGCCGACGATCTCGAGCCGATCGACGACGTGATGCAACGGCTGACGGCCAAATACGGCCCGACCAACAAGGTCTGCGAATATCTGGCGAAGATCAAGGGCCATTGGCTGGCCATCCCCACCAGTTCGGGCACGCAGAACAAGCCGCCCTGTGCCCGCATCAGCACGTTGAAGGAAGCGGCCGGCATCGACGTGGTGAAGATGTACCCGGTAGAGGATGTGGCGACGCCGGAAGCCGAGAACTGGACCTACGACACGTTCATCAAAGCCTCCGAGGCCTGCCACAAGGCCAACATGACGTTTGGTATCGGCACCGGCACTACGGCGGACTCGGTGGATTTCGCGGGTGCGTTGTTTTCCGCTTTCGGTGCCGATCTGGTGGACGGCAAGGGCAATATCATCGTCGATTCCGACGCGGTAAAGCAGGTGCTGGAATACGGCCAGAAACTGGTGAAGTTCCTGCCGGCGGACAGCGTCAGCTACGACGACGCCTCGAATAACCGCGCGTTGATTTCAGGCACCTCGGCGCTGATCTTCAATCCGCCTTCGGCCTGGGCGGTTGCCAAGCGCGACGCGCCCAAAGTTGCCGCGGATTGCTGGACCTTCTCCGCGCCAAAGGGGCCCAAGGGCCGCTTCGTGCCGTACTCCACATTCTTCCTTGGCGTTTGGCAGTTCAGCCCCAACAAGACCGCTGCGAAAGAGCTGATCGAATACCTGCTGCAGCGTGAACAGGTGGAGCAGCGCTGCAACATTGTGGAGGGGTATGACATTCCGCCGTTCGACAGCATGACCGACTTCGGCGTGTGGAAAACCGTCGAGCCGCCGAAGGGCACGGTCTATAACTACCCGATCCGCAAGAGCCATGGGGCGATTCCGAACATCGCCGGCATGTCGGCACCTCCGGATGTCGCGGTGCAGATGTACAATCGCGGCACTGTCTCCACCATGCTGGCGAAACTGCAAAGCGGCCAGACCATCCCGCAGGTGATTGCCTGGGCGAAAGACGAGTTGGAAGGCTTCACGCGCTGATGGCCGGGGGAGGGGCGTGGCCGCGCTTTATAGCGCTCCGTAACGTCCCTCCCCGGTCTTTCGATCGAACCGCGATCCGATCCAAGAGCAACAGGCAGGCTTTCCGGCATTTCCGTCGTGGCGGTCGACCGGCGTCGCGCCGCGAGCTGCCATGAAAAATACCGTCATCGCCGCACGTCAGGTCATCCTCGCCGGTTTGATCCCCGGCGGTGCATCACGCCGGCCGATGTGGGGCGTCTCTCCCGCCACGGACGGCTGCGGGTTACGCAGCGTTGCGTCTGGCGGCGTCACCGGCTAGTAAGCCAAAATCAATATTATTCGCGCCGGCTGGAACAGCCGCGGGGCATCAGACGTCCCGTGGCAAATGCGCAGCCGGGTAGGGCGGCGGTCTGTTTCCGCAGGGTGAGCTTCCCGGGGCGCTCCGGGCGATCATACCTGGCAGTCAAGGGAGGTGGTGTGCGGGTAGTTTACAAGTGCACGGCGACGCGGCAGGACAGCGCTGCGGCCCCGAGGCCGCGGCGCCCTTTGGCGTTCCGCATCGGTGTCGGGCCTGCCGCAAGACGCGCCCGGCGGGTTCTCCCGGCGGGCCGAACCAGAAGGAATGCTGTGTCATGACCGTGACGAACGCCTTTCGGGTGAGCCGCCGCAAAGCGCTGAAACTGGCTGCCGCCGCGACGGCACTGCCGCTGGTGCATATCCGCACCGGGCGCGCCGCCGGCAAGCTCTCGGTCGGCTTCTGGGACCACTGGGTGCCCGCCGGCAACGACATCATGAAAAAGCAGGTCGCCGCCTTCGCCGCCAAGAACCAGGTCGAGGTGCAGGCCGACTTCATTACCGCCGTCGGCCAGAAGAATCTGCTCACCATCGCCGCCGAGGCGCAGGCGAAGACCGGCCACGACATCGAGGCCTTTCCCACCTGGGAGGTGCACAACCACGCCGACCTGCTTGAGCCGATCGACGACGTGATGCAGCATCTCACCGGGCAGTACGGTCCGGTGAACGAGGTCTGCGATTATCTGGCGAAGATCAAGGGCCACTGGCTCGGTGTACCGACCAGTTCGGGCACGCAATACAAGGGACCTTGCGGCAGGATTAGCGTGCTGAAGGACAAGGCCGGGCTCGACGTGGTCGCGATGTATCCCGCCAAGCCGGGCCACACCAAGGAATCCGACAACTGGACGTGGGATACCCACTTGGCGGCCGCCGAGGCCTGCGGCAAGGCGGGTATGCCGTTTGCCATTGGCCTCGGCCAGACCTCCGATTCCGTCGATACCGCCGGCGCGTTGTTCGCCTCGTACGGCGCCGAGCTGGTGGACAAGGATGGCAACGTTCAGGTGAAGTCGGACAAGGTCCGCCTGGTGCTGGAATACGGCGCGAAGCTGGTGAAGGTACTGCCGAAGGACGCGGTGAGTTTCGACGATGCATCGAACAACCGCGCGCTGATTTCGGGCCAGAGCGCGCTGATCTGGAATCCGCCTTCGGCCTGGGCGGTGGCCAAGCGCGACGCGCCACAGGTCGCGGCCGATTGCTGGACCTTCCCCGGTTGTGCCGGTCCGGCTGGGCGGTTCACGCCATATCTGCCGTTCTTCTGGGGCGTCTGGTCGTTCAGCAAGAACAAGACCGCGGCCAAGGAACTGATCGAGTTCCTGATGCAGCGCGACAACGTGCAGGCGCGTTGTGACGAGGTCGCCGGCTACGACGTGCCACCCTTCGGTTCGATGCTGGACTTCAAGGTGTGGGAAGAGGTGGAGCCACCGAAGGGGACAGTGTACAACTACCCGATCCGGCCGTTCCACAACGCCAAGCCGCACATCGCCGCGTCTCCGGCGCCGCCCGACATCGCGGTGCAGATTTACAACCGCGGGACGATGCCGACGATGCTGGCGAAGCTGCAGAGCGGCCAGACTGTGGACCAGGTGATCGCCTGGGCCGCGGACGAACTGGAAGGATTCACCCGCTGATCCGGGTGGGGCAGCGCCAGGCGCAAGACCTGGCCCGCCCGGTCCGGCAGCGGAAGGGGGTAACGATGGCTGATGGCACGAGTGGTCCGATCGGCGCGATCTCGCCCGCGGGCCCCGCGACACGGCCGCGCAGCAGCATGAAGAAGCTGGCGCAGCGGCGCTCGACCACGGCCTTCCTGCTGTGCCTGCCGCTGATTCTGCTGGTCGCCGGGTTCGTGGTCTATCCGGCGTTCTACGCGATCTATCTCAGCATGCTGAACAAGAAGATGACCACCTTTGTCGGGCTGGGCAATTTCGCCTTCCTGCTGAAGCGGCACACCTTCCAGCTTGTGATCTTCCAGAGCTGCCTGTTCGCCATTACCGCCGTGGTGTTCAAGGCATTGCTAGGCTTCATCCTTGCTCACCTGATGCACAATCTGACGGGCAAGAACCAGCGCATCTGGCGCGGCTTGCTGCTGGTGCCCTGGGTTATTCCGCTGGCGCTGTCCACGCTGACCTGGTGGTGGATGTTCGATCCGTCCTATTCGGCGTTCAACTGGCTGCTGAACAGAATGGGCTTCGCCTCGGTGCCCTGGCTCGGCGTTGGCTGGATCGCACGCTTCTGCACCATCACGGTGAATATCTGGTTCGGCACGCCGTTCTTCATGATCATGTATCTGGCGGCACTGAAATCGGTGCCAGAGCAATTGTATGAGGCGGCGGCGATCGACGGTGCCAGCACGGCGCAGAAGCTGTTCTTCGTCACCCTGCCGATGATGCGCAACATCATCGCCATCACCGTGCTGTTCAGCCTGATCGTCA
>Ga0209415_10015782_pt1 | contig 12210 bp, 12 predicted proteins | sample PeaSoiSIISIP2007_FD_187696 | JGI IMG/M metagenome (GOLD analysis project Ga0209415, IMG submission 187696) | Peat soil microbial communities from Weissenstadt, Germany - SII-SIP-2007 (SPAdes) (version 2) | ecosystem: Environmental > Terrestrial > Soil > Wetlands > Peat | place: Germany... | reverse complement strand
CGGGCGAAGGGATTCGAACCCTCGACCCCAACCTTGGCAAGGTTGTGCTCTACCCCTGAGCTACGCCCGCGCTCCGAACGCTCCCGGTCGGGAGCAGGGCGCGGTTTCTAGGGCGCTTCCCACCGTTTGGCAACCCGGCGGCGGCACGTCCGGGTGGGTGCGTCGGGAATTCTTGCCGGCCGAACGACCTCGCTGCCGACGGGGAGCGCGGGTCTGTCGGATTGGTAATGACTTGCGGTATGGGTGCGGACATCAGGCCGCCGAGGCGCTATTATGGCCACCGGGGACTTGCCACCCTGACCCGCAGGCAACATGTCCGCAGGCAACATGAAGGAGGACCATTATGGCAATTCAGCTCGGTCAGATCGCACCTGACTTCGAACAGGACACGACCCAGGGCCGCATCAAGTTCCACGACTGGCTCGGCGGTTCGTGGGGCGTGCTGTTCAGCCATCCGAAGGATTTTACGCCCGTCTGCACCACGGAACTCGCCGAGGTGGCGCGGCTGAAGGGCGAGTGGGACAAGCGCCACGTCAAGCCGATCGGGCTGTCGGTCGATCCCAAGGACAGCCACGGCAGGTGGGAGAAGGACATCGAGGAGACCCAGGGCCAGGCGCTGAACTTCCCCGTCATCGCCGATCCGGACCGCAGCGTGTCCAACCTGTATGGCATGGTGCACCCGGAGGCCGACCCGTCGATCACCGTGCGCAGCGTGTTCATCATCGACCCCAACAAGAAGGTGCGGCTGATGCTGACCTATCCGCCCAGCACCGGGCGGAATTTCGCCGAGATACTGCGGGTGATCGACAGCCTGCAGCTCACCGACGCGCACAAGGTGGCGACGCCGGTGAACTGGCAGGACGGCGATGACGTGATCATCGTGCCGAGCCTGTCGGACGCCGACGCCCACGTGCGTTTTCCCAATGGATGGAAGACGTTGAAGCCATATCTTCGCGTGGTCTCTCAGCCGCCGCTGCCGCGCTGAACGCCCTGCCCCGCCGCGGCGGCGCCGCGGCGGGGCAGCGTCCGCGCCGATGATCCGACCGGAGGGGTCGCGATGATCTTCCGCCAACTCTATGACCTGACCTCGGGCACCTATACCTACCTGATGGCCAGCCGCCGCGGCGGGGAGGCGCTGATCGTCGATCCGGTGCTGGAGAAGGTCGACCGCTACCTCCAGCTCATGCGGGAGTTGGATCTGCGGCTGGTGAAGGCGGTCGATACGCATCTGCACGCGGACCACATCACCGGCCTGGGCGCGCTGCGCGACCGCACGCACTGCGTCACGGTGATGGGCGAGCAGAGCCAGGTCGACGTCGTCTCCATGCGCATCGCCGACGGCGACAGGCTGACGATCGAGGGGATCGCCCTGGACGTGATGTATACGCCGGGCCACACGGACGATTCGTACTGCTTCCTGATGGGCGACCGCGTGCTGACCGGGGACACGCTGCTGATCCGCGGCACCGGGCGCACGGATTTCCAGAACGGCGACTCGCGGGCGCAATACGAGTCGCTGTTCGGTCGCCTGCTGCGCCTGCCGGAGGAGACGCTGGTCTACCCGGCGCACGACTACAAGGGCGACACGGTCAGCACGATCGGCGAGGAGAAGGCGTGCAACCCGCGGCTGCAGGTGCGCTCGGCCGAGGAATACGCCGAGCTGATGGCCGGGTTGAAGCTGGGCAACCCGAAGATGATGGACGTCGCGGTGCCGGCCAACATGCACCAGGGCCTGGCGCAGGAGGCGATCGCCGCGCGCGGCTGGGCGGTGACCGCCGAGGCGGCGATCGGTCTGGTCGGCCAGCCGGATGTGGCGCTGATCGACCTGCGCGAGCGCACCGAACGCGCCAAGCACGGCAGCATCCCCGGCGCGGTGCATGCCCCCTACCCCGAACTGCAGGACAACATCCGCCCGGGCGGCATGCTGTATGAGCTGGCCGCGACGACCGGCAAGCGCATGCTGTTCTATTGCGCGTTCGGCGAGCGCTCGGCGATGGCCGTACAGGCCGCGCAGGATGGCGGGATTAGCAGCGCCTGCCACATCCACGGCGGCATCGGGGCGTGGAAGGCGGCCGGCGGGAAGCTGGCCTGACGCGGCGTTTCGCCATCGAGCGCCGTGTGTGCGGCGCGGTGAGGTATGGCGCGCCGCGTGGCACATCCCGACGCGATGGGCGTGATCGCGCGTGGTTCGGTAGCTCGATAAGAATTGTTGCGGGGCAAAATTGGAACCTGCTTCCTGCGGCCATGCGACCGCGGAGCATTTCTACCAAGCACCAACCTTATCGGCCGTGCAACGGGCTATGCCTTCATTGTATAACAGATTCAGAAAATCTTGACCTGCAAACGCGCCTTGCAACGGCCCTCGCACCTTGTGGTCGCCCCGGTTATCGATAGCTGCCGTCGCGACCCGGCAACCGCACATCGCCGGCGTCCGGTCCGCGCCCGCCGCATCGGCCCAGCGGTGGAACCGGCACCGCACGGACGGCACCGGCACCGGTTCATCGTCGTCCTCGACGCGCCGCACGTCGACCAGCAGGGCGGTGCCCCACAGCCTCGCGAACCGAGCAGCGCGTCCTCGCTCCCGCCGCGATGTTGACGAAGACGGTCAAGTGGTTATGACAGTGGTCGTCCCACCAAAGGCCGCGACGGTGGAAAACCGCGTCACCACCCGCCCCGAGGAAACGTCGAGCAAAGGCTTCGACAAAGTCTTCGCTGTCCTGCGCGAGCAATTCCTCACCGGCGGTCGAGCCGGCAGCGCCGCCACCATCTGCCTTCACCAGGCGCAAGAATGATGCGCACCACCGCCCTGCCGATCATCGACGCGCATCAGCATTTCTGGAATCTCGAACGCAACCGCCATCCCTGGCTCAGCGATCCCACCCCGATCGCCTTCCGATACGGCGACTACGCGGCGCTGCGCCGCAATTACCTGCCCGCCGATTTCCGCGCCGACACCGCGCGCCACGCCATCACCGGCACGATCCATATCGAAGCCGAGTTCGACCCCGCCGATCCGGTCGGCGAAACCGACTGGCTGAGCGGCCTCGCCGCCGCCGAGGGCCTTCCCAGCGCCTGCGTCGCCCAGGCCTGGCTCGACCGTGAAGACGTCGCCGACATCCTTGCCGCCCAGGCCGCCCGCTCCCTGGTGCGTGGCATTCGCCACAAGCCCCGCGCCGCCGCAACCGCCGCGGCCGCCATGCGCGGTGCCGCCGGTTCGATGGATTGTCCGGTCTGGCGCGCCGGTTACGCGCTGCTGGAACGTCACGGCCTGTCGTTCGATTTGCAGACACCATGGTGGCACATGGATGCCGCCGCCGATCTCGCGCGCGATTTTCCGGCGACGCAGATCGTCGTCAATCACAGCGCCCTGCCCGCCGACCGTTCGCCCGAAGCGCTCGCCGCCTGGCGCGCCGCCCTCGCCCGCGTCAGCGAGGCGGGCAACGTGGCCCTGAAGATTTCCGGCCTGGGCCAGCCGGGTGCGGCGTGGACCTACGCCGCAAATGGCCCAGTCATCCGTGACGCCATCGCGATCTTCGGTGTCGAGCGCTGCATGTTCGCCAGCAACTTCCCGGTCGACAGCCTGGTTGCCGGCTACGACACGATCGTCGACGGCTTTCTGCGGGCGATCGAGGATCGCCCGGTGCGCGAACAACGCCTGCTGCTGCACGACAACGCCAGGCGCATCTACCGCATGTAGATGCGAACGAGAACCAACGGAGGAAACAACCAATGAACATCACCTGCAGAACACTTGGACGCAGAACCCTGGGCCTGTCGGCGGCGGCCATGCTGGCCGCGCCGGCGCTGCTGCAACACCCCGCCGACGCCGCCGAGTTCAACTACAAGTTCGCCACCAACCAGCCGCTTGGACACCCGTCCAACACCCGTGCCCAGGAAGCCATCGACCGCATCCGCGAGCAATCCGGCGGCCGCATTGCCATCCAGTTGTTTCCGAACAACCAGCTCGGCGGCGATACGGATATGCTGAGCCAGTTGCGCGCCGGCGCGATCCATTTCTTTCCGACCTCCGGGCTGATCATCCAGACCATCGTGCCGGTGGCCGGCGCCAACGGCGTCGGCTTCGCCTTCAAGGATTACGACACCGTCTGGGCGGCCATGGACGGCGACTTCGGCAAGTACCTGCGCGCGCAGATGTTGCCGGCCGGGTTCTATGTGTTTCCGAAAATCTGGGATAACGGCTTCCGCCAGATCACTTCGGGTGCCTCGCCGATCAACAGCCCTGCCGATCTCAAGGGGTTCAAGATCCGCGTCCCGGTCATGCCGATCGAGGTCTCGCTGTTCGAATCCTATGGCGCGGCGCCCACCGGCATCAACATCAAGGAAGCCTATTCGGCGCTGCAGACCCGCCTGGTCGACGGCCAGGAGAATCCGCTGTCCATCATCTACAACTGGAAATTCTACGAGGTGCAGAAATACCTGGCCCTGACCAACCATATATGGGACGGCTTCTGGGTTGTCTCCAACCGCCGCATCTGGGAAAAGCTGCCGCCGGACATGCAGGATGTGGTGGCGCGCAACATCGACCATGCCGCCGACGATCAGCGCGCCGACATCCGCAAGCTCAACGAAGGTCTGCAGGCCGATCTCGAAAAATTCGGCATGATCTTCAACAAGCCCGATGGCGCACCGTTCCGGACCGCGTTGCAGAAGGCCGGCTACTACACCAGGTGGCGCGACGAGTTCGGCCCCGAATGCTGGGCTCTGCTCGAGAAATACACCTCGAAGCTCGCGTGAGCGTCGACACATTCCAGACGCCGGCGGTGGCCATCCCCACCGCCGGCGTGACGAGCCGGCTCGAACGCGGCTTTCGTCTGCTGACGGAAATTCCCGCGGCCGCCCTGGTCGTTGTCGAGCTGCTGTTGCTGTCGGCGGGTGTCACGGCACGCTACGTGTTTCACCGCCCGTTCGTCTGGTCGGACGAGCTGGCATCCGCGCTGTTCCTGTGGCTGGCGATGTTCGGCGCGGTCATCGCATTGCACCGCGGCGAGCATATGCGCCTGACCGCCTTCGTGCGCTTCGCCCCGGCCTGGCTGCGTGGCTGGCTCGATGCGGTCGGCTCGGCGATCGCCGCCGCCTGCATGCTGGTTCTGCTGTCGCCAGCCTGGAACTACATCCAGGACGAATGGGTCGTCATCACCCCGGCCTTGCGCATCCACAACGGCATCCGGGTCGCGGCGATCCTGGTGGGCGGCGTGCTCATGGCCTGCGTCGCCGTGCTGCATCTGCTGCGTACTTCCACGGTCCCCCAGGCCATCGGCGCCATCCTGGTGGTCGCCGCCGGCGCCGTCGGCATTCCGCTGCTGGCCCCGGCGCTGGAACCGCTCGGCAACATCAACCTGGCGATCTTCTTCGTCGGCCTTGTCAGCTTCTGCGTCGCCATCGGCACACCCATCGCCTTCGCCTTCGGCACCGCCACCATCGCCTATCTCAGCGCCACCACCGACGTCGATCTGTCCGTCATGATCAATCGCATGGACGAGGGGATGTCGGAGCTGATCCTGCTCGCGGTGCCGCTGTTCATCTTTCTTGGCCTGCTGATCGAGATGATGGGGCTGGCCAAGGCCCTGGTGAACTGCTTCGTCGGCCTGCTGGGCCATGTCCGCGGCGGGCTGTCCTATGTGCTGCTGGCGGCGATGTATCTGGTCTCCGGCATTTCCGGCTCCAAGGCCGCCGATATGGCCGCCGTCGCGCCCAGCCTGTTTCCGGACATGAAGCGCCGTGGCGCACATCCCGGCGAACTGGTCGCCCAGCTCGCGGCGTCCGGCGCAATGAGTGAGACCATTCCGCCGTCGCTGGTGCTGATCACCATCGGCTCGTCGGCCGGCGTATCGATCGCGGGGTTGTTCACCGGCGGCATGCTGCCCGCCGCCGTCGGCGCGCTGGCGCTGGTGGCGCTGTGCTACTTCCGGTCACGTAACGACGATGTGAGCCAGGCGACGCGTCCGCCCGCCACGATCGTGCTGCGCCGCGTGGTCGTTGCCATCCCAGCGATCGTCCTGCCCTTCCTGATTCGCGCCGCCGTGGTCAAGGGTGTCGCCACGGCCACCGAGGTCTCGACCGTCGGCGTTGCCTATACCTTCGTCTGCGGCCTGCTGATCTACCGCCAGTTCGACTGGCGCCGGCTCTACCCGATGCTCACCGCCACCGCCGCGCTGTCGGGGGCGATCATGCTGATCATCGGCATGGCCACCGCCATGGCCTGGGCCATCACGCAATCCGGATTCAGCCACACGCTGGTGGACGCGATGCTGCGCATCCCGGGCGGGCGCGCGGGCTTCCTGGCGGTCTCCATCGTCGTTTTTGCCGTGCTCGGCTCGCTGCTGGAAGGTATTCCGGCCATCGTGCTGCTCGGCCCGCTGCTGTTCCCTGCCGCGCGGGCGATCGGCATCCATGACGTTCATTACGCCATGGTCACCGTCCTGGCGATGGGCCTCGGCCTGTTCGCGCCGCCGTTCGGTATCGGGTTCTATTTCTCCTGCGCCATCGGCGGTGCCTCACCCGATGCGGCGATGGGTCGGGTCTGGCCCTATCTCGGCGCGCTGCTGGTGGCGGTCATCGTCGTCGCCGCCTTTCCCTGGCTTTCCATCGGCTTCCTGTAAGAGCCGGACGATGCCAAATCGGCAACAGGCGGCGCGATGAACATCCTGCTGACGCCCGCGAGGATCGGACCGGTCGAAATCCCGAACCGCATCGTGCTGCCCTCGATGACGACCCGCGCCGCGGATGACGAAGGGTTCGTCACCGAAGCGAGCATCGCCTATTACGTGGCGCGCGCCCGTGGCGGGGTCGGCCTCGTTACCGTCGAGATGGCCTCGCCGGAGGCGGTCGGCCGGCATCGCCGACGCGAGCTCGGCATCTACGACGATCGCTTCGTGCCGGGCCTCACGCGGCTGGTGGAGGCGATCCATACCGGCGGCGCCAGGGCGTCGATCCAGCTCGGGCACGGCGGCGGGCACACGCGGCGCGACATCTGCGGCGAGACGCCGATCGCACCTTCCGCCATTCCCCATCCGGTTTTCGAGACGACCTTCGAAACGATTGTGCCCGAGGCGATGTCGAAGCGCCGCATCGAGGCGACAACCGCGGCGTTCGTGCGGGCTGCGTTACGCGCGGAACACGCGGGCTTCGACTGCGTCGAGATCCATGCGGCGCACGGCTATCTCATCTCGCAGTTCCTGACGCCGTTCGAGAATCGGCGCGAGGACGAGTACGGCGGCTCGCTGGAGAACCGCGCGCGCTTCGGACTCGACATCCTGCGCGCGGTCAAGCGCGCGGTGTCGAAGGCGGCGGTGATTTTCCGAGTTTCCGTCGAGGATTTCTTCCCGGAGGGCATGCCCTACGCCGAGGGGCAGGAGGTCGCGGTCTGGGCCGCCGCGGCGGGCGCCGACGCGGTGCACATCACGGCTGGGCACTATCGCTCGCTTCCGTCGGCGGCGATGATGATTCCGCCGATGAACCTTCCCGAGGCGCCGTTTCTTGGTTACGCGGCCGACATCAAAGCGCGGGTCGGCGTGCCGGTGATCGCCGTCGGACGGCTGGGCGACCCGGCGACCGCCGGCCGGGCCGTCGCCGCGGGAAAAGCCGATTTCGTGGCGCTCGGCCGTTCGCTGCTGGCCGATCCCGAATGGGTCAACAAGCTAGCGCGCGGCGAGCCGGTGCGGCGCTGCCTCGCCTGCAACACCTGCGTCAATGAGATGCGCGGCGGCGCGCCGCTGCGCTGCGTGGTCAATGGCGCCGCCGGGCGCGAGCTCGCGTTCCGCGACGCGGCGCCACCGCATGGCGAGCGCATCGCCGTCATCGGCGCGGGCCCGGCCGGACTCACTTACGCCTCGCTGGTCGCGGCGGGCAACGCCGTCACCGTCTTCGAGCGCGACGGGATGCCCGGCGGCGCATTCCGCCTCGCCGGCAAGGCGCCGCTGTTCCAGGAGGTCGAGGCGCGGGAGGCGTCGTTCGCCGTCTACATCGCCGAGCTGGTGCGTGCGTGCGCGCAGCTTGGTGTGACATTTCAATATGATGTCGACATCGCGCGTTCGACCGAAATCCTCGACGGCTTCGACCGGATTATCATCGCGACCGGCGCGCGGTATCGCTTCGGCGTCGGCGGCCTGGTGACCGCGCTGCTTGAACGGGGCGCCGGCCGTTGGCCCGGGTTTCGCAGGCTCTTCTCGGCGCCGTGGTTCCGCGAGTGGTTCTACTTCCGGGCGCGCCGCGGCACCGCCGACGCCGTCCGCCCGCTCGTTCGCCCGGGGCAGGTGGTGATCGCCATCGGCGACGCTGCCAGGCCGGGCAAGAGCAAGGAAGCGATCGCCAGCGCCTTCGAGGCTGCGCTGCTCGCGCGCTGAGTCTGGCAGTGTATGACCAGCGATTCGCAGCTTGACGCAACGGCCTCGCCATACCGTCCTGCCGGCGAAGGCCAGTGTCCATGACTTGTCTTTGTCGTAGCAAAGGAAGTCGTGGATACCGGCCTTCGCCGGCATGACGGTAAGGGTGTTGTGCCGACTACGGAATGGCTCACTGCCTCTTGCGAACCCTTACTCCACGCACGGGATCCCATCAGACCGCGCCGCGAAGTGAAGCACCGCTTCGGCACAGGCGCGAGGATACATGTTGTAGATCATCAGATACTCGGTCGCGAACTCGATGTAGCTGAAGTTTCGCAGATGCTGCCGCAGCAAGGCGACCTGCTCGGGCCGGGACGCCGGATAGATGCCCAGCACATCGGCCGAAATGCGCGGCAGGTGCTCGGTCATATCGTAGCTCGCGCACAGCCGGGAGAACGCGATGAGGGTCTCGGGATCGGTCTTCGCCATTTCGTCGTCGTACCATTCGAGGAATGCACGGCTCGCGTGCGGCGGAAAGCGGGCGATGCCGTTGGTCTCCTGCACCCACTGGCGAACGCCTTTTACCCGCAGCGCCTCGAACCAGGACGCCTCGCCAAGTGCATAGTTCCGCTGGATCTTGTCGACGAGGAAAACCGGCGCGGAGACCAGGCTCAGCGTCCGAACGCGCTCCGGCCGTTGCGCCGCGAGCTGCAGGCCGAGGGTTCCGCCGAACGCTTCGCCACAGTAATGGAACGTCTCCGCCCCCGCCGCGTCGGCGACCGCCAGCACATCGGCGACAAGATCGTCCAGCGCGAACCTGTCGGCGCCGATGCCTGCCCTCGAGCGGGCGAACCCGCGCATGTCGGGCCGGATCACGCGGTAGAACCGGCTGAGGTAGGGAACCCAGCTATACCAGAACACCGAACTGCGGCCATAGCCGTGCTGCAGGATCAGGAACGGCGCGTTGCGCCAGGGATCGGTATGGTCGTCCAGCTCGTAGTAGAGCGTCGGCCGTACGGCGGAGTTTGTGTAAGGCACTGGCAGTCTCCCGCTTATGGCGCCTGTGTTGCGCCGCCGATCGCGGCCCTGGCGGCGATACGCCCAAATACCACCGCCTTGCTCAGGGCCGTGCCGGTCATGTAGGCGGCGCCATGAAAGCCCCCGGTCACGTGCCCGGCGGCGAACAGGCCGGCGATCGGCAGCCCGAACACGTGGTAGACGCGCGTTTCGGCATCGATGACCAGGCCGCAGTAAGTGCCGACCACCGCGCTTTTTGTCGGGTGGCCATAGAATGGCGGCCGCCCGATCGCGATCATCCTGCCCCAGCCGGAACACAGGCTGGACCTGCCGAACTCCCGATCGGCCCCCTGTCCGACGTCGCTGTTGTAGCGGGCTACCGTGGCCGAGAGTTGCGGTCCGTCGATGCCGAGTCGTTGTGCGAGATCGAGCAGCGTGGGCGCCTCGACCAGGCGGCCGGCGCGAAGTTTCGCGGCAAGATCGAACGACGACCCGTCCGACGCCGAGCGGTCCATCACGGTCTGGTCGAACACCTGGAAACCGAGCACCTCGGGCTGCTTCAGGCAGGCTTCGCCGATCAGCTTGTAGGACAACGATTCATCGGTGAACCGACTTCCCTGCCGATTGACGGCGATGGCGCCCAGGTAGACCGAATGCAGGACCAGGTGGTCCTCCGGTCCGACGCTGGCGTGGATGCCGAAGGTTCCCTTGATGAATCCCATATCGCAAAGATCGGCGCCGAGGTGCCAGGCCATCCGCAGCCCGTCGCCGGTGCAGCCCGCACTGCCCATGCGCAGCGCGCCGGCCTGTCCGGGGGCGAACGTCACCAGCAGCGATTCGCTGCGCATGAACCCGCCGGTGGCCAGCACGACGCCGCGGCGTGCACCGATGCGGTTGGCGCGTTTTCCGTCGTGCGCCAGCACGCCGGCGACGCCGCGGCAATCGTGCGCCAGCACGCCGGCGACGCCGCGGCAATCCCTGTCCCGCAGCAGCCGCCTGGCGCCCGTGTGGCGCAGCAGGCTGACGCGCCCCGTGCGTTGCGCAGCCGCTGTCAGCAACACGAACGCGCCGCGCGGATCGGTGCGATGGGTGCGGGGCACCGACTGGCCGGCAGCCGCCTTCGGCGGACCGAATTCTAAGCCAAGCTGCTTGAGCCACTCGTAGGTGCCGAGCTGCTCTGCACCGAACGCGTGCAGCAGCGCCTAGTTGTTCTTGTGGTCGCCGACCCGCCGCAGATCTGCCAGCAGCAGGTCCGTCGTATCGTCGATGCCCGCGTTGCGCTGCTGGTCGGTCCCAGCGAAGGCGGTGGCCATTGTCTGCCTCATGCGAACTGGCACGCTGACGAGGGCGCCGGCGACGAGGTGGCAGGACGGCACGATCGGCGTGCCTGTCGCCGCACCGCATGCAAGCTCAATCGCACCAGGCGCCGCCGTTGACGTCCAGCACCTCGCCGGTGACAAAGCCGGCGGCCTCGCCGGCCAGGAACGTTACGGCATCGGCGACGTCCGCGGCCGTGCCCATCCGCCCGACCGGGATCAGCCCACGCAGCGTATCGGGGAAGTTGGTCGTCATCGGCGAGGCAATCGGCCCTGGTGCCACCACGTTGACCGTGACGCCGTCGGCCGCAAGCTCCTTCGCGAAGTAGAAGGTCAACGCGTTGATGCCGGCCTTCGACGCGCCATAGGCAACGTTGCCGGCGCGCGCCTGCTCCGCCGGGTCGATCCATGGTCGCGGATTGCCGCCATTCTTGCCGAGGATGGAACCGATGCTGATGATGCGCCCGTAGCGGCGGCTGCGCATCGGCGCCACGACCGCCTGGGTGCACAGGAAGACGCTCTTGAGGTTGTGCGACAACACCCGATCCCATTCCGCCTCGGACAGCGTCGTCGCGGATCCGAGCGAGCTGACGCCAGCGACGTTGACGAGGATGTCGGTCCGGCCGAACGCCGCCAGCGCACGCTCGACCATGGCATTGACCGCCGCGGCCTGCGTCACATCGGTTGGCAGTTCGATCACCCGCCTGTCATGCACGCGCACCGTCGCGGCGACCGCCGCGGTGCTGGCGCGATCGGCGAGGCAGAGATCCGCGCCCTCCTGCGCGAAGCGCTCGGCGATGGCGCTGCCAAGGCCGCCCGCCGCACCGGTTACGATCGCCACTCTGTCACGCAGTCGCATCGGTTCGCTCCTCAGAGGCAATACTTGTTGGGGACGACCTTGGCCGCCGCCACGGCGTCCCAGATGAGCCGCTCGTTGCTGCCTTGCCAGGCCGTCATACCCAGACTCTCATCCCCAGACTCTCATCCATCGCCGCGGTCAACCCGCTTGAGCACCACCGCCACGAGCCTTGCCCCGGTTGCCAACCGCGCCGCCGACGCCGATTGGGCCGCGGCGCGCAAGTAGATCAGCATGGTCGCGATCAGGCTGCAGATCGCGACGAAGGACGCCCGGCTTGGCGCGGCCTTGTTGCCGGTCGCCTGGATCAGGAGGGTGGAAACCGCCGGGGTGAAGCTGCCGAACAGGGAGGCGGAGAGACCCTGCGCCATGGAAAATCCGCCGGTGCGCAGCTCAACAGGTATGATTTCGGTCAGCGTCACCACCATGGCGCCGCCGTGGCAGGCATAAAGTATGGACAGCCAGAACTCGACGAGCAGCATCTTGTCGAAGCTCGGCGCCGCTACCAGCACCAGCCAGGCCCTGGCGGGATAGGCGGTCAGAATGGTCAGCACGGTGAAACCTGCCAGGATCGGTCCATGCCTATCCGGTTAGCATACACATGAGCCACTTGCAAAACTCCGCCAGCCAGACGCTAGAATTTCCGCCGAACAACACAACCCACAGTAGAATTTGGGCC
>Ga0209415_10015781_pt1 | contig 12211 bp, 6 predicted proteins | sample PeaSoiSIISIP2007_FD_187696 | JGI IMG/M metagenome (GOLD analysis project Ga0209415, IMG submission 187696) | Peat soil microbial communities from Weissenstadt, Germany - SII-SIP-2007 (SPAdes) (version 2) | ecosystem: Environmental > Terrestrial > Soil > Wetlands > Peat | place: Germany... | reverse complement strand
ACGATGCATCCCCGTCGTTGCGGAGCCATCGATTCAGAGATCCACGCCAAAATCAACGACGTGGGGTACTAGCGTCAAGATAGATGATCAAAACGCTCTGCCTCTTCGTCGCGCATGCGGCTGACCTCCGTCCCCGCATCAAGCGGTGGCGTGATCTTGCCGACACGATGGGCTCTCAGCCATTGGATGTCGGCCCGCGTTACAGGCCGCCCAGCCGGCTGGATGGGACGCAGTTCGACCACGGGATTTCCATACCGGGTGATCACCACCGACTCGCCGCCGAGCGCACGATCGATCAGTTGCGGCAGTCGATTTTTGGCATCGGCCACGCTATAGGTGCTCATGCGCGAGAATATAGCCATCGTATGGCCAATCTGTCCAGATCGGCGCCGGACGCCAGACGCCCCTTCGCAAAGAGGTCCCGCGACGGCATGCTGACGGCTTGAGACAACGGGAGTGAGGCAGCCGTGACACTGGCGAACGTCAGCCTCGACGACAAATACGCGCTGGACAAAGGCCGGGTGTATCTTACCGGCATCCAGGCGCTGGTGCGCTTGCCGCTGATGCAGCAGGCGCGTGACCGCGCGTCCGGGCTGAACACCGGCGGCTTCATCTCCGGCTATCGCGGTTCGCCGCTCGGCGGCTACGACACCGCGCTGCATGGCGCGCGGGCGTTCCTCGAACAGCATAACATCCGGTTCCAGCCGGGGCTCAACGAGGACATGGCGGCGACCTCGCTGTGGGGCAGCCAGCAAATCGGACTGTTCGACGGCGCCACAGTCGATGGCGTGTTCGGCATCTGGTATGGCAAGGGCCCTGGGGTCGATCGTTGTGGCGATGTGTTCAAGCACGCCAATGCGGCGGGCACGTCGCGGCATGGCGGCGTGCTGGCGATCATGGGCGACGACCACGGCGCGAGTTCTTCCACGTTGGCGCATCAAAGCGAGCAGGTGATGGCCGCGGCGATGATGCCGATTTTGAATCCGGCGACGTTGCAGGACTATCTCGATTTCGGGCTGCTGGGATTTGCGTTGTCGCGGTTCTCCGGATGCTGGGTGGGATTCAAGGCGGTCGGTCAGACGGTGGAGACGTCGGGTTCCGTCGCGGTGGACATCGCGCGGCCGGACATCGTCATCCCGGACGATTTCGTCATGCCGGAGGGCGGGTTGAACATCCGTCGTCCCGATCCGCCGCTGGATCAGGAGAAGCGGCTGCATGGACCGCGCATGGCGGCGGTCGCCGCGTTCGCCCGCGCCAATGCGCTGGATCGCGTGGTGATCGAGCCGCGCGTGCCGAGTCTCGGCATTGCCACTACGGGAAAATCGTATCTCGACGTGCGCGAGGCGTTCGATGAACTCGGGTTGAGCGACGACGATGTCGCGGCGCTCGGCATCCGTCTGTACAAGATCGGCTTGGTGTGGCCGCTGGAAGTGCAGGGGGCGCGCCGTTTCGCCAGCGGGCTGACCGAACTGCTGGTGGTGGAGGAGAAACGCGGCTTCATCGAGGATCAGTTCGCCAAGGCGTTGTTCAACCTGCCGGAGCGTCCGCGTCTTATCGGCAAGCAGGACGAAGAAGGCAACACGCTGCTGCCGAGCGAGGGTGAGCAATCGCCGATCCTGATCGCGCGCGTGATCGCCGAGCGGCTGCTGCGCCTCGGTGTTGCCATGCCCGCGCTGGAACAACGTGTTGCGCGGCTGCGAGAGTTGGAAACCCGCGCCGCCAAGCTGCCGCCGTTGCTGACGCGGGGTGCCTATTTCTGTTCCGGCTGTCCGCACAACACATCCACCAACGTGCCGGACGGCAGCCGTGCGCTGGCGGGGATCGGCTGCCACTCGCTGACCATCTTCATGCCGGAACGCCGCACGCATCTGTGGAGCCACATGGGTGGCGAGGGAGCCGCGTGGATCGGCCAAGCGCCGTTCACGTCTGAACCGCACGTCTTCCAGAACATCGGCGACGGCACGTATTCTCATAGCGGTCTGCTGGCAATTCGCGCCGCGGCGGCGTCGGGCGTGAACATCACCTACAAGATTCTGTTCAACGACGCGGTGGCGATGACCGGCGGGCAGCGTGTCGAAGGCGGGTTGAACGTGCCGCAGATCACGCGTCAGGTCGCCGCGGAAGGCGCTCGCAAGATCTTTGTCGTGTCGGACGAGCCGGACAAATATCCGCCGGATGCCGGCTTCCCGCCGGGCGTGGAAATCCGCCATCGCGATCAGCTCGATGCCGTGCAGCGCGAGCTGCGCGAAATTCCCGGCCTGACGATCCTGGTCTACGACCAGACCTGTGCGGCGGAGAAGCGCCGGCGGCGCAAGCGCGGCACCTTCCCCGATCCGCAGAAGCGTGTGTTCATCAACGAGGCCGTCTGCGAAGGTTGCGGCGATTGCTCCACGCAATCCAACTGCGTCTCGGTACAGCCGGTGGAAACGCCGCTCGGGCGCAAGCGCCGCATCGATCAGTCCGCGTGCAACAAGGACTTTTCCTGCCTGAAGGGATTCTGCCCGAGCTTCGTCACCATTCATGGCGGCGCGCCGCGCAAGGCAAAGCCGCCGGTGCGTGCGGCGAATTTCGACCCCGCCGATGGATTGCCGGCGCCCGCGCCGCTGCCGATCGAGCGGCCCTACGGCATTCTCGTCACCGGCATTGGCGGCACCGGCGTCATCACTATCGGCGCGTTGCTCGGCATGGCGGCGCATCTTGAAGGCAAAGGCTGCACGGTTCTCGATTCCACCGGCCTGTCGCAGAAGAACGGCGCGGTGATGAGCCACGTGCGCATCGCCGCGAGCCCGGAGGAAATTCACGCCGCGCGTATCGTACCCGGCGCGGCACGGCTGGTGCTCGCCTGCGATATGGTGGTGGCCAGCGGCGCCGAAGCCTTCGCCGCGATGGAGCAGGGGGTGACCCGCGCGGTGGTTAACAGCGCGGTGACGCCGACGGCGGGGTTCGTCACTAACAACGAGATCGATTTCCAGGAAGCCGCGATGCAGCGGCGTATACGCGACGCGGTCGGCGCCGACCACGCCGAGTTCGTTGCGGCTACCACGCTGGCAACGGCATTGCTTGGTGATTCGATCGCCACCAATTTGTTCATGCTCGGCTACGCGTTCCAGAAGGGGCTGATCCCGCTGGGGCTGGAGGCGATCATGCAGGCGATCGCGCTGAACGGCGTGGCGGTGGCGAAGAACCAGGAAACCTTCGCCTGGGGCCGTCGCGCCGCAGCCGATCCGGGTTTCGCTGAAGACGCCGCGCGTCCGGCGCTGCGCACGCCGGTCGAACCGGTTACCGGACTCGGCGCGGTGGTCGAGCATCGCTCGGCATTGCTGACGGCTTATCAGAACGCGGCCTACGCGGCACGGTATCGCGCGTTAGTGAACGAGGTTGCCGCGGCCGAACACGCGCAGGCCAAAGGCATGACCGGCCTGGCCGAGACCGTGGCGCGTACGCTGTATCGGCTGATGGCGTACAAGGACGAATACGAGGTCGCCAGGCTGTACGCCGACCCCGCGTTCCGACGCAGTCTGGAGGCGCAATTCGAAGGCGACTACCGGATCGAGTTCAATCTCGCGCCGCCGCTGTTGGCGAAGCGCGATCCGGCCACGGGCCATCTGATCAAGCGCAGCTACGGGCCGTGGCTGCTACCGGCCTTCCGCGTGCTGGCAAAGCTGAAGCAGCTGCGCGGCACGATGCTCGATCCGTTCGGCCACACCGAGGAGCGCCGTATGGAGCGCCGGCTGATCACAGAATACGGGTCACTGCTGCGCACGATCATCGCCACGCTGACGCCGGACAACCACGCGCTGGCGATCGAGCTGGCCGGCGCCGCGCAACGCATCCGCGGCTACGGCCACATCAAGCAGCAGAGCGTGGCGCAGGTGAAGGCGACGGAAGCACGGCTGCTCGCGCGGCTGCAGAAGGCCGAGCCGGTGTTGGCCGCGGCGGAGTGATCCGTCTTTGTGACGACGCAAGCCATCCTGTCATTGCGAGGAGCAAAGCGACGAAGCGATCTCCCGCTTGCGGAGCGGCCCTCGGCTCGTCACGCCGGAGATTGCTTCGTCGCTACCGCTCCTCGCAATGACGGGATAGCTGGCAGGGGCGTCTTCGTCGCTACCGCGCGTCGCAATGACAGGATAGCTGACAGGAGCGCCTGCTTCGCCTCGGAACCGGTGCTATTTTTGCTTCGCCACGATCTCGGCGATCCTCGCGTTGGTGTCGTTGATGTCCGGCAGTTTCTCGCCTTTGGTCAGGCGCGCCAGCGTCGTCTGTTCCGCCTTCTGCATCGCTACCGCGCGCTCGGCCGCCGCGGCGATCTCGTGTGGCTTCATCACCAGCACGCCGTTTTCGTCCGCCAGAATGGCGTCACCTGGCTCGACCGCGACGCCGCCGCAGGATACCGCGACACAGAACTCGCCATGCTCGAACTGGCGCTTGCCGGTTACCGTCGACAGTCCGCGCGCCCAGACCGGCAACCCGTACTCGCGCAACTCCTGCACATCCGTCGCGGTGCCGTCGATGATGATGCCGACACAGCCGGTCTCGCGCGCGGCGAACGACACGCCGCCGCCGCAGGCCGCATGACGCATGTCGCCGGCGCGATCCAGCACCAGCACGTCGCCGGGGCGCAGCTTGCCCAGTGCGTAGTGCACGATCGTCGTGTCGGCGCCGTAGCAACGCACCGTCACCGCGGTGCCGGCGACGCGCCGATAGCCCGGCAGCAGCGCGCGGATTGCCGGGTCCATGAAGCCGACATGGCGAAAATGGCCGATCGTCGCAGGCTCCGCCTCGCGCAGCTTGTCCAGCAGCGCGGGGGCGATCGGCGGCGGCAGGTCGTTCAGCACGAACATGGTGGTATCTCCCGGGATTGGCGGGCGATTGAACGTCGGCGCGGCGGCCGGAGTCCAGGGGCGGCGGATTGATCGAGATCAAGGCCGGCCGTACCGTGGCGGATAAGATTTCGGGCTTGAGACGCCTGGAGGTTGCTATGTCATTCGCCCTGCACATTGCGTTCCGCAACATGGATGCGTCGGCTTCCGCCGAGGCGCTGGTGCGCCAGCGCGCCGAGGAGCTGGAACATTTGTCAGGCCGCATCAGTGCCTGCCGCGTGGTGCTGGATTGCGCGCACCGGCAGAATCAGTTGAGCAGGCTGTATCGCGTGCATATCGATCTGACGCTGCCCGGGGGACCGATCGTGGTGAACCGCGATGCCGGCAGCAACCACGCGCACGATGATCTGCAGGTGGCAATTCGCGATTCGTTCGATGCGGCGCGGCGGCAATTGCAGGAGCATGCGCGCAAGCACGATGGCACGACGAGAAGGCGCGCCGAATAGCCTCGCCCGCGAAGCGGGGAGGGGTCGCGGAACGTGAGCGGCGAGGGTGAGGGTGGTGCGGGGCGACCCGATCACCCTCACCCTCGGTGCTGCGCACCTCGACCTCTCCCGCCGCAGGCGGGAGAGGTTTTCTTTGGTCTAGCAGCCTGTCGGACTGAACAAGTTTACGGAAGAAAAAGTCGCGTCAGGATAGAAAATGGTCATCATATTTCTCTCTGGTGGTGAGTGATGAAATGAAAATCCATTTTGTTCTTGCTTTGTGCTTAAGTCTGACAGGCTCCTAGGCCGGCAGCAGGCTTGACCCCATCAGGAACGCATCGACCGCGCGGGCGCATTGTCTTCCCTCGCGGATCGCCCACACCACCAGCGATTGGCCGCGCCGCATGTCGCCGGCGGCGAACACCTGGTCCATCGATGTGCGGTAATCCACCGTGTTCGCCGCAACATTGCCACGGGGATCCAGCGCCAATCCCGCTTGTTCCAACATCCCCGGACGGTGCGGCCCGAGGAAACCCATTGCCAGCAGCACCAGATCCGCCTTCAGGCTGAAGTCGCCGCCCTCGACCTCGCGCATCTGCATGCGACCATCTTCGCCCTTCACCCAGTCGATGCGCACACATTCCAGCGCCTCGATCTGGCCGCTGCTGCCGACCCCGCGCTTGGTCAGCACCGCCCAGTCGCGGTCGGCGCCTTCCTCATGCGCGTGCGAGCTGCGCAGCTTCAGCGGCCAGTCGGGCCAGGTCAGCGCCTTGTTCTCGCGATCCGGCGGCTTCGGCAGGATTTCGAGCTGCGTCACCGACACCGCGCCCTGACGAAACGCCGTGCCGATGCAGTCCGAGCCGGTGTCGCCGCCGCCGATGACGACGACATGTTTTCCCTCCGCGCTGATCGTGCCTTGCGGTGCCGCGTGGGCTTCGCTGTCGCCGGCGCCGCGCTTGTTCTGCTGGACCAGATAGTCCATGGCGAAATGCACACCGGCCAGCTCGCGCCCGGGCATCGGCAGATCGCGCGGCCATTCCGCGCCGCCCGCCAGCACCACCGCGTCGTGATCGTCCAGCAACGCGGCCACCGTGATCCCGCCGGCGCCGATCTCGACGCCGGGGCGGAAGGTTACGCCCTCCGCCTCCATTTGTTCGATGCGGCGGTCGATCAGGTGCTTTTCCATCTTGAAGTCGGGAATGCCGTAACGCAGCAGCCCGCCGATGCGATCGCTTTTCTCGAACACCGTCACGTCGTGCCCGGCACGGCCGAGCTGCTGCGCGCAGGCGAGGCCCGCGGGACCCGAACCGACCACGGCGACGCGCTTGCCGGTGGCGCGCGACGGCGGCAGCGGCGCGATCCAGCCTTCCTGCCAACCGCGATCGACGATGCTGCACTCGATCGTCTTGATGGTCACCGGGTTGTCGTCGATGTTCAGCGTGCAGGACGCCTCGCACGGCGCGGGACAAATGCGGCCGGTGAACTCCGGGAAGTTGTTGGTGGAGTGCAGCACGGTCAGTGCCTGGCGCCACTGGTCGCGGTAAACGAGATTATTCCAGTCCGGGATCATGTTGTTGACCGGGCAGCCCTGGTGGCAGAACGGGATGCCGCAGTCCATGCAGCGCGCGGCCTGTCGGCCGACCGCCTCGGCCGGCATCGGCTTGACGAATTCGTTCCAGGTGTGGCGACGGATATCGGGCTTTTCGTAGCCGCGATCCTGGCGCTCGATCTCAAGAAAGCCGGTAGGCTTGCCCATTGTTTCTCCTTCTGAACCTCGCCCGCGGAGCGAGAGAGGTCGCCGAGCGAAGCACGGCGGGTGAGGGTGGTGCGTGCCAACCCGATCGCCTTCACCCTCGTCGCTTCGCGCCTCGACCCCTCTCCCGCGGAGCGGGAGAGGCTTATTGTGGTGTTACTCCGCCGCCACCGTCTCCGCCGCTGTCTGTTCCGCCCGCAAATCCAGCAGCGCACGGCGGAAGTCGCGGGGCACGATCTTGATGAAACGCGCGAGCGCGTTCTCCCAGTCGTCCAGCAGTTCGCGCGCACGCGCACTACCGGTGAACAGCAGGTGCCGCTCGACCAGGATGCGCAGGCGCTCGGCGTCGTAGCGCAGCGGGTCGCCCATGCCGTTATCCTCGACACTCATCGCGCGCTGGCGCGGCCGCCCCGCGGTATCGGCGAGCCCGATCTCCGGCGGCGGGATCGGCTCCAGATCGACGCCGGTCAGGTTGCACAGCTTCTTGAACGTCGCACGCTCGTCATAGACATAGGCGATGCCGCCCGACATGCCGGCGGCGAAGTTGCGGCCGGTCGCGCCGAGCACGACGATCGTGCCGCCGGTCATGTATTCGCAGCCGTGGTCGCCGCAGCCTTCCACCACCGCAACGGCACCGGAGTTGCGCACGGCGAAGCGCTCGCCGGCCACGCCGTTGAAATACGCCTCGCCGGCGATCGCGCCGTACAGCACGGTGTTGCCGACGATGATGTTGTCCAGCGGATCGCGCGTTGCCTCCGGCGGCTGGCGCACCACCACCCGGCCACCAGACAACCCCTTGCCGACATAGTCGTTGGCGTCGCCCACCAAGTTCAGCGTCACGCCGCGCGCGAGGAATGCGCCGAAGCTGCCGCCCGCCGTGCCGTGCAGGTTGATCGCGATGGTATCGTCCGGCAGGCCCGCGTGGCCGTAGCGCCGCGCCACCTCGCCGGACAGCATCGCGCCGACCGTGCGGTTGACGTTGCGGATCTCATGCTCGATGCGCACCGGCTCGCCGCGTTCCAGCGCCGGCGCGGCGGTGGCGATGAACTGCTTGTCCAGTGCGCGGTCCAGATGGTGATCCTGCTGCTCGCAATTGTGGATCGCCACGCCGGGCTTCGGCGTCACCTGGTGCAGCACGCGTGACAGGTCGACACCCTTGGCCTTCCAGTGCTCGATGACCGAACGTGTGTCCAGCCGGTCCACGCGGCCGATCATCGCGCTGAAGCTGCGGAAGCCGAGTTGCGCCATCAGTTCGCGCACTTCCTCGGCGATGTAGAAGAAGTAGGTGATGATATGTTCCGGCGTGCCGGTGAAGCGGGCGCGCAGCACCGGGTCCTGCGTGGCGATGCCGACCGGACAGGTATTCAAGTGGCACTTGCGCATCATGATGCAGCCGGCGGCGATCAGCGGCGCGGTGGAGAAGCCGAACTCGTCGGCGCCGAGCAACGCGCCGATCACCACGTCGCGGCCGGTGCGCAGCCCGCCATCGACCTGCACGGCGATACGGCCACGCAAGCCGTTCAGCACCAGCGTCTGCTGCGTTTCGGCGAGGCCGATTTCCCACGGCGAACCGGCATGCGTCAGCGACGTGAGCGGCGAGGCGCCGGTGCCGCCTTCGAAGCCGGAGATCGTCACGTGGTCGGCGCGTGCCTTCGACACGCCGGCCGCCACGGTACCGACGCCCACTTCCGACACCAGCTTCACTGAAACACGTGCACGCGGATTGGCGTTCTTGAGGTCGTGGATGAGCTGCGCCAGATCCTCGATCGAGTAGATGTCGTGGTGCGGCGGTGGTGAAATCAAACCCACGCCGGGTGTCGAATACCGCACGCGGGCGATATTCTTGTCCACCTTGCGACCGGGCAACTGGCCACCTTCGCCGGGCTTGGCGCCCTGCGCCATCTTGATCTGCAGGTCGTCGGCATTGACCAGGTATTCCGTGGTCACACCGAACCGTCCCGACGCCACCTGCTTGATTGCCGAGCGCATGGAATCGCCGTTCGGCAGCCTCTTGTAGCGGTCGGACTCCTCGCCGCCTTCGCCGGTGTTGGATTTTCCGCCGATGCGGTTCATCGCGATGGCGAGCGTGGTGTGCGCCTCACGCGAGATCGAGCCGAAGCTCATCGCGCCGGTGGCGAAGCGGTGCACGATCGAGGCCGCGGATTCGACTTCCTCCAGCGGCACCGGTGTGTCGGCGAGGCGGAACTGCATCAGGCCGCGGATGGTCAGGTGGTGCGTGCTCTGGTCGTTGATCGTCTGGGTGAACTCGCGGAATGTCGCGAAGGACTCGCCGCGCACCGCGTGCTGCAGCTTGGCGACCGACTCCGGCGTCCAGGCATGCGCCTCGCCGCGGAGTCGAAAAGCGTAGTCGCCGCCTACATCGAGCATGTCGTCATAGATCGGGTTGCCGTCGTAGCCGTTGCGATGGCGCTGCACCGCCTCCTGCGCGACCTCGTAGAAGCCGACGCCCTCGATCGTCGTGGCAGTGCCGGTAAAGCACTTCTCCACGAACTCGGAGGCCAGCCCGACCGCGTCGAAGATCTGCGCGCCGCAATAGGATTGGTAGGTGGAGATCCCCATCTTGGAGATCACCTTCAGAATGCCCTTGCCGACCGCCTTGATGTAGTTCTTCTGTACCTCATAGGCCTTCAGCGGCATCGCATTCTGCACGCGCATTTGTTCCAGCGTCTCGAACGCCAGGTACGGGTTGATCGCCTCGGCGCCATAGCCGGCGAGCACGCAGAAATGGTGCACCTCGCGCGGCTCGCCGCTTTCTACCACCAGACCGACCTGGTCCCGCAGGCCCTGGCGGATCAGGTGGTGGTGCGTCGCCGCGGTGGCGAGCAAGGCCGGGATCGGGATGCGATGCGGACCCACCGCGCGGTCGGACAGGATCAGGATGGTGTGGTCGGCCAGCACGGCATCGGTCGCTTCGCGGCAGATGCGCTCAATCGCGCGCTGCATGCCTTCGGCGCCTTCGACGGCGGGCCAGGTGGTGTCGATCGTCGCGGTGCGGAACGCGCCGACTTCCAGGCTGTCGATCTGCTTGATCTTATCGAGATCGGCGTTGGTCAGGATCGGCTGCGACACCTCCAGCCGGTAGTGATTGCCGGCGTGGTGGCCAAGCAGGTTCGGGCGCGGGCCGATCATGGAGACCAACGACATCACCAGTTCCTCGCGGATCGGATCGATCGGCGGGTTGGTGACCTGGGCAAAGTTCTGCTTGAAGTAGTTGTACAGCAGTTTGGGCTTGTCGGAGAGCACGGCGATCGGCGTGTCGGTGCCCATTGAGCCGACCGGATCCTCGCCGTCGCGCGCCATCGGCTCGAGGAAGAACTGAATGTCCTCCTGCGTATAGCCGAACGCCTGCTGGTGGCGCAGCAGCGTCTCCAGGTCGTTGGGCCGGGGCAGGGTGCGGTGCTCGGGGCTGTCCGGCAGTTCCTCCAGCTTGAACTGCGTCATCTTCAGCCATTCGGCATAGGGGTGCGCGCCGGCAAGTTTCTGCTTGATCTCGGCATCGTCGATGATGCGGCCTTCCTCGAGGTCGATCAGCAGCATCTTGCCAGGCTGCAACCGCCACTTGTGGACGATGCGCTCCTCCGGAACCGGCAGCACGCCGGCTTCCGACGCCATGATGACGTGGTCATCATTGGTGACGATGTAGCGCGCTGGGCGCAGGCCGTTGCGATCGAGCGTGGCGCCGATCTGCCGCCCGTCAGTGAAGGCGATCGAGGCCGGGCCGTCCCACGGCTCCATCAACGCGGCGTAATATTCGTAGAATGCCTTGCGCTCGGCATCCATCAGCGGATTGCCGGCCCAGGCCTCGGGGATCAGCATCATCATCGCATGCGCCAGCGAGTAGCCGCCGGCGACGAGAATCTCCAGGGCGTTGTCGATGCAGGCGGTGTCGGACTGGCCGTGCGGGATCAGCGGCCACATCTTGTCGAGATCGGGACCGATCAGGTCGGACGACATCGAGCGGCGCCGCGCGTACATCCAGTTGACGTTGCCGCGGACGGTGTTGATCTCGCCGTTATGCGCCAGGAAGCGATACGGGTGCGCCAGCTTCCAGGACGGGAAGGTGTTGGTGGAGAAGCGCTGGTGCACCAGCGCCAGCGCCGATTCGGTCAGCGGATTGCGCAGGTCCTCATAGAAGCTCTCCACCTGCGGGGCGAGCAGTAGACCCTTGTACACCATCGTCCTGGTGGAGAACGACGGCATGTAGAGATTGCCCAGGCCGGGCAGGTGCCGCTTGTCTTCCAACGTGCGGATGTTGTTCAGGATCTGCTTGCGGATGGCGAGGATCTTCCGCTCGAACGCGTCCTGGTCCTTGATCTGCGGGCTGGCGGCAACGATGCCCTGACGGATCACCGGCATGGTCTCGACCACCGTCCTGCCGAGGCCGATGAGGTCGGTCGGCACGTCGCGCCAGCCGACGAAGCTCTGGCCCTCCTTGGCGACCACCTCGGCGAAATGTTGTTCCGCGTATTCACGGGCGCGGGGGTCCTGCGGCAGGAAGCACATGGCGACGGCGTAGCGGCCGGCCTTGGGCAGCCGCTTGCCCGCCTTGTCGGCCCAGTCGTGCAGCAGGCGGTCCGGCATTTGGATCAGGCAGCCGGCGCCGTCGCCCACCAGCGGGTCGGCGCCCACCGCGCCGCGATGGTCGAGATTGACCAGGATTTTGAGGCCCTGGCGGATCAGGTCGTGCGACTTTCGGCCCTTGATATTCGCGACGAAGCCGACGCCGCAGGCGTCATGCTCATTGCGGGGGTCATACAGGCCTTGTTTCGCAACCATTTCCATGTCGGTCTCTGTCCCGGGGTAGCCGGAGGCGGGGTCTGGCATAGGCAAACGGGTCTTATGGCGCGCCGGGGTGGCCCCTGGCAACCATGCCGCAGTGCAGCGTAGGGATGCGGAGGCGGCGGAGCAAGGCGGAAATCGGCCGGGGGAGCGGGTTTCTGGGGCCGGGCGGGCGCGCACCGAGACCTCCCCCCTCCCCTTGAGGGAGGGATTTGGGGGGACCGGTCGATCGGTGCGAGCATCCGACCGCCCCCTCCCCCTACCCCCCTCCCGCAACTAGGGCATGCCCACAAGTAATCTGGGAATCGGAATGTGATTGGCCCGACGCGGGTCGGGTAGGCTTCAGTGCATCG
>Ga0209415_10015780_pt1 | contig 12211 bp, 10 predicted proteins | sample PeaSoiSIISIP2007_FD_187696 | JGI IMG/M metagenome (GOLD analysis project Ga0209415, IMG submission 187696) | Peat soil microbial communities from Weissenstadt, Germany - SII-SIP-2007 (SPAdes) (version 2) | ecosystem: Environmental > Terrestrial > Soil > Wetlands > Peat | place: Germany... | reverse complement strand
CGCCGGGGCGCCCGACGCGGCCCCCGAGGTCCTCCCCAGCCCGCCGGACGCCGAGCCCCCCGCGGAGTGTCACGTCGGACCGGACCTCGCGTCGCCGGGCTGCCTGTCCGAGTACTCCGCCGCGTGGTGCACCGTCGCGCCGTCCGCGGACGGCTGGGCGCCCGGCCCCTGCCCGGCCGCCGGCCTCCTCGGGTGCTGCGTCACCACGTCCGGCGCCGCCTTCGTCTCCGCGGCCTGCTACTACGCCGGCGAGGCCGTCGACCCCGTCGAGCTCGCCCACGGCTGCGTCGGCGGCGGGGGCGTGACCCAGCTCTGGACGACGACCGCGCCCTAGTCCGCGTCGGCGAGCTCCCAGCCGACGACGTTGAAGAGCGCGGCGGTCAGGGCGAGCGTGCCCCCGCCCGACGTGAGGATGACGGGGGTCCACTCCAGCGCGTAGTTGCTCCCGATCCCCGGCGTGGAGGCCCCGGGGACCCCCGCGATCTCGTAGTAGCTCGGGAGCGGGATCCGGACGGTCATCCGGTAGTCGAACGTCTGGCTGTTCGACAGCACGATGCCGGTCGGGCCGACGAGGCTGTAGCCGCCCGGCGGGTCGGTGATCGCGACGGCGGTGCCGAGCCCGTTCAGGACGTTGAAGTCCCCCGACTTCACGAGGTAGTTGGTGATCGTCCCCCCGGAGATCGTCAGCGCCCCGACGATCTCGAGGTAGAGCGCGCGCGCGTGCGGCGGGAAGTCGACGTTCGGGTTCAGCGTCCAGGTGGCGGTGCCGACGCTGACCGACGCGGAGTTGACCGCGATCTGCCCGCGGCCGGACCGATACGGGTAGTGCCTGCCCCCCGACGCCGCGAGGCTGCCCTTCGTCGTCGAGCTCGCGCTCGTCCCGATGCGCGCGAGGACGCAGACCGCCGCGTTCGTCGCCGCCGCCTGCGTGACGCCGACGTCCTGCAGGCAGGGCGGGAGGACGAGCGCCGCGTCCGGGGTCCCGTAGACGAGGTCCGGCGTCTGGCTGCTCGCGACGACGAGCCCGCGGGGCGAGCGCGGCTGCCGACCGCCCGGGCCCTTCGTGTACTTCGCCCAGCGCGGCAGGCCGAACGGGGTCGCGAGATAGACGTAGTTGAAGCCCGACGCGCTGATGCTCCCGCCCGCGCTCTGGTTCGCCGCGTCGTCGAGGTCGACGTAGAGCGCGTCGGCTGCCGCGCCGACCCCGCCGCCCCCCCCCTGCGGGCAGGACGAGAGCAGGGCGCCGCCGACCCGGCGCCCGAGCAGCTCGGCCTCGATCTCGCCCGTCAGCCGGCTCGCCCCGCCGTGGATGATCGCGTCGATGCTCGCGTAGCAGCGGGTGACCTTCGGCAGGTCGCGCGGCGCCGGCGAGGACGAGAAGAGCCGGTCCTCGACCAGCGGGCGGACGTCCCACATCGTGACGGTGTCCCAGGTCGTCGTCCCCGTCGGGACGGAGAAGACGACGAGCGGGAGCCAGCCGGCGACCGCCCCGGGGAAGCCCGACCCCGGCGTCCCCGTCCGGATCCGGTACTGGAGCTGCGCCGCCGTGACCTTGTTCACCGCGGCGGCCGCGAACGTCCCCGTCGTCGGGTTGAAGACGTCTCGGCTGTCGGTCTCCAGGACGTTGTCGGGCTGGACGCGGGCGCACTCCAGGACGTCGATCCGGAGCGACCCGGAGCTGTTCGCCGTCAGCGCGATCGCCGGCGTCAGCAGGCTCGTCGTCCCCGGGTCCTGCACGACCTTGTACTGGCTGTCGTCCGCGCTCGGGACCGCGTCCGGGTCGTAGATGCCGAGGACCCCGGGCCCGACCGCCGACGCCGTCGTCCCCCCGGTCGGGGCGAAGAGCAGCCCGGAGAGGACCTCCCCCGACGACGGGTTGTTCGTCGACGACGGGTTGTAGAGCGCCGCCGCGTCGAGGTCGTCCGTCCCGACCTTGGTGTCGAAGAGCCCGCGGAGGATCTCCGCGAGCGCCGCCTGCGCGAAGTTCTGCCCCCGCATGACGTCGCCCGAGAGCGCGCGCTCGAGGGGGTTCACGACGATCTCCTTGCCTCCGCTGCTCATGTCGCCTCCGTCCCGATCCCTTCTACACCAGGGGTCGGAAACCCGGGTTTCCGACCGACGCTCAGACGCACGGCCCGCGCTGCTGGAAGAGCTCGAACGTCACCCCGGCCGCCCGGACCGCGTCGACCGCGTGGTAGGCGGCGAGGTAGTCGCGCGACGCGGTCCACGCCCAGCCGTCGTAGAAGCACGGATAGGGGGCGCAGTCCCAGTAGTCGGCCCCGCCGCCGACCCCACTCGCCGCCCCGCCCCAGAAGAAGCCGAACTCCCCCGCGTCGCTCGGCTGGACCTCGACCGCGAAGTAGGCGCGGAAGCGGAGGTAGTCGAGGAGCACCCGCCAGCGAGTCGGCCCGGGGACGTTCCCGAGCCCCGGATCGTCGTTCCTCCCCGCGTTCGTCCCGACGATCGTGGGGGTGAAGACCGCCCCGCTCGTCCGACCGACGATCCCGGCTCCGACGACGAACGCGGCGCCCTGCTGCACCCCCGCCGCCCCGAGCAGGAGCGGAGCCCCGGGCGCCCCCGTCGTCCCCGCCGCCCCCGGCACGAACGGGACCGCCGGCGGCGCCGACCGGACGAGCGCGTGCCCCTGCGCGACCAGCCCGCCGCCGACCTCCTGCGCCACCTGCTCGCCGTCCACGAACGCCCCGCTCGCCGAGCCCACCAGGAGCACCGCATCGTAGTCGTACGCGTCGAGGTCGTAGAAGAAGCCGGGGAGGAGCCCCGTCCCGACCTCGCGGAAGCACCAGGAGAGCTGCTCCGGGCTCTTCGTCAGCGTCCGGTTGAGCGCCCGCTTGACCGCGTTCGGCGAGACCGTGTCCGCCGGCGTCGCGATGCGCGGCCGATAGAGCGCGTCCGGCTCCCCCGGCGACCGGCGGATCTTCCGCTCGTAGCCGAGCTCGTCGAGCATCGCGCTCGTCCCCCCGCTCGGCTGCTCCGCGTTCGTCACGGTCAGCCCCCAGTCCTGCACCCAGTCGAGCACGCGCCAGGCGATCGGGACGCTCGGGGTCGCCGGGGCGTCTCCGAGCACCATGTCGATCGTCAGCGTCGCCCCGCTGCTCTGCCCCGCCACCGTGTAGCCGGGGGCGACGGGCGCTCCCGACGAGCTCCGGAGCACGGCGACGACGAGCTCCTCCGAACCGACGATCCCCGCCGCCTTGGCGGTCAGGTACGCGACGACCGTGGGGCCGTTCTTCACCGTCAGCACCTCGCCCGGGACGAACGACCCGGCGTGGGTCGCCCCCTGGAACGAGACGACCAGCTCGAGGGCGACCGACCCCCCGTTGCCCGGCGACGGCGAGTTGTAGGCGACCGCCCGATAGACCGCGGCGCTCCCGAGGGGAGCCGCGAGCGCGAAGTACTGCCCGACGTGCTGCGGCTGCGGCACCTCCGCCTGGGGCGCCGCGACGAGCGCGAGCGAGTCGACGCTGCCCGGCGCCGGCGGGAGCGTCGTCGCGGCGATCGACGCTCCCGCGTTCGAGTATCCCGTCCCCGGCTGCTCGACGAGCCGGATGCTCCCCGGCTGCGGGTCGTTGTAGCCGTAGCCCGGGCGCTCCGCGGCGGCGGTCGCCGTCAGCGGCCCCGCCTGACCCGGCAGGAAGACGAGGTCCGCGAGGAGCGTGTAGCGCCGCCCCGTCGCGATGGTCGTCCCCTGGTCGACCGCGCTCTCCGGCTCGATCTCGCCGTACCAGACGGTGCCGGCACCGAGGACGAGCGGGGACTGGATCCGGAGCGTCCGCGAGAAGGTCAGCTCGACCTCGGCGAGGTTCGGACCCGTCGCCGGGGGCGCCGTCTGCCCGCTCCACGGCAGGATGTACATCGCCTCCATCGTCGTGTTGATCGCGTCCGAGACGCGCGCGAGCTGCGCCATCGCCTGCCGGTACGCCTCGAACCCGCCGCCGTCGCCGGCCTCGACGAAGCCCTGCGCGAAGCCGGGGTCGACGACCGACTCCCAGACCGCCTGGAAGTCGTCGATGCTCAGCGGCGCCTGGACGTAGGACGGCATGGGCTCAGACCAGGGTGATGCCGCTCGCGAACGCGCGCAGCGTCTGCCCCGGGACGGGCTGCACGTCGCCGGCCGGAGAGACGACGCTCCCCTGCCCGGGGATCAGCCCCTGCGACTTGAACCGCACGAGGACCGCCCCGAGGTCCTGGAGCGTCAGCGGCTGGTTGGTCCCGAGGCTGTTCACGTAGTTGAGCACCGCCGCCTGCACCTGCGCCCCGACCCCGATCGTGTCGGTCCCCGCGACGAAGGTGAGGTGGAGCGCGACCGAGACGATCTGCGGCATGCTCGGGAACACGATCACCTGGATGCCCGCCGCCCTCCAGTTGCCGAGCGCCTGGAGCACCGTCGCCGCGAGCGCGGCGCTCGCGACCCCGCTCGAGTCGGCGATGTAGAGGTAGACGAGCCGGACCGGGGTGGCCGCCGGGCCGATCACCTCGACGGCCTGCGCGCTCACGACGCCCGGGACCTGGATGGCCCCGTACTGGATCGCGGAGAGAATCCCCCGCTGCTGCGCGACCCAGTAGCCCCGGATCCGCTCGCGGAACGTGTCGTCGTCCTCGACGTCCTCGCCGCCCGCCGTCGCGAGCGGGTTGTTCACCGTCACCGTCGGGTCGAAGATCGCCCCGGGGCTCGTGAACGCCGTCAGACTGTTCGCCCCGACCTGCGAGAGCTTCCCCGCCTGGACCGCTCGGACGTTCGCCGTCGCGCTCGTGTCGCTCGGCGCCCCCGTGCTCGTCGTGAACGAGCCCGCCGTCGTCGTGATGTACTTGAACCCCGACGCGCTCGTGATGCTCGTCCCCGCCGAGACCGTCCCCGCCGGACCCGTCCCGAGCACGCGGGAGAAGAGGACCGCGCCGAGCGCCGCGGAGGCGCCCTTCCGGAGGAGCTGGTAGCGGTCCCAGGCGTAGCGGTCGAGGTCGTCCCCCTCCGCCCCGTCGAGGAAGAGCCGGTTGACCGAGTACGCGAGCTGCAGGACGCAGAGGTAGGCGATCTCGGAGACCGACCCGACGAAGATGTTGGCGTCCGTCCCCTGAACGTCGACCTGCTGCGGATCGATCTTCCGAGCCGTCGACAGCACGTACGCGCGGCCGACGTTGTAGAGGTCGTTTCGGCTGACGAAGTCGCCCACGTCGCGACGCTACCACGCGGTCGGAAACCCGGGTTTCCGACCCCTAGGCCGCCTGCGGCATCGTGCCGAAGCTCGGCGGGAGCGCCTGCCCGGTCTGCGTGTCGAACGGCATGTCCATCCTCCGCGCGACCCCCTGGCGCGTCTTGATGTACGCGCTGAACCGCGTGATCGCGGGGGTCGTCGGGTCCGTGTAGACCCGCACGACGCACTGGGCGACCTCCGGCTCGAGCGAGAACTGCGACTGGAGCGCCGCGCAGAGCTCGTTGCGGACCGACGCGGTCGCGAGCCGCTTCACCTGCGTGCCGAGCCCGACGCCGTAGTCCCGAGGGAGGTGGGCGAAGGAGCCGGCGACGCTCATCGCGCGGCGGTAGAGACGCTTCAGGAGCGCCGCCATGCCCTGCTCGACCGCGTAGTCGCCCGAGTCGTCTACGACGAACGAGCCGAGCGTCACGAACCCGCCCCCGGCGGCGGTCGCCCAGGCCCTCGTCGAGAGCCCGATGGTCGACCCCGAGATCCCCGAGAGGCTCTGCGGGTTCGCGAAGTCGCGGGTCGGCAGCGCGTGATCCTGCGCGTTCGGAACGAGCTCCTTCAGCAGCCCGAAGACCGTCGCGGACGCGGGGGCCATCGGCGAGCCCCCGACGGTCGCGAGCCCGGAGATCGAGACGACGTACTGCGCCGGGTAGGGGCTCATCGGCCGGTCGACGACGACGTCGATCTGGTCGCTCCGGACGACCCCCGCGTAGTCGACCGTCGTGCCGGCGGCGACCGCGGCGACCGCCCGCGCCGGGTTGTTGTCCGCCCCGACCGTGCCCGCGACCGGGAGGACCTCGTAGTGGACCGGGTCCGCCCCGTCCGCCGGGTCGAGGAGCCCGGAGACGTACGGGACGACGGAGAAGTAGAGCCGGACGACGTTCTCCGCGACCGCGACCGCGTTCGCGAGCGCGATCGCCGGCGACGAGCCGGGGCCGCCTCCCCACGGGGTCCTGCCCCACGGTCCGATGCCCCAAGACGGCATGGACCGACTCTACCCGATGGGGTTCGAGGAGAGGACGACGTCGGACGCCGGGAGGCTCGGCCCGATCGAGCCGGCCGGGATCGTCACGGTCGCGTTGCCCTGGACGTACGGCACGAGCGCGGCGATCCCCTCCGCGATCACGGCGGCCCCGTTCGAGATCCCGACGAGCACGGCGGTCGAGTAGCCGGCGGGGAGCTGCGCGACGAGCAGCGGCTGGACGACGTTCATCGCGGCGAGGGCGGCGCCCGACCCCGTCCAGGTCCCGTCGGACTGGTCGACGGAGACGCTGCCCTGGACCATGCCGCTCACGCGGCGAGCTCGAAGTCGTCGAGGTCGGGCACGCAGGCGGAGACGCGGCCGCCGCCGGCCGGGAGCGTGACCCCCGCCGCGATGTTGAAGCCCGAGCAGTTGAGCGAGAACTTCACGATGAACGTCGCGAAGTTGACGAAGAACTGGATCGCGAACGCGAACGCCGGCAGCGAGAAGGTGAAGAAGAGCGAGAAGTCGAACTTGAACGGGAGGCAGGGGATCGGGCTCTTGATGCTCGCGTGGAACCCGGCGCCGATGCTCGACGACGCGCAGCCGCCGACTCCGACGCCGACCCCGCCGGAGGCGCCGACGAACGAGCCGCTGCCCGGCGGCGGCAGGTCGACGACGGGGGCTCCCATGCGCCGGAGGCTACACCAGGACGCCCGCGGCCCCGATCCCCGGCTTGACCCCGGGGACGCGCGGGACGGCGAGCCCGCCCGCGATCGCGGCGAGCACGGTCGGGGAGAGCGGGAGCCCGGCGGCGGCGAGGACCCAGGCCGGCATCAGGGCGGGGCTCAGCGTCGCCGCGATCATCGCGCCGACCCCGAAGACCGGGACGGCGCCGGCGAGGACGAGGCCCCAGGCGGTCATCAGGTTGCAGAACCCCTCGATGGTCAGGACGTGGTCGGTCGCCTGCGCCCCGGCCGCGGCGATCATCACCGGGCCCTTCCCGTTCGAGAGGAGGATCGTCCCCGAGCTCGGGTCCATGATGAGCGACTGCGCACCGCCCCCGATCTGGACGGCGAACCCGTTGCTCTCCGAGACGACGTGGACCCCGTTCGCGTCGATCCGGAGGTAGTCCCCCTCGCCGCTCATCATCGCCCAGTTGCCCGACGCGTCCATCGAGAGCTGCGCCTGCGTCGGGTCGTTGAGGATCATCCAGCCGTTCTCGAGCTCCCAGACGAAGTTCGGGACGGTGCGCTTCGCGTGGACGTTGTTCTGCGTGACGTCGAGCCCGGCGACGACCCCGGGGAACGTGTCGACTCCGTTGTTCAGCCGCCCGTGGATGATCGGCCCCGCGCGCTCGTCCCCCTCCGTGACCGCGACGATGACCTCGTCCCCCGCCTGGAAGGGGATCCACTCCCCCTCGCCGACCCCGGCGCTCGCCGCCGCGACGCGGCAGCGGACCGGGTTGTCGGAGGGGTGGAGCCGCACCGTGACGAGCGGGTAGCCGTTCGAGAAGTCGACCGGGTTGTCCCCGCCGAGCGGGTTCTCGACGACGCCGATCGAGCCCCACTGGCGCGGGTCCATGCCGGCGCGCGCGGTCGCCTGCCCGATGTCGGAACCGTCGAAGTCCTGCGGCACGGGTCGGAGCTTACAACCCGCTCGCCTGCTTCGTGCTCGTCGGCTTCGTCCCCGCCGCCGGCTGGAGCGTCGAGTCGTCGAACCCGCTGTTCGCGTCGAGCGCGACCTCGACGAAGTTCACCGCCTCGACGTCGACGTCGACCCCCTTGTCGACGTCCCAGCCGAGCGCGACGCTCTTCGTCACGAACTGGCTCTGAAAGCTCGTCGACGAGAACGCCTCCAGGTACTTGTCGACGAACTGCGCGTCGAAGCCGAGCGCCGCGAGCTGCCCGCGCGTCGACTCCTGCTTCGTCGACGCGTCCTCGAGCACCCCGATGCTGCTCTGCACGACGGTCGGCTGCGAGAGGTCGACTCGGTCGACGAGGTACTCGATCCGGTCGCCGGCGAGGAGGTCGAGCAGGTCCGGGTCGGAGTTGTCCCCGCCGTAGCTCGCCATGTTCCGGGTGCCGAGCTTCACGACGAGCTCGCCGCGGTTCAGGCCCTCGTAGTAGTGCTGCGCCGCGACCTGGAGCGTGTTCAGGTCCGTGATCCCCGTGACCGTGTAGACGACGTACTTCGTGACGTTCCCCCCGTCGCCGGGGAGCGTCGAGACCGGCCGCTTGTTCGGGGTCCCGGCCCCGTCGGAGGCGCCCGCCTTCAGCGGGGGGTGCCTCGCCACGAGCGTCTGCTTCTTGTTGCAGTCGTAGCAGCGGAGCTCGACGGCCTTCCGCGCGGTCCGCGTGTACTTCCGCCCGCACTTGACCGACTTCAGGTTCCGCCCCCAGACGAACGTTCGGAGCGGGTGCGTCTGCCCGTCCGCCCAGACGTAGCCGGCGAACGGGTCGTCCCAGCGCGGGGGGAAGCCCTTGCTCGTCGCCGTCCGGACCCGCTGGATGATGATCGTCGTGTCCTCGACCCGGCAGTTGTGCCCGATGAGCAGCATGATCTCGACGAGGTAGTCCCAGACGCTCTGCTTGTTCGTCCCGCTCGTCCCGCCCCCCTTGCTCGCGGTCGGGCCGCCGAGGTCCGGGCGGTACGACTGCGGCCCGAGCGCCGCCTTGAGGATCGGGATGCTTCCCGGGTCGACCGCGGGCCGGTACTCGACCGCGAGCCCTTGGAACTGCGGGAAGTTCGTCAGCAGCTGCGCGACCGCCTGGTCGACCGGCTTGGTCACGTCGATCGCGAGCATCGGGGGCATCTCCTGGTCGAGGAGCAGCCGGGTGTTGTCGACGCACTTCATCGTGACGAGCGCCGTGCTCTCGGAGGTCCAGTCGTAGTCCCAGTCGTCGACCCAGCCGGAGAAGCGCTTGTTCGTCCGCTGGTTGCCGGCGGCGTCGACCCACGCGTCCGGGATCAGGTTCGCGGGCGCCGCCTCCTGAGACTGCCCCTGCGGCGCCGTCTGCGACTGCCCGGCGACCCCCTGGGAGAACTGGTCCTGCGTGAGCGCCCCCAGGTAGAACTCGACCGCGACGGAACGGAAGACGCGGGGATCGACGGGGAGGTCGACGTAGCGGAACGAGACGTCGAGGGTGTCGCCCTGCTTCCAGCCGTTCCGGCCGAGCTTCGCGTTGTGCGGGACGATGCCGGCGACGACCTGGGTGAGCCCGTCGCTGGAGCTGCTCTGCGCCTGCGGGCTCCCGGGAGCGGCGGGGGACCCGGCCGCCGTGACGACGTACCGGGTGATGCCGGGCGGGGCGGTCGGGTCGACCTGGTAGACGAGCTTCGCGCTCTGCGCGACCGTCCCCTTGAGCAGCTGCGGGGGCTGGAGCGTCGACGGGTCGACGATGCTCCCGGCGTACTCCTCGAGCCGGAGGATCAGCCGGAGCTTCGCCCCCGGGAAGTAGGACTGGTCGCTCGGGTAGTCGCCTGCGGGCATGCCCGGAGGGTAGTCGGAAACCCGGGTTTCCGACCTGGCGGCATGATGGGGGCATATCGGCAGGTCGAGCAGGGACGCGACGCAGGCCGAGAAGCAGCGGCCCTGCTCGATCCGCCCGTCTCGATCGAGGTCGTCCGGACCTACCTCTCTACGTCGTCAGACCGTCTTCGCGCTCTGCTGGCTCGTCAGCGCCGGGACCAGGAGCACGTCCCCGCCGACGAAGCTCGGGAGCCCCCAGGGCAGGTGGTTCGACCGGAGGAGGAAGAGCGCCTGCTCCGCGCTCCCGTACCACCTCAGCGCCAGCGCGGCCGGCGTGTCCCCCGCGCGCGTCGTGATCACCGCGACCAGGCCCGCGGCGCTCATCCCCGCCGTCTGCTGACCGCTCACCCGCCCGCCCCCCGGGTTCGGGCTGACCCGCGGCAGCGCCTTCGTCCGCGTCGCCTGCGCCGAGTCCGCGAGCGCCGCCGCGCTCGTCATCAGGTCCGCCGCGTACTTCGCCGCCCGGAGCTCGTCCGCGAGCGACGACCCGACCTGCACGTCGAGCTCGAACGGGACCGCCGAGAGCGCCTGCCGGAAGTTGTTGCACGCCACGATCGTCGTCGTGCACATCGCCACCACGTTCTGCAGGTTCGCGATCGGGGTCGTCGTCAGCTTGTTCGCGAGGTCGCTCGCCTGCTGGTAGCGCCCCCGGATCCGCCGCAGGTTCCCGTCGAAGACCCCGACCGCCGAGACGAGCGCCGGGGAGACCGTCTCCAGCCGCCCGAGCGTCGCCGCCGTCGCCGCGAGCCCGATGCCTCCCGAGAACCCGCTCCCGCCCGCCGTCACTCCGAACCCGAAGCTGCCGCCCGCCCGCAGGCTCAGCCCGATCGTCGACGAGAAGAACGCCGCCGTCGGCCCCGTCAGCCTCGTCGTGTCGTTGATCCCCGCGACGACCGCGCTCCCGAGCGTCGCGACGTCCGCGTCCCGCGTGCTCGCCGCCACCTGCTGCGCCCCGCCCCGACCGTCCCAGGCGAACTGGATGCTCCAGTGCACGTCGTCGACGTCGTCGTGCGGGAACTCCCACTCGACCGCCCGCCCCGTCCTCACGATCTGGAACTGGTAGGCCGCGGTGTTGCCGACCGAGTCGACCTCGGTCTTCGTCACCGTCCACGTTACCCGCAGCCGCGCCCCCTGGAAGAACAGCAGGTCGAGGAAGTCCCGGAGCGTCGCCGGGACCGAGACCGGACGCTCCCCCGACGTCGACGACCCGATCGCGCTCGGCGCCCGCACCATCTGGTTGCGCCGCCACTGCCCCTGCCACGTCGACGGGAGCTCGCGCGGGCCGAGCACCTGCTGCGTCGCCGTCGCCCCGTTGCCCGGGTACCAGTCCGTGATGACCTTCTGCGAGGTCTTCCAGGCCGCGCCCCACTCCGGGAGCGCGGGGCCGACCAGGGAGACCCGCCGCCCCGCCGTCCCGCTGATCTCCGCGATGGTGAGGGTCGACCCGGCCGCCATGGGCCTACCTTACCCGGAAGCCGGGGCGGGACCTCAGCGGGCGGCGGCCCCGCGGCGCCCCCAGGCTGCCCCTGGGAGCCCGTCTGGGGGCCGAGGCGGGCTCCGGGCCCTCCGCCGACGGGAAGGCCCAGGCTCGGCCGTCTACGGCGGCGCCCCGGACGTCCCCGCCGAGCAGGACGTTCAGGACGCCGGGGCAGACGTCTTCGCGATGCCGGGCGAGGCGGTGCGCGGCCGCCCGCTCGATGGTCGCCGTCGACCTCACGCGGCTACTTGATGCCGGCCCACTTCTTCAGCGGGTTCGGCGCGCCCCCCGCCTGCTTGCCGGGGACCGGGAGACCCGCGGCGGCGGCGGCCGCTCGCTCGCTGCTGTTCGGCTCCCCCATCGACCCCCCGGAGCTCCCCGAGGAGCTGGAGTCCGAGCTGCCGCTCGACGAGCTGTCCGAGGACGACGAGTCGGAGGAGGACGAGCTGCTGTCGCTGGAGCTCGACGAGCTGTCCGAGGACGACGAGGACGAGTCCGACGACGAGCTGCTGCTGTCGCTGGAGCTCGACGAGTCGTCCGAGGACGAGGAGTCGGAGGAGCTCGACCCGCTCGAGGACGACCCCGAGGATCCGGAGGACGACGACCCGGACGAGCCGGACGAGGACGAGCCGGACGAGCCCGAGGAGGACGGGGGGAAGGGCACGGGGTTCAGGGGTGCGTCGGCCATGGGGGGACCATATCAACCCTCCCCTCAGACCGCACGCGGCGGAGCGTCAGAAGCTCGACTGCGGCACGTGCGTCGACGCCGCCACCTTCGAGCGCGCCGCCCGGCCGAACCCGTCCTTCATCATCGTCACGATCCGGTCCGGGTCCGTATCCTTGAAGTCCTGCGTGACGTGGATATCCCCCGTGAAGTTGTAGATCGGCGGCGCCTTGATGTGGCCCTCGACGTCCGAGCCCCGCGCGCTGAGCGTGCTCGGCCCCTTCTCCACCATCGCCGCCGGCGCGGCGGGCCCAGCCGCCGAGACGTGCCGGAGGAGCGAGAGCATCATGCCGACCGG
>Ga0209415_10015779_pt1 | contig 12212 bp, 12 predicted proteins | sample PeaSoiSIISIP2007_FD_187696 | JGI IMG/M metagenome (GOLD analysis project Ga0209415, IMG submission 187696) | Peat soil microbial communities from Weissenstadt, Germany - SII-SIP-2007 (SPAdes) (version 2) | ecosystem: Environmental > Terrestrial > Soil > Wetlands > Peat | place: Germany... | reverse complement strand
TCGTCGGCGACGTGGCGGAGTGGCTACGCAGCGGCCTGCAAAGCCGTCTACACCGGTTCGATTCCGGTCGTCGCCTTCATGCGAAGTACCTGCAAAACAGCGGTTTTGGAGCAACCTGCTCAGGTGTCCTGGACACCGAAAGCCGCCAACTCTCCCAGAACTCTCCCAGAACTCGATTCCGCAGGCGCCCAAGAAAGAGGGGCGAGCCACGCGGCTCGCCCCTCTTTGCTGCCTTCGATCGACGCTTCAGGCGGCGCGGTGCAGCGGGACCACATTGGACACGTCGGCGGCTCCTGGCCCCTGGGTGTCCACGGTCGTGGTCTCCCACAGCGCCGAGAGCCTGTCAGCCGCATCCGCGTCGGGCGCGTAGTGCAGATAGCGTTCCGTCGTCGTGATGTGTCGGTGGCCCATCAGCCGCTGGACCTCATGGACCTTGAAGCCGCGGATCGCCTGCGTGCCGAACGTATGGCGCAGGTCGTGCAGACGCAGCACGGGAAGGCCCGCCCGTTTGCTCGCGTTCAAGAACCGGCGGTAGAGCCCCGAGCCACAGATCGGCTCGCCCGGCTTGGCGTCGTGCTCGAAGACCAGCATCTCACCGCTCTTGCCCTCACAGAACGGCGCAAGCGCCCTGCGAACGTTCCTTGTCATCGGGACCGACCGCACCCTGCGGCCCTTGTTCCCTGCGTGCCCGCCGTTCGTCGTGAAGCCGTCCTCGAAGCGCAGGACACCGGCCTCGAAGTCGACGTTGCCGACCTTCAGCCCGCGGATCTCACTCAGGCGAGGACCGGCCTCGGTCGCGAGGGTGTAGATGGCCTCATCCATCGTCGAGTACGCCTCAGCGATCAGCTTGCGCACCTGTTCGGGCGTATAGAACTGCAGCTTGCCCTCGCTCTCAACCTTCTGGGTCTTCCACGCCCAGGCGAGCGCCGGGCTCGACGGATGCGTGCCGAAGATGCCACGCACGACGCGGCGGTAGTGGTTGATCGTGTCCGCGCTGCGTTCGGCCTGCGTCAACTCCTGCCGGACGGCCAGAAGGTCATCCGCGCCGAACGTGTCAAGGACGCGATCGGCCCAGACCAAGTCGCTCCGCCACGGACGCTCCGCCAGGCGTTCCCCGATCTTCCGGTACGCGTGCAGAGTCGAGCCGCGCAGACCCTTCTCCACGGTGCAGTGGCGCATGAACGCCTCCAGAGCGACTCGGAACGTGCGACGCGCGCTCGTGGAATCCGTCGAGTGCTCTGCAGCAAAGCCCTCTGCTTTCAGCAGCGCGTCGCCTTCGGTCAGGTATCCGCTCGCCGGGCGGCCCTTCTTCGTCCACGCGGGACCGAGCACCTTGCGCGAGTCCTTCCCGGACGGAAGGACGTAGCGCATCACCCAGACCGGCTTGGCGCGCGGTTTGCCCTTGCACGTCGTGGAGAGTTCGACCTTGACGAGCGCGTGCGTCTTCTTGCCTTGCATCGGGACCTCTTTTCCTGATGCCGGGGTCGAGGGCGGGTTCTCGCCGCTCGACCGTCGTTCCGGCGCGTCCCCGGGGTTGCACCCCCGGGGACGCGCCCTTACCTAGGCGCGGGATTTTACGAGAGCCGGCGGCGCGGTCATGATCCGCGACGTTGGCCCTCCAGCCACGCTTCGATATCCGGCCAGCGGAAGCGCCGATAGCGACCGACGCACACGTGAGGAATGCGGTTCGCGCGGGCAGCTTTGCTGACCCATGACGGCTGAACGCCCAAGCGGGAGGCAACCTCCTCAGCCGTGAGCAGCCTCGTCGTGTCGCCCGGGGGCCGTGCGACCGGGCTCGGGACTGTCGCTGGTTCCGTGCTCATGGTGTTATTGACCGCGAGCAGCCGAAAGCGGCAACCGAATTCGCTCGAGGTGCCGCTAGAGCATCTGAGGTCAGGCGGCGACGCTGGGCGCGAGCACCCTGATGCGGGCGTTGTTCGGGCCAAGATCCAGCGCCGCGTAGATGACGTCGGGGTCTAGGTCGACATCACCCGGCCAGGCGATCGTGCCTGTCTGCTCATCGACTTTGACCTGCCCGAACATCCCCGGGTCCCGGAGGGCGGAGAACGCCGGGGTGTCGAGCAGTGGGGTGATGTCGACGTCCCGGACCTCGCCGTCAGCGAAGACGATGCGGACCGTGTACTCCGGCCGTGCGATCACGGCAACCATTTCGGGTGCGATGGCAGGCTCCATCACGATCAATCGTAGCGGCCGGGCGGGTGTAGGTCGAGCTGTGCGCGCCGCCAATCTGCGCGCAGAGCCTCGCGATGTCGCTGACACCAGCTCGTGGTCGTCGCCAGCTTCGCTGCGGGAAGCGTGCCGTCGATCAGTTCACCGGTGTCGATCGAGAATCGCGCCGCCTGAACTCCAGGATGTCCGATGCGCCCCGCGTAGACGTGAACGTGTGGCGGCGGGTGGTCGCCGAAATAGAGCTTGACGACTAGCCCTTGAAAGCTTGCGATCCGCGGCACCGGCACAGCCTACGGTGAGATGCAGACCAGCAGCGCGGGAATCCTCGGTGGTGCCCGACGGCCGGCTGCTAGCTCGACTGGGCGAACACCATGCGGCTGCTGACTGCGATGCGGTTCCAGGCGTTGATGGCTGTGATCGCAAGGATGAGATTGGCGAGCTCGCGTGGAGCGAACTCGGCCGCTGCGCGGTCGTAGACGGGATCGGGCACCCCTTGCTCGCTGAGCCTGGTGATCGCGTCGGTCAACTCGAGTGCGGTGCGCTCGCGCTGACTGAAGAGCGGGCTCTCGCGCCACGCGGCCAGCGCGTAGAGGCGCTGCTCGCTCTCCCCGCCTTTTCTTGCGGCGCGCGCGTGCATGTCGATGCAGTAGGCGCAGCCGTTCAGCTGCGAGGCGCGGATCTTCACCAGCTCGCGGAGCGAGGGGTCAAGCTCGATCGAGCCGTCGAACGCCGCCATCGCTCGGTAGGCGTTGGTGGCCTCTGTCTTGAGGATGATGCGCTCGCGTTGTGCGGCGGACTCGGCGTCCATCGCGCCGCATGCTAGTGGTCGCCGAAGCAGATCATGACGACAACCCCGTTGAAGCTCGCGAGCCTTGGCACCGGCACAGCCTACGGCGCGGTGCAGACTCAGCGTGGGCGGCCTACCGGTCGCTCTCGCCGGGCCGGCGCTCGGGAGCACGTCGCATCACCGCACGGTGATTGTTCGCGTGCCGACCGTGAGCGTTGTGCCAGCGGGGCGAGAGGGCGGTCCATTGGTGTTGGCGCCGTGCTCGTAGAGAACGCTGATGTGGGCGGTGCCCCGGCAGTTGTTCTGAGCCACTTCCTGCGTGATGACCTGGCCAGCGCGGACGTCTGATTGAACTGGGCCCTCCTGCGTGTCAACACCGCAGCTGACCGAGACGAGATAGGCGGAGGCGCCGCTGGTGACGGGCACGCGGGCGCGGAAGCTGATGATGAACATCGGCAGCACTTTCGTTTCGTTGACCAGCTGCACGGGTCTCTTCGCGAGGACAACGGACACCGGGGATGCGATGCTGGCTGCGGTGACGGCTGGTTGGGCGATGGGCTGTTCGCCGACTGGCGGGCAGGCCCGTGCCGTGCGACCGAGTTCCTGTCCGGTGTGGCATACTTGGCCGTTGGCGTAGGTGATCCGGCGGATGGTTCCGAGTCCTGGGCCACCGGGTTCGTATCCCCCACCCTGTAGCCCGAGCCTCGTTGCTGCCAGCACGATCAGATAGGCGCCTTGCATTCCGACGGTGGAAACGGTGTGGGATTGTCCGTTCGGGTCGGCGTACGTGACGGTACGCGCCAGCGGCCCTGCCATCCCGGCCATCACCAGCCGCTGATCCCGTGCCGCGCAGACCGGCTGTGGGGGGTTGATGCGCCTACCGGGTGCCGAGCATGACTCTTCGACGACCTGTCCGCTGGCGGGCGTTCCATCCATGAACACTCCAGCGAACGCGTGCCCGCGGGCATCCAGCGGGGCACAGGGGAACGGGCCTTCCAGATAGTCAACCGGCAGGGCGTGGAAGCGCCCGTCGTTGGAGAACACGCCATCTTGGCCGATCACGCCGAGTTCTCCTCGCACGGCACGCCCGAACTGCAGGCATCCGTATCCGCGGGTCGTGGCGATGAAGCGCGCGCCCCACGGCGGTCCCCCCGCTGGATCGCGGACATGCAGCCCGATCGCGGGAGAGGTGCCTGGCAGTGGAATCCCCAGCCCGCTGCGTGGCTGAAGCGGGATACCACGCGGCAGAGCTATCGGGGCGCCACTGAGTAGGCCGGCGGCCGCGAGTGCAGCGGCGGCGATCGCCAGCAGCAGTGCCACGGCGACAGCGATCAGCCTTATCGAGATCCTGCGCCGCTGCCGCCCTGGGAGCGATGTGGCCCCGCGAGCCCGTCTTTGCGTGGCGTCGACGAGCTGGTGTTCAAGAGCGTCAAGGAACCGTGTCATTTCAATGCCTCCATCGCGCCTCGCAGTGTCTGCAGGGCACGGCTGACGCGCTTGCGCACGACGGCCTCCGAGCAGCGCAGCTCGCCCGCTATCTCCGTGTAGTCGCGCTCGTCGAATATCCGTGCGCTCAGAGCCTCAAGCTGCTCGGGCGGCAGCAGAGACGCAAGGCTCCCCGCGACATCTGTGCTGCAGGCGAGATCCTCAACGCGAGCAAGGTCCTCGTCGTCGATCGCGAGCGGCTCAAATGCCAGACGTTCGCGGGCGGATTGTTCGACCTGGCCTCGGCGCAGGCTGTCCAAGAGCTTGTTGCGGGCGATCGTGAGCAGCCACGCCACCGGCTCATCAGGCAGCAAACGATCATCGTCAAGGACCGCTACCAGGGCCGCGGCGAAGGACTCCGCCATGAGATCCGCTGCCAACTCGGTGTTTCCGGTGCGGCGTCGCAGAAACGCGAGCACGAGCGCCCGATGGCGCCGATAGAACGCCCCGAACGCCTGGCCGTCACCGTCACGCGCAGCGCGGAGCAGGCTCTCATCAGGGCGGTGAGCCTCAAGCATCTACCCAGATTGACGAAGACGCGAGGATCCTGTGACCGGTTTGGCGCGTGCTGCGATCGGCTGATCCGTAGTCTCTGGCCGCCGCCCAGGCGCGCCAACGATGGCGCGCCTGGCTCGTGACGCTAGCCGGGGTAGAAAGTGCCGGGGGGTTGGCAGGTCGGTGCGGCTCCGCGGTATAGGCCGACGGTCCATGACGCGGCGCTCACCGGTCTGCCGTGGGAGGTTGCGACAGGGCGTCCCCCCTCGTCGAGTTGCGCGGTGATGAGGGCCGTGTCTCCTGGCGGGATCGCCTCGGGGTGGATGATCATGTTGATCCCTGCGAGTCCTTCGCCGTCTTTTTGCGGTTCGACGATCTGTTCCTGTTGTTCGTGGGCGGCGCCCCCCGGCACCGGACGGGCTTTTTCTCCGGTCTGCGTGCACCCCGCTTGGATGTGGGCGATCCGCGCCCTGACGCCAAGCCTTTCGAGCGCTTCGTTGGCGCCGCCGACCCCGAGGACTTCGGTGAGTGTCACGCTGACCGAGCCATCAGGGTTTACGGTCACGGCGTAGGCGGGCGTCGTGCTGGTGCCGGCGGTCAGCGTGATCGCGGCGGCGACGATCGCCGCGAAAAGGACCAGGGCCCCCGCGGCGAGCGGCGCCGCCCGGCGGGGAGACCGCCGGCGCCGCAGTGGCTGCGCGGCCGCGAGCGCCCGGTTCGCGCCGGGCTCCTGGATGAGATCCGCCCACAGTCTCTCCTCGATCTTTGTCATGGCTGATCCGTTCCTTTCCTCAGGTGCGCTCGCGCCCTGAATAGCCGTACGCGCAGCGCGCCCGGCGATACGCCGAGGGCTAGCGCTGCCTTCCTGGGAGTCAGACCGGCAAGATCCACGAGCTCCACCGTCTCGCGATCCAGCACGGGAAGTCGTGCGAGCTGGTCAAGAAGCCCGCGACCCGCGCGCTCGGCATCGATCCGCGCGGCCACCTCCTCGGTCTCATCCGCGTCCAGGACCTGCCGGGCGTCCTCGCGGACCGCGGCATCCTGTCGGCGCGCCTCGCGCTCACAGTGTCTGGCGTACACGCGCCGCGCGATCGCGTAAAGCCACGGGCGCTCGCTGCCGCGAGCTGGCGGCGAGGACGCAAACGACCCCATCGCCTCGATGAACGTGTCGGCCGTCAGGTCGAACACTGCCTGCGGATCACGACTCCGGCGGGCGAAGAACGCCATCACGGCCTTGACCTCAGACCTGTACAGCGTCTCGAAATCGCTCCTGGGCGATCCAGTGGTCCCCGATAGCGTCGCGGCCGCTAGATCGCTCACAACTAGAAGGTGGGCTCGATCGCTCACAGCGTTACAGGGTTGCGCACCGAAGATGACCCTCCACGCGGATCGAGCAGCTCGCGTTCAGCCACCCACCCAATCGGCGGGTGGCGCTCCGGGCCGCCACGTTTTCTCTACCCCGCCGCCCTGCTGGCGGAGCGCGTGGGCGTAGTCGGTGAGCTGGTGTTGGAAAGCGAGCTCTTCGCGGGGGTCCTGTCCACCGTCATCGATTTCGGCTCGCCAGACAGCCAGGGCGGACAGCGTCTCGGTCTGTGACTCGTCTGTCCACCAGCCGGTCTGGAGGTGCTCGAGGTGGCGGAGGTAGCGGCCGTGCAGGGAGACTACGGCGCCTCACATATCGCGGCGCCAGCCTGCGTCGCCGCCGTAGGGCTCAAGCCAACGCGGTCGACCGCTCGGCTCTGCGGACACAGCCACCGATACCGTGGGCCTCCTGTGCTTGCCGTCCTTGGCGGCGCCGGCTACGGCGTCACGCACCAGCTCAGCGGCCAGGGTCGCCAACGGTTCGCCAGCTCCGGCTGCCAGCTGCCGCAGGCGGGTCACGACGGGGTCCGGGAGAACGATCTGCAGTCGCTGACTCAGCGCGTCCACCCCCGTGATCGCTCAGGATCAGGGCTACGTTCGATCGCGCGGTCGAGCCCTGGAAGCAGTCTGCGGGTGCGCGCGATCACGCGGTCGAACCCTGGCCCCCATTCGGGATCGGGCAGCTCGGCGTACTCGAGAGACGGCGTCTGGGCGCGACTGGTTCGCATCTTCTCCGACAACCTGTCGACGAGCTGCTCGTCCTGTCCGGCGAGGTTAAGCTCATCGCGGTTGACGTACCACTCGGTGCCGTGACGAGCGCGGCTGGCCTCCACGTAGGAGCCCTCTCGGCTGGTCTGCCAGCCGCCGGTGACCACTACCGTGCGCTCGACGGTCGCGCCCTGCTGACCGTGGATGTGCTGCGCGTAGCCCAGCCGTAGGGACTCCAAGTCCTCGCCGCCGATCGTGACCTGGCGCTCTGAGATGTCGAGCGCGACGCTCACGCCTCGGTCGTGGTCGATGTCGACGACTTGTCCCCGAGAGCCGTTCTCGACCCGCGGCTGCCCCGGCTCGCGGTGCTGCGCGGTGAACACGATCCGGTCGCCCTCACGTAGCCCGTAATGCTTGTGCGGCAGCTGCACCTCACGATCTCCGAGTTCGCCGCGCTCCGCGCGCAGATGCTGGGCGCGCGCGTTGAGCCGGTCGACCTCGACGTTCGAGGCGTCCGTGATCAGGGCAACCTCCCGTATCTCGCGGGTCTCGGTCAGCTCGGCCCAGCGTTTGACCGCGGCCTCCCCCGCCTGTTCGCGCGTGTCGGACAGGAAAAGCTGGCTGCGCGACTTGTAGTGCGCCATCGCCCGCTCCGATTCCCCGTTACGCAACGCCGCCCACGCATTGCGCTCCTGCGGGTCGCTGGTGCGGCGGACCTCCTCCAGGCCCGCCGTGGGTGCCCGATGGGCGATGCGGTCGAACATGCCGCCCGGTCCAATCGACGGCAACTGCCTGCCGTCACCGACGGCGATCAGCTTCGCCCCCGTGCGGTCGATCAGCTCGGTGAGGGCGTCCATGCGCTTGTGATCGACCATCCCAGCCTCATCGAGGATCACCGTCGTCTCGGGCCCGACCCGGAGCCGACCCCTGTCCGCACGCACTACCAGCGCGTCCAACGTCACCGTGTGCCCCTCAAGCGCCGGGCTTCCGATCCCGAGACGCTCGGCCGTGGAGCCCGACACGGCGACGCCGAACACCTCGCGGCCGGCGATCTGCTCCGCCCGCGCAGCAGCGTCGATCACGACGCCCTTCCCCGTCCCGGCCGGGCCGATCAGCACCGCGATCCGCTCCGGACCAGTCACCGCGCGCAGCGCCTGCTCCTGCTCGCCGGACAGGGGTGCGCCTACGCACTCGGCGACCTCCCTGCTCGCGTGCGCCCTGGCGCGCTCGCCGACATCACGGCCGGCCGGCTGCGCGAGCTCGTCCGCGCGTCGCTCGATGGCCTGCTCTTGGGCCCGAATGGCGAGCGTCGTCATCCTCCCGCCCTCCAAGGTGAGGATGCGACGCTCGCCGACCATCTCGCGGGTCAACCCGATCGCCTCCTCGGGACCAAGCTCCCCCGCTGACTGCTCCAAGGCGACCGCGCGCAGCAGCCCCGCGTCGAACATCGCTGTTCGCTCGGTCAGGGTCGCTTCGATGCGCTCCTCGATTGCCTGCTCCGGGGACGCCGGCGGTACGGCACCGACCAGATGCACCGCCTCATCGGCACCGAAGCCGTGGCGCTCACCTGTCCGCTGCCACACTCGCTGCAGATCGCCCCGAGTCGTCAGATCCTTTGCCCTGCGGTTCTCGAGCGCGATATCACGGATCTCCCCGCGCTCCGGGGCGCGGCCGTGCTTGGCGCGGAAGCGCTCCGCTGCGTGCGCGATCTCACGGTGGCGCTTCGAGAACGCGTTGCGGAGTTCGGCCGGCACACCCGCGATCTCGAAGTACTTGCCGTCCTTCCCGGTGCCGCGTTCGATCGGGTAGCCCTCCGCGGCCAGCTCCTGCCCGAGCGCCGAGCGGTAGAACGCGCCGACCTCCCGGAGACCGCGGAACACGGGCCGAGAGGCGACCGCGACAATGCGGTCATCCTCGCGTACCGCGCCGCTGATCACGACATGCGTGTGCAGCTGCGGGTCCGGAGCCTCAGCGCCGCTCACACCCCTGGCGGTCGTGTGACGGTAGGCGGTCGCGATCACGTCCTTCGCCTGCTCTTCCACCACCTGGCCGCTATAGCGGCGGCGCACCACAGGCACCCGCTCCTTCAGGTAGCTCATCGAGCGCTCGACCGCCTTCGCGTGGGCTTTCTCGATCTGCTCGCGCTGCCACGGGTCCCCCAACGCCCACACGACCGACACGGACTTCGGCGCGCTGAACGTCACGTCGATCCCGCCGCCGCGCGAGCCGTCGGACCCGGCGGGGCGAAGCCACGCGCCGCTGCCGGGGTCGCGTCCTTCCATTAGCGCGATGAACTGCGCGCCGTCGACCGGGGCGTCCGGGTCGATCCCGAGCCGCGCAAGCGTCTCGGGATCTGAGAGCCATCGGCCCGGCGCCTCCGTCAGCTCGCCGTCAGGGGTCAGGTAGTAGTCGCCCTGCTCCGGGGCGATCGTCTTGCCCTCCAAATAACGGGCGTAGCCACCACCCCGCCCTGCGCCGATGCTCGAAGCACTCATCACGCCCTTAAGGACCGCGAGGCGCTCCGTCCGGCCATGCAATCGCACAGCGATTGACTGGCCGTGCATCAGGTGTGGGCTGAATTCGTGGAGCGAGGCGACGCGGAGCCGTATCGGAGCAGCGGCTGAGGGAGCCGCAGACGGTCGGGAGGGGGGCTCCGTGGCGGCGGCATCGACTTGGCGCGTTCTGTACGGGCTGCTGCCGCGAGGTGTTGAGCGCAAGGACGGCTCGTGGCGTCTCGGCGGCAGCATGACTCACGTGGGGTCAGGCCTGCCCTCCGCCGCCGGGGCGCGCGTGGGACCGCCTCTCGTGTGGCCTGGCGCGGGTGCGGCGAAGCCCGTAGCGTCTAGCTTCACGTGCGAGCGTTGATGGTTCAGGGCACTTCCAGCTGGGCGGGCAAGAGCATGTTGAGCACCGCGTTGTGTCGCCACTGCGCTCGGCAGGGCTTGCGGGTCGCTCCGTTCAAGGCTCAGAACATGTCGAACAACGCACGGGTAGTTGCGGGCGGCGAGATCGGTGCGGCCCAGTATCTGCAGGCCCGGGCGGCGCGCTGCGAGCCGGATGTCCGGATGAACCCGGTGCTGGTGAAGCCAGAGACCGACGGGCGCAGCCAGGTCATCCTTCGCGGGGTCGCGGACCGCGAGCTGAGCGCGCTTGACTGGCGCGCCCGGGCGCCGCATCTGTGGCCCGCGGTCGAGGAGTCGTTTCGGTCGCTATCGGAGGAGTTCGAGCTGGTCGTGGTCGAGGGGGCTGGAAGTCCGGCCGAGATCAACCTGCGGGACACCGATCTTGCGAACATGAGGGTCGCTCGGCTGGCCGACGCCGCCGTGTTGCTGGTCTGCGACATTGATCGCGGTGGCGCGCTTGCGCACCTGTACGGAACGTGGGCCTTGCTTGACGACGAGGACCGTAGCCGTGTCAGGGCGTTCGTGCTCAACCGTTTCCGCGGCGAGCTCTCGACCCTTGAGCCTGCCCCGGACCAACTGCGGTCGCTGACGGGTGTGCCGATGCTCGGGGTGATCCCGATGCTCGCTCATGGCCTGCCAGATGAGGACGGCGTCGACGGGGCCCGCCCCCGGGGTGACGGTCTGCGTGTGGCGATCGTGCGTTACCCGACAGCGTCGAACCTTGATGAGTTCAGGCTCCTCGAGGACGTCGCCAACGTCGTATGGGCAGAGCACGCCGGCGATCTCGAACATGCAGAGCTGGTCGTGATGCCGGGCTCCAAGCACGTTGGCGGCGATCTGGCGTGGCTGCGAGCCTCGGGGCTCGAGCCAGCGCTTCGCAAGCACGTCGCGGCAGGACGGCGACTGCTCGGCATCTGCGGCGGACTGCAGATCCTCGGCGGACATATCGATGATCACACCGGGCACGACCAGGATGCCTCCGGGCTGGGACTGCTCCCTGTAAATACCCAACTGGCCGCGAGCAAGCATCTGCGTGCGCGAACCGAGACACGTTTCGGCTCGCTCGAACAGCCGTGGTCTGAGCTCTCGGGTCGCCGAATCGCGGGGTTTGAGATCCGCCACGGCCACAGCACCCCCACCGCTTCGGTGAATGCCGCGCTCCCAGACGGGCTCGGATGGGCGCGCGGGCCCGTCCTCGGCATCTACCTGCACGGGCTTCTGGAGAACCCCGACGTGCTGAACGCGATCGTCGATCAAGCACCCACGCGCGGCCTGGACGATGCGATCGACGAGCTGACCGACGCCGTCATCTCAGCGCTGGACGAGCCCATGCTGAACGACCTCGCCGGACTCTAGACGCCAGGCGGCACGCGGAGCCGCCGACGGACCCCAACCGGGCGGGGTCCCCGTCAGGCGAAGCTCCGTACCGCCTTCGTCACGGTCGCCAGCGCCAGCAACCGACCCTCGCCGCGCAGCTCGGCGGTCGCGAAAGCGAGATGCCGCGTGCGCCTGATGAAGCCGCCGGTCGCGCGCAGCGGCTGATCCGCTCCTGCGGCTGCCAGATAGGACGCCGAGAACGCGATCGTGACGGCCTCCTCAGCGGTGGCGAGCTGCGGCAACACCGCCAGGTAGGCGGCGACATCCAAGACGGTCGCGATCACACCGCCGTGCAGCGCGTCGACGGCGTTCAGCGAGTTCGCACCCCGCTGCAGCTCGATACTCCAGAACCCGTCAGGGCCATCGGCTAGCGACGCACCGAGAAAACGCAGCAACGGAACGGCGAGCGCCCGGTCGCTGCGCGCCTTCACCTCCCCCGCCGAGCGGGGTGCGCTCGCGGCTCTCCCACCCCCTGCGTCGGCGACCATGCCAGCAGACTGTCGATCGCGGGCCGCCCCGTCCAGTCGCAGTCGGCCCCTGGAGATTCCAAACTGGAATGCTTCGCGTGTGGACCCTTGCCCCCCGGCGCTCGAACCGCTGCCGAGCAGAGAGCTCGCTGCGTTCGTCGCCGCGGTAGAGACGGGCGCCATCGGCACCGCAGCCGACTCGCTGTCCCTGACCCAGTCGGCCGTCACCAAGCGCCTGCAGAGCCTCGAGCGTCGCGTCGGTCTTTCGCTGCTGACTCGCTCTCACACCGGCGTACAGCCGACGGCGGCCGGCAGCGCGCTCTACCCCGACGCCAAGGAGGCGCTCCTGGCAATCGCCCGCGCCGCCAACATCCTGCACTCCGAGAAGGTCGCCCGCGAGCAGCGGCTGAGCCTCGCGGCAAGCCAGACGATCGGAGC
>Ga0209415_10015778_pt1 | contig 12213 bp, 8 predicted proteins | sample PeaSoiSIISIP2007_FD_187696 | JGI IMG/M metagenome (GOLD analysis project Ga0209415, IMG submission 187696) | Peat soil microbial communities from Weissenstadt, Germany - SII-SIP-2007 (SPAdes) (version 2) | ecosystem: Environmental > Terrestrial > Soil > Wetlands > Peat | place: Germany... | reverse complement strand
GATGCAATGAGCAGCAGCCGACCCCCCGGCGCCTCCCCGGACGTCCCCGACACGAGAGGGCTCGTGCCGACGTCACCCCTGCCTGATCCCGACTGCAGCGAGCGGCCCCAGCCCGACGAGGCGACCGACGCCCCCCCCGCGCCGGAGAGCTTCGCCGCGATCGCTGCGGCCGATTTTGACTCCCGGGCCGGTGCTGCCTGGCAGAGGTTGCTGTCTACCGGGGACCGGGACGCCGCGCTGGCCGCGCGTGGGCTCGCGGGGCTGTTCGAGGCGCTCGCAGGGTTGCTCGCGATGGCCGCGAGCCGGGCGCCGGTGGACATTCAGGCCGTCGGGCAGCTCCCGCCGGACGTGGTCCGCCGGGCGTGGCTCGGCGGGCGTCTCGAGAGTCACGGTGCCGAGCTCTCCGCCTGCCTGATCGCTGCGATCGACCGCAAGCCTCGCGCGGGAAAGTTCCCGGCAGCCAGGACCAGAGCCGCGCACAGGGCCGCCAGGTACTACGAGCAGGCGTTCACGGCGCTCTGCAGGGCGATTGGTCTGCCCGTGGCCGCGCGAGCTGCTCGCGCGGCTCAGCGGTCGGGCGTGCGCCGGTGAGGATGGGTCACTTGGTCTTCTCGTCGTCGCGCAGCCACCGGGACAGCGTCTTGATATCCACCTCGAGCTCCTCGGCCGTCTGCACCTTTCGCCCCCCCAGCTGGTCAAACGCCCAGGCGACGTAGCGGCGCTGCACCTCCCGCAGGGGGAGCACCTCGCCGCGGAAGAACGGCGTGGCATCTCGTGAGACGGTAAGCGTCGCCGGCAGGTCAGCCACCCCGACCTCCGGGGAGCGAGCGAGGAGGACGACTCGCTCGATGAGGTGCTCGAGCTCGCGGACGTTGCCCGGCCACGGATGCTCGAGCAGGCGGCTCATGGTTTCCGGGCCGATGCGCTCGACGAGCGAGTGCGGGTGTCGCGCCTTCGACTCCTTCAGGAAGTGCTCGACCAGGACCGGCAGGTCGTCGCGCCGGTGCCGGAGGGGAGGAACCTCGACCGTGACCACCTCGAGCCTGTAGAGAAGATCTTGCCGGAACTGGCTCGACGCGACGCGCTCCCTCAGGTCCCGGTGCGTGGCCGCGACGATGCGGACGTCGACGGACGTTTCCTTGTTGGAGCCCACGGCTCGAACGACGCCGCGCTCGAGGACGTCGAGCAGCTTCGCCTGAAGGGCCGGCGTCATCTCGCCGATCTCGTCCAGGAACAAAGTCCCGCCGTGCGCCGCCTCGAAGAGGCCCGGGCGCTTCGAGGTGGCTCCGGTGAAGGCGCCCTTCACGTGCCCGAAGAGCTCACTCTCCAGGAGGGTCTCGGGCAAGGCCGCGCAGTTCACGGTCACGAAGGGCCCTGCCGCGCGCGAACCCTCCGCGTGGACGGCCCGGGCGATGAGCCCCTTGCCGGTGCCTGTCTCGCCGAGGATCAGCACCGGCACCGCGGCGTCGGCGACGCGCAGGACCAGCTCGCACACCTCGCGCATCGCCCCGCTCCGGCCGACGAGGTTGCCGAGAGAGAAGCGGTCCTTCAGCGACCGCTTGAGCGTGACCGCCTCGCGTCGTAGCCGCGCCTCACCGACGGCGCGGTCGAGGAAGAGCGCGACCTCGTCGACCTTGAACGGCTTGGTCAGGTAGTGGTACGCGCCCCGGCGGATCGATTCGATCGCGGTGTCGACCGCGCTGAACGCGGTCATCACGATCACGGCGCAGTCCGGCGCCACCTCCCTGGCCCGCGAGAGGAGCGCGAGGCCGTCGAGCTCCGGCATGCGCAGGTCCGTCACCAGGGCGTCGAAGCGCTCCTCCCCGAGGCGCCGGGCCGCCTCCACGCTGGACCCGATCCCGACGGCGTCGAACCCCCTCTCGGCGAGCCCTTCGGCGATCGTCTCGGCTAGCGAGACTTGGTCGTCGACGACGAGAACGCGCGGGGCCGGAGGTCGGGTCACGGCCCCTGCTTCCCGAACCTCGCGACGGCCAGCTTGCGGATCTCCTTCTTCTGGATCTTCCCGATGGTCGTCTTCGGCAAGGCGCTCACGAACTCGACGAACTTGGGAGTCTTGTACTTGGCCAGGTTCGACTGGCAGTGCTCGATGATGTCCGCCGCGGCGATCTCGACACCCGACCTGGGCACGATGTACGCGCAGACCTCCTCGCCCAGCATCGTGTCGGGGACGCCAACGACCGCGGCCTCCTGGACCCCCGGGTGCCTGTAGATGACCTCCTCGACGTCCTTGGGGTAGACGTTCAGGCCGCCGCGGATGATGAGGTCCTTCTTCCTCTCGACGATGAAGAGGTAGTTGTCGTCGTCGAGGTACCCCATGTCGCCCGTGAAGAGCCAGCCGCCCCGGAAGGCCTCGGCGGTCGCCTCGGGGTTCCTGTAGTAGCCCGGGCTGATGTTCTCGCCCCTGGCGATGACCTCGCCGATCTTGCCGCGCGGGATCTCCTTGCCGTCGTCGTCGACGATCTTGATCTCCACGCCCTCCAGCGGCACGCCGGTCGACCCGGGCTTGCGTGGCATCCCCTCCCGCTCGGCGGCCAGGGTGGGGCAGGACTCGGTGAGCCCGTAGCCGACGTACATGGTCCCGCCGAACTTCTTCTCGAACGCGCGGAGCTGCTCCATCGGCATCGGCGCCGCGCCCACGCCCCACCGCGTCACCGACGACGTGTCGTACCTGTCCGCGTTCGGGTGCATGAGCATGTAGACGTACATCGTCGGCACGCCGGCCATGAGCTTCACCTTGTGACGCTGGATGAGCTCGAGCGCGCCCTCCGGGTTGAACCAGCGCATCAGCACGCCGCGCGAGCCGAAGAGGTACCCCGCGAGCAGGACGGACAGGCCATAGGTGTGCGCGAGCGGAAGCACGACCAGCGCCATCTGCCCCAGCTCACGGTTGGTCGACGAGTTCCAGGCGTTCATGACGTTGGCGTAGAGGTTGTGGTGCGTCTGCATCACGCCCTTCGGGTGGCCCGTCGTGCCGCTCGTGTACAGGATCGTCGCGATGTCGGTCTTGGCCCTGGGCACGATCACGCCCGAGGGCGGGTGCCTCGCGACGAGCTCGTCGAAGGACAGGGCCCCGGCCGGCAGCGCGTCCTGCGCACCGGTCACCACGACGTGCACCGGCCACCCGAGGTCGCGGGTGGCCTGGGCGACCTTCTCGTGGACGTCCGGCGACGTGATGATCGCCCTCGCGCCGGAGTTGTCGAGGATGTAGCGCAGCTCGTGGGCCTCGAGGAGGAACAGGACCGGGATCGCCGTCATCCCCGCGCGCCAGATGCCCTCGTAGGCGACGAGCACCTCGGGGGAGTTGGCCATCATCACGACGACCTTGTCGTCGGGCGCGAGGCCGAGGGCGACGAGGGCGCTCGCGAGCCGGGCGGCCTGCTCGTGGAGCTGCCGGTTCGTGTAGCTCTTGCCCTCGAAAACGAGGCGCTCGTACTCGCCGAACTCGGCGAGGTTCTTCTCGGCCAGGGAGGCGAGGTTCATGGGCGATTTGTCCCACGAATGGGCCGGAGAGTCACCTGGACCGGACGTATACTCGGCCGTGGTGAGCACCTCCTTCGTCCGCGACCTGCGGGCCGCGGCGGCCGCGGGCGTCCCCGTCGTGTGCGTGGTGACCCACGAGGAGCGGCGGGCGCGCGACCTGGTGGGCGAGGCGTTCCGCGGGACCCGGGTGATCGAGTGGACCGCCACGCGGGGTTGGAGCGACGACGCCTCTGCGCGGGATCCGCTCGCGGCCATCGAGCGCGCGGGGCAGGCGGCAGAGACCGGGGTCGTCCGGGTCATGCTCGACTTGCACGCCTGGCTCTCCGACGCCCGGGTCGTCCGCGCCCTCAGGGACACCGCCGCGGCGAGGCGAGACGTCCCGCTCGTGCTCGTGATGCCGATGGCGGGCCTGCCGCCGGAGCTCGACCGTGACTCCCTGGTGCTCCCCCTACCCCTGCCGGACGCCGGGGAGCTGGGCGCGGTGCTCGACTCCGAGAAGGCCGCGTCGTCCGGCATGACGCGCGACGCCCTGGTCCGGGCGGCGTTGGGCCTGACCGTCGACGAGGCGAGGCGCGCGTTCCGCGCCTCGCGGGGCGCGACGGACGCCGACGGCGCGATCCGGTCGGTGATCGCAGAGAAGCGCGGCGCCCTTCGCCGCAACGCGTGCCTCGAGCTCGTCGACGCGCAGCTCACGCTGGAGGACGTGGGCGGCCTCGACGTGCTCAAGGGGTGGCTGCGCGCGCGCGTGCTCGCGTACAGCGGCGAGGCGCGGGAGTTCGGGCTCGCCGAGCCGCGCGGGATGCTCGTGTGCGGGGTGCAAGGGTGCGGCAAGTCGCTCGTGAGCAAGGCCACGGCGCGCGTCCTGTCGCTGCCGCTCGTGCGCCTGGACTTCGCGGAGGTGTTCGCCGCGGCGTCGCCGGAGCACGCGATCCACGAGGCGACCCGGGCGGTCGAGGCCGTCGCGCCCGCGGTGCTCTGGGTGGACGAGATCGAGAAAGGCCTCGGCGCGGACAGGGGCGACGCCCGCCACGCGCGCGTCTTCGGAGCGTTCCTGACGTGGCTCCAGGAGCGGCGCGCGCCCGTGTTCGTCGCGGCCACGGCCAACGAGGTCGATCGCCTGCCGCCGGAGCTCGCGCGCCGCGGTCGCTTCGACGAGGTCTTCTTCGTGGACCTGCCCTCGATGGCGGAGCGGGCGCAGATCCTCGCGGTGCACCTGCGGCGCCGCGGGCGCGACGAGAAGGCCTACCCGGTCACGGAGCTCGCGCGCGAGCTCGAGCACTGGTCGGGCGCGGAGATCGAGCAGATGGTGACGAGCGCGCTCTTCCGCGCCTTCGCGGCCCGTGAGAGCCTCTCCGAGCAGCACCTGCGCGCCGCCGCGCGCGAGCTCGTTCCGCTCGCGACGCTCTACGAGGAGCGCATCCAGGCCGTCCGCGAGTGGGGCCAGACCCGCGCCCGCAGCGCCTCGGCGGACAGAAAGACGCTCGATCTGTTCGGCGATTGAGGGAGCCTCAGCACTCGACGACGTTGACCGCGAGACCTCCGCGGGACGTCTCCTTGTACTTGGTCAGCATGTCGGCGCCCGTCTCGCGCATGGTCGCGATGACGCGGTCGAGGGACACCTTGTGCTTTCCGTCGCCGGAGAGCGCGATGCGCGACGCGTTGATCGCCTTCACGGCGCCCATCGCGTTGCGTTCGATGCACGGCACCTGGACCAGGCCGCCGATGGGATCGCAGGTCAGCCCCAGGTTGTGCTCCATCCCGATCTCCGCCGCGTTCTCGACCTGCGCGGGCGTCCCGCCGAGGACCTCGGTGAGCCCCGCGGCCGCCATCGAGCAGGCAACGCCGACCTCGCCCTGGCAGCCGACCTCTGCGCCCGAGATCGACGCGTTCAGCTTGTACAGCATGCCCACCGCGCCGGCGACGAGCAAGAACCGCACGATCCCGGCCTCGTCGGCCCCCGGCACGAAGCGCTCGTAGTAGTGGAGGACGGCGGGAATGACGCCCGCCGCGCCGTTGGTCGGCGCCGTGACCACGCGCCCACCCGCGGCGTTCTCCTCGTTGACCGCCAGTGCCCACAGGTCCACCCAGTCGAGGACGACGAGCGGGTCGTCCGAGCGCGCGCCGCTCTGGAGCCTGCGGTGAAGGGCGGGGGCCCGGCGGGGGACGTGCAGGCCCCCCGGCAGGGTCCCCCCGCGCTCGCAGCCCCGCCGCACGCACGCCTGCATGCAGCGCCAGATCTCGATGAGCCGCGCGGCGACGTCCTCCTCGTGGCTCCACGTCCGCTCGTTGTCGAGCACGAGCGCGCTCACCGAGAGCCCCGACGCCGCGCAGCCGTGGAGCAGCTCGTCCCCCGTCGTGAACGGGTGCGGCACGCGCTCCCAGCGCGTGCGGACGGGAGGGGCGTGGGAGCTCGTCGCCTCCCCGACGACGAAGCCACCGCCGACCGAGAAGTAGGTGCGCCTGAGGATCTCCGCGCCCCCCCCGTCGAACGCGGTGAAGATCATCCCGTTCGGGTGCTTCTCGAGGGAGCGGAGCCGGTGGAAGACGACGTCGGAGGCGCCGAAGGGGATCGGCTGGACGCCGAGGAGCGTCAGCTTGCCGGCGCTCCGGATGCGGTCGAGGCGCGAGGGGATCGTGTCGGGCTCGAGCTTCTCCGCCTCCTCGCCCTCGAGCCCGAGCATCAGGGCGACGTCGGTGCGGTGCCCCTTGCCCGTCGCGCCGAGGGACCCGAAGAGCTCCACGCAGACGCGGGCGGTCCCGTCGAGCTTCGCGTCCCTGTCGAGCGCCAGCGCGAAGCGCCGCGCGGCGCGCATCGGGCCGACCGTGTGCGAGCTCGACGGGCCAATCCCTATGGTGAAGAGGTCGAGCGCGGAGAGCGGCACCCTGTCAGGGTAACCGGTCAGAGCGTCTCGAGGTACGAGACGAGATCGGCGACGTCCCCGGACGTGAGCGAGCCCGTCGACCCGTGCGTCGGCGTCGCGCAGGCGCCGAAGCGGTCCGCGAGGGTGGCGGCGCAGCCGTCGTGCATGAGCGGCGTGCGCCACCCGACGCCCACGAGCGGCGGCACCTGGAAGCTGCCCCCGGTCCCGACGTCCATCGTCAGGTTGTTGGTCAGCTTCGAACCCGAGTGACACGTCGAGCAGGCCGCGGCGGCGCTGTTGAAGAGGCCCTTGCCGCGCTGGGCGGAGGCGGCGTCGACCCACGACGGGGCGGGCGGCGGCGGGACGTTCTGGACCCAGCCGGTGATGGCGCCCATCTGCTGGGTGCTGAGCGACGCCCCGTCCATCCGGATCGTGTAGACGTCGTTGACCAGCACGTTGAGGTCCGGCTCGTCACCGGGCCAGTGGTAGGGCGCGGTCCCGGCGATCGTGCCGCGCAGGGACGGCGTCCGGCGCTTGTCGCCGTTGAGGAGCCACACGTGGCCGTCGTCGCGTCCCTCGGGGTGACACGACGCGCAGGCGATCATCGCCCCGGCCTGCGTGTGGAAGATGTCGGATCCCGTGTCCGCGCGCGACGCTGTCGACAGAGGGATGTTCGCGTCGCTGGTGGCGCCGAGGATCCAGAGGGCCGCGGGCTCGCGCGTCTGGACGAGGACGTCGCCGGCGGCGTCGTAGGCGACCGCGATGGGCTGGTCGCTGACCCCCCCGGTTCCGACGGACTGCCCCGGCGCCGAGCTCTTGCCGCAGCGGTCGAACGTCAGCACCGTGCTGAGGCCGGCGCTGAACGCGTTGCCGGCCGCGACGACGGCGTACGACGACCCGTCCGGCGAGACGGCCACGTCGACCGGCAGCGCCGCGCCGATCGGCACGTTGATGACGACGCTCCCGTCGGCGGCCAGCACCGTGAGGACGCCGAGGACGGCGCCCGACTCGACTCCCGGGAGACACAGCCCGCCCGGAAGGCCCGGCGGCGAGGGCGGGCCCGGGGTTGCCGGCTGGCAGCCTCCGGAGGTGCCGCCCTCCTGCCCCACCGCGCCGCCACCGGCGCTCGCATCGTCGCCCACGGGAGGAGAGACCCCGCCGGGGCCGGAGACGATGGGGCCCGCGTCGTCCAGCTGGACAAAGCCAGCGTCCACCTGCGCAAAGCCGACCCCTGCATCAAAGAAAACTCCACCGCCGATCCCCCCGCCTCCCCCGCAGCCGTACCCGCCCTGCACCGTGGTCACGAGCGACGTCGTCGACTCGGCCTGGTGGAGCGTGACGATCGTGCCCGACGGACCGGGGACCGCGCGCCACGCGACGTGTGGCAGGAACCCCGTCGCGGGCGACGGCAGCGCGTCGCGACGCGTGATGGTCCCGTCCCCGGCGACGCGGAGGACCTGGGCCGAGCGGAACTCGCTGACCGCCAGCGACCCGTCACTGGCAACCACGTCGCGCAGGTCTCGCTCGATGACGACGCTGGTCGTCGCCGCGCCGCCGGACGAGGGGAGCGCGACCAGCTCGCCCGTGGCGCACGCTACCCACACCAGGTCCGTCGACGCGTCCCACGCGACGCCGCGCGGAGCGGGGCAGACCGCACGGCGATCCAGCACCGAGCCCGTCGACGGATCGATGGTCACCAGGGCGCCGCCCCCCCGGAGCGCGACGTGCACCCGCCCGGCGCCGTCCTCGACGAGCCGCCCGGGCTCGTCGCCCGCGCTCAGGGCCACGGTGGCCGTCACGGCCTGGCCGTTCAGGTCGACCACGTAGACGGCGTCGCGATCCGGATCCGCGACGACCGCGTGGGTCCCGTCGCTCGTGACGAGGAGGGTCCCGCCCGAGATGGGGGGAGGCGGGACGGCCGCGGTCACGATCGAGCCGAAGGTCGGCGCGATGGGCGAAGGGAAGGAGGGCCCGCCGACGAGCACCCCTCCCTCGACTTCAATGAAGCCACCACCCTCCGGGAACGTGCCGAAGACTCCCCCGTCGTAGTCGCCCCCCGGTACGGACTCGGACGTCGCCCCGAACGAAGCACGAGAGGTGCAGCCACCGGCCGTCACGGCGCCGGCGGACAGAAACGAGAGGCCCAGAATCGCCGGTCCGACCCAGGACACATCCCCCACCTTCATGCGAATCACTGTAGCAACGTCTGCGCCGCCAGCACGGGGACATCTTTCCCGCGTGTCGTCGTGCGGATCGCGTGCCAGCTTGTGCCACACGCGACGGGCGTGCCGCGGTCCGCGCGGTCGCGGGGGGTGGTAGCATCTCTGGCCGCGTGACTGCCGCCGACCCGTGCTTCGAGACCCTCGCCGCGGTCTCCGCGAAGATCCGGCGCGGCGAGCTGTCGCCCGTCGACCTCGTCCGCGCGCAGCTCGCGAGGATCGACGCCCTCGACCCGAGGCTGCACGCCTACGTGACGGTCCTCCCCGAGGCGGCGCTCGCCGCAGCGAGGGTGGCCGAAGCGGAGATCGCCCGGGGGGACGTCCGCGGTCCCCTGCACGGCGTCCCGGTGGCCGTGAAGGACCTCTGCTTCACGAGGAGCGCGCGGACGACCTGCGGCTCGCGCGTGCTCGCCGGCTTCACCCCGGACCGCGACGCCCACGTCGTGCGGCGGCTCGTCGACGCGGGCGCGGTGATCCTGGGCAAGCTCGCGCTGACCGAGTTCGCCATGACCGGATACGCGACGGGTTTCGCGACGCCCGTGAACCCGTGGGACCCCACGCGCTACCCGGGGCTCTCGTCGAGCGGATCGGCGGTGGCGACGGCCGCGGGGCTCGCGTTCGGGACGATCGGCACCGACACGGGCGGGTCGATCCGGTTCCCCGCTGCGGCGTGCGGCGTGGTCGGTCTGAAGCCGACGTACGGAAGGGTCAGCCGCGCCGGAGTCTTTCCGCTCGCCGCGTCACTCGACCACGTCGGGCCGATCACGCGCGTCGTCGCGGACGCGGCCGCGATGCTCGACGCGATCGCCGGCTTCGACCCCGACGACCCCACCAGCCTGCGCGCGCCCTCCCCCGGGTGCGCCGCAGTGCTTCACGGCGGCGCGAAGGGCGTGCGCGTCGGCGTCGACGAGGCCTACGTCGCGACGGGCACCCATCCCGACGTGGTCGCCGCGTTCCACGCCGCCGTCCGCGTGCTGGGCGACCTCGGCGCGACGATCGTGAAGGTCACGGTGCCTCCCGTCGAGGGCGTGCTCCCCGCGTGGCCCGTCCTGTGCGCGGCCGAGGCGCTGGTGGGGCACGCCGATCTCTTTCCGGCGCGCGCCCCCGAGTACGGCGCCACGTTCCGCACCTTCCTCGAGTGGGGGCAGCGGCTCACCGGCGCCGAGGTGGCGAGGGCGGCCCTGGCGCGCGCGGAGTGGGTCGGACGCTTCGCCGGCGTCTTCGAGGAGGTCGACGTGCTCGCGTCCCCGTCGGCGCCCGCGGTCGCGGTCCCGGCGATGCTCGTGCCGCGCGACGCGCCGTTCTCCCCGGATCACACCGCCTTCCAGCGCTTCACCGCCCCGGCGGACTTCAGCGGCAGCCCGACGCTGTCGGTGCCCTGCGGCTTCGACGACGACGGGCTGCCCCACAGCCTCCAGCTGACGGGACGCCACCTCGAGGAGGCCCTCCTCTGTCGCGTGGGATACGACTACGAGCAGGCGGCGGGCTGGGGCTCGCGCAGGCCGGCCGCGGGCTCGTGAGGCCGGAGCCCCTGCTCCATCGTGACGACCACGTACCCGTAGGCGCCGCCTGCCTTGGGGCACGCGGCGCGTCCCACAGGCCGTTCGCGTGAGCGCACCTGGTCGACAGCCTGGACATGAGCGCCGGCACATCCAAGCTCCGGGCATGGCGGACGACTGGCAACCCGAGTGCGGCTCTCTGCTCGAGGGGCAGGGGCTGCACCTCGCTGCCCTCGCGTCGCTGATTGCAGTCCTCACGTGGGTCGAGCTCGCCTTCCCCTCGCTGCGCGAGGGGCGCGCCTGGCTCGTGGCCGGTGTCGCCGCGGCCATCGCTCATCAAGTCTGGGTGCTCGCGTGGTGGAGGCTGGAGCTCTACCGCCGTGCCGTCTCGCGCCGCCTGGGCGCCGCTGGCTTCCGGATCTTCGGCGCCGGGTTCGCGCTGCTGGCGTTCGTGCGCCTGGCGACGGTCGTGGGCGCAGGGCTCGCGACGCCGGGCAGCCTGGCCATTCCCCGTGCGATCGCCTGGCCGGTCGCGGCGCTGCTCGTCGCGCCGATCGTCTGGCTGCTCGACTCGGTCGCGCGCCACTTCGGCTTCGCGCGCGCCATCGGCGGGGATCACTTCTTCCAGAAGTACCGCGAGGCCGGCCTGTGCCGCGCGGGCATCTTTCGTCACGTCCCGAATGCGATGTACACGGTCGGCTTCCTCGCGCCCTGGGCCGTGGGGATCGCGTGCGCGTCGTCGACCGCGCTGCTCCTGGCCGCGTTCAACCATGCGTACATCTGGGTGCACTATTACGCGACGGAGAGGCCGGACATGGCGCGTATCCATCCTTGAACGCGGGGACCCCGGACGATGCGGCCGCATGGCATGCTCGTCATCATCGTGCTCCTCGTCGAGCTATTCCAGGGCGACATCACCCAGCAGGACACCGACGCCATCGTGAACGCCGCCAACACCTGGCTGCTCGGTGGCGGTGGCGTCGACGGGGCGATCCACGCCGCCGGCGGGCCGACCGAGGCTCACCGCGTATTCGTCGAGGCACGTAGCGTGCTGGAGCGGGAGGAAGCGCCAGCTCGCTCCGTCCAGGAGCCCGCGACGCGCGACTCGTGGGACAAGAGGCAGCCGCTGCCCGAGGCGCGGGCGCGCCTCACCTACCGGCGCCGGTTTGACGCCCGGGAGCACGCGCGCCTCGCCCTGGGGCTCGTGCCCCGGCAGATGGAAGACAAGTGGTTCATCTACCTGGAGGACGACTGGCTCCACTTCCACAGGAGCTGGACGGGCTTCTGCACCTACGCGCTTCAACTGGCCGCGACGACCGAGGGTAGCCGCGTCCTCGAGGCGTGGGTCACCCGCGATCCCGCGCAGTACCGGACGGCCGACGACCGGCGCGACGCGGAGATCCTCGGCTACCTCGTGGAGCGGCTGCTGCTCGGGCGGCAGGTCGCGTTTCCGGGCGAGCCGACTCCGCGCGCCGACTCCGTCGTGCGACATCAGATCGTCGGGCACGCGAGGGCGAACGACGAGGAGTGAGGCGGGGCATCACGGCGCATGTGCACGAGGGGCCCTGAAATATGCCGCTCGGACCGAAACGGCGAACGCGCGCATTTCTCGATGGCGCCAGAGGGCGAGAGCGACAAAGCTCTCCCTCCCATGAACGCAGGCATGCAGGGCTTCCACAGGCTTTCGAGCGTCCTCGCGCTGGCGACGATGATGTCCGGAGCCGCGACCGCGTGCAGCTCCTCAAGCGCCAAGCCGGAGGAGACCGGCGACGCCGCCCCGGTCTCGGACGCCGGCTCGATCGAGGGCGGCTCGCCCCTCGTCACGATCGGGGACGGTCAGCTCAAGGGCCACGTCGACGGCTCGGTGTACGCCTTCCTCGGGATCCCTTATGCCCAGCCGCCCGTCGGGCCGCTCCGATGGAAGGCCCCCCAGAAGCCCACGCCCTGGAGCAGCGTGCGCGTCGCCTCGACGTTCGGGAACCGCTGCGCGCAGAACGCCAACTCGACGCTGCAGACGGCGTCCAGCGTGGACGAGGACTGCCTCTACCTCAACGTGTGGACCCCGGACCCGGCGGCCTCGAAGCTCCCGGTCATGGTGTGGTTCCACGGGGGCGGCAACGTCGGCGGCTCGGC
>Ga0209415_10015776_pt1 | contig 12215 bp, 10 predicted proteins | sample PeaSoiSIISIP2007_FD_187696 | JGI IMG/M metagenome (GOLD analysis project Ga0209415, IMG submission 187696) | Peat soil microbial communities from Weissenstadt, Germany - SII-SIP-2007 (SPAdes) (version 2) | ecosystem: Environmental > Terrestrial > Soil > Wetlands > Peat | place: Germany... | reverse complement strand
CGGAACGCATCCTCGAGGGGGCGGTACGAACCCGCGACCATGATTGCGTCGTCACTCTCGAGACGGGGCCATTCGCAGTAGACGCCCTTGATCACATCCACGGTGAGCGTCGTGGTCATCGCTCCCTCGACCGCCGCACCACACACCTCGCCTTCGCCCATGGTGTAGTGACCGTCGCCCAATGAGAAGAGCGCACCTGGGACGTTGACGCCTAGATAGAGGGTGGCCCCCGCGCAGGCTTCCGGCGTGTCCATGTTTCCGCCGAACGCCTCGGGAACCAACACGTTCCGAGCCTCGTACGCCGCCGGTGCGACACCGATCGTGCCGTGGAACGGTTGCAGTGGCAAGCGAATCTCGCAATCGGAATCGAGGGCGTGATAGAGAACCTCTGACGTCGATCGATCCACATGGTACAGCCACGTCTTCTCTGGCAAAGGAGGCTGCAGCGTGGCCGTCAGCCTGGTGCTGGTTAGCGATCCGAAAAGCTGCACGGTGGTGCTCACCGCCCAGTCCCGCGCCGGCTGGACGTCGATGAGGTGAATCGCGAGGGTGTCGCCGCGTTCTGCGCCCTCCACGTAGAAGGGCCCGGTCTGCGGATTGATGAATGGATACTCAATGCACTTGCTAGGCAGGTCATCGATGCCGCGGATGTTTCCCGCGAAGCAGTCTTCGGTGTACACGCGAAGGACTTCACCGGGGCGCACTCGCCACACCGGATTCACGCCACCGAACGTCCAGGCGTACTGGTCGGGTCGTGGAGTGATCGACCGCACCACGTCAAGCTCAGCCATGCTCGCTCCTTGATTCCTAACCGAAGGCTAACTCCTGGGCGCCGGGTGTGGGCGAGCCGTCGTATCGTGGGTCCAGTACCGATCACGACGGGTCCTCAGGAACACGTAGTAGTAGATCACTCCGGCGACGACTATGCCTAGCACCACGAGAAGGTCGCTCCCTTTCTGTTGTGTCAGCGCGAGTCCAGATCCCACGAGAGCAATGATTGGTGGCACCGGCCACAACGGCATCCTCGAGGGGCGCTCCAGATGGCTTTGGCGGATCCTGCTGACGAGGGACGAGATCGCGATCAATGCGTACAAAACGATCAGCAACACCGAGGTGAAAGTCACCACCGTCACCAGGGACGACTGCAGGCAAAGGATGGTGGCGAGTCCTCCCACCACCAGCGTTGCCACCCAGGGAGACTTTCGCGTTACCGACACCTTCCCGAGCCAGGAGCTGACAGGCTCTGGCCAGGCGCGATCTCGTCCAGCGGCCCAGACGATGCGGGCGAACTGCAGGGTGATCGCCAGCGAAGCGTTGAAGATCGCCAGGATGCCGCCCCAGATGATGATGGTGACGAAGGTGCTGCCGAAGGAGTCGCGCGCCACGTCTGTCAGCGGCGTGGTCGAGTGCAGGAAGTTCCCGAGATTCGGTGTTCCAAACACCACCGCCACGAAGGGAATCACCTCAAAGACAATCCCAATCAGGGCAGCCGTCACGACCGCTCTGCCGACCCTCGCGGCACCTCCGGTGGTCTCCTCGGAGAAGTTGATCGCGCTGTCATAGCCGTTGACCGAGAAGAGCGCGACGGCGATCGCCGCCACGACGATCGAGGCCGAGACCGGAGCGAGTCCGGTCCCGGATGCGACGACACCGTGCGTGAGGATTGAAAGCGGCTGATGGATGTGAGCCAGACCCGAGACGGTCAGCGCCGTCACCACCAGCAGTTCGATCAACAGGAAGATCCCGGTCAGAATTGCGTTGAAGCGGATCTGGAACAGGGCGAGAATGGTGACGAGGACCATGATCCCAGCCGCGGTCAGGTTGGTCGGAATGTTGGGGTTGAGAGAGGTGACGTACGTCCCGACACCGAAGGCCACGCTGGCGGGGAGGAAGATCGCCTGGCCCATGTAGTCGAGCATGGCGAGGAACCCGACCTCCCTGCCCAGGACCTGCGTCACGATCGAGTAGAGACCACCCGCGGTCGGATACATCGACCCCAGTTCCCCCATGCACAGTGCGATGCAGACTGCGATGAAACCACCAAGGATGTAAGCCAACACGGAACCGGTGCCCGCTGTGAGGATGACCACCGGGCCGATGACCAGCAGCGACGCTGTCGGCGTGATATCCGACAGCACCAGCGCTATGTGGCCGATGAACCCGACCGAACGGTCAAGCCCTCCCTGATGATCGCCGACCGATGTACTCGGGACGCCGCCCACGCCTACCGGGTCGTACATGTTTCATCCTCATCAGCCACAAGTCACCTGATGTGTGGTGGGGGACTATAGCGGCCTCGGGGTCGGCAGTCCAGTGGCATTCCGCGCCACGTCATGCTCGAAGCAGCACAACACCCGTGGTCAGTTGTTCGACCAGATCTCGACGGAGGTCAACCCCGATTCCGGGACCTTGCGGGACCTTCAAACACCCATCGTGCAGCACGAACGGCTCGGTGATGTCCTCAGCGAAATAGCGGTCCGAAGCCGACGTGTCACCGGGCAACTTGAAATTGGGCAGCGACGCCAGCGCGAGATTGGGGCCGCGCCCCACGCCCGTCTCCAGCATGCCGCCGCACCAGACCGGCACCCCCAGGCTCGCGCAGACGTCGTGGATTCGCACCGCCTCGATGTAACCGCCGACCCGACCCGCCTTGATGTTCACGATGCTGCAGGCTCCACGGTTCACGGCGTCCGCGGCGACGCTGGCGGAGACGATCGACTCGTCGAGACAAATCGGGGTCGACATGCTCCGGGCAAGCGCGGCATGGCCGGCGATGTCCTCCTCGACGAACGGCTGTTCAATGAGGAGAAGGCCGAACGCGTCCAATCGTCGTAGCCGCGGCGCGGAGGCCGCGTCGTACGCGGTGTTGGCGTCGACCTGGAGCAACAGATCGTCGCCGAACGCCGAGCGAACGGCCCTCACCGGCTCCCAGTCCCACCCGGGTTCGATCTTGAGCTTGATCCGGCGATATCCCTGCGCGAGATATCCGGACACCTCCTCGATGAGGGCATCGATCGTCGCCGCGATTCCGACGGACACGCCGCACTCGACTTTGTCGCGCACACCGCCGAGGTAGCGCGCAAACGAGACGCCGTAGCCACGCAGCTCGGCATCGAGCACGGCGGTCTCCAACGCCGCCTTGGCCATTCGATGTCCGATCACGCCGGCGAGGGCGGGTTGGACACCACGTCCGGACAGATCGCCGACCGCGAACAGGCGCGGCGCGAGGTGGTCGGCAATGACGGATTGCGCCCCGGCGACATACTCGCTGCTGTACACAGGCTCGGCCAGTGCGACGCACTCACCGAGCCCCTCGCCGTCATCCGTCACGACCCGAACGAGCAGCACGTCGCGCTCCGACTGACTGCCGAACGAGGTCCGGAATGGCCGTACCAACGGCACCGCGAGACGGCGCAACTCGATAGCGCGAAGTTTCACGATGGATCCTCGGGTGCGGTGGTCGCCTCGTCATCGAGTCCGGCCCTGTGCGCCCCAGCGGTGATCCGCTCCAGCAGAGAGCGGAGCAGCGCGACGCGTCCCGGCATCGTGGCGACCTCGACGTACTCGCCCTCGGCGTGGGCGCCGTCGCCGACCGCGCCGAGCCCGTCGAGGGTGGGGACGCCCAGAGCGCCCGTGAAGTTCCCGTCGGATGCGCCCCCGACCCGCGCGGTGCCCAGCGGTAAGCCACCGGTGCCGATGGAGCATTCCTCAGCCAGCCGAACCAGGGCGAGCGAGCGCCGGCCCTCGAGCGGAGGTCGGTTCACGCCGCCGGCGACGTCGAGCCCGGCGCCGGCGGCGATGGGGCGCAGCCGGTGCATCGCCTGGTCGACTCGACGCTGTTCGTCCACGGTCCAGGCCCGGACGTCGATATCCACTTCAGCGATGGCCGGCACGGTGTTGATCGCCGTACCCGCACGCGCCAGCGTCGGGGTCACCGTCGTGCCACGAGCGGCGTCCCCCAATGCGACGATGGCGGCCAGGTGCGCGGCCAGCTCGAGAAGAGCGTTGACACCGCGCTCGGGATCAAGACCCGCGTGAGCTGCTCGTCCCGTGACGGTGAGGTGGTAGAGCGAAATACCCTTGCGCGCCACCTTGAGGCGTCCACCAAGGCTTGGTTCAAGCACGAGCACCGCCCGCGCCCGGTGGGCCTCTTCTTCGATCACCCTGCGCGATGTGGGTGAGCCGATCTCCTCGTCCGAGGTGATCAGCAGCGTGACCGCCGGCGCGCAGGCGAGTCCGCGAAGGCTGAAGAGAGCCTGGACGATCCCGGCTTTCATATCGAAGACCCCTGGCCCGGTGGCGCGCCCGTCGCTCACACAGAAGGGCCACCGGGACGTCGTCCCCTCCGGCCAGACCGTGTCGAGATGACAGAGCACCAAGACGCCGTCGTCACGGCCGCGCACGCGGAGGTGGGGTCGCCCTTCGACGTCGAGCATCTCTGGGACGAGACCAGCAGTCGCCTCGACCATCTCGGCGGCAATGCGCATCCCCGCATGGATCAAGGGGAGGTTGTTGCTCGGCGTTTCCGCCGTCACCAGCTGCGCGAGCGCGGCAACCAGTTCGGCGTCAGCCACCGGTCTCCGCTGCCGAGGCGCGAAGGCCCTCCGCCAAGGCTCGGCGCGTGAACCGATATGCGCCGTCGTCCCATTCGATCGCCAGTCGCTGATCTTGAGCCGCAAGGAGTGCGGCGCGCGCTGCCAGGCGCGCCTCTCGCGCGGCAGCGGGGTCCGAGCGAGCAAGGGCTGTGTAGTCCTCGGGGATCTCGTGCGACCGCACGACGTCGGTCGGCAGGTGAGGGTGTCCGGAAAGCGCCGCCAGTGCGCGCGGAGAGTCCAGCCACCAGGACACCTCGAAGCGGTCGCTTTCGTCACCGGCGTTCACGGTGTCAACCATAGCGCCGTAGAAATTGGTATGGAGCGACACGACGACGGCGCCGAGTTTGACCAGGTTGAAATACGCGTTGCGTGCGACCAGTGGATCATAGGTCCAGCGAACCTCGCGTATGCCTTCGCGCAGACAGACGGCTCGTTGCCACAGCTTGAGCGCGTAGCCGACCCCGACGGAGCGGTAAGCGTGCTCCACGGCTGTCATGTGCGAGTGCAGGTGCACGCCGCCCTCCCATCCCAGGAATCCAAGTGTCATCCCTACGGGTCGCTGGTCGACGACGGCACCGAGCAATGTGCAACCGGCGTGCGCGAGGGCTCGGAGGAGAACTTCCTGGGGGATCAGCTGCGGTCCCCACACCTGGCCGATGACCTCTTGCGCCAGCGTCACGTGGGTGCCGCGCAACTCGAGGATGTCGACACCAGCGGCGGACGCCGCGTCGCTGGCGACCGTCCATGCGGCTTCGAGCCCTGTACTCAAGGTGCTGCCGGACGTCGGAGGAGACATATGGTCAGGGCCTCGTGTGATTGCGAAAGCCGACCTCCCGCCGACGTGACAGGCCACTGCGCGCGACGGCACCGTTCTGTGTCACAGAACCGATTCTAAGACAGCCGATCACCGGACACCGCGGTCCTCAGATTCACAAGGAAGCGTGACGTGCCCCGCAAGCCCGTAGTCACGGTCCCTGTGCCCTCAGCGATCGGAATCTGAATGCAGGTGCCCCCCCGTGGCCGGCGCTGCCCTCTGCTCCCGAGACGTGGAAATGCGGTTGGTGGGGCAGCCCGCCACGCGGGTTCGGATCCCTCTCGCTTCGGATTTCCTTATGGAGCATGGGATATCGACGTTGAGTGCGAGCGAGACTGAATCAGCCTAGACGCTGGCTAGGGACCAGGCGTCGACCCGGAACAGGCATGATCACGCTCCTCGACGACGAGTTATACGTCGATTCGCTCTGGGAGTCGTTCTCCTCGAGTGCTTCTCGGCTCCAGCGCCTGGGCGCGGATCCGGCCGCCGTCAGAGCCCGGCGGGGGCGACGAGGCCGCCGGATGACCCTCTCCTGCACCCGGGAACGTGGCGCCACGCCGTCGCGGCATACGGCCGACATCGCGGCCGCGACGCGCTTCTGCCTGACCACGGCCGGAGCGCATTTCCGCTGCCCAAGTGACCCGGGTTCGGGTGCCCCAACCGCGTGGGCGCCGGAGGCGGTCGACGCCCACGCTTCGCGTCGGCCACCGCTACCGAGGGGCGAGCCGCGGAGTTGACACCGATGTAGCCGGTCTTGCGATCATCAGCATGTGAACGAGGGACCCGACCGAGTGATCTCGCGACACGTTCCTGCACCACCGGCCGAGACCGCGTTCCATGGGCTGACGGCGCTGTCTGGTGTCGTTGTGCTCGCTCAGGAGTAGCGACGAGCCAACCCGCGTCGCGACGTCTCCACGTCGACGCTTTTGGCACGGCGTTGATGGCCGCCGCATCGGTGCAACTTGGGGCTATCGTCATCATCGCCAAACTCCTGACCAACACGGCGCTGCCGGTGCCCTTTCTGCTGGCGTTTCGGTTTGTCATGGCGGCGCTCGTGATGGCGGCGGTTCTGGTGTGGCGACATGAACCGCTGCTCGCGGCCCACCGGGAGCGCCTCGCGCTCATCGGCATCGGCACGCTTGGCTATGGGCTTGCCGCGCTGTTGTTCTTTCTGTCGTTGCGCTACGGGCCGACATCGACGCTGGCGCTCATCGTGTACTCATACCCGATCTTCGTGGTGGTCGCTTCACTGCTGCTGGGGCAAGGGCTCCCGCCGCGCCTTGCGGTCGCCGCCGTCGTCGTCGGCTTCTGCGGTGTCGCGTTCATCGTGTGGACGCCGGGCGGCGCTGCACTTCGTCCAGTCGGCGCGCTGTTGGCGCTGCTTGCGGCCATCGCGTATGCGGGGTACCTGACTGGCGGTGGTCGCCTCGTTCACCGAACGGGGTACATGACAGCATCGCTTTGGACGAGCGGATCGGCAGGCGTAGCGCTGGTCGTGTTCACACTCTCGACCGGCACTGCGCGCGTGCCCGACGGCAGCCAGTGGGCGATGCTGCTCGGCATCAGCCTGCTGACGACCTCGGCCTTCTACTGCCTGTTTCGGGGTCTGCGCCGGCTTGGCTCCGTGAAAGTCTCCGCCCTCGGCACCATTGAGCCGCTGTCGACCGCGGCGCTGGCCATCATCATCCTGCACGACCACCCGTCTCTCGGGTTCGCCATCGGCACGCCACTCATCGTCACCGGTGCGGTCGCTGCGTCATTTGCCGGGGCTCGGCCGCACCGCCAGGAGGTGTCGACGCAACCACTCGAAGCACGCACTCCGTAGGCGAAGACTGCTGGCGCCGGGCTGCTTGGCGTGGCTGTTGCGCTCCACCGCCGGCCGCTGAGCTCGTAGGTCCAGTCCCAACGGTGGTGCCTTCGCCTGCCTCGTGGTGCCCTCAGCGACGGGATCTTGAATACGCGGTGCCCTTAGGTGCCCGGCTTTGCACCCCGCTCCCGAGACCTGGAAATGCGGTTGGTGGGGAAACCCGCCACGAGGGTTCGAATCCCTCTCGCTCCGCGTTTCCCCTAGCAGATAAGGCATTTGGACGCCTCAGATTGCAAAATACCGCGTCCAAGCCAACTCACGAGGGGTTCATCTGATGCCAATGGCGATGCCGATCCGGCAAGGGCGTGAGCGCGTTGACGAAGTGACGCCGCCGGGTGAGGAGACTGCGGCGTGTGGCGCGTACGGGCCCGGTGACGACACCTGTGGCCGCTGTAAAGCTGGCGCTCAAGTGCCTGGTACAGCGCCACCAGCTGCTCACGACCGAGCTGGCGATCTTGGACCGTGATCTGGATCGGCTTGTGGTTGCCGCAGCACCGACTCTGCGCACTGCGCGCTCTGGCGAGTGGTCTTCGTTCGTCTCGCCACCATGAGCCGACAGGGATTTACATCGCTCGGCACGAGCAGGGGGCGTGTCCGAGTCGGAGATCATCAGAAGCTGACGACGTCATCCTGAGCAACGTCGTAGGACCACGGAAGCAGGGATGTCTCGTTCCATCGACGCATATGATTGAAGGCGGCCGGAGAGGTTGAAGGCGCGGACCCTCTCGAGAGCCGCCGGTTCCAACGTCGCACGCGGCAGGCCCATCACGCACCATCAAGGACGTTGAGGTCAGCTCTTGGGGCCTACCATGGGCGCGTGGCGACCGATTACTCGCGCGCGACGTCGTTTGGGGCGATCGCGGAGGACTACGATCGGCTGCGTCCGGCGCCGCCGGAGGCAGCCGATCGAATGGTTGCTTCCGCCGAACTGCGAGCATGCGCTTGATCTCGGAGCCGGCACGGGGCTGCTCACCCGGGCGCTCACCGGCAAGGTCGCCCACCTCATCGCCGTCGAACCCGACGCGCGGATGCTTGTTGTGCTGACTGCACGCAGCCCGACTGTGGACGCGGTCGAGGGGCGTGGTGAGGCGATCCCGCTGCCCGATGCCAGTCAGGACGCGGTGCTGGTCTCATCGGCGTGGCACTGGATGCATCCTGAGCGGGCGACTGCCGAAGTTGCCCGGGTGCTCCGGGATCGCGGCCGGTTCGGTGTCGTCTGGACCAGCCGCGATCGCTCCATCGATTGGATTCGCGAGCTCGAGCGGCTCCGCCTCTCGACCGAGCGCTACCCGGACGATAGTGAGGTCTCGGCGCGCACCAGGCATCTGCGTGAAGTGCTCCTGCCCGACAACTCGTTGTTCGACCACGTCGAGACGGCATCGTTCCGCTTCGCGACTAGCATGTCGGTCGACGACATGGTCCAGATGCTCGCCACCTACAGTGGCGTAATAATGGCGAGTGCGGAGGAACGTGCCGCAGGGCTCGCGCGGACGCGTGCGGCACTGGGCAGATGGTTCCCCAATCAGGGCGAGATCAGCGTCCCGATGCGTGCCGCGTGCTGGCGCGCCGACCGGGTGAGTCGCGACGCTATCGACGACCGCTGACTCACATCGGTCATGAGCACTCCCACCTACGCTCAGCCACGATCGGGTCTTGCTGGTCCACATGCAGTCACGCAGACCGCCAAACCGACGACCTTTGTCACTCCAAGAAACCAGTGCAAAGGTCTGTTCATCATGTGCGCCTGTGACCAAACTCATCGCAACATAGATGTGAGCACCCGAGGACACTCCGATGACATGGCTCAGGTGGCAGCAGCACAAGGCGGATAGGGACGAGCTCGGTCCATCAGGACTTACCCAGAGCGCCGCGTCGCGTACTGTGCGCTCTGCGAGGTCGTTCTCGACGCTATGCGTCGCGCGGACGCACGGTGGCGGCTCGAGGTGGTTCTTGGCGCACCGATGCTCGTTCAGCCTCCGCGCGCATCCGACCAGATGCGCTGACTCTATGCCTTGATACGTGGCGGCTTCTCGCTTCGGCGCATCGCTGCGAACGAAGGTTGGCGCTGTCGCCGCACCCCATGGTCGACCGGTGGCTTTAACCGCTGGCCGTCACCGTCAGTCACCGTCGCCCGATCAGCAGGGCCGTTCGGGCGAGTCGTCGAATCGACCCTCCAATTTGTGACCTTCGGCCCGTGATCCTGAGCGAGGGTGTCGCTACAGTCAATCGTGGCGGTCGGGACCACCGGCGCGCTGATCACGGGGAAACCTGATGACTTGGGCGGAGATACGCAACGCGGCCGGGGAGGGGCGGGTCTCTCCCAACTTGCTCGCCCACGATGCGAGCCGCTGCGTCACCTCGGACGTCGGCCGAACGCCGCTGAAGAGCGCCTTCGGCGGGTCGGGCTCTGAGCGCGACGACCCGAAGATGTCGATACCCGGCGGATGCATCGAGGGGATCCTTCGTCGGGAAGATCACAGCGGCCCGAAGCCGACGGTCGGCAGCGAGGTCCACTAACGGTGTTCACAAACATCCTGGTCGCCGTGGACCGTTCCGAACATGCATGGGCCGCGCTCCGTGAAGCGGTGGACATAGCGCGGAGCGAGGGCTCCGCGCTCAGCGCGCTCGTCGCTTACAGCACCAACCTGTTTTGGATGGCGTCGGCGCCCATGTTCCAGGCCAGCGTGGACGAGTATCTAGCAGCGGTTCATGGCGAGGCACAGCGACTCGCCGACGAAGTCGCCGGCGCCATTCCCAAGGAACTCCACGCCCAGGTCCTCATGGTGGACGGCGATCCCGCGCAGTCGATCCTTGATCAGGCGATTTCGGGCGGACACGATCTCGTCGTCGTCGGCTCCCGCGGGCGCGGCGACGCCACCTCCCTCCTGCTCGGCAGCGTGAGCCATGCCGTGCTCCACCATAGCCGCGTGCCGGTCCTCATCGTTCACGTTCCTGAGATCGAAAAGGCGAAGTCGGCTTCATCGCGGTGACAGATTCGACCAGGCTCCGCGGGCGCGCGCGGGGAGGATTGACCTGGGTCTCCTCGACAACTGGATCGCGGTCGCCAACGCCACAATTGGAGGAACAGCGCGCCTCAGCCTTTCCGGTCGAGCGCATCTGTTGAACGGACGAGTTTAGACGCAAATGCCTCGGCGGCTAGCGTCCTCGGAAGCCACGGACGCACATCGAATGTCAACTGACCTCTGCCAGGGCCTCGGTGAACTGTGAGTTGTACAGCTGGTAATAGAAACCGCGCTGGCGCAGGAGCACTTCATGACTTCCCTGCTCCACGATGTGTCCATGATCCATGACCACGATCGAGTCGGCGTTGCGGATGGTCGACAGCCGGTGGGCGATGACAAAGCTGGTCCGCCCTTGACGCAGCCGAGACATGGCTTCCTGGATCAGCACCTCGGTTCGAGTGTCGACGTTGCTGGTGGCCTCGTCCAGGATGAGGATGCTCGGATCAGCGAGGAAGGCGCGCGCGATGGTGAGGAGTTGGCGCTGGCCGGACGAGATGTTTGACGCCTCCTCGTCAAGCAGGGTCGCATAGCCATCTGGGAGCGTGCGGACGAACTTATCGACGTAGGCTGCCGTGGCGGCTGCAATGATCTCGTCGTCGGAGGCGTCATCCCTCCCATACGCGATGTTGTCGCGGATCGTGCCACCAAAGAGCCAGGTGTCCTGAAGGACCATACCGAACGCACCTCGCAACTGATCCCTGCTCAGGTCGCGCGAGTCGACACCGTCGAGGAGGATACGCCCGCCATCGATCTCATAGAAGCGCATGAGCAGATTGACCACCGTGGTCTTGCCTGCGCCGGTCGGACCGACGATGGCAACCGTCTCCCCGGGTCTCACCTCGAGGTTGAAGTCGTCGATGAGGGGCTTGGACTGGTCGTAGCGGAACGACACGTGTTCCAGCACCACGTCTCCGCGTGGCGGTGCCGGGTTGCCTGCGACGGCGACGTCGGGCTGCTCATCGTCAGCATGAAGAAACTCGAAGACGCGCTCCGCCGAGGCGAGTCCAGATTGCAACAGGTTCATCTGACTGGCGATCTGGGTGATCGGCATCGTGAACTGGCGTGAATACATGATGAAGGCTTGCACATCGCCGAGCGTCATGGCCCCCGAGGCCACCCGGTAGCCGCCAAAGGCGGCAATCACCACGTAGTTGAGATTGGCGACGAACTGCATGGCTGGCTGGATGATGCCGGAGAGGAACTGTGCCCGATAGCTGGCATCGTACATTCGCCGGTTGTAGCCACGAAATCGCTCGACCTCGGCGCGACGTCGACCAAAGACTTGCACCAGGGCGTGCCCAGTGTGCATCTCCTCGACATGTCCGTTGAGCGTGCCCGTCCACTCCCACTGAGTCGCGAATTGCCGCTGGGAGCGCCTCGCGATCAGAATCGTGATGAACACCGACGCGGGAACCGTGACCAGCGATATCGCAGCGAGGATTGGGCTGATCAGGAACATCATTGCCAGCACCCCGAGGATGGTCAGAATCGAGGTGAGCAGTTGGCTCAATCCCTGCTGGATCGTGGTGGTGAGGTTGTCGATATCGTTGGTCACACGGCTGAGAATGTCGCCGTGTGGATGACTGTCGAAGTACCGCAGCGGCAGTCGTGCAAGCTTCTCCTCGACGTCTCGGCGCATGCCATACATGGTCCGTTGTGCCACTCCCGCCATGAGGTACCCCTGCATCCAGCTGAACGCCGCGCCCAGCAGGTAGACGAAGGCCGCCTCGCCCAACGTCTGCCCAAGCGTGTTGAAGACGATCCCCACGCCCGGGACCACACTCATCCCGGAGAGCATCGACGCAAGTTGCCCCTGGCCGTGTGCTTGCAGGTACGTGATCTCCTGCGTCTTGGTCATCGTCGCGGGCAGCGCCTTGCCGACCACGCCGTTGAAGATCACATTGGTCGCATTGCCG
>Ga0209415_10015773_pt1 | contig 12216 bp, 12 predicted proteins | sample PeaSoiSIISIP2007_FD_187696 | JGI IMG/M metagenome (GOLD analysis project Ga0209415, IMG submission 187696) | Peat soil microbial communities from Weissenstadt, Germany - SII-SIP-2007 (SPAdes) (version 2) | ecosystem: Environmental > Terrestrial > Soil > Wetlands > Peat | place: Germany... | reverse complement strand
TGCTGGGCGGGGGAGAGCGCCGAGTCGAACACGATCACCTCGGCTCCGTCGGATTTCGCGACCGCGGTCAGCTCCTCGGCCTTTCCCTTGCCGAGGAAGAGGGCGGGCGACGGCGACCGGAGGTTGACGCGCGTCGCCCTGACAACCGAAAGGCCGAGGTTCTCCACGAGCTCCGTGAGCTCGGCCAGCAGCTCGTCTGCCTCCCCCGGGGGCATGTCCGGAGTCTGGACGCCGACCAGGAACGCGCGCTGCGCCTTGGGAAGGGTGGGTAAAAATACGGCCATTTAAAGGGTTGCGGAAGGTAGTTATGCCACATGGGCTTGCCCATGCTGGACACGCTACTATCCTCTAAGCTCAATCATGGCAACCCTATGCCTGCCTCTACGATCCTGATCGTTGACGATGAACCCGGGATCCGGGAACTTCTGGGCATGATACTGGAGGCCGCCGGGCATTCCGTCGTATCCGCCGAGGACGGAGTCGAGGCCCCCAAGATCATGGCGTCGCGAAACATTGAGATAGTGATCACGGACCTGTTGATGCCGGAGCGCGACGGCCTCGAGTTCATCTCGGAAATTCGCTCGAAATACCCCAAGGTCAAGATCATCGCGATGTCGGGCGGCGGGCACATCGCGCGGGACTCGTACCTGCGGATCGCGCGCAACTTCGGGGCGCACTACCTGCTGGAGAAGCCATTCAGCCAGGCCGGCGTCCTGGGTGCGATCGACAAGGTGCAGGAAATGCGCTAGCGCGCCGGGCCCCGCCCTCAGTCCAGGAACAGGGCGCACACGGGCGCCGGCACGGAAACGGACCCGGGAATGCGCCTCAGGCGGCCGTTGTCGCCGTCGGCACGGAAGGCGCAGAGGGTGTCGGAATCCTGATGGGCGCAGACGAGCCATTGGCCGTCGGGCGACACCGAGAAATGCCTCGGGCCGCGGCCTCCGCACGGCACGGTCTCGACGGACGACAGGTCTCCCGAGGCGCCGTCGACCGCGAACACGGCGAGGGTGTCGGGACCGCGGCACGAGCCGTAGAGGAACCGGCCGTTGGGATGAGCCGCGATCTCGGCGGCGAGGGCGTTTCCGCGGTACCCCTCGGGGAGCACCGACACCGTTTGGCGCGAAGCGAGGCCTCCGTTCTGGGGGTCATAGCTGTAGCCGACAATGGTGTTGGCGAGTTCGTTGATCGCGTAGACCCGCCGTCCCGTCCCATCGAACTCCAGGTGGCGGGGGCCCGATCCGGGGGCCGCGGAGACGAAGGGTGGGGTCCCCGGCGCCAGCGCGACTGCGTGCCGGTCGATCGCATAGGTGTAGATCCGGTCGAGGCCGAGGTCGCACACGAGAGCGAAGCGGTTGTCGGGGGCGATGTTCGTGGAATGGACGTGGGGCGCCGTCTGGCGCGTCGGATGGGGCCCCCTTCCCGCGTGCGCAACGACCCGGGGCGGCCCGAGCGTTCCGTCCGCGCCGAGCGGGATCGCCGCGGCGAGGCCCAGGTGGTAGTTGGCCGCCAGCGCGAAGCGCCCCGTCGTGTCGACCGCGATGTGGCAGGGCATGGGCCCGTCGCCGGGAGGCAGCTGCTGGACGGGCAGGAGCCGGGGCGACGCCGGGTCGATGCGGAACGAGGATGCCCAAGCCGGGCCGGCGCAGACCGCGTAGAGGAACTCGCGGCCGGGCGACAGGGCGAGGAAGGTCGGGTTGGGCGCCTCGGCGGCAAGCTCGGGCGCGCCGAGCGCCCCCGTCGCCGCGTCCAGGCTCACGGAATAGATCCCGCGGCTCGCACCCCTGGTGTACGTGCCGACGAACAGCCGGTGGAGGCCGGTTCTTGCGCCCATCCGCTAGAAGAAGCGGCGCGCGGGCCCGATGACAAGCTGGCAGAATGAGGCGCGAGCGGGCGCGGCACCCGGCGCTATCAGGCCGCGTCGTCCGGCAGCCGGAGCGTCCAGACGGAGGCCGCGAGCGTGAGGGCGCTGGAATAGAGCAGCGCCAGCCTGAAATCCCCGACGGGAGCCAACCACCCGAAGACGACCGATGCGGCTGCGGCCGCGAGCCGCCCGATGTTGTAGCAGAACCCGGCGCCCGTGGTCCGCAGGAGCGTGGGGAAGAGGGGCGGCAGGTACATGGTGAACAGCCCGAAGACGCCCGAGAAGAAGCCGACGAGCGGCATCCAGAACCAGGCCAGCTCCGCAAATCCCCTCGGCACCGCGAACGCGCCCACCATAGAGGCGAACATCCCGCCAAGCATCAGGACGACGGCGCGCCTGTTGCCCAGGCCCCGGGCAAGCCAGCCCGCGGCGAAGTTGCCCGCGATCGCGAGCACGTTGAGCAGGAAGAACGCGGCCGACACCGCGCGGGTCGCCTCGGACGTGGGGGTTCCCGAGGCCTCGAGCAGCCTGCGCAGGTGCTGGGGGTGCCAGAACTGCAGGAGCCACCAGCCCGAGAGGGCGAGCGCGCACACGGCGCTGGTGTGCCAGGTGATAGGCGCCACCTTCCCGCGAAACAGGTCGCGGATCCCGGGTTTCGCCGCGCTTGCCGACTGCGCCCGGCGCCAGGTGTCGGACTCGGGCACCCGCTTGCGGATCCAGAAGACAAGCAGCGCGGGGGCGACCCCGATCAGAAAGACCCACCGCTCGGGGGGCGGGTGGGGAAGGAACGACAGGAGCGTCACGAAGGATGCCGCGACCAGGATCCCCAGGTTGACCCCCGACTGGAGGACGGCCGCCAGCCAGGGTCGCCACGGCGTGGGCCAGGTCTCAAGGAGGAGCGCGGCCCCGACCGCCCACTCGCCGCCGATCCCGAGGGCGGCGAGGAACCGGAAGAGCATGAGCTGCCACCAGGTCTGCGCCGCCGCGCACAGGCCCGTGCACAGGGCATAGGTGAGGATCGTGAGCGAGAGCGCCCTGCTGCGGCCGAGCCGGTCCCCGAGGCGCCCGAAGAAGGCGCCGCCGAGCGCCCACCCCACGAGGAACGCCGCCTGGATGTAGGCGCTCTTCTGCTTTACGGCCGGGTCGCTGCTGGTGGCGGCACCGAGCAGGTGGACCACAAGCGGGGTGGCGACCAGCGTGTACAGGTGGATTTCAAGGCCGTCGAACAGCCATCCCAGCCAAGCGGCGGTCCCTGATTTCCACTGCAGGGAGGAAATGTCGCGGAGTCGCTCCGGGCGGGGGGTCGGTCCCATCCGGCCGTCATTTCTTCCGCGCCTTCAGGTCGGCCACCGCGGCCTGCGCCGCGGCGAGCCGGGCGACCGGCACGCGGTACGGGCTGCACGAAACGTAGGTGAGCCCGATCCGGTGGCAGAACTTGACCGATTCGGGGTCGCCGCCGTGCTCGCCGCAGATCCCTAGCTTGATTCCCGGGCGCGTCCGCGAGCCCTTCTCGACGGCGATCCTCATCAGCTGGCCGACGCCGGTCTGGTCGATCGTCGCGAAGGGATTCTTCTTCACGATCTCGGCCTCGGCGTAGCCCGGCAGGAAGGAACCGGAGTCGTCGCGGCTCATCCCGAGCGCGGTCTGGGTGAGGTCGTTCGTCCCGAAGCTGAAGAACTCGGCCGTCTCGGCGATCTCGTCGGCGGTCAGGGCGCCGCGGGGTATCTCGATCATCGTGCCGACCGAATAGCCGATCTTCGCCTTCTTCTCGGCCTGGACGGCCTTGGCGATCTCGTGGACGATCGCGACCTGCAGGTCGAGCTCCCTCTTGAAGCCGACCAGAGGGATCATGATCTCGGGCTTCGCCCTGAAGCCCTGCTTGTTCGCATCGGCGGCGGCCTCGAAGATGGCGCGGGCCTGCATGGCGGTGATTTCCGGGTACTTGATTCCGAGGCGGCAGCCGCGGAATCCGAGCATCGGGTTGAACTCGTGAAGCTCGTGGACCCGGTGGACGATCTTCTCGACCGGGATGCCGAGCTTCTTCGCAAGATCGGCCTGCTGCTCGGCCTGATTGGGCAGGAACTCGTGGAGCGGGGGATCCAGGAACCGGATGGTCGCGGGCAGGCCCTTCAGTTCCCTGAAGATGCCGAAGAAGTCGTCCCGCTGGTAGGGAAGGAGCTTCGCAAGCGCCGCCCTGCGTTCCTCGACGGTCTCGGCGAGGATCATCTCGCGCATCGCGTCGATGCGGTTTCCCTCGAAGAACATGTGCTCCGTGCGGGTGAGGCCGATGCCGGTCGCGCCGAAGGCCACGGCGATGCGCGCCTGATCGGGCGTGTCGGCGTTGGTGCGCACCGAGAGCCTGGTGGCCTGGGAGCACCACTTCATCAGCTGCGCGAAGTTCTGGTACGTGCGGCTCTTCCTCGCCTCGGCGTCCCCGTTGACCAGGCCCTGGATGACCTCGGCGGCGGCGGTCTTCACCTCGCCCGCGTAGACGGCGCCGGCCGTGCCGTCGATCGAGAGGAACTCCCCCTCCTTGAATGTCTGGCTGCCCACGGTGAGGGTGCGCTTGTCGTAGTCGACCTCGAGCGCGCTGGCCCCGCACACGCAGACCTTGCCCATCTGGCGCGCGACGAGCGCCGCGTGGGACGAGACCCCGCCGCGCGCGGTCAGGATCCCCTCGGCTGCGATCATCCCGCGCAGGTCCTCGGGGGACGTCTCGACGCGCACGAGGAGCACCTTCTCTCCCTTGGCCGCGGCCTCGACGCAGCGGTCGGCGTTGAAATAGATGCGGCCCGTCGCCGCGCCGGGGCCGGCCGGAAGGCCGGTGGCGATGGCCTTGGCGCCCTTGATGACGGTCCGGTCGAAGATGGGGGCGAGCACCTGGTCAAGCTGGTCGGCGGGGACGCGGGTCAGTGCGGTCTGCCAGTCGATCAGCTTCTCCTTAACCATCTCGACTGCGATGCGCACGGCGGCGACGCCGGTACGCTTTCCGTTGCGGGTCTGGAGCATGTACACCTTCCCGTCCTGGATCGTGAACTCGAAGTCCTGCATGTCCTTGAAATGCGACTCCAGCACCTGGCGGATCCGCTCGAGCTCCCTGAGAGAGGACGGCTGCGTCTCCGCCAGCCTCGCGACCGCGGCCGGCGTGCGCACGCCGGCGACGACATCCTCGCCCTGCGCGTTCATGAGGAATTCGCCGTAGAAGACCTTCTCCCCGGTCGCCGGGTCGCGTGTGAACGCGACGCCGGAGCCGGACTGCTCGCCCGTGTTTCCGAACACCATCGCCTGCACGTTGACTGCGGTGCCCCACTCGGTGGGGATGTTGTACTTGCGGCGGTAGACGATCGCGCGGTCATTCATCCACGAGCCAAACACGGCCCCGATCGCCCCCTTGAGCTGGTCCCAGGGGTTCGAGGGGAAGTCATGGCCCGTGCGCTCCTTCACCAGCGCCTTGAACCGGGAGATGAGCTCCTTCAGGTCGCCGGACGCGAGCTTCGTGTCCTCGAGGTGGCGGTCGTGATGGCGCTCCTCCTTGAGACCCTCGATGGCGGCCTCGAACGGATCGTGGTCCTCGCCCGGTCGCTTCTGCACGCCGAGCACGACGTCGCCGTACATCTGGATGAAGCGCCTGTAGCAGTCCCACGCAAAGCGCTCGTTCCTCGTGGCGGCGACCAGGGACAGGACGGTCTCGTCGTTCAGGCCGAGGTTGAGGATCGTGTCCATCATCCCGGGCATCGAGTCGCGGGCGCCTGAGCGGACGGCGACGAGCAGGGGAAATCCCACGGCATCGCCGAACTTGTAGCCCATGATGGCCTCGATCTTGGCGACCCCTTCGGCGATCTGCGCCTGGAGCGCCGCGGGATACGTGCGCCGGTTGGCGTAGTAATGGGTGCACACCTCCGTCGTGACCGTGAATCCCGCCGGCACCGGCAGCCCGATCCGGCTCATCTCGGCCAGGTTGGCGCCCTTTCCCCCAAGCAGCGGCTTCATCCCGCCGTTCCCGTCGGCCCTTCCGGCGCCCCACGAGTACACGAATTTGGGTGCCTTGGGGGAGGCGGATCTCTTGGGCGAGGACCCGGCTTTCGCGCGGGCCTTGGGGGACTTGGACGTTTTGGCCATGGTGATGATTCTTGGTTTGAAAAGGGCTGGCGCGCTGTGCGCGTAAAGAGCCGATTCCATCGTTTCAGGCGGGGACCTGTCAATCGTCCATCGGGCCGGATGGCGGTACAATCTGAAGCCGGTGGGCTCGTTAGGACGGCTAATGGGAGCGGGCGGGTCCGCTGCCGCGCCCCGGGGAAGAAAAAGGTCGCGTCTGCCTGCCGCCCATTTCAACACTTCGGGGTGGTGCTCCCCGACGCAGATCATCGCATCAAGCTCCAGGTCTTTGAGGGCCCCCTCGACCTGCTGCTTTTCCTGATCCGCAAGAACGAGATAGACATCTATGACATACCGATCGAGTCGGTGACGAAGCAGTATGTCGCGGTCCTGCGCTCCATGCAGCAACTCGACCTGGAGGTGGCCGGGGAATTCTTCGTGATGGCGGCCTCGCTGATGGAAATCAAGAGCCGGATGCTGCTTCCGAAGGGCCAGTACGCCGTGGACCCCGACGCCGAGGGACAGGACGACATCGATCCCCGTTGGGAGCTCGTCCACCAGCTCCTCCAGTACAAGAAGTTCAAGGATGCGGCTTCGCGGCTCTCGGAGATGGCGCGCCTGCGGCAGGATCTCATGGACCGCCTGATGTCGTCGCGGCCCGCGGATTCGCTCGACCGCCCGCTCAAGGGGGTGAACCGGATCGAGCTCTGGACCGCGTTCAACATGGTGCTCCGGCGCCTTGCGGAAAAACTCGTGGTCGGCGAGATCCACGACGAGGCCGTGACGGTCGCCGACCAGATGGAGTGGCTTCTGGAGCGGATGCGCGCCGAGAGGAGCTTTGTGTTTTCCAGCCTCTTCGCGGAGGGCGTGTCGCTGCGGCGCCTTGTCGCGACATTCCTGGCCATACTCGAGCTGACCCGGCTCAGGAAGATGCGCCTGCGCCAGAGCGGGGCGTTCACGGACATCGTCTGCGAGGCGGCCGACGAAACTTCGCTTGAAACTCCCGTGGCCGTGGGCACGTTTCAGTCGTGAGCAAGAAGAAGCAAAGACGCGGCTACGGCGCCCTGCTCGGGCTCGGCCTCGACAACGACGACGGGCACCGGCGAATCACCACCGGGGAGCAGTTCGCCATCCTGGGGGGGTCCGCCGAGACGCACGAGCGGATGACCGAGACCGTGGTCAAGACGTTCGAGGAGCTCAAGCAGAGGGGAAAGCGCCTGAACGAGCTCCGTCCGGTCGAACTCGCCGACATCATTAAGAAGTCCTCGCCCAAGTAGGCGGATTTGCTTTTGCCCGCCGGCCGCATCTATTGTCCTAAGCACATGTCCGACAAGATCACCCACCTCACCACCGAAACATTCAAGGCCGCAGTGTCCTCATCGGCCACGCCCCTGCTCGTCGACTTCTGGGCCCCGTGGTGCGGGCCCTGCAAGGCCATCGCGCCCGTGCTGGACGAGCTTGCCGCCGAGTTCGACGGGAAGATCTCGATCGCCAAGGTGAACATCGACGACAACGAGGCCATCGCCGCCGAGTTCGGCATCCGCGCGATCCCGACCATGCTGCTTTTCAAGGGGGGGCGCGTGATCGAGCAGATCGTGGGACTCATGCCGAAGGCGGCCCTAAGGACAAAGCTTGCCGCTCAGATCTGACGGCCCGCCCGCGGCCCCCGGTCAGATGAGGACGCCCGCCGCGAAGAGCGCGGCGTAGAGCGCGATGAACCGTCCCGAGTCCCCGAGAAGAGCCACGTAATCGGAGGGCGCCTTGCCCGCCGCCATGCGGCGGATGTGCGACCATGCGAGCGGGGCCGTCAGGAGCGGCAGCAGGCTCCACGCCCCGAATCCCGCGGCCCAGTAGGCGGCGGGCACGGCGAGCGCGATGCAAAGCGAGACGGCGTGCTGCGCGCGCGCGACGCGCCGGCCGAACCGGACAACGAGCGTGCGCTTGCCCGCGGCGGCGTCCGTGTCGGCGTCGCGGTAGTTGTTGACGAGAAGGATATTGGCCGCCAGCAGGCCCATGGGAACCCCCGCGAGCACGGCGTACGGCGTGATTCTTCCCGTCTGGACAAAGTAGGTGATCGTGACGGCGACGGGCCCGAAGAAGACGAACACGAGCGCGTCCCCGAATCCGTGGTAGCCGAGCGGCCAGGGCCCGCCCGTGTAGGCGATGCCGCATAGGATGCTGGCGGCGCCCACGGCCAGCATCCACGGCCCGCCCCATCGGAGCAGGGCAAGGCCGACGGCGAACGCCGCGCCAAACACGGCCGCCATCGCGCTCCGCATTGCCGCAGGCGGGACGAGCCCCGACGCCACGGCGCGCCTGGGGCCGACTCGCGCGGCTGTGTCGGCGCCGTGGACAAAGTCGTAGTAGTCGTTGGCGAAATTCGTCCCGACCTGGACAAGGAGCGCGAACGCGAGGCAGATTCCCGCGGCCGCGGGGTCGAAGCGATGGTCGCGGGCCGCCATGGCCGACCCGACGACGACGGGCGCGACCGCCGCGGGGAGGGTCCGAGGACGGGACGCGGAAACCCAGATCCGCAAGGCGGACAGGCGGAAGGGCTCGGCCGCGAGGCTCACCGGATCGAGAATCCCGCGAACTGCGCCTCGCGCACGCGCGACTGCCGCTCCACCTTGCGCACGTACCCCTGCATCCTTTCATGAAGGGCCGCGATAAACGCCTCGACATCCTCGGGCCTTCCCTCGGCCTCCAGGAGCACCCGTCCGTCGGGAAGGTTGCTCACGAATCCAGCAACCTCGAACTCCCTCGCCACCTGGAGCGCCGTGTAGCGGAAGCCGACGCCCTGGACCCGCCCGGTGAACACCGCAGTCTCGTGATGGGTCTCCGGCATGGTGCGCCGAGCCTAGGGCCGGTCGGCCGGGCCCTTCAACAAGCAATCTCCCGGGACGAGCCGCGGCCGCCGCCCAGGGCAGGATTTAATTTGCAAAGCGAGGATTCTTAAGGACGCTTGGCGCCAAGAGATGAGCGATTTCGATCCTGACAGCCTCTCGGAAAACGAGTGGGAAGAGAATGGCGATCTGGCCTGGAACGAATTTGACTGGGAGGTCTATCTCCGCGAGCAGGAGGGCGCGATAGACCGCTACCTCGGGTTCTATGAGGCTCTCAAGGCGAGCCCCGACCGCATCGACGAGGTGGCCGACAAGATGGGCTGGGACCGCGCCGATGCGGAGGATATCGAGGAGCGGGAGAATCCCGAGAAGGTCCTTTTTTCCGACGAGATCTACACGCTGCAGAAGAATCCGGTCTTCATCGCGACCAAGGCCCTCTTCCTGAGTCTTCGCAGAGCATGGGCGCCGATCGCCTCGGTTCCGGGAAGAATCCCGCGGTCCCTGGCGCTTTCGTTCCTCTCGTCGCTCCACGAGTGCGAGGAGCAGGCGGTGATGGCGATCCATGCCCTGGACTTTGGCGACTACACAATGGCGATCTGCCTGTTCAAGAGGGCGCACGCGGAGCTGAACGCCTGCTTTGCCGACATCGGCTCGGAGGCTGCCGGCGGCCACGCGGCGCTTCTCGCGTGCCGCGATGACCTGCGCATGCGCCTGTTCGATCTCCGCGAAATCTGGCTCCGAGTCATAAGCGACTGCCGGGAGGATTCGAACCGGCCCGCCGACGAGGAGGATTGATCGTCCCATCGCCCGGCCGGCCGGGTGACGCCGCCCGGTCCGGGCGCGCAATGGGTTCGAGTCCCTTCGGGCTCCATTTCAATGCCCCCCAACATGGGACAGACGCGGATCGCCCCGGGCAGCCCTGGATTCGCTCCCGGATTTCCCAAACCCAGGCGCCTCGATTGTTGCCTGACGCGGTTTGCCCGGCTGATGGCGCTTTGCGCCTCGATGTCGTGCGTGTCGCTTGCCCTCGCTGACGGCAGCGGGGCGCTGGAGGCCCCTTACGACCCGACTGAGCATTGGGAAGTCGACTACGAGAGCGGCGTGATCTGGCGCGTCACGGGCTCGGCCACGCCATTGAGTTACACCGTGCTGCCCCAGCTCCTGACGGTAAAGAGCCGCCTGGTCGGCACCTCGCGCCCGTTCCTTGGCGGCGATCTGGTGATTCGCAACCGGTTCAGCCTCCTGGTTGAGCCGATTGCGATGGGGCCCGAGCACCATTTCATTGGGGGCGCGGCCTCGGGAATCCTGGAATGGTGGGACAAGCGGCGAACGCGCTGCCTGTTCTTCGCCGCCGGCGGCGGAATCGGGTGGCTGGACAGCAAGGGCCATGAGGTCAAGGGGGCCCAGGGCGAGGACTTCAACCTCAACTGGCTGGCTTATCCGGGCGTGCGATTCATGTTCAAGAACAGGGTGAGCGGCTCGTTCGGCGCGTATTTCCAGCACGTCTCGAACCGCTACATGAATAGCGTTAACCCCGGATTGAACGCGGTTGGCCCGATGCTGAGCCTGGGATGGCACTTCTAGCCGCGGAACGCGCGAATGCCTCGGGGGGGTCGGCACGTCCAGGGTCGCGCCCTGCAGCGGCGCCCTACGTCACCCGGACCGCCATCGACTGCGCCCGCAGACAAAGTTCGGCGGCCTTGAAGGCATGGGCCTGGGTCATGGCGTTCTCCGTGCGGTTGAGGCAGTCGAGGATGAATTCGCCGAAGAACCTGTACCCGACCTTCCCCGCCACGCTCAGGTGCTGCTCCCCCTTTTCGTCGGCTATGTACAGATGGTCGCCGGCGGGGTCCCGCGCGATGTCAACGTACTTGCGCAGCTCGATCGTGCCCCTGGTGCCGAGAATGAACGTCCGGCCGTCGCCCCAGGCGCTGAGACCGTCCGGGGTGAACCAGTCCACGCGCACGTAGTTCAGGGCGCCGGTGTCTCCCACAAGGCACGCCTCCCCGAAGTCCTCGAATTCCGGATGGTCGGGGTTCGCGAAATTTCCAATCGCGGCGTGGCTGACGGTCGCGTCGCCTGATCCCGTGTAGGCAAGGAACTGCTCGAATTGGTGGCTGCCGATATCGCAGAGGATGCCTCCGAATTTCTCCCGCTGGAAAAACCACGCCGGACGGGAAGCCTTGCTCAGCCGGTGGGGCGCGATGCAGATGACCTGGATGACCCGTCCTATTGCACCTCGTTGCACGAGGTCGGTCGCAAACATGCCCGACTCATTGTGCAGCCGCTCGCTGTAGTAGACCATGTACTTGCGGCCCGTGCGCGCGACGACGGCCTTCGCCTGATCCAGTTGGGCCATCGTCGTGAACGGGGCCTTGTCGCTGAAGTAGTCCTTCCCCGCCTCCATCACCTGGCAGCCCAACGGACCCCTTTCAGAGGTCACGGCGGCGCAGGCGACCAGGCGGACGCTTGTGTCGGCCAGGACCTCGTCAAGGGAGCGCGGGGCCTTCGCCTGGGGAAACTTTGCCACGAAGGCCTCGGTCTTCTTCGGATCCGGATCGTAAACCCATTTTAGGGTCGCACCGGCTTCCAGAAGGCCGTTGCACATCCCGTTGATGTGTCCGTGGTCGAGTCGGACCGCGGCAAAGTTGAATTCACCCGGCTTGACGACCGGGTTCGGCTTTCCCTGCGGGGCGTAGTTCATGCCGTCGGATTTTTGAGGCGCGCTGGCGGACAAGGCCCGGGGGATCATGGTTCCGGCAGCCATGGTTGCGGCCGTTGCGGAGAGGAATTCGCGGCGATTCATGGGATAGGCGTGCAGGAGTTGAATTGGTTTCAGGACACAATGGAAAGGATTTTGCGAACGGGCCCGTCCGGGAGGAGAGGGTGGCCGGATCGTTGGCCTTTGCTTCTGCCTTGGGGATTCCACTTGATCGAACGGATTACGGAACCTCGTAGACCTCCACGAGCGCGACGCCCGTGTCGCCGCTTGAGCCCGATACCTGGGCCGTATAGGCACCGGGGGGCAAGGTCACGAGGAGCGCGGAGTCACTGCTGGAGGGGTCCGTCCACGCAAAGGCGCCCACCGAGGCCGCCGTGCTTGCGATCTGCGCGGCTCCACCCCAGCCGGTGTTCGACCCGAGCGAGGTTGGGCCCGAGAAGAGCTGGAGTTCGGGGTCGGGAAGCGTGTCCGCGACGCCGAACGCCAGAAGGGCCGGCCCCGAGGCGCGTATGAGGACGGTCCTCGATGTCGAGCCGCCGACAACAAAGCCGGCGATCAGGATGTTGCCTCCGGTACCGATCTGGACGCGCGCCGCTATGTTGACGATCCGGGGTGAGGTCAGCGTGTACGTGCCGGCAGGCGTTGCGTCGTAGACCTCGGCGAGCGCGACGCCGGTGTCGCCGCTCTGGCCGGCG
>Ga0209415_10015772_pt1 | contig 12217 bp, 10 predicted proteins | sample PeaSoiSIISIP2007_FD_187696 | JGI IMG/M metagenome (GOLD analysis project Ga0209415, IMG submission 187696) | Peat soil microbial communities from Weissenstadt, Germany - SII-SIP-2007 (SPAdes) (version 2) | ecosystem: Environmental > Terrestrial > Soil > Wetlands > Peat | place: Germany... | reverse complement strand
AATAGGGGTCCTTCGACTCCGCGGCTGCTTCGCTTCGCGAAGCGGCCGCTGCGCTCAGGATGACAGATTTGAAAATTTCGATGAATTCGTGACATGCCATGTAATCCTGAAATGCGAGAAAGCAATAAAGTCACAGCCTCTCAGCATGAGCCGTAGCACAAACATAGGCTGCTGTAACGCCCTCAACGCTCCTTCGGCCCTTCGTTCTTCTGTTCCCCATTTTTCTTTGGGGGCTGGGGTGGCTTGTGAGCCGCCGGATGTGCTCCGGGATGTGGGCCTCCCCCCGGAGCTGGCGCAGGATGAGCCTGCTCCTCGGAGGGATGCGCAACATTGTTACCCGGCGAGCCATTATTCGGCGAACCGGGCGTCGGCGGTCGCTGGCCTTCTGGCGCCGGAGAGCGTCCGGCATTTACTGGCGCTTCTGCCGCGGGAGGGCTGGGGCGATTGTCGGCAGGAGGCACAGCCGGTCTTTCCACTTGTGGGTTAGCCTGCGGCGCGTTGTTAGCCTGTCCCGGCGCAGGAGGACGCGGAACCGGCCGTGCAGCCGGGTTGTTGCCGGGCGCATTGTTAACTTGCTGCGGGTTAGCTCGCCCCGGGTTCACTTGTCCCGCCGTTGGCGGACGGGGTACGGGCCGGGGAGCGTTGTTCGCAGCCGGCTGCGCACCCATCGTGGGCGGCGCAGGTTTGCCTGCGCTCGGGTTGGCGACACCCGGAGTTCCGGGCCGATTCGCTCCCTGCGCATTCTGCTGCGGAAGTCTCGCCCTGATCTGCTGCACCGTTTGGGGATCGAGTGGCCGCCCTGGATTCTTGGCCAAAGCCTCTTGCTTGGCCTCGAACGGAATCGGCTTGGGCGGAGGCGGAGTCTTGCTGACCACCGGATGCGAAATGGCCTGCGCCGGAGGAACCGCTGCGCGTGCTCCCGCGTTCACTCCGAGGACGCTATTCTTCGATGGAGCAACCGATGCGTTGCTCGTGATCGGTGCGCGCGCCGCTTCCGATGGCGACACCTTTACGGCAGATTTTGCTACCGGCTGGCCGCTTTCCATGACATTCTTGGAAACTGCCGTCATCGCTCCCGGCACCGCGCGGTTGGCATAGTGGATGTTTTGAATGTTGTTGGTGTTGTTGTAGTAGTTGTTGGTCACATTGGTAATGTTGGTGATGTGCGTGTTGGTCACATTCACATTCTGAAAGTAGTTTCGGCTAACCGGATAGCCGGGCACAAAGGGCTCGCCGAACCCTAACGGGAACCATCCCACCCCGACTCCGGCGCCGATGCCCACGCCCCAACCAGGTCCACCGACCCAACCCACAAGAGCCGGGGCATATATCGGAGCCACGCCTACGACCACCGGTCCCGGCGCCCAACCCCAGGCTCCGCCGAAGAACACCCAGCGGCCATAGTGGGCGGGAGCGTATCCCCAGAGAGCGTCGTCCACCCAAGTCCAACCCCAGGGCTCAACCCAGACCCAATGTCCATCGTGATAAGGCGCCCATCCTGGCGCGACGGCCGGCACCCACACCGCACCGTAGTCAGGTGTCTGTTGCCAGTGTCCGTAGTCATCGAGGTCTTCCCCGCCGGGAACATCCGGCGATACGTAGCGAGCGGATGGCGAATGCTCTTCACGTTCATCGCGCACACGGCACCAATCGTCGAAGCCGTCCGGAGGAGGCGCGTCTGAAATCTGGTGCTCCAGTGAAGTTCCGTTGCTGAAGCTGGCCTGCTCACCCGATCGCACTGTGACCGCGTTGCCCTGTCCCGTGGCTTCGCCTTCGCCGTGGCGCACGGTGACCCGCGTCAGGCCGGACGGATCCACGTCAAAGCGGTAGTCGCCGGGCTTGGTGACGGTAAAGGCGAGATTGGGCGTATCCACTTCGTAGATCTCACCGCCAAAGAGATGACGGACCCACAGGTTCAGGGCGCCCTGATCGAGTTCCACCTGGACGGTCTGATCGCTGACATTGGTAAGGGTGACGCTGGTCTCCGCGTCTAGGCGGAGCGCGGCTGAACCCATGTGAAGTTCCGCCCGTGAGTCTTTGTCAGCCCAAACGCGGTCAGCCGTAGTGAGCGGGCGATTGACGGCTGCGGCCGCCCAGTCATTCACACCGCCCGGTTGCACCGAGACCTGGCCGGAGAGGTACTTGATGTCAACGGCCCGGCCGGGGGGATCGTCCGCCCAAGCCATGACAGTTGAAACTGACAGAAACAGCGCCGTGAACATCGCCATTGCGAATGTCCGTGAAGTATTCATAGATCTCCTGTTAAGAGAATGATGTGCTTTCTACACTACGCCCAGTTGCGATCCCGCGAGCCAACAAAATCTTCAGCCAGAGAGCCCGCACTTACCTTGTAAACACCTCGATAGGGGCGCAGTTGCGAGAAAAACGTTACCTCCGCTGCAACTGTCTGGAGAACGAAGCGATTATCCCAGAGCCAGATTGCCCGCGACGCGATAGTTTTCACAACCTGGCATAACCCTTTTGACTTTGTGATCTATGTCACACGCGCAGGTGAGCGTGACCACAGCGCAATTGTCCACATGTCATAGAAGATCGTGACTTCATTCAGAGGGTCCGGGCCAGGGGGAAGGCCGGTAAATTCGGGTGAGGAGGCAAGGGGAATGAGGCGCCGCCATTGGGTATCGGTGTTGGGTGTAGCCGCTTTGTTATCGTTAGTTCCATCCAGCAGTTATGCCATACCGGCGTTTTCACGCCAGTACGGCACGTCCTGCGCCACCTGTCACGTGGATTTTCCCAAGCTCAACGATTTCGGCAAAGCCTTCAAGGATGCCGGCTTCAAGTTTCCCAAGGATGACGAAACCTTCATCAAAATTCCACCGGTGATGTTGGGGGCCCCGGCGCAGGCGGAAATGTGGCCGCATACGATTTTTCCCGGGACAATTCCCGGGATGCCTCAGATCGGCTTGCGCTTCAATACCTTCTTTCAGGTGGTCAGCGCCAACCGGAATAACTTCAACCTGCAACATCCGGGTGACCCGACCATGCAGCCGTTTATCCCGCGCACGGATTTTCAACCCGGTCTTTTCAGCATTTTCATGGCGGGTAATTTCGGCAGCGACATCGCCTTTTGGGTGGACGACGACATCAGCGTGGGCGGCGCCAACTCGAACGGCGGTCTGGGCGACGGCTATCTGAAGTTTGTGAATATCGGCCGTTTTCTCAAGCTGCCCACAGACTCTCTGAGTTTCCGCGTGGGACAATTCGAACTCGACTTACCGTTTAGCCAGGCGCGCACCTGGAACCTGAGCGGATGGGACATCTATGACGAAGCCAACATTGGCGTCTTGAACGGACTGTCCCCGCAGCAGAATGTAAATAATGGATTCGCGTTTTCCAATGCGGCCCAGGGAGTCGAGTTCAGCGGTGGTCACAATTATCGCGGCTACCATTATTCCCTGGCGATCGTGAATCAGAACACAGGCGGCACGCCGGGCAGCGGAGTAAACGTCCCCCCGATTGTGGGCTTCGTGTCCGACTCTAACTTCAAAGACTTGTATGCCCGGTTCTCCTACCGTTTCAACCTGGAACGCGATCCTGCCAGCCGGAACGAAATTCAGGCAGCGGGCGCCAGCGGCCCACGCGACCACACCTATTTGAACCTGGGCACCTTTTATTTCTACGGCCGGTCGGTACAGCGTTTCCCTGGTGCGGAATCGAATGCCGTGACCCCAGCGGTGATCACGGCGCGGGAACCCTTCTACGGGGTAGGAGGCGACTTTAGCTTCAATTACCGGACATTCAACCTGTTTGGACTTTACATGGCCGGGCATGATCAGAACCTGCTGCCGTTCACTCCAACGGGTGGCACGCTTCCGACAGGGTTCGTTGGCTCGCGGGCTGCCACTTTCAGCGGCGGCTTTCTGGAGGCGGACTACCTGGCTCTGCCCTGGGTGATGGGGATCATGCGCTGGGACATCGTGAAATCCACTGCGGATCAGCTCAACGGCGTGGGCGCCGATATAAACAACCCGCCTCCGTCATCCTTTTTCTCGCCGTTCAGCTCTACCCGGAATCGCTTTACGCCGGGTATACAGTTCTTGATCCATGCCAACATCAAGACTTCCTTTGAATACCAGATCCGGCCGCAACAAGTCGTCTACGACCCGACCACCGGGCTACGGCTGACCAATCCATTCCGCACCAATTCAGTAGTCGCGGGGTTGGAATGGGTGTACTAACAATTAGGGATGCGGAAAGTTTGAACTTTTTATTACAGGAGAAATCATGAAGCGTAACGCATTGGCAGTACTCGTAGTGACTGCGGCCCTGAGCGTGGCAGCAAACGCCGGCACTGTCAGCGGCAAAGTTTCAGGAGTTAGCGGCGAGTCCGTCGTTTACGTCGACGCGATCGCGGGCAAGACCTTTCCCGCCCCTAGTCAGCAGCCGGTCGTGGACCAAAAGGGCCTGATGTTTCAACCACACCTTGTGGTGGTGCAGCAAGGCACAACGGTGGAGTTTCTTAACAGCGACAGCGTCGCCCATAACGTCTTTTGGATCTCGATTGGCGGCAACAAAAAATTAGGACACAACCTGGGCACCTGGCCAAAGGGAGAAAAGCGCCCATTCAAGTTTGACAATCCGGGAGCCGTGCCGCTGCTCTGCAACGTGCATCCGGAGATGTCGGGTTACATTGTGGTGGCCCCGACTCCGTATTTCGCCACATCCGATAAATCGGGAGAATACAAAATCGAAAATGTTCCCGATGGCAGCTATACTGTGACCGCGTGGCATGAAGGCGCCAAGAATCAATCCAAGCCCGTGACGGTAGCGGGTGACACGAAAGCGGATTTCACCCTGAGCAAGTAAAGAGCGGGGAGCGGCTCAACCTTCCCGCTCCCACGTTTTTCCGTCGTGGAACCAGGAACGACTGCGAGTCGCCCTCGGATGCTCAAACGCTACAAAGACAAGAAAGTGGACCGGGATTGGTTGAATACCAATTTCCCCTGCATGATGGCCTGCCCGGCCCACACGAATGCCGGCCGCTATGTGGCGCTGATCGCCGAAGGGCGGTTTGAGGAAGCATACAAATTCGCCCGCGATCCCAACCCACTGGCCAGCATCTGCGGCCGGGTTTGCGCGCATCCCTGTGAAACCGCCTGCCGCCGTGGAGAAATCGACCGACCGATCGCGATCCGCGCCTTGAAACGGTTCCTCACCGAGCGACACGGCCCGGAATCCAAGCGTCCTATTGACATCAACGCAGGGCGCGGCCAGCAGAAACTTCCGTTCAAAGTCGCCGTGGTCGGTGGCGGGCCGGTGGGGCTGGCTGCCGCGCACGATCTGGCCTTGATGGGCTACTCAGTCACGATCTTTGAGGCCGCTCCGGTAGCGGGAGGGATGCTGTATCTCGGCATTCCCGAGTACCGGCTGCCGCGCGACGTGGTCGAAGCGCAAGTCCGGGAAATTCTCGAAACCGGGGACATTACTCTCAAGCTCAATCATGCCGCCGGGCGTGAGTTCTTGATTTCCGATCTGCGGCATCAAGGCTTCGATGCAGTACTGATTGCCGTGGGCGCGCATCGCAGCCGCGACCTGAGTATCCCGGGGGTGGAGCTCGATGGCGTTTACAAAGGCATCGATTTTTTGCTGAACGTGAATCTGGGATACAAGTTCACCATCGGCAAGAAAGTGATCGTCATTGGCGGCGGCAATGTCGCGATGGACGTGGCGCGGTCCGCGGCCCGCGAGGTCGTCCGCCAGCATGTGGCTGGAGTAGAGGACCTGGAACCGTCGCAGGAGAACGTGGCTGCGGTGGCTGCGCGTGAGATGGTGGACATATCGCTTTCTGCGTTGCGTCTCGGAGCCACCGAAGTGAACCTCGTTTGCCTGGAAAAGCGCGACGAGATGCCGGCAGCATTGGAAGAAATCGAGGAAGCTGAAGCTGAAGGCATCCGCATGCATCCCGGTCTGGGTCCCAAGCGGATGATCGGTAAGGATGGCAAGGTGGTCGCCCTGGAAGCGCTGAAAACGAAGTGGGTCTTCGATGAGAACAAGCGCTTCAATCCGGCGTTTTATGACGGCAGTGAAACGCAACTGGAATGCGACACCATCATTATGGCCATCGGCCAGGCGCCCCGGCTGGACTTCCTGAAACCTGAGGATCGAGTCGAACTCTCCCCTCGCGGACTGATCGCGGTGAATCCACAGACTCTGATGACCTCGGCGAACGGCATTTTCGCAGGCGGCGATTGCGTTTTCGGCCCGCGCCTGATCATTGACAGCGTGGCGGACGGCAAGCGCGCGGCCGTTGGCATTGACGAATTTCTGCGCGGCCAGAAGCATCCCGAGCCGATTATCGAGGTGGAAATCTTCCAGCGCCACAGCATGCCTTTGGAATTGCTGGATCTTGCCCGGCCACCCATCCCCATGCTGCCGCTGGAACGCCGCACCGGAGTTACGGAAGTCGAAATCGGCTATGACGCAGAGAGTGCAATGCAGGAAGCGCAGCGTTGCCTGCACTGCTGGGTTAACACGATTTTTGAAGGCAGTCCCGAAGATGGCAGCATGTGCATCCTTTGTGGCGGGTGCGTGGATGTGTGCCCGGAAAAGTGTCTGGAATTGGTTTCTTTGGACCGCATCCAGTTCGAGCCGGACGCGGTGCAGCAGATCCGCGAGCATCAAGAGTTGTTCGGCGTGGAACTTGATGAAGTAAAGGCCGATGAACTCGGAGTTGTAACCGGTTCGGCCATGCTGAAAGATGAGACCCGTTGCATCCGCTGCGGGCTGTGCGCCATGCGTTGTCCTGTCGGCACGATCACCATGGAGTCATATAACCTGCTTCCGGCTGAGCCGACGGGGCTGATTTCGATCGAGGCCATCGATGGACCGCTTAGAGCCAGAGCGCCCCTCACGGGTGCAAGTCCGAGGTAGCCGATGCCTGAAGAGAAAAAACCCGCGTCCCCAGAGGCCACCGAGCTCAACCGTCGCGCGTTCTTCACCAAGCTGGGCTTGGGCTCGCTGAGCATCGCAGCCGCGGGAACGGCGGTATTTGCTTATCAATTTCTTTCGCCCAATGTTCTTTACGAGCCTTCGCCGATCGTCAATGCCGGCAAGCCGGAAAGCTATCCCTTGGAATCGGTGACGCTTGACGTGAACACCGGAATTTACCTGATCCACGCCAAGGAAGGATTCTTCGCGCTGAGTGCGGTTTGCACTCACCTGGGCTGCCTGACCGCATGGAAACCAGAGTTAGGCATCATCGCCTGCCCTTGCCATGGCAGCAAGTTCAACCGCGAAGGCGAAAAGATCGAAGGACCTGCGCCCAAGCCGCTGCCCTGGCTGCGCACCTGGGTGAACGACGAAGGGGACTTGATGGTGGACCGTTCCACGAGCATACGTCCGATGGAGTTTGTGAGGGTGTGAGCATGGCCAAAACGATCGAAAACTATTTCGATGAGTTGCGCGGCACACGCATCTGGCGTTCGATCTTCCGCAGCGGCACCGGATCGAGCACTTTGCACCGCGCGCTCGCCATCCAGCAGAACGTCTTCCTGCACCTTTTCTCGACGAAAGTGCGGAAACGGATGCTCGGCTTCAGCGCGACCTGGTACCTGGGCACGCTCACCCTGGGAACATTTTTGATTCTGGTCATCACGGGCATTTTGCTCATGCTCTATTACCATCCCTCGGTTCCTCAGGCCTATGCCGACACCAAGGATCTGCAGTTTGTGGTTTCTTCAGGATTATTTCTGCGCAATCTGCACCGCTGGTCGGCGCACGCCATGGTTTTTCTGGTGTTTGCGCACATGTTCAAGGTTTTCTATCGCGGAGCCTATCGCCCGCCGCGCGAATTCAATTGGGTGATCGGAATCATTCTGCTGCTGATCACGTTGCTGCTCAGCTATACCGGGTACCTGCTTCCTTGGGACCAACTGGCATTCTGGGCCATTACCGTGGGATCGAATATCGCTTCCGCGGTGCCGGTGCTGGGCAACAGAGTTCACTTCCTCATGCTGGGCGGAAACCTGGTGAACGCCAACGCGCTGCTCCGGTTCTACGTGCTGCACTGCATGATTTTGCCGCTGACCGCAATCTTCTTCATTGCGGTGCATTTCTGGCGCATCCGCAAGGATGGTGGTCTGTACGTCCACCAGAGCGAGCCCAGGACGACTCTGGCTTCGGCCGCGCAAGCCGGGAAAGGGGCGCGATAAACGATGCCTGATCCGAAAGATTTCGTAGCCGGCATGGATTCGAATGCCCGCAAGTCGCCGAAGCGCATTGTTTTCGTGACTCGGCGCACTTCAGCGCAGGTGAAGGTTGCGGACGAAGAGCAAATCCAGACCTATCCGGAAGTTCTCTTTCGCGCGGCGGTGGCGATCGAAGTTCTGGCGATTGGGCTGGTGGTCACCTCTTTATTGTTCAATGCTCCGCTTGAAGGCCTTGCCGACCCCTCGCACACACCCAATCCCGCGAAAGCACCGTGGTATTTTCTGGGTCTGCAGGAAATGTTGCACTACTTTCCTCCAGTGGTGGCTGGAGTACTGGTTCCGACGCTGGTGGTGATCGCTCTGGTGGTGATTCCGTATTTCAACATTAATATCGAAGCCGAGGGTTTGTTCCTGAAGGATCGGGAACGCCGCCTGCGGATCTTTTATGTCGTCACGCTCGCGCTTTCTCTCTTTCTGCTGTTTTTTCACGTCTACGTAGCGCTCGCGCCCACCCTGATCGTTGCCGGGTTCATGTGGTTGGCCGCGGGGAGTTCGGCGCAATCGTCTTCAGCTTTCCGGCGCTACCTGGCTTCCAAACCGCTTTCCTACTGGATCATGACCTGGTTTTTGTTTGAGCTGGTGGTACTGACTGCGATCGGTACTTTCTTTCGTGGCCCGGGCTGGTCCTGGGTGTGGCCCTGGAGGAGCTGAGTGCAATCATCGAGGAACACGCTGTCATCGCTGTGGCAGGCGTTGTTCGGCGATCCGCTGCGTGCGTTTGGCCTGGTCAGCCTGCTCCTGTTGATCTCGCTGGCGATCGCTCCGGCCAAGAATCATTTCAGCGAATGGCATCATTACCAAAAGCAGTATCTGGCGATGATTCGTGGCCGCGGCGAGGCCATCACCCTGCAACGCCATCTCCAGGAAGGAATCCAGCAGATCTGGCTTCCGGAAATCGGAGTGGTGGACCGCTGCACGACCTGCCATGTTGGGTCGAAGGAAACCAGCCTCGCTGATGTCACCACGCAACCCTTCCGCCGGCATCCTGTGATCCCGCACCGGATTGATCAGTTTGGCTGCGTAATGTGCCATCGCGGACAGGGGCCGGCGACCACGGTGGAAGAAGCTCATCGCAGTACGCTGGCTTGGGAACAGCCGATTTTGCCGGCGCGTTACATCGAATCCTCATGCGGGCAATGCCATCGCGGTGCACTGGCGGGTACACCGCGACTGAACGAGGGCCGTCATATGCTGGCGCGGTATGGTTGCGTCCACTGCCACACCATCAAATTGCCCGACGGCAGCACGATGAAGGCGACCGACGACCCGCCTTCGCTGTCCCACATCGCAGACAAGACTACGCGGGAATGGATTTACGCCTGGCTGAAGGACCCGCAGGCGTACGCGGTTTCCGCCACCATGCCCAACTTCAAGCTTAGCGATGCGGACGGGCGCGATATTTCCGCGTTTCTGATCGCTAACAGCACGCCGGTGCCCGGGGATACCGCCCCAGTCGTGACTTCTAAAGCGCCGCCCGATCCCACTGCCGGAGCCAGTTTGTACGGCGAATCGTTCTGTGCTTCGTGCCATGCCGTGCAGAATGCCGCCGGCAATGTTGTGGGTGGAGATGTCGGTCCTGAGCTGACGCGGGTGGGAAACAAAGTGAAGCCCGAGTGGTTGCAGGTTTGGCTGAGGAATCCCCGCCTTTACGATCCCGGCACCGGGATGCCGCACTACCGCTTCAATGACCAGCAAGCGGGCGTGCTCGCGGGCTTCCTTCAGAATAAGACTGATTCCGATCTGCTGGCCAACGTGCATCTGGATCCGCCGACGCCAGAGCAAATTGCGCACGGCAAGACTCTGGCCACGGAGTATGGCTGCGCCTCCTGTCATGAGATCAGCGGTATCAAGAAGCCGGAGAACTTTGCCCCCGAGCTAACCCGCATCGGCAGCAAGCCGGTGACCCAACTCATCTTTCTACCAGGCATGCCGCACGCATTGCCGGATTACATCGCGGCGAAAATTCGGCAGCCGCGCTCGTTCGGCGCAGCCTTGAAAATGCCGCAGTATACCTTCGCACCCTCGCAAGTGGACGCGCTCACCACGGCCTTGCTCTCGCTCACCGAGCGGAGTCAGACTCTGCCGCCGGCTCTAACCGTTGCGGAACTACCGCCCTCGAATTACCAACCCGCAGGCAAAGCCGGACGGCTCATCACTGACCTGGCTTGCTTCAGTTGCCACGCTATCAACGGCCGCGGCGGCGATATGGCGCCTGATCTGACGTGGGAAGGCAGTTCGGTGCAGCGGCAGTGGCTGAAAGATTTTTTGAAGAATCCCAACACACTGCGCCCGGCTCTCATTCGCCGCATGCCGAAGTTCAATCTTTCCGATGACGACATCACCGAGCTCACGGATTACATCATGACCGTTTATCAAACCCCTGCGTTCGATCGCGACTCGATGCCGGTGAGTGGATATTCACCCGCCGAGGTCGAGCAGGGCAGAGGACTTTTCTATTCCAAGTATGGATGCCAAGCGTGCCATATCGTGGACACGAATAAAGATAAAGGTTACATCGGGCCGACTCTCACGCAGGTGGGCTCACGCCTCAACGCGGCTTGGATTTATTACTGGCTGAAGAATCCGCAAGTCTTGCGCCCGGGGACCACCGAACCCAACCGGAATATGAGCGACGACGAGGCTCGGGCGCTTACGGCATTCTTGATGACACAAAAGGGTTCCGGCAAGCAGGAGGCGAAGAAGTGAAGACACGAGCGATCCTGATTGCCTGGTTGGGGCTGATGCTTTGCGGATGCTCTCACAAAAGGACCGGACTCCTGGTGGGAAATTACGGGACAACCATAGTTGAGTCCAGTGGGGGCAAGCAAATCGGAGCTGTGGGCACAACGCTCACCGAGCCGGTAGTCGTGCAGGTAAACGACGATCAGGGAACCGCGGTTGTGGGCGCGCCCGTTGTTTTCAGCGGTCCGGCGGGCGTCAGCTTCGATCCCGCGATCGGCGCCACCGACGCCAGCGGCCAATTCACCACCAATGTCCGGCTAGGTGGCATGGCGGGTCGTTATGAGATTACGGCCAGCACCTTCACTAAAGCGAAAAAGAGAGTCGATTTGAAACTGCAAGAGATTGCTCTTGGCTACCAACAGGAAGTGGGATTTCAGATCGACGAGAAGTATTGCACTCGTTGCCACAGTCCGGAGTCCACGCCGGAGCGCGTTTCCAACTACGACAATCTCGAGGTAAAGCCGCATGCGTTCACTGAGGGTGACACGCTGAACAAGATCAGCGACGCGGACCTGACCGCCATCATCAGCTATGGCGGACCGGCCCGGAACAAATCCGCGTTGATGCCGCCTTATGGCTATACTCTCAGCAAATCAGAAATTCAGGCCGTGATCGCCTATATCCGGCTCATCTCCGATCCGCCGTACCAAGCTTCCGGAATGGCGTATGCGCAAAAGTAAGGCTCTCTTGCTATACCTCTTTTAGGGTTACCGTAGACTGCGGGCCACCTTGTGCAAGGGCACGACTCGTGCCCTCCCCAGTGCCTATTCTTTCTGCGCCGGATTCCATGCCAGCCAATCGTGATGAATAGACGCCAGGTCTCCAGAGAGCTCCGAAACCAGTGCCCATCGCGGTTTCTCCTGTGATTTTCACAACTTACAATTGTGGGTGTTATCGGATGGTGTAGGCATTCGAGAACGAAATTCCGCAAAAATCGTGGCCGCACCGAGGGTTGGCGAAGAGCGCCCTCCTCCGCCTTGCACCAGTTTTGTAGCACATACCTGTGAACTGCCTGCACTCGATTGACGATCAAGCACATACAGTCGTGGGTTTTCTATTGACTGCAAAAATAGGAAGAGTAAAAACATAATCGTTCTTTGACAGCTTCTGAAGTTTTCCCGGTTGGTGCGGCGTCCGGGGCTCGAGCGAAGTCACCCTCAGCATCGCAAGATGACTGAGGGAGGGCAAGCAAGGGTCTATAGCAAAGCGCTGGTCGAGGCGAACAAGAAGATTTGTCGAAGGCAGGA
>Ga0209415_10015771_pt1 | contig 12217 bp, 7 predicted proteins | sample PeaSoiSIISIP2007_FD_187696 | JGI IMG/M metagenome (GOLD analysis project Ga0209415, IMG submission 187696) | Peat soil microbial communities from Weissenstadt, Germany - SII-SIP-2007 (SPAdes) (version 2) | ecosystem: Environmental > Terrestrial > Soil > Wetlands > Peat | place: Germany... | reverse complement strand
AGTTGCGATACTCGACGATCACGCGCGGCGCGCCGGCCTTGGAGTTGTCGAGCCGTACCGATTCGACGCCGACGTACGACGCTCCGAGGCGAGGTAGATCCATTCGGCGATATTCGCGGTGCGCCAGGTCGCGATCGCGCTCAGGATGGTCGCGAAAACCATCAACGCGGTCATCACCTCGGCGACGCCGAGAATCTGGCCGAGCCGGCGGCGCTCGGTCCGTGTCAACGGATCGTGTCTCTGATGCTCCCCATCATCCTGCGCCATCCTCGTCCCCTCCCCCGCCGCGCCATTTTTCGCAAATCGGGCTCGGAATAGCGATGGATCAGCGGCCGGCGGCGGCCGTCGCGGAGGCGTTCTCTGCGGCGATCATCCGATCGATCACGCGCCGCGCATGGATTAACGGCCCGTCGCCGTGGATGCTGACCAGCGGCCGCTCGGGATGCTCATCGAGGCGCGATTGCTGCGCCTCGACGATCGCCTGGTCCTCGACGAAGGTCCGCGCGATCTCATCGAACAGCCATTTCAGCGCCGCCGGATCGTGCTGCGCATAATTGTAGGCGACCGACCAGAAATAGAAGCAGGAGTTCGCGGTCTCGGGCGTCATCCCGTGGAAGATGCGGAAGCAGAAGCCGCCGCCATGCTGCCCCGGCTCGTAGGCGCCCGCACCCGCATCGACCGCCGCGGTCCATTGCAGGACATTCGACGGCGCGATGAAGACGAACTCCTGGCATCGATCGACGCGGCCCGTGAAGCCCGCCGCTTTGGCGTAGGTGGGCGGCGGAATCGAGTCGAGCATCCAGCGCGTGAGGCGCACGCCGTCGCTCCTGAGCTCGACGCGCTGCTTCGCCTCGACGTGCGTGAGCGGCGTGCCGCCGACCGTGCGATCGTGCACGTAGCCGAGATGCGACAGGTCCATCAGGTTGTCGACCATCATCAGGTAGCTGCTCTTGATGCGGTAGACGGTATGCTGATGCGGCCATTGCGCGCGATCGTCGTGAAACGGGTAGTCGATGATTTTGCTTTCGTCGGCGCGGGCCGGATCGCCCATCCAAATCCAGACGTACTGGTTCTTCTCGACCGCCGGGTAGCTGCGCACGCGCGCGCCCGGGGGAATGTTATGGCCGCCGGGCACCATCACGCACTGGCCGCTGCGATCGTAGACCAGGCCGTGATAGCCGCACTGGATGCCTTCCGGGCAGGTCCAGCCGAAGGTCAGCGGCGCGCCGCGATGACAGCATCGATCTTCCAGCGCGGCGACTTTGCCGAGCGCATCGCGAAACATCACGAGCGGTTCGTTCAGGATTCTACGGCCGAACGGCTGGTCGCCGAGCTCATCGCTCCAGGCCGCGATATACCACGCATTGCGGACGAACATTCTTTTTGGTCTCTTCCAGCGGGGCCTTTACGACGTTCCAGGTTTTGCCGCTGCCGCGCGGCCGCGATGGAGCAGCACGGCCGAGGCTATCGCGATCGCGCCGGCCAGCACCAACAGCACCACCACCAGCCACAGGTAGGTTTCGATCTCGGTGCCGATCAGCGCGGCGAAGATCAGCACCGCGCTTATCCAGTAGAAGCTCGAATCGAAATGCACGCCGGCCAGGAAGCTGGTGATCGCGAGCATCAGGATGACCGTGAGGGCGACCGCGTCGGTCGACATCTGGCCGCGCGCATGCTGAAGAAAGAGGATTTCCACGGCGACGATCGGGCCGAGCCAATGGAGCACGTGGCGCACGATGATGCGCCACAGCGCGACCTCGTACGCGCGCCCCGCGGCGAGTTCATGCGCGAAGCATCCGATGCCGAAGATGGGGAACATCGCGAACCAGTAATCGTGCGACTTCTGGCTCGAGTAGTTAGAGAGAAACAGCCCGAGCATCACCATCATCGAGAGCGCGCCAACCACCAGCCCGCGCCGGATGACGAGCGACTCTAGCCGCCCGGCGCGCTGCGCCAAACGATCGGCCCATCCCGCCGGTTTGGGCGCTTCCGCAGCCGGCGTCGCGCTCATGGCACGGCGAACCACATCGTGGCGAGCGGCGGCAGCGTGAGGCGCAATGAGAAATCGAGGCCGTGCCACGGGATCGGCTCGGCCATCACGGCGCCGCCGTTGCCGAGATTGCCGCCTGCATAGTAGAGCGAGTCGGTGTTGAGGATTTCGCGATAGGCGCCTGCCGCCGGCGCGCCGACCCGATAGCGCCGGCGCACGACCGGCGAGAAGTTGCAGACGCACAGGATGCGCCGCCCGCTTTGCGGTGCGATGCGCAGGAACGCGATCACGTTCTCGTCGGCGTTTTGCAGATCGACCCAGCGAAAGCCCGCCGGCTCGATGTCGCCTTCCCACAGCGCCGGCTCGTCGCGATAGACGCGATTCAGATCGCGCACCAGCGATTGCAGTCCGCGATGCTCGTCGTACTGGCATAGATGCCAGTCGAGGCTCTCCTCGTTATGCCACTCGCGCCACTGGCCGAACTCGCTGCCCATGAAGAGCAGCTTCTTGCCCGGATGCGCCCACATGTAGCCGTAGAGCGCGCGCAGGTTCGCGAACTGCTGCAATCGGTCGCCCGGCATCTTCGAGAGCATCGCGCTCTTGCCGTGCACGACTTCATCGTGGGAGAGCGGCAGGATGAAGTTCTCGGTCCACGCGTAGAGGAAGCCGAAGGTGAGATCATGATGATGGAAGCGGCGATGCACGGGGTCCTGCGAGAAGTAATGCAGCGTGTCGTGCATCCAGCCCATGTCCCATTTGAAGCCGAAGCCGAGTCCGCCGAGATAGGTCGGGCGGCTGACGGCGCCCCACGCGGTCGATTCCTCGGCGACCATCGCGACGCCCGGGTTGAGCCGGTAGACGGTTTCGTTGAGCTGGCGGATGAACTCGACGGCGTCGAGATTCTCGCGTCCGCCGAAGCGGTTGGGAATCCACTCGCCCGCGCGCCGCGCATAATCGAGGTAGAGCATCGAGGCGACCGCATCGACGCGCAGGCCGTCGGCGTGATACTCGCCGAGCCATTTGAGCGCGCTCGCGATCAGAAACGCGCGCACCTCGGCGCGGCCGTAGTTGAAGATGTAGGTGCCCCAGTCGGGATGCTCGCCCTGGCGCGGATCGAGATGCTCGTAGAGCGCGGTGCCGTCGAAGCGGCCGAGCGAAAAATCGTCCTTCGGAAAATGCGCCGGCACCCAGTCGAGCAGCACGCCGATGCCGCGGCGGTGCAGGTGATCGACGAGGAAGGCGAAATCATCGGGACTGCCCCAGCGCGCGCTCGGCGCGAAGTAGCCGCTCACCTGGTAGCCCCACGAGCCGGTGAACGGATGCTCCATCACGGGCAGCAGCTCGACGTGCGTGAAGCCCATCTCGCCCACGTAGTCGGCGAGCATCGGAGCGAGCTCGCGATATGAGAGCTGGTGCTGAGGTGCGGCCGGATCGCGCCGCCACGAACCGAGATGAACCTCGTAGATCGACATCGGCGAGCGATAAGGATCGGCCTTGGCGCGCCGTTCGAGCCATTCCCGATCGTCGAAGCGATGGGCGGGGGCGTAGACCACCGAGCCGGTGCGCGGCGGCACTTCCATCGCCGCGGCATAGGGATCGGTCTTGAGCATCGGCGGTCCGCCGCCGCGCGTGCGCAGCTCGAACTTGTAGCAGGCGCCCGGCGCAAGCTCCGGGATGAACAGCTCCCAGATGCCCGAGTTGCCGAGCGTCCGCATCTGATGGATGCGGCCGTCCCAATGGTTGAAGTCGCCGACCACGCTGACGCCCGCCGCATTCGGCGCCCAGACCGCGAACGCGACGCCCTGCACGCCCGCATGCTCGATCGCATGGGCGCCGAGCTTCTGGTAGGTGCGCTCGTCGCGGCCCGAGTTGATCAGATAGAGGTCGAGCTCGCCCAGCGTGGGCGCGAAGGCATAGGGATCGTGAATCGTGCTGACCGCGCCGCCCGCGCTATGCAGCTCGAGGCGATAATTGAGGCGGGTGCGATTCGTCACCCGGGTCTCGAACAGGCCGCCGCGCGGATAGGGGCGCATCGGCTGCGGCGCGCCGTCGTCGGGAATCACGATCACCTGGTCGGCGTCGGGCCGCAGCGCGCGCACCACCACGCTATGGTTGAGCTGATGGGGCCCCAGCAGGGTATGCGGGTCGGCGTGACGAAGTTCAAGCAGTGCTTTAATTTCGCCGGCGGCCAGTCCGCCCTCGGCGACTTCATCCGGTACCACTGGCAGCCTCCGTTCCGAGAATCTCCTCGATGCCAAGGAGCGGCATCCGCAGCCATTCGGGCCGGTTGTTCAACTCGTAGCCGAGTTCGTAGACCGCCTTCTCCAGCAGCAGCGCATCGAGCATGACGCGCAGGTCCTGGCGATCGCCGGGCACGAACGGCGCCCGCCCGGCGGTCTTCAGGTAACCGTCGAGGTAGGCCCATGAGCACCAGGTCTGCCAGAGCCGCGCCCACGGCTCCATCGCCTCGAAGTCGTTGATTCCGAGCGCGCCGCTGCGCAGCCGATCGAACAGCGCGACCAGCGCCGCATAATGGAACGAGCGCAGCATCCCGGCCACGTCGCGCAGCGGCGAGCGCTTGCGCCGCCGATCGTCGAGCGAGCGCGCCGGCTCGCCCTCGAAATCGATGATCATGAAATCTTTGCCGGTATTGATGATCTGGCCGAGATGCAGATCGCCGTGGCAACGCGTCCGCAGCACCGTGAAGCGCCGATTCATAAACGCCGCGAAGCGTTCCTGGATGCGCTCCTGGTTCGCCGCCAGGCGCTGGAGCGGTGCGCGCAGCTCGGGCGCGACCAGGTCGAGCCGGCTGCGCATTTGCCGCAGTACCTGGCCGAGCAGGTTGCGCATCGATTGATAGGCCGAGCGCTGATAGAGCGTCGTATACGGTTCGGGCGCGAAGGCCGGATCCTCGCCGATGTCGGCCAGCGCCAGGTGCAGCTCGGCGGTGCGCCGGCCGAGCAGCGCGGCGACGCCCATGTAGGCGCCGATCAGATCGCGAATCGCGGTCGAGGGCTCCTGTCCGGTGACCAGCTCCACGAGCGGCCGGCCCGAGAGGTTCAGGTTCGCATCCTTCTTGGTGACGGCGCGCTCGAAGTAGCGCATCAGCTCGCGATGCGTATAGTCCCAGGCGTCGCCCTGGTTGGCCACGAAGCCGTGCAGCACCGCCATCGTGCGCGGCTCCTCGCGTCCGCTCTGATACTCGAGCCATCCGGCCAGCGGGGGCGAATGGGGAAAGCTCGCCCGCTCGGTGAGCACGCGCCCAATTTCGAGGTCCGGGTTGAGGCCGCGATCGAGCCGCCGGAACATCTTGAGGATCAACTTGTCGCCGAACACCATCGAGAAGTTGCTCTGCTCGGCGCGAATCGGCCTGACCTCGACCTTGCCGTCGAGCGATTCGCGGATGCCCGCCCAGGCGCCCGTCACGCCGATCCTGAGCTCGCCCTGCTCGCCGCGCAGATGGCGGCGGCGTTCGATGATGCCCAGCAGGGCGTGGCAGAACTCGGCGTCGGCGCCGGCGTCATAGACCAGCCCGTCGGCGGCGCCGTTGCGGCTCACCAGCTTCATTTCGGCGATCGCGCGATGCGGCGCGCGCGCGCGCAGCTCGGCGGCGCGATCGCCTTCGGCGCGCGCCAGCGGAATCACGTAGGTTTCCGCATCGCCGTAGGTGTACTCGACGTTGACCAGGCTCAGCACGGTGCCGGTCGCTTCGTGGATCGGCACCAGGTCGTTGATCGTCGCGCGTTTGACGTTGCGCGCCTTGCTCCGGAACCAGCGCGCGTGCGGCAGGTAGCCGGCCAGCGCCGGCCCGAGCAGCTCGCGTTCCGTGCCGCGGATAAAACTGTCCCAGGTGCCGCCCGCCTCGATGCGCGGGGCGCTGGCCGCGGCCGCGACCAGCTCGATGGTCTCCTTGCGCGGTGGCTCGAGCACGAACCAGAAGAAATTATGCGGCCCCAGCGTCAGCAGGTAGGGATGCTCGCCGATGGGCGGAAAATTGGTGCGGCCGATGAGCTCGACCGGGACCATCCCCCTGAAGCGGCTCAGATCGAGCTCGACGTATTGCACGAAGCGCGACAGGTTCGCGACCATCAGGATACGCTCGTCGCCGAAGCTGCGGACGAAAGCGAGCACGCGCGCGTTCTCGGGGCTCAGCAGCTCCATCGTGCCGCGGCCGAAGGCCTGGTACTGCTTGCGCAGCGCGATCAGCCGGCGCATCCACCACAGCAGCGAATGGCGGTTGCGTTCCTGCGCTTCCACGTTGACGGTCTGGTAGTGATACTCGTGATCGATGATGACCGGCAGGATGAGCTGCTGGGGATTGGCGGTTGAGAAGCCGGCGTTGCGATCGCCGCTCCATTGCATCGGCGTGCGCACGCCGTCGCGATCGCCCAGGTAGACGTTGTCGCCCATCCCGATTTCGTCGCCGTAATAGACCACCGGCGTCCCCGGCATCGAAAGCAGCAGCGCGTTGACCAGCTCGATGGTGCGGCGATTATCGCCGAGCAGTGGCGCGAGGCGGCGCCGGATGCCGAGGTTGAGCCGCATGCGCGACTCCTGCGCGTAGGCGCGGTACATGTACTCGCGCTCCTCCTCGGTGACCATCTCCAGCGTCAGCTCGTCGTGATTGCGCAGGAACAGCGCCCACTGGCAGGTTTCGTCGATCGCCGGGGTCTGGTTCCAGATGTCGGTGAGCGGGAAACGATCCTCCATCCGCACCGCCATGAACAGGCGCGGCATCAGCGGAAAATGGAACGCCATGTGGCATTCGGCGGCGTTTAGGTACGCGACCGCGTCCTCGGGCCACTGGTTGGCCTCGGCCAGGAACATCCGGTTCTTGAACTTGCGCTCGACGTGCGCGCGCATCTCCTGCAGGAAGACGTGGGTCTCGGGCAGGTTCTCGCAGCTCGTACCCTCGCGCTTGTAGAGATAGGGGACCGCGTCGAGCCGGACGCCGTCGACGCCCATCGAAAACCAGAAATCGAGCACGTTGAGCGTCGTGCGCTTGACCTCGGGATTGTCGTAATTCAAATCCGGCTGATGGGAGTAAAAGCGATGGAAGTAATAGGCGTGCGCCAGCGGATCCCATGTCCAGTTCGAGGGTTCGAAATCCTGGAAGATGATGCGCGCTTCCTTGAACTTCTCGGCGGTGTCGCTCCAGATGTAGAAATCCCGATAGCGGCTGCCCGGCGGCGAGCGGCGCGCGCGCTGAAACCACGGATGCTGGTCGGAGGTGTGATTCACCACCAGCTCGGTCACCACCCGCAGTCCGCGCCGATGCGCCTCTTTCAGGAAGCGCTTGAAATCGTGCAGCGTGCCGCAATCGGCGTGGATGTTGGTGTAGTCGGAGATGTCGTAGCCGTCGTCGCGCAACGGCGACGGATAGAACGGCAGCAGCCACAGCGCCGTGACGCCCAGATGCTGCAGGTAATCGAGCTTCTCGGTGAGCCCGCGGAAGTCCCCTACGCCGTCGCCGTCGCTGTCATAGAACGAGCGTACGCGAAGTTCGTAGAAGATCGCATCCTTGTACCAGAGCGGATCGTCGGCCAATACAGCTTCCACGCGCGCCCCTAATGCTCCCGGCTGACGAGAAATAGATGGGCCGGCTCGACCCGCGGATCAAGGCGCACGTAGTTGCGCTCCGCCCATCGATAGCGGTTCCCGGTCAACAGGTCGGTCACGAAATAGGACTCGCCCGGGTCGACGCCAACCGCGTCGGGCGGCACAAACGCGGTGCATTCGTGCACCGCCATCGGGTCGAGGTTCACCGCCACCATGATGACGTTGCGCAGGTCGTCGGTCGCTTTCACGTAGAGCATTATCTGATCGTTATCGGCGGTTAGAAACCTCAGGTTCGTAAGGCGCTGCAGGGCGGGATTATCGCGCCGGATCTGATTCAGCTTCGCGATGAAGTCCTTGATGTTGCCGGGCCGGTTCCAGTCGCGCACCCGGATCTCGTACTTCTCGGAGTTGCGATATTCCTCGGTGCCGGGAATCGCCTCGTTCTCACACAGTTCGTAGCCGCTGTAGATCCCGTAGGCCGGCGAGAGCGTCGCCGCCAGCACCAGGCGCATCTTGAAGGCCGGCCGCCCGCCATGCTGCAGGATGGGCGACAGGATGTCGGGCGTGTTGGTGAAAAAATTCGGGCGGAAGAACTCGCGCATCGGGGTCTGCGTCAGCTCGGTAAGGTACTCGGTCAGCTCGGCCTTGGTGTTGCGCCAGGTGAAGTAGGTGTAGGACTGCGTGAAGCCATCCTTGGCCAGCGCCTTCATCACTTTGGGCCGCGTGAACGCTTCGGCCAGAAAGATGACCTCGGGGTGCTCGGCCTGGATCTCGCCGATCAGCCACTCCCAGAAATCGATCGGCTTGGTATGCGGGTTGTCGACGCGGAAAATCTTCACCCCGTGGCCGATCCAGAAGTGCAGAATCGCGCGGATCTCCTCGGCCATCGCGCCGCGCTCGGGCGAATCGAAGTTGAGCGGATAGATGTCCTGATATTCCTTGGGCGGATTCTCGGCGTAACGGATCGAGCCGTCGGGCCGATGATGGAACCATTCGGGATGCTCTTTTACCCAGGGATGATCGGGCGAGCATTGCAGCGCGAAGTCGAGCGCCACCTCCATCCCGAGCCCGTTGGCTTCGGCGACGAAGTAGTCGAAATCCTCGAAGCCGCCGAGCGCCGGCTCGATCGCCGTATGGCCGCCCGCCGCGCTGCCGATCGCCCACGGACTGCCCGGACTGTCGGGATTCGGAATCGGCGAGTTGTTGGGACCCTTGCGGAAGGTCGTGCCGATCGGATGGATCGGCGTGAGATAGACCACGTCGAAGCCCATCTCGTGGATCTGGGCCAGCCGCGCCCCCGCCTCGCGCAGGGTTGCGCCGCGGCCGGGTTCGCGCCCCTGCGAGCGCGGGAACATCTCGTACCATGAGCTGAACCGGGCGCGCGGCCGATCCGCGATGATCTCGAGCGCGGGCGCGTAGGTGATCGCGTCGACGCGCCGGCCGAATCTGGCGGCCAGCTCGCCGAGCTTCGGATCGGCAAAGATCGCGAGCGCAGCGCGGCCGTCGCTCTCGCCCTCGAGCCGGGCGAGCATACCGGTCAGCTCCGGCTTCGCATCGCCATTGGCGCGCCGCGCGATCTCTTTGAGCAACGCGACCCCTTCGAGGATTTCCGAGCCGACGTCGCGGCGTCCGGCCTCGACCCATTTGCGGAAATCGCCCAGCCACGAGGCGAAGGGATCGGTCCAGGCGGCCACCGTGAAGACGTAGCGGCCGTTTTCGTCGAGCGGGAACGCGCCGCGCCAGCGATCGTTGCCGATCGGCTCCATCGGCGCTTCCGCGAACGAGCGCGCGCGCGCCGGCCGCCATCGCAACCCCGCACGCAGCACCTGATGGCCGTCGCGGAACACGTCGGCCTCGACGATGCAGCGCTCGCCGGCGATCCGTTTGGCCGGGTAGCGCCCGTCATCGACGCACGGGCTCACGCCCTCAATCCGATGATGATGAAGGCGCATGCGCGTCGCCTGCTCCCGCTCCGAATCGGCGGACCACTGAATTTCCTTCACATCGAAAGTTTAAATTAACCGCCGTCGGCAGGCGACCACCATGGCAATTAAGTTGTGGTTAACCCGGCGGGCAGCGCGGCGGGTAGATGGATCGCGAACCGGGCGGCCGGTAACATGCGGGGGGCTGAGGCGGAGCGATGAATCCGGTTGTGGTGCATTGTCATTTTTACCAGCCGCCGCGCGAGAACCCCTGGAGCGGCGCGCTCGATCCCGAGGACAGCGCCCGTCCGTTTCACGACTGGAACGAGCGTATCCATTTCGAATGCTACCGGCCCAACGGCTTCGCCCGCGTGTTCGACAGCCGCGGCGCGATTGAGCGGATCGTCAACAATTACGCGGCCATAAGCTTCAACTTCGGGCCCACCCTGATGGGCTGGCTCGAGCGCTCGCATCCCGAGACCCATGCGCGCATCCGCACCGCCGACCGCATCAGCTTGCGCGCCCGCCACGGCCATGGCAACGCCATCGCGCAGGCCTACAATCACGCGATCCTGCCGCTATGCAACGAGCGCGACCGGCGCACCCAGATTGTCTGGGGCATCGCCGCCTTCCGCCATCATTTCGACCGCCGTCCCGAGGCGATGTGGCTTCCTGAGACCGCCTGCAATGACGCGACGCTGGGCGCGCTGATCGATGCCGGCATGCGCTACGTGATCCTGTCGCCGCATCAGGCCGCCCGCGTGCGCCCGCTGGGTGGCGACGCCTGGCTGAGCGTCGCCGACGGCACGATCGATCCGCGCCTGCCCTATCGTTACTTCCATCGCGACGGCTCCGGGCGCTCGCTCGCGGTCTTCTTCTATGACGCCGCGGCCGCACGGGCGATCGCCTTCGAGAGCGCGCTGTTCTCGAGCCAGACCCTGGTCGATCGCCTCGAGCAGGCGCGCGGGCCGGCGGGCACGCTGGTGCATGTCGCCACCGACGGCGAGTCCTACGGCCATCATTCGCGCTTCGGCGAACGCTCACTGGCCTACGCGATCGAGGTCGAGGCGCCCTCGCGCGGCTTCCGGATTACGAACTACGGCGAGTTTCTCGAACTTCATCCGCCCGAGTCGGAAGTCGAGATCAAACCCGGTCCCGACGGCGAAGGCACCGCCTGGAGCTGCGAGCATGGCGTCGGCCGCTGGACGCGCGATTGCGGATGCTGTACGGGCGGGCGCGAGGGATGGAACCAGGGCTGGCGTGCGCCGCTGCGCGCCGCCTTCGACGATCTGCGCGATCGCGCGGCGCACGTTTTCGAGGAATACGGCGGCTACCTGTTTCGCGATCCGTGGGCGGCGCGCGACGCCTACGTCGGCCTGGTGCTCGATCGCGCGGCGAATCGCGAGAATTTCCTCGCTCAGCTCGCCGGCTGCCATCTGCACGCGGCCGAAGAGTCGCGTGCGCTGCGGCTGCTCGAGATGCAACGCAACGCGATGCTGATGTACACCAGTTGCGGCTGGTTCTTCGCGGACCTCTCGGGCATCGAGACCGTGCAGGTGATGAAGTACGCGGCGCGGGTGGTCGATCTGATGGCCGAGCTTGGCGTCCCCGCCGGCGAAAACCGTCTCTTGGAGCAGTTGGCCGAAGCCAAGAGCAACCTCGCCGAGATGGGCCACGGCGCCGAGGTCTATCGCCGGCTGGTCGCGCCCTGCCGCGCCACGCCCGGCCGCATCGCGGCGCACATCGCGATCACCGGCCTTGCCGACGAGGACGAGGACGGGCGCTTCGGCGACTTCAATTATCGCCGCCTGCACCGTCGCGAGCGCCGGCACGGACGCCTGACGCTCGCCGTCAGCCGCCTCGCGCTGGAATCGACCGTGAGCGGCGAGCGCCGCGACTACGGTGTGGCGGCGCTCCATCTCGGCGGTCCCGATTTCTACTGCACGATGCATCCGTTTCGCGGCGCGGCACATTTCCGCGAATCGGCTCATCGCCTCTGGGAGCAGCTCGACACCGCATCGATGCCGGCCTTGCTGCGCCTGATGCGCGAGGAGTTCGGGCCTGACGAGTTCGGGCTCGACGACCTGCTGCCGGGCGGACGGCGCGCGATGTGCGAGATCGTCTACGGCGACTTGTTGACCGATTTCAGCGCGCAGTTTGCCCATCTGCTGAACGAGTTCGAGCGCGTCGCCCAGATGCTCGAGCGCGCCGGCTTCGAGTTGCCCGCGCCGGTGCGCCAGTTCGCCGAGCTCACGCTGGGCCATCGGCTCGAGACCGAGGTCCGCCGGCTCGCCGGCAATCCCGATTTGCGCGCCTACGACGGCGCGCAACAGATCGCCGACGAAATCGCGCGCCACGGCTACGACCGGATCGACCGCTCCGCTGCCAACGCAATCTTCAACGCGATGATCGCGGACGCCGTCGCCGCCGCCGTCGCATCGCCGGATCAAGCCGCGACCGCGCTCGATCTGATCGCGCTGGCGAGCAGGCTCGGCCTCGAGGCCAACCTCGAGCGGTCGCAGGAGTCGGTCTACGCCGCGATCACGGGGGGCGCGATCGATCCCGCGCCGCTGCGCCCGCTGGCCGCCGCGCTGGGGTTGTCAGCCAACCTTGTCGCGCATCGCGAAGCAACCGACTCCGACGAAACCCGCCCGCTGAGCTCGCTGATCCCCTAGCAGGATGCGGAAAAACTCGGTCAGTAAGTAGGTTTTCTACTGAGATTTAGTTGTCGGGGCTCAATCGCAGA
>Ga0209415_10015770_pt1 | contig 12217 bp, 10 predicted proteins | sample PeaSoiSIISIP2007_FD_187696 | JGI IMG/M metagenome (GOLD analysis project Ga0209415, IMG submission 187696) | Peat soil microbial communities from Weissenstadt, Germany - SII-SIP-2007 (SPAdes) (version 2) | ecosystem: Environmental > Terrestrial > Soil > Wetlands > Peat | place: Germany... | reverse complement strand
AGCATCTGATTTGTAATCAGAGGGTCGGGGGTTCAAGCCCCTCCGCCAGCTCCACTCCGGACCTCAACCATCGGCTGGAAAATCGCACTCACGTTATAATGATTCAGGACCGAATCGGTCTTAGATGCTCAAGCTGACCAAGAAGGCGGATTACGGGCTGATCGCGCTGCGCCACTTGGCGACGGGCCGTGGCTGCGCCAGCGCCAAGGACATCGCCGAGGCCTACCGGATTCCCTTGCCGCTGCTATCGAAAATCCTGCAAAAGCTGGCGCGAACCGGGCTTCTGGTGTCAGAGCAGGGGACGCGCGGCGGGTACCGCCTGGCGCGCGATCCGCATGAAATCACCGCGCTCGAAGTGATCCGGACCATCGACGGTCCGGTGATTCTGACGCACTGTTTCACCGAACACGCCGAATGCGATCAAAGCGATCTCTGTCCGGTGCGCGAACCGCTGCGCAAAGTGCATGAAGGCATCCTGAACCTGCTGTCGGGGATCACGATTTCGGACATTTCGCAGGACACCAACTTGATTCCAGCCATCCAAATCACCAGGAATTAACCGATGAAGTTGCCGATATACATGGATAATCACGCGACTACGCGAGTGGATCCGCGCGTATTCGAGGCGATGCGTCCTTATTTCTGCGACGTCTACGGCAACGCAGCCAGCCGCAATCACAGTTTTGGATGGCAGGCCGAGGAGGCCGTCGAAAAGGCGCGAAGACAGGTGGCCGCGTTGATTGGCGCGAACGCGAAAGAGATCGTCTTCACCAGCGGGGCCACCGAGTCGAATAACCTGGCGCTGAAGGGTATCGCGAAAAAGGGCGACCAGGTTATCACGGCGACGACCGAGCACAAGGCCATCCTCGACACCTGCAAGCACTTGGAATCGGAAGGCGTCGCGGTGACGTATTTACCGGTCGAGCGCGACGGCTTGCTCGATCTCGAAAAACTTCGCAACGCAATCACCGATCGGACCGTTCTGGTGAGCGTGATGGCCGCAAACAACGAGACTGGAACGGTTCAAAATATAGCGGAAATCGGAAGCATCGCCAAAGAGCGCGGAGTGCTGGTGCACACCGACGCCGCGCAGCAAGCGGGCAAGCTTCCGATCGATGTTGTTAATCTCGACCTACTCTCGATCAGCGGGCACAAGATGTATGGGCCGAAAGGCGTCGGCGCGCTGTATGTCCGACGGCGCGATCCGCGCGTGCAGCTCGCTCCGCAAATGGACGGCGGCGGGCATGAGCGCGGGATGCGCTCCGGGACGCTGAATGTGCCGGGAATCGTCGGTCTGGGCGAAGCGTGCGCGATCGCGATGCGGGAGATGCGCGAAGAATCGAGGCGGCTGGCGAGTCTGCGCGACAAGCTGAAGGACCGCTTGATGGCGGGGCTCGATGAGGTGTACGTCAATGGAACCATGGAGAGCCGGCTGCCGAATAATCTCAACATGAGTTTCGCGTATGTCGAATCCGAATCGCTGATGATGGGAATCAATGATATCGCGGTGTCCAGCGGTTCGGCATGCACTTCGGCGACGCTCGAGCCGAGTCATGTTCTGAAGGCGCTCGGCTTGGGTGACGATCGGGCGCACTCGTCCATTCGATTCGGGCTAGGCCGGTTCACCACCGAAGAAGAAGTGGATTACGTAGCTGGACGAGTGATTCAAGTGGTCCAGAAGCTGCGCGAGCTATCGCCGCTCTACGAGATGCATCACTCGAGTTAGAGACCAGTCTAAAAATCATTGTCATGCGGCGTTCATCAGCCTGAAACCTGGGTTCGATAGGCTCTTGCCTAACTCCCACAATCCATGTTCAGACTCACGATCGCCACTCTTCTTGCCGCGCAAGCGGTGCTAGCGACGGACGCCGATAGCAGCACGACCACTCCCATAAAGCACGTCGTCGTGATCTTTGGAGAGAACATCTCGTTCGATCACTACTTCGGCACTTATCCTCGCGCCGCGAATCCTTCGGGCGAGCCGGCGTTCACTGCCGCGACGAACACGCCTTGGGTGAACAGTCTGACTCCCATGCTGCTGACACACAATCCCAACTCGACGCAGCCCTTCCGGCTGGACCGCAGCATGGAACTCACGTGTGACAACGATAATCACTATAGCGACGAGCAGAATGCGTACCACAACGGCCTGCTCGACAAATTTCCGGAAAACACCGCCGCCGCGGGTACTGGGTGCACGCCGGCGCTCAGCATGGGCTATTACGACGGAAATACGGTCACCGCATTGTGGAACTACGCGCAACATTACTCACTCAGCGATAATTTCTTCGACACCGAATTCGGCACCACTGTGATGGGGCACCTGAATCTCGTCTCTGGGCAAACCCACACGACGAGCGTCACGACCATCAAAGGAAAGGTCGCGAACGGGTCGGTGATCGCGAATGTCGAAGCGGGTGTGGACGACTGTGTGACTACCGCCAACGGAACGCCCGTGACCATGACCGGCATGAACGTCGGGGATCTGCTGAATGCGAAAGGCGTGTCATGGGGGTGGTTCTACGGCGATTTCCCGCAGTCGGCCAACAGCCAGCCGCTGCCGTTCGCGTCCTGCGGATCCGCATACAACAGCCATTACGATCCGTTTCAGTATTACCAGAGCACGTCGAATCAGCACCATTTGCCGCCGATCTCGATTTCGGCGATCGGCACGTCGGCGGACCAGGCGAATCATCAATACGCGCTGACCGATTTCTGGAACGCGGTGAACACGGGTAATTTCCCGGCGGTGGTTTTCCTGAAAGCCACTTCGTCGGAGACGGGACATCCGGCCAACTCGACTCCGCTGATGGAGCAAGCTTTTCTGGTCAACACGATCAACGCGATCATGAAGCTGCCGGAATGGGATACGACGGCGATTCTGCTCACCTACGACGATTCCGACGGCTGGTACGATCACGTGATGCCGCCGATCGTGAGTCAATCGAACGACCCCGCCAATGACACGCTGGCCGGACCCGCCGGGATGTGCGGAACTCCCGCGCCGGGCGCCTATCTGGATCGCTGCGGGTACGGGACGCGGCTGCCGCTGCTGGTCATTTCGCCATACGCAAAGCAAAACTACGTGAGCCACGCGCTGACCGACACGTCCTCCATCCTGCGCTTCATCGAAGACAACTGGGATCTGGGGCAGATCGGCGATCAATCCTTCGACGCATTGGCCGGCAGCATCCTGGACAGCTTCGATTTCACGTCCGCGCCACGGACCAGACCGGTGCTGCTGGATCCGACCAGCGGCCAGGTTACCAACGCAAAGAAGTAAAACGGCTAACAAACCCGCCCGCAAAGCCCCCGTTGAAACTCCTCCTGGAAATGTCCGCTTGCTTGGGAGCCTGCGTGAAACCCCGCTATATTAACCGCTCCCTTTGGTCGCGGCTCGTGGTGGCCGCTTTCAAATTTCAGCACCTTCACCGGCCGCGAACGTAGGGAGCGGTGGATCGGCACTCTTCGCACGGACTCGCGCGGGCGTGGTGAAGCTCAACTATTTCTGCGTCGATCGCGTGGATCGGGGCAATATGACGGTGGTGCGGGAGATTCGAGACCGATACCTCAATACGCAGGCGCCGCCGGTGAGCACATTCGTTTTCGTGAGCAGCCTGGTGCGGCCGGAGTGGCTGATCGAGATCGAGGCGGTCGCGGTCGTGAACGCGTGATTTCGACCCTTGGCATGGAAACGAGTCTGGCGCGATAGGCTCGATCAGTATCGGTGCCAGACGCCTTCAACGCGCTGCTGCGCGACGCCTGGGCGGGTATAGTCGCAGACTCCTTGCGGGAAGGCCGTCTTAAGCCGCATCATCTGCTCGGCCGTTAGAGGCTGGGTGTAATCTTTGACGTCGATCGGTTTCAGCGCGCATTTCAGAATGTCGTCGGCAAGCGGAGCTCCCGCCACGATGCGCGGGTCAGAATGGGCCGGATATAACTGGTTGCAGCGGCCTTTGCCATCGAAGGTGAGGGTCTCGACGATCTTTTCGCCTTCGGAAGTCCAGCAGGCGTCGGTGAGTCCGGAGGGCTTATCGCGCGCAACTTTTACCGAGGCGCTGGCGTTCGACGTATCACGATCGATGTTGTCGAGCCACTGATTCATCGCCTCCACCATCTCGCTGGGCCGCAGTGGCGAGGGGCCGCTGGGCGGGAACATCAGCGTCACCATGTTGTCGGCGCTGCCATTGGAAGATTTGAGACGCGCGCGGATCACCATGGACCGGAACCGGTCATGCAAGTTGCCCGACATATCGAAATAGCCGCGCGTATCGAGGATCGGCACGGTGGCCAGGCTGCCACCGCCGGTATCGACGCGGCCGCTTTGATATGCGATCTTCAGCGCCGCGGGATCGGCGACGTCGCGCGCAGGAACAATATTGCCGTCCACGTCGTGGCCGCCCATTACTCGATTCAGTTCAAGAAACTGATCGAAGCCGATTTGTTTCGCGTTGAAGGCTCCCAGGCCGTATTGCACGCCGACATTGTCGAGAGCCCTGCGGGCCGCGCCGGTTTTCGAATCCTTGCCATAAACGTTGACCAGGTCGTCGAAATAATCGCACCGCGCGCCGTTTGGATTCGCGGCCGGGTCGAACCCGAGTGTTTTCGGAATCGCTGCGTTGCAGGCCGCGGCTCTTACTTGATTGTTGGCGAGACTGGTCACCGCGCCGTTCGACATCCAGCCCGCGCTGCATGTTTTCCAGGTCGCATAGCCGGAAATCGCGGTTTTCTGATCGTCATTCAACGGCATCTTCATCGCATCGAAGGCGCGATCAAGCAACGAACAATCGATCACGCTTTCGAAAATCGCGTTATCGGGAAAACTGACCTGCGGCATCAGACCGTCCAGCAACCCGGGATAATTCTGCGCCATCATATATTGCTGGATCGCGCCGCCCGAGCCTCCGGTGCCGATGGTGTGAACCGGAACGCCGAACTCCTCGATGAAATGTTCCTTCACCATCATGGCGGTCTCGGACGAAATCACGTCGTCGCAATTATTGCCGAACACGTTGAGCGACGATACGGCCACGGCGTAGCCTTTCGAGAGGAATTCATCGGTCACCGCGCCGCCGGGCAAACCCTGCCGGTAGCCGGCCGCGCATCCGCCACCGAATGAATACACCAGACGCCCATTCCAGCCGGCGCTCGAAGTCCATGGATCGGACGCGGGCGCCGAGGGATTATGGAGCATCGCGATTTCATAGATCGCGCGGTTGATGGTGCCCCGTTCGCGACGCACGATGTAGTCGACGGATTTGCCATCGCTGGTCGTAGTCTGCGCGATATCGGCGGGGCGGGGGCCGGATGCATCGAAGGGCTTGAAACCCATCGGCGGCGCGCCGGGAGCTTGGCCGCCGCGTCCCCGTCCACCGGCCGGAGGAGGTTCGGTCGACTTGTATACATAGGTTACGGCCGTCTTCGCGGTGCAATCCTCGTCGAGTGGCGCGCCCAAGCCGGCCTGTTCAGTCTGGCATACGAAGGGTTTTTGATGCGGTCCCGAAAAGACCGGACCCGCGATCGGATAATTGGTCAGCTCCAGTTTCGCTGCGCCCTTGGCCGACTTCACTTCGATCAGGTTCTTGCCGGTCTTGAGCCCTTCCACGTGAGCGATCAGCATCCCGGCGGTTTTTCCGGGACGGAAGGACTTGCTGATGTCTTCGCCGTTCAGCGTAGCGCTAAATTTTGTGGCGGTAGCGTTGGTCTCGACCAGGGCGTCGCCTCCAGTGACCATATCGGCGCGGCCGGAGATGACGCGCAGTTCGACGCGCTGCGCCGCGACGGCGAATCCGGCGAACATCAAGACCATTAACCAGGAGCGATTCAAGCCTGTCACGAGACTCCTCCTTTTTCTGAACTTTCTCAGGATAGCAATGTTGCGAGTTTCATCTTGACTTGTATTACGTCCCAATATAAACTGATTGAGCTTCCCCCAGTGGTCCGCTCACAGCGGACGCGATTTTTACTCCTCCCCCGGCGAGTTCGAATGAATTCTTGCGTCCACGCATCGATTGTGCGGCGCGGGAGTGGATGTTTATGGCCATCAATAAGCCTCGTAATCGCATACTGATTTTCCGTTTGACCCAGGACGAGTACGCCGAACTGCAAGCGGCATCCAGCGGCGCGCGAAGCATGTCGGAGTTTGCACGCGCGAAGCTGCTGGGCTCGCTGGGCGACAGTCATGTAGACACGCAGTTGATGGAATTGCGCTCGACAGTGGCGCGATTGGCGGACCTGCTGGAGAAGAACTGATGCGCGCGCTGGTTTTCGCCGCGTTCGTCCCGGCGTTATGTTTCGCGCAGGCGCGGCCAAACCTAATGGAGGATGCCGGCAAGGCGAATCTGCCTTCGCAGAGACTGGGCGTCGACGATCTGATCGCAGTCTCCGTCTACGATGCGCCGGAGTTGACCCGCACGGTTCGCGTCGAAACCGACGGGACGATTCACTTGCCACTGTTGAAAAACGGCATCGCCGCGACCGGCATTTTTCCGGGCCAACTCGAAGCGAGCATCGCTGGAGCGCTCAAAGAGGAGCAGATCCTGGTGGATCCGGTGGTGAAAGTCACGGTAGCCGAGTATCACAGCCGTCCTATCGCGGTGATGGGAGCCGTACGCAAACCGCTTACGTTTCAGGCCGTCGGAACGGTCACCGTGCTCGATGCGCTGGCTCACGCGGAGGGTCTGACCAATGATGCCGGGACCGAGATTCTGTTGACCCGGTCGGATCAAGTCGAGCGCATTCCCGTGAAGCGCCTGATGAAAGATGCCGATCCGGCTGTGAATTACGCGCTGCACGGCGGCGAAGAGATTCGCGTGCCTGAAGCAGGCAAGATTTTTGTGGTCGGCAATGTGCACAAGCCGGGAGCGTTCCCGGTGCGCGATCCGGCCGATGAAAGCGTGCTGAAAGTGGTCGCTCTTACGGAAGGATTATTGCCCTACGCGGCGAAGTTTGCATATGTGTATCGCCGCGATGGCTCCGGTCCGAAGAGGGAAATTCCGATCGAGCTCGAAAGGATCATGCAGCGAAAATCCCCCGACGTGCCGCTCGAAGCCGACGACCTTCTGTACATTCCTGACAACAAGACCAAGCGCAACACCATGACCGCGATCGATCGCATTACGATGTTCGGCGCTTCCACCGCGTCCGGACTCCTGATCTGGCACTGATTCATGAAGAAGTTCGAGCCTAATCTTCCCGCGGTGCCGGAGACAATCCGAGTCGCGCCGCCGGCGCCGGTTCTGGACCTGGAATACGCTCCGCAGCCGGCGCATGTCCCGCTCGCGCATTACCTGTGGATTTTGAGGCGCCACGGCTGGAGAATCGCCGGATTCGTCGCCGGAACCGTGCTCGCGACGCTGGTGGTTTCTTTGCGCATTACTCCGATTTACGAATCGACCGTCACGGTCGATATCGACCGGCAAATGCCCACCGGCGTTCTGGGCCAGGAGGCGCTGCAGAACGTCACTAACGATGCCGATCAGTTCCTGGCAACTCAGGTCAAGTTGATTCAATCCGATTCGGTGCTGCGTCCGGTGGTGGATAAATTCAAGTTGCGCGAGGTGGAAAAAGACGCGCTGGAAGAAGCCATCGATAAATCCGCGGCCAGCCTGGAAGCGCCGGTGATTCTGAAAAATCTGAAAGTCACGCGTCCGCCAAATACGTATCTGCTGCTGATCAGCTATCGATCGCAAAACCGCCAGCTCGCCGCCGATGTCGCCAACGAAATCGCCCAGCAGTACCTGCTGCACACCTATCGCATCCGCTACAAAGCCACCGCGAGCCTCAGCGATTTCATGGAGCGCCAGCTCGAGGAGCTGAAGGCGCAGATGGAAAAATCGAGCGAAGCGTTGAACCGGTTCGAGCGCGATTTGAACGTCATCAATCCCGAAGAGAAGACCAATATCATTTCCGCGCGCCTGCTCCAGTTGAATGAGGAGTACACCAAGGCGCAAGCCGATCGGGTCAAAAAAGAGGCCGCGTATAACTCGGTGAAAGATGGCACCCTCGCGGCCGCGCAGGTTTCGACGCAGGGCGAAGCGCTGAAAAAGCTCACCGAAAATCTGAACGACGCACAGGAAAAATTCGCGGAAGTAAAGAATCACTACGGCGTCAACCATCCCGAATACAAGAAAGCCGAGACTAAAGTCCAGCAGCTTGAAGCGGAGATCGAGTCGACGCGCCACAGCATCGGGCAGCGCATCGAAGTTGAGTATCAGGAGTCTGTCAATCGCGAAGCCATGCTGGAAGCCGCAGTAAAGGACACCAAGGCCGAGTTCGATCGCATGAATGCGCGGTCATTCGAATATCAGACGCTGAAGCGCGAAGCCGAGAGCGACAAGAAACTGTACGAAGAGCTGGTGCGGAAAATCAAGGAAGCCGGCATCAACGCAAGCTTCCAGAACAGCTCCATTCGCGTCGCCGATACGGCACGCCCCGGACTGAAGCCGGTGTTTCCGAAGACCTGGCTGAATGCGCTGCTGGCGTTTCTGTTCGCGACATTTCTCGGCGTCGGCGCGGCCGTGCTGTCCGATGTGCTCGACAACACCATTCGCGATCCCGATCAGGTGGCTCGGCTGTTGAACACGGACGTGATCGGGTCGCTGCCCGCGGTGAAAGATTGGCGCCGTCGCCTGAGTCCGATTCAATCCATGGCGGCCGTCAACGGGCACGTGAATGGAAACGGGAATGGGAAAGCATCCACCGCGCTGGTGCATGCGGCCGAGCACGAGCAAATCCTTTCGACTTACGAAGAGGCGATCCGCACGCTGCGCAACTCGATTCTGCTGACTGATTTCGACCGCCGACTGAGAAGCGTTCTGCTGACCAGCGCGTCGCCGTCGGAAGGCAAATCGACCGTGGCCGCGCACCTGGCGGCGACGCACGCGAGCCAACACAAACGAACTTTGTTGATCGACGGCGACCTGCGCCGGCCCAGCGTTCACCGCCTGTATCAGGTTCCGAACAGCGTGGGTCTGGCGAACGTGCTGCTGGATCAGATTTCCTGGCGCGACGCGGTGATTCGCATGGACGATCCCAAGGGCCTGGACGTTCTGCCGGCCGGTCCATCCACACGCCGGGCGTCGGATCTGATGGGCATGGGACTGGCGGAACTGATCGAAGAAGCAACTCGCGAGTATGACCTGGTGGTGCTCGATGCGCCTCCGCTGTTGGGTTTCGCCGAGCCGTTGCAGATGGCGACGGCGGTGGACGGGGTGATCGTGGTGGCGCGAGCGGGAGAGACCAGCAGGAAAGCTCTGAGCTCGGTAATCACGACGCTGGCGAGGCTGCGGGCGAATTTAGTTGGGGTGGTGTTGAATGAGGTTCACAAGGAAGTGAGTGCCGGATATTACTACTACTACGGTCACTACAGCAAGTATTACGGGCGCAACGCTAAGGCTGAGTAGCGATGCGGATTTCCACTTGGTTCGTCGTGATCCTCGCGCTCGCTGCCACCTGCCTCATCGTATCGTTTATCGTCTGGCCCGAGTTTCCTCGCTTTGTGGAGCGCTCCGGTGTGAACGTTCCGGCCGACGACGTCTATCTCGATTACGTCAAGGGTGTAGGTTGGGCGGCCTTTCTCTCGGCGTTGATATTCATGTGGCCTGTGCGCCTCAGCGACCGGATCATGCTGTTCGTCATGTGGGTCATCCGCTGCGCAGTGATGTTCATCATCATGCTTCCCTACGAGGAGCACTATGTCGGTCTGGATTGTTGGGTCTACTTTAACGGTGCGCACTCAGCCGGAGCAAATCCCCTGGATGCGATCCTCAAGGGCGGCAACGACTTTGTGATGTTGTTGGGTGCCCTCCATCTCGGCGTTGGACCAGATTCGTATCATGCCATGAAGGCTTCTTCGGGCTACGCTGGTCTGGCCGCGATCTATATTCTCTATCGGGCGGCCGTCGCGTTGGCGAAGGCTGAGCGGCGTTGGTTGTTCTGGGTTCTCGGTTTGTACCCTTCGACGTTATTCTGGTCGTCCATTCTCGGAAAAGATCCTGTCGTTCTTCTTGGCATTGCGCTTCACGTCTGGGCGCTTATCCAGGTCATTTCTTTTTCCAAGCACAAGCATCTTTTCACCGCCATCGCAGGAATCGGATTGGCAAGCGTGGTTCGTGTCTGGATGGGACCGATACTCCTGGTACCAGCATTGTTGCTCTTCGCATTAAGGATTCGCCACGTCGGATGGCGGGTCGCAACGGTTTCCATCGTGATCTGCCTTCTCGTGGTTCTCGCTCCAGCCACCGCGAATCGGCTGTCTATTGACCCAAGCGCTGATCTCTTCGCAAGTACCCAATCCTTCACACGCGGCTGGGACAAGGCAAACTCGGCGTTGCATCCGGATATGGAACTGAATTCGTTAACGGATCTAATATTGTTCACTCCACAAAGCGTTTTTGCCGCGTACTTCCGCCCGCTTCCCGGCGATCTGCCGCACTTTCTGGGCGAAGTTGCCGGCACCGAGGACCTTATCTTGCTGTGTCTCAGCGTCTGGGCCGTGCTCAAAATTCGGCGTCAATACTGGAGCAATCACTTTTTTCTTTGGGCGGTTGCTCTGTTGATCAGTTGGGGACTTGCCTACAGCCTGGTTACTTATAAGGACCTCGGCACGGCTGTCCGATTCCGCTTGCAGATTATGCCCGTGTTGCTGGCGATGGTTTGGTTCCTGATCAGCCGGCCGGCACGCTTCGCCCAGGACGCAAGGCTGGCCGCTTATGCGTGAACCCGCCGCGCGAAAAATTCTCCTCATCCTCGAGGCGTCGCTCGGTGGGACTGGCCGCCACATCCTTGATCTTGCGAGGGGACTAGCGGAGCGGGACAGCGAGGTGCACCTGGTGTATTCCAATCTTCGCGCCGACAATCAATTCAACCTCGGCCTCGCTCGACTGCGGTCCGAGCGGCCTGAGATTCGAGTGCGAGAAATCCACATCCGTCGTGCAGTCACCCTTAGCGACAGCGTGGCTTTCTGGCGGCTGTTCCGTTACGTGCGCCGACAGGGACCGTTCGACATCATTCACGGGCACTCAACGAAGGCGGGTTTTATCGCCAGGTTGCTTCCACGGGTTGGTGTTGCAGCTCGACTATATACGCCTCATGCTCTGATGACAATGGATCCTGGCCTCCGCGGGTTTAGCCGATGGGCAGTGTGTGCTCTCGAATCATTTCTCGCGCGGCTCTCAAGCAAGGTAATTGTTGTCTCCGAGCAGGAGCGATGCTGCGCTCTAGCGACCGGCTTAACAGAATCCAAGCTTGCGCTCGTCGAGAACGGAGTGAACACGGCCGAACTGGGAATGCGGGTCGGAATGCGGGCTGAGATTCGTCGTGATCTTGGTATTCCGGCAGATGCTCGTTGTGTCGGCTACGTCGGAAGGTTTTGTGAGCAGAAGGAGCCTGCTCGGGTGTTAGAGGCGTTCGCGTTGGTAAGAAAACGGTTGTCCCGGCCGGCAAAGTTGGTGATGATCGGGTTCGGCCCTCTCGAAAATGTCTTAAAGGTCCGGGCAATGCAGTTGGGAATCGACCAAGACGTTATTTGGCCCGGTCCCATTGACGGCGCGGTGCACATGACAGCGTTCGATGTTCTGGCTCACTGCAGCCGATCCGAGGCCGCTGCCTATGTTCTTCTGGAAGCTGCCGCGTCCGGCGTGCCGATCGTCGCCACTCGCGTCGGGGCGGCAGAGGAACTGATTTCGGCCGGAGGAGCGGGCTACATCTGCGACCCTTGGTCCGCGGAGCAGTTCGCGGAACTGGTGTTTCGGATTTTGGACCAGCCGACCCTCCACAAGACTATGTCTGAAGCCGCCCGTAAGGCGGCGTCACGCTTCGACGTCCAGGCGATGGTGGACAAGACCTGCCTCATCTACGACGCTGTCGCTCCGCGCCAACGTTACACCCAGGAGCCCGGTCTTCCCGCCTCCGCGGCCAAGCCGGTATGAGCACTGCTGTCCGACCCGCAATCGTCTTTCCTCCGGTGCACACGACGCTTTGGGCACCGTGGACGATCGCGGTCGTCGACACGCTTTCACTTGAGACCGCCTTCGTGCTCGGACTCACCATGCGACGCATGCTCTCCTCTTTGTTCGTCGCGGACATCGAAGTCGAACAATACTTCGGGGTCGCGCTCGCGATTCTGCTGCTGCCCGTCGTCCACTATCAACTCGGCCTGTATCCCGGATACCTGCTCGGGCCGGTGGAGCGGCTGCGGCGCAGGATGCTCGCGACG
>Ga0209415_10015769_pt1 | contig 12218 bp, 10 predicted proteins | sample PeaSoiSIISIP2007_FD_187696 | JGI IMG/M metagenome (GOLD analysis project Ga0209415, IMG submission 187696) | Peat soil microbial communities from Weissenstadt, Germany - SII-SIP-2007 (SPAdes) (version 2) | ecosystem: Environmental > Terrestrial > Soil > Wetlands > Peat | place: Germany... | reverse complement strand
GGCGTGAACCCGTTCAACTCGCCGACCGAGGTTTACATCATCAACTATCCGTGGGGAAAGTATCTGAGCGGCGAGAGTGAAGGTTGCGACGTCTGCGTCTCGTCGTGGACGCGGCTCGCGCCCAACACGCTGCCCGCCATGGCCAAGGCCGGCGCCAACTACATGAACTCGCAGCTCATCAAGATGGAAGCCATCGTCAACGGCTACGCGGAAGGCATCGCACTCGACGCCGGCGGATTCGTCAGCGAGGGCTCGGGCGAGAACCTGTTCCTGGTGCATCGCGACAAGCTGATCACGGCGCCGCTGGGAAGCTCGGTACTGCCGGGGATCACGCGCGATTCGGTGCTGCAGATTGCCCGCGACCTGAACATTCCGATCGTCGAGCAGATGATTCCGCGCGAGATGCTCTACATCGCCGACGAAGTGTTCTTCACCGGCACGGCCGCAGAGGTCACCGCCATCCGCTCGGTCGACAAGATTAAGGTGGGCAAGGGTGGCGTCGGGCCCATGACCAAGACGCTGCAGAAGGAGTTCTACGCCATTGTGCGCGGTGAGAAGAGCGACCGCCACGGCTGGCTCACGCCGGTCCCGGTGGGAAGCAAGGTCGGCGCGAAGCAGCCGGTCGGCGTATAATCGGCTGGTCCGAATTCAAACTTGTTCCACTTCGAGGGGCGCGACCAGCGCCCCTTTCAACCGTTTAGCCCGGAAAAAACATAACACCCTCAAGGAGGAAAGAATGTCCCAGCAACCAACTCCTGAATTTGTCCTCGGCCTGCGAGCCATGATGCTCGACGGCTTCAAGAATGAAGCAGAGATCACCAAGAAAGTGATCGCAGCCATCCCCGACGCGAAGTCGGATTACCGTCCCGATCCCAAGGCCCGCACGGCGAAGGAGCTGGCGTGGCATCTGGCCAACAGCGACATCCAGTTTCTGGATGGCATTGCCGACCTGAAGTTCAACATGGAAACGCCCGAGCATAAACCCCAGACCTCAGTCGAGGTGGTGGCGTGGTACGACCAGAACGTGAAGCGCGGCATCGCGCGCGTGGAAGCGATGACGGCTGAGCAGTTGCTGACGCCGGTCAATTTCTTCGGTGTGTTCAACATGCCCTCGGTCTACTATCTGGGATTCCTCAACAACCACAGCATCCATCATCGCGGGGAGCTGGCGACGTATCTGCGACCCATGGGATCGAAGGTGCCGTCGATCTACGGCGGCAGCTACGATGAACCGTTCCAGCCGCCGGTATCGGAAGAGACGGCGGCGTAGTCTTTCGTCCGCGTGGAATTGGATGGAGCGGCAACAAAAGCTCACGGCAACATAAAGCTTTAACCACAGAGGACACGGAGGACACAGAGGAATGTTGCATTCGGTTCTCCCTCTGTGAACCCTGTGTCCTCTGTGGTTAAGAGTGTCGATCGAGGATCCGAGGGATCGTCGGTTCGCGAGTCAATCGGAGAAGCCGCCCGCAACCGGGCGGCTTTCTGTTTGGGTCATTGCGCTTTGGGTCATTGCACGTTGGGTCATTGCGCGGCGGAGCTGGTGCCTTCGGCCGCCAACTGATGAATCTGAGCAATCGCAGCGGCCTTCGCGATCTCGGCCTGGGCGCCGGGCTTCTGATTCTCGGCGTGGATGAAGGTGACGTCGGTCACTCCGATGAAAGCCAGAATGTGGCGCAGGTAGGGCTCCTGATGGTCGAAGCGCTCGGTGACGGTTCCCGTGCGGTATGCCCCGCCGCGCGAAGTGACGACGTAGACCTTCTTGCCTTTCAGGATGCCTTGCGGCCCAGCGGCGGCGAACAGAACTGTCTTGCCGACGCGGACCACCTGATCGATCCAGGCCTTTAAGGGCGCGGCGATGGCGAAGTTGTACATGGGCGCGCCGATCACAATCGCGTCGGCCTGAGCCAGTTCGTCGACCAGCGTGTCGGAGACCTGCAGGACCTGTTTTTGCTGGGCGGTCAAGGTTGCCGGATCGGAGTACACGGCCTGCACCCACTCATCCGTGATATGCGGAAGGGCAGTTGCGGCCAGATCGCGTTCGATGACCGTTCCTTCCGGATGTTCGTGCTGCCAGGCTTCGACGAAGCGGCCAGTCAATTGACGCGAGACCGAGTTGCGGCGCGCGCTGGAATCGATGCGAAGTAGTTTCATGAGAGACCCTCCCAATTCAGTTGAGTTAGATGAGGAAACGCGGCTTTGGTTACAATAAATAACTGTTAGCTATTTTCATAGTAGGCACTTTAAAGTAACCTAGTATCGGGAAACTACCTATGAGACGCTTGAAGCAAGATCCTTCTCCCTGCGCGATTGGCGGATTGCTGGAACTGCTGACCCGGCCCTGGACCATGCATATCCTGTGGGCGTTGAGCACGAACGGGCCGATGCGGTTCGGCGTGCTGCGCAAGAACGTGGCGGGCATTTCGTCGCGCGTACTGACGGAGCGGTTGCGCACGCTGGAGGACAAGCGATTCGTGTTCCGCCACTACGAGCCGACGATTCCGCCGGCCGTGACCTACGGCATCACCGAGCGCATGAAGGACATTGAGAAGGTTCTGACACAACTGGAAGCCCTGGCGAGGAAATGGCAGGGCGAGGGAGCGAAGGTTGCTGGCGAGCCAAGGACTTCTGCCCATTCGGCGCGGACCGGGATGCACGCATAGAGGGGTGATTGACGAAATATCGTGTTATTAATCGTTGCACCCGGCAACGGGTTTTTGAGCATAAACGCCTTCGAAAAGGAATCAGTGCGTCGGCGCGGCTGCGAAACGTGTGCCCCAAAACTGCAAGAGCAAACACGGCCGACGAGGTTGGCGGAAAAAGTATTTTGTACGGCTGAGATTCCGCTCAGCGGCTAAACAGTTTGCTGAAAAACTCGGTTTAGCCACCACAGGGGATAAATCCATTCCTGAAAAGAAAAGCTTTACCGCAGCGCTTAAAGCGCTGCGCCACCCAAAAGCGAGTTTTTCAGCATACTGTAAAGCCGGCATTGATTCGATTCGACTTACGGCGCGGCTTGAAACCGCGCCCTTTCAAGACAGGACAGAATGGCCCTTTCAAGACAAGACAGAATCGTGAGTTTTTCCGAAACCTCCGACGTGGTTAGAGATGTTGTAATCGCACTCAGGGTTTAGTTGAAGAGTGAACTTCCAGGATGAAACCAGCGGTGTTGAAGTAAGCAGAATTTGGTGTCCTGCCGATGCGGACGACAACTTGACTCAGATACGGGGGGCGCAAAGCGGTGTCGACGGAACAAAGGCGCGGCACGGCCCAGCCGGCTCCGGTCAAGGTCGCGATCCACAGCAGCAACGCGGTTATTCTGATGCCGATTCCAAAACCTTCTTCGACTACCGCGGTGTGCGCGCACATGTCGCCGACCCGTTGGCGTGCGTCGGAACAACAAGCTACGGCGGCTCCCACGAGATAAAATCCCAGGCCGTCTACGATCCGCAAAACGTTCCGTACGGCGCAGGCAGACAAGGAACCACATTCCGTAGTGCGGACGATTCGGATGCCCACCAGAGCCTTGCCGAAGGTGGCGCCACAGGCCGCTTCCAGCAGCCAGCCATAGAGGAAAAGAATGGTGGTGTTCAGGGCTATGGCAATCACGAGTGAGGCAGCGGTGAGCTGCAATTCGGCCCCGTCCAGCGTGCTCCATCGCATAAAGGCCCAGGCGTCCACCACCGCGAAGAGGCCGAAGAGGAGGATTGTGTCCAGCAGAAAGGCGATAAAGCGGTCGCCTAGTCTGGCGAAACGGTATCGGCCGGCGACGCGAACTGCGGCAGTGGAGGACGCAGGGGTTGCGGCGGCCCTAGACTCGGAGACTGGCTCAACGACTCCGCACTCATCCAAAAGATACTGGCCGGAAGGAATAGCCCCACCGCAACGCTTGCAGTGCTTGGAGTGGGAGCTGACTTGGCTGTGGCAATGCGGACATTCCATATTTCTGCGAAGGCCCTTACCTCAGTTCGTCAAGAATACGCCTGTAGCGGCTGGAACTTGTATCACCGAAGGACAGCGGCCGAGCGGCCATTGTCCAGTTGGAACTGTCCAGTTGGAACTGCGAAGAGAGAAGCCAGCCAGGATCTTGCGCGAACTCGCGTGGTTTAAACAGTTTAGATCTTAAACAGCTTAGGGAAGCTCTGATTAAGGTCTAACAGAAAGCGTAAACCACAGAGGACACAGAGGGGCACAGAGGAACCTGGAGGCTTAAACAGAGGTTCCTTAGGGCTAAGAACCACAATCAAGGCTTCAGACGCAAAACAACAACAGATATTGAGACTCCTCTTTGCATTCGATTTCGAATATTGCTCATTAATCTCAGATCAATGAATCTTAGATCAATGTGTCATGCAATTGGTGTGGGTGCTGGTCGCCGCTCGACTGGCTCTTTTGCCGGAGCCAACACTATCAGGACTACGCCGATGACAACCAGCACAGCCGACCCGAACAGAAATCCTACCCGCTGGCTGGCGACTTCGAGTCCCAGGATTGACATGGCCACGGCATGGGCGAAGCTTGACCAGGCTGCGAAGGCGATCAGGCTGGGATGTGCCGATGGATTCCGCACTGCGATCAGCAGGAAGATTCCGAGCGTGACATAGAGGCTAAGCATCATCGTATCGCCCATGTCCGAACCAGCCGGGTGCAGTAACGAGCCGACTAGGGGATAAACACCAGCCGTAAAGATCAACCCCACCAGGATCAACACGACCTTCAGGCCCCGTTCTCGCCACATGGTGCCCTCCTTGCGAAATTGCATGCTTGGGCTGAAATGCTAGGCATAGGGTACAACAAGTCGATGCGACAGGGGTTAGCAATACGCTAAGCGGATGACGGCGACGGCCTCTATCCACGCACGTCTATCCACGCTCGGCCGGGCTCTCGCGCTGAGCAGCGCACATCTTGCGAAGTAATTCCAGCACGGGACGCTGGCTCTTCACCATTCGCGGCTCAAGTTCCGCTATCGTCATCCACCGCGGCGAGCCCTCCCAGGAATTCTTCAGTTCTCCCGCGGCCTGTACCTCGAATACGGAAATGTCGCAGGGCACCTCCGCCGTGGTGTGATAGCGCATGTGCAGTTCCTGGCGACTGACGCGCAGTCCGGTTTCTTCCAGGACCTCGCGGCGCAGCGTGTCTTCTTCTGCTTCCTTCCAGCTTGCGATTCCTCCGGGGAACGAGAGTCCACGCCCGTCGTTCCGTTGAATGACCAGAAATTGCTGGCTGCGTTGGATGATGGCGATGGATGCGCGCAGAGTTCCGAACAGCGGAAACCGACGGTAGAGAGCAAAGCAGGTACGCGCCACGATCCAGAACAGGCGGCGACGCAGGTTTTCAGCGGTCGGCAACGAGGAAAGTCTAGCACGCGATACTGCCCGGCAGCGACTGTTCGGGAACGGACACGGGATTTTGCGGGTGGACAATTAAGTCGAGCTGCGAGGTGAGCGCGCAGCCCTAACCCAAGTCTTTTCAGCATGGTTCGCGGGATGCATTTGGCATCGAGAGTGTAAGTCAGATGCCACAGGGCGGGGTGTCTTCCGGCTTCAAGCACCTTAATTTAACCAGAATTACTTAACCAGAATTTAGCCAGGGCATTGGAAGTGAGGTGGAGCCGAGACGTAGCGAGCTGCGTCTTTACAGTGTGGAGGTGGAAGATGCGAACTCTAATCAGGAATCTTGGGTACGGCTTGCGCGTGTTGCGCAAGAATCCGGGATTGACCGCCGCGGTAATCGCCACCCTGATGCTTGGCATCGGGGCTACCACAGCCATCTACACGGTGGTGTATGCCGTGTTGCTCGCGCTGTTGCCTTATCCCCATCCCGGACAGTTGGTGATGGTTTGGTCGAAGGTCAATGGGGGCCGAAACGTGACAGCGGCCGGCGACTTTCTGGATTGGAAGGAGCAGAGCAAGTCTTTCCAGCAGCTGGCAGCATGGACTGGAGCGACTTTTAATCTCGCGACGCAGGAGCAACCGGAGCCCATCGATGGCATGCGATCCACGCCCGGGTGGTTCAGTTTGCAGGGGATGCCGTTCCTGATGGGACGCGACTTCCGTGCAGAGGAAGGGGTGCCGGGCGCCGATCGCGTGGTCATTCTGACGCATCGATTGTGGAACCGGCTGGGCGCGAATCGCGGCATTGTCGGTGAAACGCTGCGCATAAATGGCGAACCTTACACGGTGGTGGGAGTGTTAGCGCCAGGGATAGGAGACCGCTTTGATTTTGAAATGGCGGTACCGCTAGCCTTCCGCCCGGTAGAAATTAATCACGATTACCACTGGCTGCTGGCAATGGGCCGGCTGAAGCCCGGGGTTACGCTGCAACAGGCTCAGGCCGACATGGATGCAGTTACGGCGCACCTGGCGGAGGCTTATCCCATCACCAACAAACGCTGGGGTGCATGGGTGAGACCGCTGCAGAACGACTTCCTGCCTCCGGAACGGATTCGCAACTTGTGGCTGTTGCTGGGCGCAGTGGGATTCGTGCTGGTGATTGCTTGCGTGAACGTTGCAAATCTGCTGTTGGCCAAGGGAGCGGCGCGGCTGCGGGAAGTTGCTATTCGCACTTCCGTGGGAGCAAGTCGCGGGCAGATTTTCGCACAGTTTGTTACGGAAAGCGTGGTGCTGGCGCTGATCGGCGGTGGGCTGGGGATCGCGCTGGGAATGGGATTGCTGCGCGCGATTCTGAGCATTGTGCCGGAGGGCATTTTGCCCTCGGAAGCGAATTTCCAACTGGACATTCATGTTCTGGTGGTGGCTCTGGCGACGACGACGCTGGCCGGGCTGCTGTTTGGCTGCGCGCCTGCGTTTTACGCCTCACGGGTCGATCCGGGAGAATCGCTGAAAGATGGAGGACGCTCGGGTACGGGCATGGGCAGCCACAAACTGCGCCGAGGATTGATCATCGGCGAGTTCGGGCTGGCGTTAACGCTGCTGGCGGGAGCGGGGCTCGCCATTCATAGTTTCTGGAATCTGACGCGAGTCGATCTAGGTCTGCGCACCGATCATGTGCTGACGTTCGCGCTGGATCAGCCAGAGGGGCGCTTCAAAACTCCCGAAGAGATGCGTGCCTACAATCAGCAGATGCTGGGCACGCTTCGTTCCGTCCCGGGAGTATCGGCTGCCGCCACGGTGACGGGGATGCCCCTGCGCTTCCATAGCGACGGCGTGTCGTTAAGCGTGGTGGGTGCGACGTATGCCAATCCGTCGCAGCGGCCGGGGGCTGGCTTCCAATCGATCTCGCCCGATTACTTCAAAACCTTTGGCATCCAGGTGCTCAAGGGGCGCACTTTTAATGAGCAGGACACGGAATCGGGCGTGCGGGTGGCGATGGTGAACGAGGAATTTGTGCTGCGGTATCTTAAAGGCCTGGACCCGCTGCAGCAGCGCCTATCGATCGCGCAGATCATTCCCGGGTTGCCGAAATTAGGCCCCGAGGTGGAGTGGCAGATCGTTGGCGTGTTCCAAACGGTGATGTACGGCGACTTCCGCGAACCGTCTCCCGAGGTGGATGTGCCTTTCACGCAGTCGCTGTCGCCGAATGTGAACATCGGCGTGCGAACGGAGGAAGATCCGGCAACCATGAGCAAGACCATTGCAGCGGCGGTGCATTCCGTCGATTCCCAGATTGCATTGGCGCGTCTTCGCACGATGGATCAAGTAAAGACGGAGTCGCTGGGCGAAGACAGATATACGATGGTTTTGTTCGCCTGTTTCGCGGCGGTTGCCGTGCTCCTCGCGGCGGTGGGCATCTATGGGCTGATGGCTTTTGCCGTCACTCAGCGAACCAACGAGATTGGATTGCGGCTGGCGCTGGGAGCCAGCCGGCCGCACGTGATTTGGCTCATCCTGAAGGAGGCATCGCGGCTGGCCGCGATCGGGCTGGGAATCGGTCTGGTGGGCTCAGCGCTCGTGGGCCGGACCATGCAGACTACTTTATATGGAGTGGAGGCGATCGATTTTTCGGTGATCGTGTCGGTGGGCGTGATCTTGTTTGTCGCGGCGCTGTTGGCATCGTACTTGCCGGCGCGGCGGGCAGCGATGATCGATCCCATGAAAGCGCTGCGAACGGACTAGGAGGTTGCGGAAAAAGTATTTTGTACGGCTGAAATTCCCCGCAGCGGCTAAACGGTTTGCTGAAAAACTCGGTTCCGCCGCCTCAGGGGATAAATCCCTCACAGAAAAGAAAGACTTTATCGCAGCGCTTAAAGCGCTGCGCCACCCAAAAGCAACGCCACCCAAAAGCAAGTTTTTCAGCAAACTGTAAAGCCGGCATTGATTCGATTCGACTCTTACGGCGCGCCTTGAAAAGCCGCGCCCTTTCCAGACAAGACAGAATCGCGAGTCTTACCGCAGCCTCCTAGGGAGTGTGGGTGCGGCTATCGGGCGCGGCACGGCCGTCACCTTCCGTCGACTCGGGGATGTAATAGAGCAAGATGGTTTTTCCCACGCGCCCCACCGGTTGATAGGCCTTCAGCCAGTCGAAGGCTCCGGGCGGGTACATCATGTGGAATGAATTGCCGAAGCGTAAGGCGCGCAGGCTGATGGCGAACCATCCCGTCACCGGACGGTAAGCCTGGGGCACGTCAAATTGCGGCAACTGCATTTGGGTGGGATCTGCGCTAGTCCATACCGCGATTGTGGCGTGCGAGATGTGCCGGGCCTGAAACTCGCGTGACAAGCGAAACAGATCCTGGCCGCAGTCCAGATCGCATCCCGCCACCATGACTTTGCTGGGATCACTTCCCGCCAGCTCGTTGAAATACGCCAGGAAGTCGGCGCTGGCGCGCACCGTCGAGACACCTTGCCAGCACAGCAACGCGATCATTGCCACGCGCCCCAGTGTCACTCGCCCCAATGCCACGCGCCCCAATGCCACGCGCGCGGGGACGCGAAGCCGTTCTCCCTCCTGCAGGTGCCAGAGATAAGAGCATCCGCAGCCGGCCATGATCGCGAGCAAAGGAAACACCACCATCACATGCCGAACACCGGCGTTGTATTCGACCGGCATGGTAACCAGGAAAACCGCCAGTGCGGCCAATGCTGGGGCCATGGCACGCCAGCGCCGCTTCGCGTCCAACGTTTTGAAAGAAGCGACGCCCACACCGGCCAGAATCAGAAAAGGTAGAGGCGATTTCACGGCCACGCCGACCAGGAAGAAATACCACCAGCCGCCGTCTTTGATGTGACCGAAGAGATAAGCGGCGGGCTTGAGTTTGTTGAGCACCCAGGCGTCGGCGACTCCTTTGATCAATGCAGGAGCGGGGATCAGCGGATCGCGTGCGAAGAGCCATTGTCCGGCTCGGGCCAGCGGGGCTGGAAAGTAACGGAAGGCGGGCATCGACGGCGGCAGGTTCATTCCTTCTCGCACATGCTGCACGGCGAAGCCGTAGGTGGCCCAAACCGTGACGATGGCGAGAGCGGACGCGATCGCGATCTGGCGGACAATCTGGCGGACGGTCTGCCGGGGCGGGGCGTGTTCCCCGACGATGGTGCGTGTGCACGCCCATTTTCCGAGAATGATTGCGGCAGCCGCGGCCGGGAAGAAAATCACGGTCGTCGCTTTCGAGGCCAGCGCCAGCCCCGCCGCGAAACCCAGCCAGAGAGTGGAACGACTGGTCGGCTTGTCGAGCCAGGTAACGAAAGCAAAAAGCAGCGCCACTTGGGTCGACCCGGCCACGATATCGGTGTATGCGACGCTCGAAAACGCGAGAACGTTGGGCAGGGTCGTGAACAGCGCTGCGGACATTACGCCGGCCAGGTCGCCATACTCGCGGCGCGCCCATAGAAATACGATCGCTGTCCCCAGCAAGAAAAATGGCAGCACGCCCAGGCGCGCCAACTTCAGATTGCGCAGGTAGTGTCCTGAGTCGTAGAGGATCGCATCGCCGACATCGTTGTAGGTAATGTCGTGGGCGGGGGTTGGAGACAGCTTGGGATAGCGTTCGCCCGCGAGGTAGAGCGGCAAGCCGATGGCGATGCGCGCCAGCGGCGGATGAACAGGATCGAGCGTGTAGGTGTGGCGGTCGAGCAACTCGATGGCGGCGGCGACGTGACACGGCTCATCGAACGCTTGCGAGGTCAGAGAGTAAGTGGAAATGATGCGAACGACGGCGATCAGGGCCAGAAGCGCGGTTAAAACGACAGGCCAGCGTGCGTTGAGGGTCTGACCGGGAGATGGCATTGCTGAGTTGGTTGAGTATGAGTTTGTCTGAAGCAAATTCTTAATACTTCTGGATTGGCAAGTGAGTATACAACACGAGCGGACGCCGTCTGGAAGCGCCGCGGCAGTAAGACCGCTGTCTGGCGGGGTCGGCACGAAGATCGAGACGGCAGGAATTCGTCGCATCCTAGGAGGGGTACTCGCGCATAAAGGAAAGGAGCATAATACTGTTGCATGATTTGGCCAAAGAGCACAGTTGCCGGGGTCGGGTTACTACTTTTCTGGTTGAGTGTCCCGACAGTACCCCTGACTCAGACAGTACCAGAGCCATCGCCTAGACCGGAAACGGGGTACGTTTCCGATTCACGGTATGTCAACGCATTTTTTGGATTCTTGCTGCCGCTGCCCCAGGATGCCGATCTTCGAGACTTCGCGCTTCCATCAAAGGGCAACTCCCACTCAGTTTTTGGTCTTCAGGCTCAGCGAAAGGGCCTAACCGCTCTCACGGTCAACGCCACTCAAGTCACCGGTAATCCGACCGAGGATGCTCGGAAGGCAGCGGCAGGCGGGAAAGGAGCATCAGTTAAGAGAGTTGAAATCGGGGGCAAGGAGTTCTGGAAATCTGAATCAGACGATGAGAGCCGCACTGGCACTATGCACACGCTGATCTGTGCCACCGCAATGAACGGCTGCACGTTGCAATTCATGGTCGTGTCTTTTGATGGAAAACTGGCCAAGGAACTGCGGCACAGTATTGAGTCAATCACCTTTATTGATCCCGCTCAGGCAAAAATCTTGGCTGGTAGCAACGCCCGCCTGTTTCCGGCAAGGGTCGAAGCGGCGCCCAGTCCCACAGCGTCCCCCGCGCATATTGCGCACCTAAGACTTGGCGTCGTGTCCGGCAATACGTACACGAACGACATGCTTGGTTTTTCTTTTCAGTTCCCTCCCGGATGGGTCGTCGCAGATAAAGCGACGCAGGATAAAGTCGTTGAAGCTGGACATCAGTTTGTGTATGGGAATGATTCAGCTGCGGCTCGTGAACACGAGATCGCGCAAGAATGTGGCAGGATACTGTTTTCCGCCAGTCAATATCCTGAGGGCACCAAGACTGATGAGGTAAATCCGTTAGTTGCGATCATGGCTTTCGATTCAGCATGTTTACCGGGCATGCACCTGCCGAGCTCGACTAGTGACGGTGATACGATCCGCCAAGTGGGGGCGCAGATCACAAAGTCACTATCAGGAACACCCTTCATCGGGAAGGGGCAAAACACGATCAGGGTGTTCATGCTAGGAAACCGCATGATGCTCGACCTGTCGAGCGGGTTCAAGGTCGATTTGCCAGCCAGAAAAGAGCCACTCGAAGTTTTTAGTTCGGTAATCTTTACCGAAGATAAGGACTATTGGGTGATGTGGCTGTTGATGAACGGGAGCCAATCTGGACTCGATGACCTCAGGAAGAGCAGCAAAGTTGCTTTTGTACCTTCCGATAGCGCGCCCGACCAGCACAAGACAAACTGATGCGTTTTCATAACTGGTGAAAAATCGCAATTTCACTCATCGTCCCGCAAAAAGGCGAACAGACGGCGCAAGCTTGTGCTATGGCCTGTTAACGACATTCGTGGAATTTGGCCGGAATTTGGCGTAAAGTGAAGGCGTTAAAAGCCGCGCAGGACGCGGGAGGTGACTGTTGTTCGAGCAATTCAAAGAGAACATCAGCCTAGCGAGAGAATTTGCGAGAACGGTACGCGACGGTTTGAGGTCAGCCCCAGATGCTTGGCGAAAGGCGACTCCTGAGAAGCGATCTGTTTGGCTGTCGGTACCCAGCGTAATCGTGGTCAGCGCAATCGCCGATCATTTCTCGACACCTTGGTATTACCAACTGGCTGTGCTGGTGCTCGCCGTCGTGCTCGTTGGCGTTGGCTTCAAGATGCGAAGCGCGATGCGTCGCAAACTCCCGTAGCCACACGACCCAGTAACACTCGTTGCTGCAAAATCCCCATTACGCTCATCATCCCCGCAAAAAGGCGAATAAACGGCGCAAGCTTGTGCTA
>Ga0209415_10015768_pt1 | contig 12218 bp, 7 predicted proteins | sample PeaSoiSIISIP2007_FD_187696 | JGI IMG/M metagenome (GOLD analysis project Ga0209415, IMG submission 187696) | Peat soil microbial communities from Weissenstadt, Germany - SII-SIP-2007 (SPAdes) (version 2) | ecosystem: Environmental > Terrestrial > Soil > Wetlands > Peat | place: Germany... | reverse complement strand
CCCAACCCCAAACCCCCAACCCCCAACCCCCGTTTATCGGACATAGTTTTCCATGGCTCCCTCATAGGCGGATTTCAGCGCGGCAATTTCCCAGGCGCCCAGCGTGATCGTTCGCTGCCGGATCTCGAGTCCCTTCTCAATTGTAACCCCCACTACCGGCGCCTCGATCTGATACTTCTTGGCAATCGCGGCCACGCGCTTGGGATTGGCCGTCGAAATCAGAATCCGCGAAGGCGCTTCGTGAAATGCCAGCACCTCGGGCCGCAGGTGCGACTCCAGCTCGATCTGCGCGCCGATCTCGGCCGGACCGAAAGAACACTCCGCCAGCGCCACCGCGAAGCCGCCATCGCTCAGGTCGTGTGCCGATTCCGCCAGGTCCTCGGAGAGGATCTTGCGAATGGCATATTGCACGCGCAGCTCGTACTCGATATCCAGCGCGGGAGGCAATCCCCAGAGCTGCTTCAGCATCTCCTTGGCATACTGCGAGCTGCCGAAGCGCGTGTCGTCGCAGGTGCCGATGCCGCCCAGCAGCACCACCGAGCGGCCCGCGTTCTGGAACGGGATGGTGACCGGCGCCGCGGTCTTCATCAGGCCGACAATGCCGAGCACCGGGGTGGGGTAGATGCCCTCGCCGAGCGTCTCGTTGTAGAGGCTGACGTTGCCGCCGGTGATGGGGGTATCGAAGAAGCGGCACGCTTCCGCCATGCCTTCGATGGCCTCGACGAGTTGCGCCATGATCTCGGGCTTCTCGGGGTTGCCGAAGTTCAGGCAATTGGTGGCCGCCACCGGCTTCGCACCCACCGTGGCGACGTTGCGGCAAGCCTCGGCCACCGCCAGCATGGCGCCCTCGCGCGGCGAAAGATAGCAGTAGCGGCCGTTTCCATCGAGCGACATCGCCACCGAAGTACCGGTCTCTTTGATGCGGATGATGGCCGCATCCGTCCGTTCGGGGCCGGCCACCGTGTTGGTGCGCACCTGGTGGTCGTACTGCTGCCAGATCCAGCGCTTCGAGCAGATATCCGGAGAGGCGAGCAGGGCGGGCAGCGCGGTTTGGACGTCTATCTCGCTAAGAAAACCGGGCACGCCGATCGGATCGGGGGCCTGCTTCACTGCGGGCGGCACGGTGTGGGGGCGGTCGTAAAGCGGGGCTTCATCGGCCAGCTCGCGGTTGGGGATTTCGGCGACCGTCACACCGTGGTGCTTCACGCGCAGCTTGCCATCGCTGGTGACGGCGCCGATCTCGACCGATTCGAGGCCCCACTTGCGGAAGACCTCGAAGACCTCTTCCTCGCGGCCTTTGGCAGCCACCAGCAGCATGCGCTCCTGGCTCTCGGAGAGCATGATCTCGTAGGGTGTCATGCCGGTTTCGCGCTGGGGAACGCGGTCCAGCTCGATTTCGATGCCCACGCCGCCGCGGCTGCCCATCTCGCAGGTGGAACACGTGAGACCCGCCGCGCCCATGTCCTGAATGCCCACGATGGCGCCGGTCTGCATGGCTTCCAGGCAGGCCTCAAGCAGCAGCTTCTCCATGAAGGGGTCGCCCACCTGCACGTTGGGGCGTTTCTGTTTGGACTCCTCGGTGAATTCGGCGCTGGCCATGGAGGCGCCGTGGATGCCGTCGCGCCCGGTGCGCGCGCCTACGTAGATGACCGGGTTGCCCGCGCCCGCGGCCTTGGCGTAGAAGACGTCTTCCTTGCGGCAGACGCCCAAGGCGAAGACATTCACCAGCGGATTGCCGTCGTAGCAGGGCTCGAAGATGCACTCGCCGCCGACGGTGGGTACGCCGAAACAATTGCCGTAATGCGCGATGCCCGAGACGACGCCGCCGAGGATGCGGCGATTGCGCGCCCCGGTTACAGGGTCATCGGGGCGCCCGAAACGCAACGAATCGAGGACCGCGATAGGGCGCGCGCCCATGGTGAAGATGTCGCGCAGGATGCCGCCGACCCCGGTGGCCGCGCCCTGAAACGGCTCGATGAAGCTGGGATGGTTGTGCGACTCGATCTTGAACGCGATCACGTAGCCGCCGCCGATATCGACGATCCCGGCATTTTCGCCGGGGCCCTGCACCACCAGTTTGCCGCGCGTGGGGAGCTTCTTCAGATGCAGGCGGGAGCTTTTGTAGGAGCAGTGCTCGCTCCACATCACGCTGAAGATACCCAGCTCGGTGTAGCTGGGCTCGCGGCCGAGGATGTCCACGATCTTCTGGTACTCGGCGGGCGTGAGTTGATGCTGGGTGATGAGATCGGGCGTGATGGTGGTCATCGCTTAACCGCCGGCGCTAAAACAGGCCGGGAGGCCTGTCCCACTCGCAGCATCGATTCGAACACAGTCAAACCGTCTGACGATCCCATGAGCGGCTCGGTCGAGCGCTCGGGATGCGGCATCATCCCCATCACGTTGCGCCCCGGGTTCAGGATGCCGGCGATGTCGCGCAGCGATCCGTTAGGGTTGTCCAGGTAGCGGAAGGCGATGCGGTCCTCGGCTTCGAGCTCGTCGAGGGTACGGTCTTCGGCGAAATAACAGCCTTCGCCGTGCGCGATGGGCATGCGCAGAATCTCCCCCTTGAACGCGGCGCAGGTGAAGGGCGAGTGGGTGGTCTCGGTGCGCAGGTGGACGTCACGGCAACTGAACTTGAGGCTGCGATTGCGGATCAGCGCGCCCGGCAGCAGGCCGGCCTCAACCAGGATCTGGAAGCCGTTACAGACGCCGAGCACCAGGCCGCCATCGGTTGCGAACTGGCGGACGGCCTGCATCACGCGCGAAAACTTGGCGATGGCGCCGCAGCGCAGGTAGTCGCCATAGGCGAAGCCGCCCGGCAGGATGACGGCGTCCACGTCGCCGAGCGACGTGGAGTCGTGCCAGATGAACTCGGCCTTCTGGTGCAGGTTGGCGGAGACGGCGTAGAAGGCGTCGTGGTCGCAATTGCTGCCGGGAAATACGATGACACCAAATTTCATGCGTAATGTTTTGGGGAGGCGCAGATTCATTTTATCAGAAAAGGCGGGGCGGACTTTGGGGGCCATGCTCGCCAAATCGCGAGGGCTCGCCAAAGCGCGAGTGGGCCAGGCTCGCCAAGCGGCAGTGGGCCGGGGGGCGCAAAATTTCGGGTGAGTCAGTTTATTTTTCATGAGGTGGTAACCTCTTCTGTTTCTGTGGGTTGCGGAGGTCGATCGAAATCGGGGGGCGCAAAAAGAGGGTCGCTTTTACAATTTGCGCCCCCACAGGCCGGGGTTGGGAGCTACGCGGGTGACGCATCTTTTGCGGGTATGTCAGTTTATTTTTCATTGCGTTTTAACCTCCTCTGTTTCTGCGGGTTGCGGATGGGGCTTGAAATCGGGAGACGCATCTGGAGGGTGGTTTTTACAATATGCGTCACCCGGATTTGATCGACTCCATGAATATTCTCCCCGAAAGCAAAACCGCTCCAGTGAGCGGTCGGTTTAGTTTAGAATCAATAATTTACAAGAGAAAACCGCTCACCGTTGAGCGGTTTGGGTTGGCAGGCGGAAGCGCCGGCGGAAGCGCCTGCCCCACCTACGCGGGGCGCAAATCCCTTCCTGATTTAAATCTAGCAGACAGACTTGCGGCTACGGGCGTGTGCGGTGCCTGGCTGGTGAGGTAAGTAGTTTTAGAATCAGCGAAAGCGATTTGAAAAATAAAGTTGCTTTCGCGGTGACCCAGTTATCCGGCTAACTCAGGCTTTTCCGAAATTCCAGCGCAAGCGATAGAAAACAAAGCCGGTTGGTCCGGTAATCGCGCCACATATCGGGTCCAATGTTTTGGGAGCGTATCAAGTCATTTCCGATGAGTGTCTTACCGAAGATAGCGACTGAAACATTGGCCGGATATGTGACCGAGCTGTTGGTGGCGCCGTGTCCCGATTTCCGCTCGGATTGCGCTTAAATGTCTGAGAGGCTTCATCTGGTATGATCGCCACCCGCTGCCAAACTACCGTATTCCTGCTTGCCGTCCTGCTCCTCGGAGGGTGCTCCTACCATATTAAGATCGCCGGGTACGTTCCCCAGGCTCCGACGCCGACCCAGGCGGTTCTCGTGGGAGCCGCCAGGGTGGATATCACGCCGCCGCCTGGTTATCCTCTGGGAGGTCACTCCATCGGCGGCCAGATGGCTCGCGGATACTGGACGCGCCTCTACGCCCGCGCTTTCTATTTCCAGAGGCCCGGCGCACAGCCGGTGGCTCTGATTTCCTGCGATCTATTCGCCATCCCTGAGGGCCTGCACGCCCGGGTCGCCCTGAAATTGGGCGTGCCGCCGGAGTCGCTGATCATCTCGGCTACCCACACTCATCAAGGCCCGGCGGGATACATGTCGTCGGCCGTGTTCAATTTTAGCGGCCCGCTGCCGGGATATGACGAAACCCTCGCGACTCACCTGGTGGACGGCATCGCCGCCGCCTATGACCAAGCCAAAGCCAACGCCCTGCCCGGCGCCAGCCTGGTTCTGCGCAGCGGCTACGCGCTCAACCTGCAGCGCAACCGCGCGGTCGACGCGTTCTTCCTCAACCCGCACGACGAGACGGAGGACATAATCAAAAAGAGCCGCGCCGCCGGAATGACCTGCCCGCCCGGGGCAGCCGACCCATGCCCGCGCTTCCAGGCCGCCGACCCCACGCTCACGGTCCTCCAGGTCCGGCGCGACGATCGCCCCTTTGCTCTGCTGGTCTTTTACGCGATCCACAACACCGCCATCTCCCACGACTGCACTCTCTATCAGGCCGACCTTTCCGGCTATGTCATGCACCTTTTGGAAACGTCGACCGGCCAGGCGCATCCCCTCATCGCCGGCTTCTTCAACGGCGCGGAAGGCGATATCTCACCCCGGTGGGTCAATCAGGACCGCCGCGACCTGGTCAATCTTGGCGGTCAACTCGCCGCCGCCGTCGAATCGCTCATCGCCGAAAAACCCGGCGCGTCCGAACTGCAGACCGATCCCGTCATCTCCGCCGCGCGCCAGGAATTCTCCGCCGTGCCCGCGTCCGGTCTCACGCAGCCACTGACCTTGCCCGGTTCCGGCGTGGGCGTGCTCGGGGGCGCGGAAGATGGGCGCACCATGCTCTACGCCTACGGCTGGCACGGCGGCGTCACCGTGCGTGGCTCCGACGTCAAGATGCCCGCCCTGGACTTGCACCATGTGCCCGCGCTCGAGGTCCTGCAGAGGATCCTCGGAGCACCGGGAAACTATCCGCAGAAGATTCCGGTGGCCACCGCCACTCTGGGGACACTTTCGCTGGCGGCGATTCCCACCGAGATGACCACCGTGCAGGGCGCCGAATTGCGCGCCGCGCTGGAAGCCGCGGTTCACCGCCCCTTCGTTATCGTCGGCCTCGCCAATGAGTACCTCGGCTACACCACCAGCGAGTCTGAATATCACGCGCAGAACTATGAAGGCGCCTCCACTATGTATGGCCCGCACCAGGGGCAGGTTCTGGTCGAGCTGCTCACGAGCGTCGCCCGCACACCCCCGGCGCCCACCAAAAAAGTGCCGAACCTCAACTTCAACGCCGGCACCAAATTCCCGTACCGTTTCAGCCCCGAGTTGTTCGGCGAGAAGTACAACATCCCATACGACAATCTGGAAGATTTACTGGAAGGACCGGAGCGCCGCGTGGACGACGCCGCTCCCCGTTTCGAGTGGAACGAGCCCGCTTCCGCCGATTGGAAGACCGCGCAACGCGAGGTGACTATCCTCCAGCAGGTGGATGGCGTCTGGAAGGCGGTCGACGATAGCGGTCTCGATATCCTCACCGTGCTGGTGGATGGCCGCCTCAACAGCAACGTACCCGACCCCGATCCGAAAGTCCGCATGGCGGTGGACCGCCGCGTGTGGACGGCCGTGTGGGCTCCCGAGAAATCCAGCGCGACGCCGCCCACCGGTACAACTACTTCCGGCTCTTACATCTTCCACGTCAAACGGCCGGACAGGCCCGAAGTCTGCTCGGCGCCGTTCTCCGGCAAGGTTATGGTCGCCAGAGTGCCAGCCGATCCCATCAAAGCCGCCGATACATGCCCGCCCTACACCAAACCATGAGAGGCCAAACCATGAAAGCCGAAACTATGAAAATCTGGCGCATCGTTCGCACCGTCGTTCTGCTGGCCCCGCTGGCCGGCTGCAGCCACCACGTGCTGGCGCCCATCAACATCCTGCCCGTGCCGCCACAGGATGCGCAATGGGAGGGGGCCGCACCCGATCACATCCACCTGCCGCTGACTGCGGAGGGACGCGCCAAGTTGGAAGAGGGCCTCTACTATGGGCTGAACCCCGCCAACAAGGGGCGCGCCGCTATCGAGCCTGACGCCAAAACTGCGTACAAGAAGCTCTTCGACCTGCTGAGCAGCGATGCGACCCTGGCCGATCTCTCCAAACCCGCATTCCAGGGGATTTTTCAAGGCGACCGGGTGGACCAGGTGATAGACGCCCGCGAAAAGGAGAGATACAAAAGCCCCGGACCCGTCGCCTTCCGCGGCGCGGCGAGCGGCGGCAGGTATTGGTGGATCTTTTACCGGGACGGCAACGACCACCTGACCGCCGTCATGCCGGTCAGGCTCCAGGAATTCACCAAGCTCGTGGAAAAGGAGAAATAGCCATGCACGACCGGTTCCTCCAAACGCTGCTCAATATCGCCGACGTCCGGCTGGTGGCTTCGTACACCGATGCGGGCCTCGGCTTCGACGCAAATACCATCGACGTTTTCCTTCCCGACATGCACCTGCTCTCGGATGCGCGCCGCCAACTTTACCAGTACGGCACCAACTACGCCGATACCCTGCTGGTGGACGTGGTGGGCGCTCTCATACAGCTCCGCACGGATGCCGGGCAGGAGGGCAAGACGGTCAACGTCTTTCATATCGGCGACTATCTCGACCTGTGGCGGGAGTGCCTGCTGCCGGCGCTCAACCCCGGGGTGCCCGATCAGATCAAGGCCTCGCACCAAAAGCTCACGAGCCTGCTGGAGGACGATGCGCTGAATACCGGCTTCCTTCTCGGCAATCACGATTTCGACCTGTACCAGTTCGCCGACTACGACACCTGGGAGCGGCGGCTCTTCATTCCCGATGGCGCCCCGCGCATCCTGGTGATGCACGGCGATTACTTCGACTGGATCGAGCGCGCCCTGCCGGAGGAGATCCGCGACATCGGGGTATATTACTTCGGCGAATCGCACGAGGCGGGCGATGCCCTGATCGGCCAGATGCGCGACCTCACGTATCGCTGCAATCATCCCGATTACGCGCAGTTCATCCAGTTGCAGCAGCCGGCCGTGCTCGGTCCGCTCCAGGCGAATGACGAGGGACCGCCCGCCAACTACAACCTGCAGGTAACCGGCACCGCGCCAGCGGCGGGTGTGCAGTTCCTCGAGAAGGCCTGCGAGGAGTGCGTCAACGTAAACCAGGAAAGCGGATCCAAGCTGCGCATGGTGATCATCGGCCATACTCACCACGCGCGGATCGCCACCATGAACATGCCCGACGGTACGCCATTCGCGCTGGTGGACATCGGCGCCTGGATTGAGAACTGCACGGAAGCGGCCGGCGCCGATCCGATTCCCAACGCGCAGATTACGGCCATCTCGGAAAATCAGGTTCGGATTTACCAATTAGGTCCCAAGTAACTCCTAAGGAACTCGCGCAAAACGGCCGCGGCGCGACCAGTTCCTTGTGCCGTATGGTGCCGCGCCGCGGCCTTTGCGCTTTTGAGGAACTCGCGCAAAACGGCCGCGGCGCGATCAGTTCCTGTGCTGCGTGGTACCGCGCCGCGGCCTTTGCGCTTTCAGGGGGCTCCATGCGAATGCTACTACTCCCGCCTCTGGAGGGAGTAGCGGGGCCAATGGGAAGAGTGACAGACCACGAAAAGCGATGGTCTGTCCCACCGCTGGGGGCGGCGATGATAAACTGTCCCTCGTGCAAAAACCGCGCCTTTCGATGCTCACACTCCCCTTTGTGGCCTTGACTCTTCTTGCCGGTCGGGCTCCGTGCCAATCCGCTGCCGCCAAGTCCCGCGATTTCGCGGAGGTGAAACCCGAGACGGCAGGCTTCTCGTCGCAGCGCCTGGAGCGCCTGCACGCCGTATTGCAGAAGAAAGTCGACGAAAAACAAGTCCCCGGCATGGTCACACTCCTGGCGCGCCACGGCAAGATCGTGGACTTCCAGACCTACGGGAAGAAGGATCTCGCCAGCGGCACGCCGATGGACAAGGACACCATCTTCCGGATCTACTCGATGACCAAGCCCGTCACCGGCGTGGCCATGATGATCCTCTACGAGCAGGGAAAATGGAGCCCGCAGGATCGCATCGCGAAGTACATCCCCGAATTCGCGCATCTCAAGGTCTTCAAGGGCATGGATGCGAACGGCCAGCCTCAGCTCGAAGACCCGGCCCACGCCCCGACCATGGCCGAGCTGATGAGCCACAACGCCGGGTTCACCTACGGCATCTTCGGCTACACCGCGGTAGACAAGATGTATCGCGATGCCAACGTGCTGGGCTCGGCCAACCTGCAGGAAATGATCGACAAGCTCGCCAAGATTCCGCTGCTCTACCAGCCCGGAACAAAATGGGTCTACAGCGTTTCGGTGGATATCCAGGGCTATTTGGTCGAAAAGATCTCGGGCAAAACGCTCGGCGAGTTCATGCGCGAGAATATCTTCCAACCCCTCGGCATGAAGGAGACAGCGTTCCACGTGGCCGAGGACAAGCTCGGCCGCTTCGCCTCTCTCTATGCGATGAATCCCAAGGGCGAGCTGACCGTCACGAAGGGCGGCACCGTGGCGCTCGACTACTCGAGGGAGCCGGGCATGCCCTCGGGCGGCGGCGGCCTCATTTCCACGGCGCGCGACTATCTGCGTTTCTGCCAGATGTTCCTCAACGGGGGCGAGCTGGAGGGCGCCCGCATCCTGGCTCCCTCATCCGTGGCGCTCATGCGCACGAATCGGCTGGACCCCGCGATCATGGACAGCCGCCAGTACGGCATCGCCTTCTTCCACGTCAGCCCCGGCTTCGGCTTTGGGTTCGACTTCGGCGTCTACACCAACCCCGGCTTCATCGGCCGTCCGGTGGGCCGTGGCACGTTCACCTGGGTCGGAGCCGCGGGCACCTGGTTTTGGATCGATCCGGCGAACGACCTTGTCTTCATCGGAATGGTCCAGCGCATCATCGACGCGGGCAGCCCCGATATGGACACGATCGCCAGCGATGCGGTCTACCAGGCCCTGGTGAATCCCGAGAAATAAGCCGAGGGATCCCCCATAAGCGCTCGGCCTCCGCGAGGAGCAAAAGGCTTCAAAACGGTGGCCGAAACGGCGATGGTCACGCCGCACGGGACCCGCCGGATGTGCCCAGAGGGCCCCCGCCGCAGGCTGAAGGACTAACGCCACATAGTTCCCCACTGCTGGGAATGCTGCACAAATTGTGGGGCGGACCCCTGGGCGGACCCCCTGGTCCGCGCGGGTCCCCCTGGACCCGCTGTTTGCACAACCAAATCAGCCCGGTGCGATCCGCGAAAGGCCGACGAGGGCGCTCCCCGGAGGGGATCCCGGCGGACGGGGGGTCCGCCCCACAATCATCACAGAACGTCCGGTTGTGGGAAAACTATGTGGCATTAGGCTGGCGTTTTCCTTTCCGTGGATCGAAAGAGGGCGTGTCGTTTGGGGAATGGCCTGGCACATCGACTCGTATATTCAAAACGATATGTGCCCGGGTCGCGACGGCTATGTCTTCGCAACTCGCGGCCCGATGTTTAGATGTTTAGATGCGGCGCCGCGGCCGAGTCCCCGCGGCTCTGGTCTGCTGGCCGTGCCGATCGGCTATTCGTATATCATGCGGTTTAAAATCTGCGGGTCACTCACCACGGTACGCGCCAGCGTTCCATCCCAGGTGGCGCCGCCACCGCCAGGGAGGAAGCTCTCCTTGAGCACCGACGTCCCATCGGCATCGAGATACTCGAGCGATAAATTGGAACCTTGAATCGTCATCATGGCATAACCATTCGTGCCCACGAGCGTTCCGTCGGATAACTTGTGGAACCGGTCCGGATGCAAGTCGGGGTTGTCCCAATACTCGACCAATTGCGTGCCCTCCTGATTGGGATAGGCCGAGCTGGCCTGCTCCAGAGGCATGCCTCCATGGCCGACACAGCGGGCATAGCACGAGAGATGGTTACCGGGGCTCCGATAGGGATAGAAGATTGCCAGGCGATGCTCGTGGCCCCACAACCAGACGATCTGCTGATTCTTGAAGAATGAAGCAATTTGTTGGGCCGGCTTGGGGTAGTCGCCGTCCCCGAAACCGCTGAACCACTGATGGTGGGACAGGAGCACTGTGGGTTTGGGCTTGTGGACCGGATCCACTACGTTCTGCAGCCAATCGAGCAAGGGCTGCTCCAGAGTGCAATCCCCGGCAAGGGTATCCGAGTTGTAGCCGGTATCGATCGCCACAATGCGCCACCCCGGAGCCTCCAGGCAGAAGTAACTTCTCAGTTGCTGTTTATCTTGCGAGCTGGGTATGCCGAGCGTGGGGAGGAATACATCGAAGTAAGGGCTCCCGCCCGAGTACATCTCGTGATTTCCATTTAGCGCAAAGCTGCCTTTGGAACCTTGTCTCCAGAAGACTCCCTGATAGGTCGTCCCGTTCACCCCCAGACAATTCTCCTGGATTTCCTGGCCCGTACCGACGTAGTAGACGTCGCCGAGATGAATCGTAAGCTCGGGATTATTCGCGACCATGGAATCGGCTACCTGCTGGGCCACGTCGGCGCCTGTCCCCCAATCTCCAGCGATCCCGATACGAATCGAGCCATCGGCAGCCAGCAGTCCGGACAAGTCATACCGTCCCTGGTCGCCCTCGTTTGGATAAGCCTCGAAGGCATGCCGCGCACTGCCGACGGTCTTCAGCCAGTTCGCGATCCACGGAAAGATGTTCGAATTGTCGAAGTCCTGTAGGGGCGGCCGTGCGGGAGCTGCCGACGGATTCACCGAAGCAAGGCGCATGGCCGACTCCATTGGAGCGCGGCCGAGCCCCGTATAGCTCTCAAGAGATTTGCGGCCAAGTGCGGCTGTAGGGGTGCTTGACATTCCTGCCTCCTCTTTTGCGGTTCTGAGCTGTCGGCCATTATATGCGATTTGGGGGGGTACCCGCTGGACGCAGGTTGGCGCCGTTGGCGGCACTTCGTGGGGCGGGCGGCCTCGCCTGCATCGAGGCCCCTGCGGCCCCTTGCAGCAGCGGGACGAGGGCGTCCGTCCCCAATGGGGGCTCCAGGTCCAGGGGGACCGCCCCGCCAAATCGTCGAAGGCTGCGAAGACTCGAGAGCCGGAGGGACTGCAAAAGGTTTTAAGATATTAAACCTATTAACTATCTTGTCCGGGTCCGGGAATCCTGTTAAAATACCCGCGGGCGAACAGCAATGATACGCAAATTGTCTTTGCAAGCACTGGCGTTCGTTGGCCTGATGTGTGTGTTCACGGCAACCGGCAAGGCGCAGACGGCGGGGCCGCGCGCCCTGATCGCGCAGTCGATTGACGAGAACCGGCTGGTTACGCTGGCGGGCAACACACGCCACGAAGCGAATCGCGAAAACGATTTGGGGCCCGTGGCCGACGGCTTGCATCTGGATATGTACCTCCAGTTGAAGCGCTCGCCCGAGCAGGACCGGGCGGCGGAGCAGTTTGTCGAATCGCTGACCGACAAGAACTCTCCGAACTTCCATAAATGGATTACGGCCGCGGAGTATGGACAGCGATTTGGCGCGGCTTCCGAAGACATTGCGGCGGTTACGCGCTGGCTGGGGTCGCACGGATTCACGGTCAACGGCGTCCCTGCCAACAACATGGTGATTGACTTCTCCGGAAACGCAGGCCAGGTGCGCGAAGCGCTGCACACGGAAATTCACAATCTGGAGGTCGCGGGTAAGCGTTACTTCGCCAATATGAGCGATCCGCGGATTCCCGCAGCTTTGCTGCCGGCCGTGACCGGAGTGGTCTCTCTCAACAACTTTACGCCGCGTCCGATGTTCGTGCCAAAGTCAGAGTACACAGTCAGTTCCGGCACCGTTCCGGTGGTTCCGGGCGACCTGGCGACCATTTACAATCTGAATCCGGCGTTCAGCGGCGGGTATACCGGCCAGGGACAGACCGTCGTCGTGGTGGAGGATACGGATCTTTACAACGGCACTGCCGATTGGACCGCTTTCCGCAAGACCTTCGG